>Ga0111539_10002263_pt1 | contig 25652 bp, 26 predicted proteins | sample RhiMethybrSRZTD1_FD_79667 | JGI IMG/M metagenome (GOLD analysis project Ga0111539, IMG submission 79667) | Populus rhizosphere microbial communities from Tennessee, USA - Rhizosphere MetaG P. TD hybrid SRZTD1 (version 2) (version 2) | ecosystem: Host-associated > Plants > Roots > Rhizosphere >...
CGCGGTGCAGTTCGGCGATCGGTTGTTTGCGTTGAAGGTGAGCGCGTAGCCATGTTCAACAAAATCCTCATCGCCAATCGCGGCGAGATCGCCTTGCGCGTCATTTGCGCCTGTCGCGAGCTCGGCATCAAGACCGTCGCGGTCTACTCGGAGGCGGACGAGCATTCGCTGCACGTCCGGTTCGCCGACGAGGACGTCTGCATCGGTCCGGCACGCAGTCTCGACAGCTACCTCAACGTGCCCGCGATCATCAGCGCGGCCGAGATTACGGGCGCCGACGCAATCCATCCCGGGTACGGGTTCCTGTCGGAGAGCGCCTACCTCGCGGAGGTCTGCGAAGCCTGCCACATCAAGTTCATCGGGCCGTATCCGAACGTCATCCGGCTGATGGGCGACAAGGCGCGCGCCCGCAAGGCCATGAAAAAGGCCGGCGTCCCGGTGCTGCCGGGCAGCGACGGCCCTGTCCAGGGCGAGGAACAGGCCGTCCGGGTCGCCAAAGAGCTGGGCTATCCGGTGATTATCAAGGCGGTCGCCGGCGGCGGCGGCCGCGGCATGCGTGTAGTGCGGTCGGCCGAGGAGCTGCAGTCGTCGATCAAGACCGCGATGCGCGAAGCCGAAGCGGCATTCGGCGTGGGCGACGTCTACATCGAGAAGTACCTCGAGTCGCCTCGCCACATCGAGATTCAGGTCCTGGGCGATCACCACGGCAACGTGATTCACCTGGGCGAGCGCGAGTGCTCGATCCAGCGCCGCCACCAGAAGCTCATCGAGGAGGCGCCGTCGGTCGCGCTGACCGAGAAACAGCGCCGGCGTCTGGGCTCGACCGTCGTCGATGCCGCGCGCGCCGTGCAATACACCAACGCCGGCACGTTCGAGTTCCTGATGGACAAGACCGGCCATTTCTTCTTCCTCGAGGCCAACACGCGCCTCCAGGTCGAGCACCCCGTGACCGAGTTCATCACCGGGGTGGACATCGTCAAGGAACAGATTCGTATCGCGGCCGGCCGCCGCCTCACGGTCAAGCAGAACGAGATCGAGTTTCGCGGTCATGCGATCGAATGTCGCGTCAACGCCGAGGATCCCGAGACGTTCGTCCCGAGCCCGGGCGTCATTCACGCCTTCAGCGTGCCGGGCGGCCCGGGCGTGCGCGTGGACTCCTACGCGCACTCGGAGTGCACGGTCTCGCCTTATTACGATTCGCTCATCGCGAAGATCATCACTTACGGCCGCGACCGCACCGAGGCGATCGCCCGCATGCGTCGCACGCTCGAGATGACCGTCGTGGACGGCATCAAGACGACGATCCCGCTCCACCTGAAAATCATGGCGGATCCCGATTTCATCGCGGGCCGGCTCAGCACCAGCTTCATGGATCGGTACGTCGTCGAAAAAAAAGCCTCTGACGCGAAGTTTGCCGAAACCGCCTAGAGCCCCTGGCCTGCCCAGGCTGTACGCCATCGTCGACGCCGAACTGGCCGCGGCGCGCGGCGTCGCGCCCGACGCGCTGGTCGCCACGTGGCTCGACGCGGGAGTCCGGCTCTTCCAATTGCGCGCGAAAACGCTTGCCGAGGACGACGTTCAGCGACTGGCCGAGCGGCTGGCAGTGGCCGCCGGAGCGGCGGACGCGATCTTCGTCGTCAACGATCGCATCGAGATTGCCAACGCGGTCGGCGCGGGCGTTCACCTCGGGCAGGAGGACCCGCGGCCCCGTGACGCACGCGCCCGGCTCGGGGCTCAGGCGATCATCGGCTGGTCCACCCACAATGAGGCGCAGATGCTCGCGGCCGCCGACGAGCCGGTGGACTACCTGGCGATCGGTCCGGTGTTCGCGACCGGCAGCAAGGCGCGGCCCGACCCGGTTGTGGGGCTGGCGGGTGTTCGCGAGGCCGCCCGGCACGCGCGGGCCGCAGGCCGGATGCTCGTCGCGATCGGCGGGATCACGCTGGATCGCGCCCCGGCGGTGATCGAGGCGGGCGCCGATGCGGTCGCCGTCATTTCCGATCTGCTCAACGGCGATCCGGCCGCGCGCTGCCGCCAGTACTTGAAAGCGCTTCAGACGGTATAATCCCGTCGCTTTGTGGCCGCGGCCTGCGACTCGACTCTCCCCTACAGAACTGTGAGGACACCTGGTGGCTGGCTCATTATTTAGAACCAAGTCAATCGACCGGCTCATGGCCGACGGCGTCGCGACCGGCGAGAGCGCACTCAAGCGTACGCTGGGCCCGTTCGCTCTCGTGACGCTTGGCATCGGCGCCATCATCGGCGCCGGCCTGTTCGTGCGCACGGCTAACGCCATCGCGGAACGCGCCGGCCCGTCGGTCGTGCTCGCGTTCCTCGTCGCGGGGGTCGGCTGCGCGTTTGCGGGCCTGTGCTACGCCGAGTTCGCGTCGATGATTCCGATTGCCGGCAGCGCGTACACCTACTCGTACGCGACGATGGGCGAGCTGATGGCCTGGATCATCGGCTGGGACCTGGTCCTCGAATACGCGGTCGGGGCGGCGACGGTCGCCATCGCGTGGAGTCAGTACTTCAACCGAGTACTTGGATTTTTCGGGATGGGGATACCGTGGCAGTGGTGGCACGCCCCCTTCCAAACCATGCCCGGCACCGGAGTGAATGGTGTCGAGGCTGTGCACGGCATCATGAACCTGCCGGCCGTCGGCATCCTGCTCCTCCTGTCGCTGCTGCTCATCCGCGGTACGCAGCAATCGGCATTCGTCAACAGCTTGATCGTTGTCGTCAAGGTGTCGATCGTGCTTTTCGTGATCGCGCTGGGCTGGGGGTTCATCAACGGGGCCAACCACACGCCGTTCATTCCCGAGGCCACGGAGTTCGTGAACCGGGAGGGCATCTCGCACGCCTACGGCGGCATCATGGGCATTCTCGGCGCGGCCGGGGTGGTGTTCTTCGCTTACATCGGGTTCGACGCGGTGTCGACCGCGGCGCAGGAAGCCAAGAACCCCAAGCGCGACATGCCGATTGGCATCCTGGGGTCGCTGGTCATCTGCACCATCCTCTACATCCTGTTCGCCTATGTGCTGAGCGGCCTGGGGCCGGTCAGCTTCTTCCGTGACCCGGCCCTGGGCGGTGAGGCGTCGGTGGCGGCCGCGATTACGAATTTCATGCCCGGGTACGAGTGGCTGTCCAAGCTGGTGACCGTGGCCATTCTCGCGGGATTCTCGTCGGTCATCCTGGTCATGCTGCTGGGCCAGTCCCGCGTGTTCTACTCGATGAGCCGGGACGGGCTCGTGCCGAAGGTCTTCTCGGATGTTCACCCGCGGTTCAAGACGCCGCACAAGTCGAACATGCTGTTCTTCGTGTTCACGGCAGCCTTTGCCGCCTTCCTGCCCGACGACATCGTCGGCGAGATGACGAGCATCGGGACGCTGTTCGCGTTCATCCTCGTCTGTTTGGGCGTCTGGATCATGCGCGTGCGGCGGCCGGATATCCCCCGCGGTTTCACGGTGCCGGCCTTGCCGCTCGTGGCCATTCTCGGCATCCTGACCTGCGGTGCGATGATCTACGGGCTCGGCTGGACGAACTGGCTGCGACTTGGGGGATGGCTGCTGATTGGTCTGGTGATCTACTTCGGCTACGGGAAGAAGCACAGCCGGCTCGAGGCCAATGGGTAAAGCTCGACGGCTGGACGGCGCGGCGCTGGCCGCGACCATCCGCGCCGAGCTGGTGCCGAAAGTCGCTCAATTTCGAGCGCGGGTGGGCCGTCCACCCGCGCTCGACATCGTGCTCGTCGGCGACGACCCCGCCTCACACATTTACGTTCGCAACAAGGAACGCGCCGGAAGTGAGACCGGTCTCGCGGTCACGGTCCATCGTCTGCCGGCGACGACGACGCGCGATGCCCTTCTGGCGCTCATCACCCAGCTGAACGAATCGGCCGGATGCGACGCCATCCTGGTGCAATCGCCCTTGCCCGGGGCCCTGGGCCGCGGCGCCGCGCAGCAGGTCTTCGACGCGATCAACCCCCAGAAGGACGTAGACGGGTTCCATCCGCAGAACGTCGGGCTGCTGGTGCAGGGCCGGGCGACGCTCTCGCCTTGCACGCCGACCGGCGTGGTCGAGCTGCTCAGGCGCGAGAGCATCCCTGTCGCCGGGCGTCACGCGGTCGTCATCGGCCGGAGCGAGATCGTGGGGAAGCCCATGGCGCTGCTGCTGTTGCAGCGGGACGCGACCGTCACGGTCTGTCATTCGAAGACCGTGAACCTGCCGGCGATCGCCTCACAAGCCGACATCCTGGTCGCCGCCATCGGACGCGCGGCGTTCGTGACGAAAGAATTCGTGAAGCCCGGCGCCACGGTCGTTGACGTCGGAACGAGCCGTGTCGACGATCGGGCGCTCGTCGCGCGCTGGTTCGGCGATCCCAGTCAGCGGCTCGCCGACTTCGACAAGAAGGGCACCGCCGTCGTCGGCGACGTGCATCCCGAAGTCGCCGAAGTCGCCGGCGCCCTGACGCCCGTGCCCGGCGGCGTCGGGCCGCTGACGATCGCGATGCTGCTCAAGAACACGTTGATCGCAGCCGAGCACGCGCGTTCGTAGCGCGGCTCGGGCTGTGAGCCGCGCGCTCTGCCGGGCGGGTCGCGCCCCTACCCGCCTTACGGCTGCGAGAAGTCCGTCCCGGTGAGCGCGTTCCAGACATCGACAATCTGAAGATTGGTGTTCGCGAAATCTCCGGACGTGTCGATGACGAAGTGCGCCCGGGACGCTTTGTCGGCGAGCGGCATCTGACTCGCGATGCGGCGCCGCGCTTCGTCTTCGGTCAGGCCGCTCCGCTCCATCAGCCGGGCGAGCTGCTGGTCGGGCTCGCAGCGGGCGACGATGACCTTGTCGAAGTCACCCTCGCGGCCGGTCTCGTAGAGCAGCGGGATGTCGGCCAGGGCGACGGCGGGGGCGGCGGCCGGCGCGCTCTGGCGCTGGAACCATTGGCGGATCGCGTCATAGACGAAGGGATGAACGATCGCTTCGAGATCGCGGCGCGCGGCCGGATCGGCAAAGACGAGACGGCCAAGGGCATCGCGGTCGAGTCCGCCGTCGCGGCGCAGGACCGCCGCGCCAAAGCGCGCGCTGACGGCGTCGAATCCCGCCGTGCCCGGCGCGATCGCCTGCCGGGCGAGCTGGTCGGCGTCGATCGTCGGCGCCCCGAGATCAGCGAATCGCGCCAGACAGTAGGATTTGCCCGTCGCGATGCCGCCCGTGAGCGCCACGCGAAGCGGGCGGCGGCTCACAGCGTTTGGGCCAGACTCGCCGGGATTTCCGCTTCGGTGTCCGTCGCGGGCGTGATGCGCTCCTCGACGAAGGTGTTCCACTCGTGGCAATGCGGGCACTGCCAGAGCAGCTCGGTGCTGCGGTAGCGGCAGCGCAGGCACACGTGCGGATCGAGGTAGAAGACCGACTGTCGCGTGACTTCGATGTAGCGCGCGACGAGCAGCTTCGGCAGGTCGAGCAGCGAGAGCGTGTTCCAGATCGCCTGGTGAATCGCCAGCGCGTGCGGGTTGTGCTCGAGCGCGTCGAAGAGCAGCTCGAGCGCGCGCGAGGGTTGGCCGAGTGCCGTGATATGACGCGCCAGCGCCAGGCGCGCACGCCATTCGCGCGGCGCCGCCGCCGTGAGCTTCCGGCACAGTTCCGCGAACCGGTGGCTGGCGCCCATGCCCGCGTACGCCTGCTCGAGCCGATCGAGGGCGAGGTAGGCGCGATCGGGTGACACCTCGATGGATCGTTCCCAGATCGCCATGCCGCCCGGCACGTCGCCCTGTTTGGCTTTCACGTCACCGAGATGGAGATAGGCCGGGACGACGCTGCCATCCAGGTCGATGGCGGCTTCGAACCGGCGCGCCGCCTCGTCGAGGTGGTTCGCCTTGAGCGCCTGGAGTCCGAGCTCGTTCTCGAGGAAGGCGAGGATCGACTGCGACTTCGGCTGATCGGGCGGACCGGCAATCTGGGCCAGCCGCTGCCGCGTCACGTACGCCTCCTGCCACTGGTGCTGATCTTCCTGGAGCTTCTCGAGGTTCACAAGGGCCGCTTCGTTCTGCGGATCGAGCTTCAGTACGTCGGTGAACGCCGCGACCGCGCGATCGACGAAGCCACCGCGGCGGTAGTCGAGGCCGAGACACAGCTGAACGTTGGCATGCTCCAGCCGGTTCAGCCGCGGCCGCTGCAGGAGCGCCTGATGTTCCTGAATCGCGCGGCCGACCTGTCCCTTCTCGCGGTACAGGTTTCCCAGCACCAGCCGCAGCTCGAGCGCGCCCGGATCGAGCCGCGCCGCTTTCTCCAGCTCTTCAATCGCGAGATCCACCTGGCCGGCCACGAGATAGTTGAGGCCGAGGATGAAATGCGGAGATTGCCGGACGCGCCGGCGATCGATCCAGCGTCCTTCGACGAGCTTATAGCGTTCCCAGGCCTTGCCGGCGGCCAGACCCACCAGCAGGGCGACGAGCACGCCGACGAGCCATCCTGCGTCCTGCACGGTTATCTCAAATGTTGGTTGACGAAACGATCCCAGCGCATCCGCGCGCGGAGAACCAGCTCGATGAGCTCGCGCACCGCACCGCGGCCGCCGCCAAACCGGCTGACCCAATGCACGCGCGTGAGGACTTCTTCGTTCGCGTCGATCGGCGCCGCCGACAGGCCGACCCGGCCGAGGATCGGCAGATCCAGCAGGTCGTCTCCCATGTAGGCGACCTGATAATCCGTGAGCGATCGTTCCTTCAACAGCGTCGCGTACGCCGATCGCTTGTCCGGTCCGGTCTGCAGCACCAGGTCGATCCCGAGCTCCGCCGCCCGGTGCGCCGTGGCCTGCGACGGGCGGGCGCTGAGCAGCCCGACCTGCAGCCCTTCGCGCTGGGCCCAGACCAGCCCGGCGCCGTCCCGAATATTAAACGCCTTCGCTTCCCGGCCGTCCTCCCCAATGATGACCGACCCGTCGGTCAGAACGCCATCGACATCGAAGAGCAGCAGTTGGACCTTGCGGGCCCGGCTTTCAACCACATCGAGGGACAGCGGCATCTCAAATCATTTCCGTCCGCCAGAGATCGTGCAGGTGGACGACGCCCTCCACCTCGAGATTCGGGCCGACCACCACGAGCGACGTAATCTTGCGCTCTTCCATCAAGTTGAGCGCCTGGACCGCCAGCAGGCCGCGGCGGATCGTCACCGGACGGGCCGTCATCACTTCGCCCGCGGAGCGCCCGAGCAGATTGTCCTGCGACGTGATGTGGCGCCGGAGATCGCCGTCGGTCACGATGCCCGCGAGCCGGCCGTCGCCGTCGGCGACGACCGTCATGCCCAGCCGTTTTCTGGTGATCTCGCGAATCACGTCGAGCATCGGCGTGTCGGGCCGCACGATCGGCACGGCGTCGCCGGCCGCCATCAGCGCCTCGACCCGCATCAACCGCTTGCCGATCTGGCCGCCCGGGTGGAGGTTGGCAAAGTGTTCCTCTTTGAAGCCCTTGCGGTGCGACAAGGCAAGGGCGAGCGCGTCGCCGAGCGCGAGCGCCGCAGTCGTGCTGGCCGTCGGCGCCAGGTTCATCGGGCAGGCCTCCTCGGCGACATGACAACCGAGCGTCACGTCTGACGCCTGCCCGAGCGTCGAGTTGGCCCGGCCGGTAATGGAAATCAGCCGCGCGCCGATCCGGCGGATCGCTTCGAGCAGCCGTACGAGCTCGGCGGTCTCGCCGCTCTGCGACAGCGCGATCACGACGTCCCCGCTCTGGACCACGCCGAGATCGCCGTGGAGGGCCTCGGCCGGGTGGAGGAACAGCGCCGACGTGCCGGTGCTCGAGAGCGTCGCCGCGATCTTGCGCGCGATGATCCCGGACTTGCCCATGCCGGTCACGATCACGCGCCCGGAGGTGCCGTTGAGCAAATCGATCGCTTTGACGAACGATCCGTCGAGCTGCGGGATCAAGCCGAGGATGGCGCGCGCCTCCGTCTCCAGCACCCGCCGTGCCAGATCGGTCAGTTCGTCGGTCGGCTCGGGATCGCCCATGAGATCAGTGGGACACGGCGGCCGCCGCCTTGACGAGCCGGTTGATCTGGACGAGCTGGTGGAGGAGCGGGGCCAGTCGATCGAGCGCGAGCGCATTCTGCGCATCGCTCTTCGCTTTCGCTGGCTCTTCGTGCACTTGCAGGAACACGCCGTCCACGCCGGCCGCCACGCCGGCGCGCGCCAGCGGTTCGATGAACTCCGCGAGGCCGGCCGTCACGCCGTCGCCGCCGCCCGGCAGCTGCAGGCTGTGCGTCACATCGAAGACGACGGGGGATCCCAGGCCGCGCAGCTCCGGAAACGCGCGCATGTCCACGACGAGGCTGTTGTAACCGAACGCAAAACCGCGCTCGGTGACGAACACGCGGTCGTTTCCCGACGCGTGCACCTTGTCGATGGCATGCCGCATGTCGAGCGGCGCGAGGAACTGTCCCTTCTTGAGGTTGACCACCTGGCCGGTCTTCGCGGCGGCCGTGATGAGATCGGTCTGCCGCGACAAGAACGCCGGGATCTGGAGCACGTCGGCGACCTCGGCGGCGGCCGCGGCCTGCCACGGCTCGTGGATATCGGTCAGGACCGGTACGCCGGCCGCTTCGCGCACGCGGCCGAGCACGGCGAGACCTTCGTCGACGCCGGGGCCGCGATACGAACCGACCGACGTGCGATTCGCCTTGTCGAACGACGCTTTGAAAATGTAGGGCACGCCCGCGCGCCGCGCGATGTCCACGATCGCGCGCGCCAGCGCCAGCGCGTGCGCCTCGCTCTCGACGACACACGGGCCGGCGATCAGGACGAGGTCGGGCCGGCCCAGGACCACGCCGTCTCGAACGGCAACTTCGCGGACGGGGAGCGCTCCAGACACAGACGGTAATTATCGCTAATTATGAGATGCGCAGGGCGGGACTTCCGTCCCGCCTGGCGTGGCGATCAGCTCCGGCGCCGATCGCCAATCGCGGCCACGTTCGTCGCGACGCCCTCGACCGCCAGTTGCCGCTTGTAGGCGGCTTCCACGAAGCCCGCGAACAGCGGATGCGGCCGCAGCGGCTTCGACTTGAATTCGGGATGGAACTGGACCGCGACATACCACGGGTGACCCGGCAGCTCCACGATCTCGACGAACTTGCCGTCGAGCGACCGGCCGACGATGCGCAAGCCGTGCTCGGTCAGGGCCTTGTCGTAGAGGCAGTTGAACTCGTAGCGGTGGCGGTGCCGCTCGTGGATGATTTCATCGCCGTAGAGCTTGAACGCCAATGAATCGGACGCCAGGCGGCACGCGTAGCTGCCCAATCGCATCGTCCCGCCCATGTCGTCCACGCCGAGCAGGTCACGCAGCTTGTAGATGATCTTGTGCGGAGGACTCTCGACCACCTCGGTCGAGTCGGCTCCGGCCAGCCCGGCCACGTTGCGGGCGAACTCGACGACCGCCCACTGGAAGCCGTAGCAGATGCCGAAGTAGGGAATCTTGCGCGTCCGGGCGTACTCAGCCGCCGCCATCATTCCGCGGCTGCCGCGATCCCCGAACCCCGGCGCCACGAGAATGCCCGTCGCGTTGTCGAGCAGGTGGAGCCCGCCCGGCTGTTCGAGCGCTTCGGCCTCGATGTAGTTGAGCTTCACCTTCAGCCGGTGACGGAAGCCGCCGTGGAAGAGCGCCTCGTTGATGCTCTTGTAGGAGTCTTCGTACTCGACGTACTTGCCGACGAAGTGGATGGAGATTTCCCCCTTCGGGTTCTGGATGCGCTCGACCAGGTCGCGCCAGTCGTCCATCCGCGCCTCGGTCATCGGGAGGTTGAGGCGCTGGAGCAGGATCCGATCCAGCCCCTGCTCGGCGAGATTGAGGGGCACTTCGTAGATGCTCGAGACGTCGCGGGCCGTCACCACCGCGTCCTCGTCCACGTCACAGAACAGGGCGATCTTCCGCTTCAGGTCCACGTCGAGCGGACGATCCGTCCGGCAGAGCAGCACGTCGGGCTGGATGCCGATGGACCGCAGGTCGCGTACGCTGTGCTGCGTCGGTTTCGTTTTCAGTTCGCCCGCCGAGGCGATGAACGGCACCAGCGTCAAGTGAATATAGATGGCGTTGTCGCGTCCGACGTCCTGACGCAACTGACGGATGGCCTCGAGGAACGGGAGGCTCTCGATGTCGCCGACGGTGCCGCCGATTTCGACGAGCAGCACGTCCACGTCCTGGGCCGCCGCGCGAATGCTGTCCTTGATTTCGTTGGTGATGTGCGGAATGACCTGCACAGTCCGGCCGAGATAATCGCCCCGTCGTTCCTTCTGGATCACCGAGAGGTAGATCTTGCCGGTCGTCCAGTTGTTGTCGCGCGTGGCGACCATGCTCGTGAAGCGCTCGTAGTGCCCGAGGTCCAGATCGGTTTCAGCGCCGTCGTCGGTCACGTAGACCTCGCCGTGCTGGTACGGGCTCATCGTGCCGGGATCGACGTTGATGTACGGATCGAACTTCTGAAGGGCGACCTTGTAGCCGTGACCCTCGAGGAGGCAGCCGATCGAGGCCGCCGCCAGACCCTTGCCCAGCGACGACACCACGCCACCTGTCACGAACACGTACTTCACCGGTCGCTGTCTGTCAGGATGGGCCATGAGTCCTCGTCACGTCCGGGCGGCGGTCTCGACGAGCCGCCGTACCCGCTCCAGGTCTTCAGGAGTGTCTACGCCGATGGCGTCCGCCGTCGTCTCGACGGTGCGAATGCGATGACCGTGCTCGAGCGCCCGGAGCTGTTCGAGCCCCTCGGCCAGCTCCAGCGGGGTCTGGGGAAGCGCCGCTAGGGTCGCGAGAAAGTCTCGCCGATACACATAGAGGCCGAGGTGGCGCCACGCGACCGGCGCCGGGCGTCCGGGTCCAACATATGGGATCGCCTGGCGGCTGAAATACAACGCGTAGCCCTCGGCGTCGACCACGACTTTGACAACACTTGGCGTCACGAGATCTTCGGGGTCGTCGATCCGCCGGCGGAGCGTGCTCATTCGATCTTCCGGCCGATCGACGAGCAGCGCGACGGCCGCGTCGATCGCGTCCGGCAGAATCAGCGGCTCGTCGCCCTGGACATTCACGATGAGCTCGCTCTCGAGTTCCCGCGCGACCTCGGCGAGACGATCGGTGCCGCTCGCGTGCGTCGCGCCGGTCATGACGGCGATGCCGCCGAAGCCGCTCACGGCCTCGGCGATGCGCTCGTCATCGGTAGCGACGAGCACGACCTCGACGCGGCGCGCGTCACTCGCGCGGCGCACGACGTGCTCGACCATCGTCTTGCCGTCGATGAGGGCGAGTGGTTTGCCGGGAAGCCGAGTCGATTGGTATCGAGAGGGGACGACTGCGACGACGCGCGCTGAACGAATGGAACGCGAGAGCCCTGACGGGAAAACAACGGGCACGGCGAATATTAGCATAGGGACGGTGCAGGGTGCACCGTGCACAGTGCATGGTGCGTGGTGCACGGTGCGATCGTGCATGGTGCGGTGGTGCATGGTGCACAGTGCACCGTGCTAAAATCCTGAGGTTCCCATGAGCCGCGTCGCCGGACTTCTCTTTCTCGGAGGCGTGATCCTGCTGGCGTCCTGGGTCTGGGCCCCGGCCGCGCCGGTGTCGCTGGCGCCGTCAGCGGCGTCGGCGGCCGGGCTCGAGCAGTCGGCCGGCGTCGTGGCCGAAGTGAACGCGGAAGTCGATCGACTTCGCGAGCGGCTCGCCGCGCCGCCGCAATTCCCGCCGCCGTCGCGCGATCCGTTTCGATTCGGCGAACGTCCCGAGCCGGCGCGCCGCGCGACTCCGCCAGTCCTCGCCGAGCCGTTGGCGCCGGTCGAACCGCCCGCGCCGCGGCTGCCGCTCCTCGTCGCGATTGCCGCCAACAGGGCCGACGGCGTCGTCACGCGCACCGCCGTCCTTGCCGACGGCGACGACGTGCGGCTGGTGAAGGAAGGTGATCACATCGGCCGCTTCGTCGTACGCAGCGTCGGTGCCGACGCCGCCGAGCTCGTCGATCCCGCGACTTCACGCACGTACCGCATCGTTCTCAAATAGCGTACCGACCGTACCCGTCGTACCTTCCGAACCCCTCGTGCCTGTCGTACTCGACTCGTCTTTCGCGCGTGCCTCCGAGCTTGATATGATGTGCCGATTTTCTTGCGGCGGCGGTCGCACCATGTTGGTGCAATCCGCTGTGACGCTGCGAAAGTCGCGGAAAATCCGTGAGTCCCGCGAGTTTTCCACAAAGATTTCCACAGATTCTGTGAAGAACTCGTGACGTCCATCAGGGACGTGACCTAAAAGCAGAAGAGAGCGGCATGCCAAGCGCGAGCGACACCGTGAAAATTCCATTCATCGAAGGCGACGGCACGGGCCCCGATATCTGGCGCGCGAGCGTGCGCGTGTTCGATGCCGCGGTGGAACGCGCGTACAGCGCGAAGCGCCGCGTCGAGTGGACGGAGGTGCTCGCCGGCGAAAAAGCATTTCAGAAAACGGGGAACTGGTTACCCGACGAAACGCTCGACACGTTCCGGCGACTATTCGTGGGCATCAAGGGCCCGCTGACCACGCCAGTTGGTGGCGGCATCCGATCGCTCAACGTCGCGCTGCGCCAGGAGCTCGATCTGTACGTCTGCTTGCGGCCGGTGCGCTACTTCAAGGGGCTCGACACGCCGGTGAAGCGGCCGGATCTCGTGGACATGGCGATCTTCCGCGAGAACACCGAAGACATCTACGCCGGTATCGAGTTTCGCGATGGCACGCCGGAAGTCGCCCGGTTCAAAGCATTGTTCGCCGAGGCGTTTCCGAAACTGTTCAAGAAGATTCGGTTTCCCGAGTCGAGCGGCGTGGGCATCAAACCAATCTCGCGCGAAGGCAGCGAACGGTTGATCCGCGCCGCGATCGAATACGCCGTGAAGAACCGGCGAAAGAGCCTCACGCTCGTCCACAAAGGCAACATCATGAAATTCACCGAAGGTGCGTTTCGTGACTGGGGCTACGATCTGGCGAAGCGCGAGTTCGGCGCGGTCGAGTTCGACGGTGGCCCCTGGTGCAAGCTGCCGGACGGCATCGTGATCAAGGATGTGATTGCGGACGCGTTCTTGCAGCAGATCCTCACGCGTCCGGCCGAGTACGACGTCATCGCGACGCCGAATCTCAACGGCGACTACATTTCCGACGCACTTGCCGCGCAGGTCGGCGGCATCGGCATCGCCCCGGGCGGCAACATCAATTACGCGTCCGGCCACGCGGTGTTCGAGGCGACGCACGGCACGGCGCCGAAATACGCCAACCAGGACAAGGTCAACCCGGGCTCGGTCATCCTCTCCGGTGAAATGATGTTCCGGTTCCTCGGGTGGACCGAGGCGGCCGACCTCATCATCTCGTCACTCGAGCGGACCATCGCGTCGAAACGGGTGACCTACGACCTGGCCCGCCTGATCGAAGGCGCGACCGAGCTCCGCACATCCGAGTTCGCGACGGCGATGATCGGAAACATGTAGCGCGATGCGGGAGGGGCCGGCTTCAGCCGGCCAGTCGCGGGCGAGCTGAAGCTCGCCCCTCCATTAGCAAATCTGTCAGGAGTCTCCGATGAACCGCAAAGTCACCGTGGTTGGCGGCGCCGGCAATGTCGGCGCGACCGTTGCCCGAGCGATCGCCGTCAAGGAATTGGCCGACGTCGTGATCGTGGATATCGCGGCCGAGAAGGCCGCGGGGATCGCGCTCGACATCTTTCAGGCCTGTCCGATCGACGGGTCGGATACGCGGCTGATCGGCACGAGCGACTATGCCGCCACCGCCAATTCCGACGTGGTCGTCATCACCTCGGGCGTGCCGCGCAAGCCCGGCATGAGCCGCGACGACCTCCTGCAGGTCAACTACAAGATCATGCAGGCGGTGACCGAGCAAGTCGTGAAGCACTCGCCGAACTGCATCATCGTCCCGGTGGCGAACCCGCTCGACGCGATGTGCCAGGCCGTCTACCGGCTGAGCGGCTTCCCGCGCGAGCGCGTGGTCGGCATGGCCGGCGTGCTTGACTCCGCCCGGATGCGGACGTTCATCGCCATGGAGCTCAACGTCTCGGTCGAGAACATCCACGCGTTCGTGCTCGGCGGGCACGGCGATACGATGGTGCCGCTTCCGCGGCTGTCCACCGTCGCCGGCATCCCGCTCACCGAAATCGTGAAGATGGGCATGATGTCGCAGGCCAAGCTCGATGAGATCTGCACGCGGACCGCCAACGGCGGCGCCGAGATCACCAAGCTCGTCGGCACGAGCGCCTGGTATGCGCCGGGCGCGGCCGCGGCCGCGATGGTGGAGGCGATCCTGAAGGACAAGAAGTCGATCATGCCGTGCTCGGTGTTCCTCAAGGGCGAGTACGGGGTGCACGACCAGTTCCTCGGCGTGCCGGTGAAGCTCGGCAAGGGCGGCGCCGAGCAGGTGATCGAGGTCAACCTCACGGCCGACGAGAAGACCGCCCTGATGAAGTCGGCCGCCGCCGTCAAGGAACTGACCACCGTCATCGGCGTCTGAGCGCCGGCGTCCCGCTTTTGCGACACGGCGTCGCGTTCAAAAAATCTTGTGCGAGACCGTGCGCTTTCTCAAGACGTTGCCGATTGACTGTCCAGAGGCTAGTCGTCATGGTCGTCAGCGTCATCGGTTGCCTGCTGCTCCTCGCCGGTCTCTGGGGCTCGGTCATCAGCCTCCGCCGCGAGAGCTGAAAAACGACATCGGGTGTCGTTTTACGTTTTTCGTAAAACGACACCCGACGTTTTATACTCGCTCGTCTGAAGACCCCCCTGGTGATCCTGGCGGTCGGCTGGCTCTCGTTGGGCCAGGTCGGCGCTGCTGACCGTGATCAAATCGAGACATTGGGCCCGCCCGGCCAGCCGCGGACCTACCGTGCCTTCGTCCCGGAAACGGCCGGCCGCACCGCGCCGGCGCCGGCCATCGTGCTCTACAACGGGTCGGGGAGCCGGGTGGACGGGCTGGTGAATGCCTGGCGGGCGACCGCGAGAGCCGAGGGGATCGTGCTCCTGGGCCCGACGGCGTTTGCGCCGGGGGCGTGGCGAATTCCGCAGGACTCACCGGAGTTCACCCGAGAGGTCGTCGAAGCGGCCAAGGCGAAGTTTCCGATTAATCCCCGGCGGGTGTATCTCTTCGGCCATTCTGGCGGCGCGCACCACAGCCTGCAGCTCGGTGTGCTCGAGGCGGAGTACTTCGCCGCCGTGGCCGTGCATGCCGGGGCGCTGCTCCCGGAGTTCGTGCCGGCGCTCGCGCGGGTTCGCCGCCAGGTGCCCATCGGGCTCTGGATCGGCCTCGACGACACAGTTGTGCCGCCGATGTACGTCCGGCAGACGTACGAAGTTCTCCAGCGCGAAGGCTTTCCGGTGAGGCTGACCGAGATGAAGAAGCACGGGCACAACTTCGCCGAACGCGCCGACGAAGTCGTGCAGCAGGCGTGGAAGTTTCTACGCGACCAGCATTTGCGCAAGGATCCCGTTTACCAGCCCTACAAGTTCGGCGGCGCTTGATTGCACCGCGCGACATTCCATAGACTTTCGGCCCGACATGAAGATTCACGAGCATCAGGGAAAAGAAGTCCTCAGGCGGTTCGGCGTGCCTGTTCCACAAGGCGAAGTCGCCTTTACGGCCGCCGACGCCCGAAGCGCCGCCGAGCGGCTCGGCGGTGGCACCGTCGTCGTCAAAGCGCAGATTCACGCGGGCGGGCGCGGCAAAGGTGGCGGCGTCAAGGTCGTCAAGAACCCCCTTGAGGCGCACGAGACGGCGTCGCGTATCCTCGGGATGAACCTCATCACGCATCAGACGGGACCCGAGGGGCGCACGGTCGGGCGCGTGCTCGTCGAGCAGGGGCTCGACATCGCGCGCGAGCTGTACCTCGGGCTCGTCATCGATCGGTCCACCCAGCGGCCGATCCTGATGGCCAGCCCGGACGGCGGCGTCGAGATCGAGAAAGTCGCCGAGGAGACGCCGGAACGGATTTTCAAGGTCCTGATCGATCCCGCGCTCGGCCTGCTGCCGTTTCAGGCGCGGCAGCTCGCGTTCGCGCTTGGCCTCAAGGGCGATCAGGTGGGGAAGGCCGTCAAGCTGATGACGTCCGTCTACCAGGCGTTCGTCGGCACGGACGCGTCGCTCGTGGAGATCAACCCATTGATCGTGACCGGCAGTGGCGACCTCCTCGCACTCGACGCGAAGATGACCTTCGACGACAACGCACTCTTCCGGCACCCCGACCTCAAGGGGTATCGCGATCTCAGCGAAGAAGATCCGCTCGAGATCGAAGCGTCGAAGTTCTCGCTCAATTACATCAAGCTCGACGGGACGATCGGCTGCATGGTCAACGGCGCCGGCCTCGCGATGGCGACGATGGACATCATCAAGCTGGCGGGAGGGGAGCCGGCGAACTTCCTGGATGTCGGCGGCGGCGCCAACGCGGAGCAGATCAAGAACGCGTTTCGCATCCTGATGTCGGATGCGTCGGTCAAAGCCGTGTTGATCAACATCTTCGGCGGCATCCTGCGGTGCGACGTGCTCGCGCAGGGCGTGATCGCGGCCGTCACCGACCTTGGCGTCCGCGTGCCGATCGTCATCCGCATGGAAGGCACGAACGTCGAGCTCGGCAAACAGATGCTCCGCGACAGCGGACTGAACTTCACGACGGCCGACTCGATGGACGAAGCCGCGGCCAAAGTGGTGAAACTGGCTAATGGGGCAATGGGGCAATGAGGCAATGGGGCAATGGGGCAATACGAACGCTTGTCTCAAACACGTAGGGCGGGTCGGGTTGGACCCGCCGCCGGCCGCGGCTCAAACACCGAGCCGCGCTACGAGCAGCGGGACAAGCGCTTGTCTTGCCTCATTGCCCCATTGCCTCATTGCCTCATTGCCCCATTAACGAACGACAGGACCAATGAATGTCCGTGCTCATCGATAGATCCACCCGTCTCCTCGTCCAGGGCCTGACCGGCCGCGAGGGCACGTTTCACGCGAAGGCGGCGCAGGCGTACGGGACGAACGTCGTCGGCGGCGTGACGCCGGGCAAGGGCGGCACGCTCCACGAGGGCTGGCCGGTGTTCGACACGGTCGCGAAGGCGGTCGCCGAGACCGGCGCCAACGCGTCCGTAATCTTCGTGCCGCCGGCGGGCGGCGCGGATGCCGTGATGGAAGCGGCCGACGCCGGGCTGGCGCTCGCCGTGTGCATCACGGAAGGCATCCCGACCGTCGACATGATGCGGGCCCTGTCGCTGGTCCGGCGCACCTCGATGCGCCTCGTCGGTCCGAACTGCCCGGGCATCATCACGGCGGGGCAGGCGAAGGCGGGGATCATCCCGGGCCATATCTGCCGGCCTGGCCGGGTGGGAATCGTCTCGAAGAGCGGGACCCTCACCTACGAGGCGATCCATCAACTGACCGGGCTCGGATTGGGGCAGACGACCTGTATCGGCATCGGCGGCGACCCGCTGATCGGCACGTCGTTCATCGATGCGCTCGGGCTGTTCGCCAACGACCCGGAAACCGAGGCAGTCGTCCTGATCGGCGAGATCGGCGGCAGCGCCGAGGAGGAAGCCGCGGCGTTCATCAAAGGGTCGTTCAAGAAGCCAGTGGTCGGGTTTATCGCCGGGCAGACCGCGCCGCCCGGGCGCCGGATGGGCCACGCTGGCGCCATCATCGCCGGCGGGAAGGGCACCGCGGCCGAGAAGATGCAGGCCTTGACCGACGCCGGCGTCCGGGTCGTCAAGAGCCCGGCAGAGATCGGTCGTGCGGTGAAGGAAGCACTGTAAAAATTGATAAAATTGACAGGATGAGCTCGACTCTACCCAGCCCGGCACCCGCGGAGGCCGCCCAGCGCTCGCACGTCGTCAACGACTTCAGCATCCAGATCGCGACCGTCAACGGCTCCGGCAGCCAGACGGCCAACCTGGTCCTGCTGCGGTCGATTTTCCAGATGGGCGTGCCCGTCTCGGGCAAGAACCTCTTCCCCTCGAACATCGCCGGGCTGCCGACCTGGTACACGATCCGGGCGAACCACCGGGGGTACATCAGCCGCAAGAAGGAAATCGACTTCCTCGTGGCGATGAACTCGGAAACCGCGCGCGAGGACGTCCTCTCGCTGGATCCCGGACGCGCCGTCGTCTACGACGAGCCGCTGAAGCTCAACGCGCTCCGGACCGACCTGGTTTTCTATCCCGTGCCGTTCGACAAGATCGTGGCCGAGGTGTGCCCGGACGCGAAGCTGCGTCGGCTCGTGAAGAACATGATCTACGACGGCATCCTGTCGCACCTGCTGTCGATCGATCTCGGCGAGATGGAGCACGCGCTCTCACGCCAGCTCGGCAAGAAGCCGAAGGCCATGCAGCTCAACATGGCGGCGCTCGAAGGCGGCAGGAAGTACGCGGCGGATCACCTCGAGAAGCTCGACCCGTACCGGGTCGAGCGGTTGAACAAAACGGCCGGCCAGATCCTGGTCGAAGGCAACGCCGCGGCCGCGATGGGCTGCATGTTCGCCGGCGTCACCGTCGTCGCCTGGTATCCGATCACGCCGTCGTCCTCCCTGCCGGAGACGCTGATCAGCTACATGCGGAAGTACCGCATGGACAAGGAGACGGGCAAAGCGACGTTCGCGATCGTGCAGGCCGAGGACGAGATCGCGGCGATCGGCATGGTCGTCGGCGCGAGCTGGGCGGGTGCGCGGGCGATGACGTCCACGTCGGGCCCCGGCATTTCGCTCATGTCCGAGTTCGCCGGGCTCGCGTACTACGCGGAGCTGCCGGCAGTGGTGTTCGACATCCAGCGGGTCGGCCCGTCCACCGGGCTGCCGACGCGCACGGCGCAAGGCGACATCCTCTTCACCGCGGTTAACTCGCACGGCGACACGCAGCACGTGCTGCTGCTGCCGGCCTCGGTCGAGGAGTGCTACACGATGGCGATGGAGGCGTTCGATCTCTCGGAGCGCCTGCAGACGATCATCTACGTGATGAGCGATCTCGACCTCGGCATGAACACGTGGATGGCGCAGCCGTTCACGTATCCCGAGAAGCCGTTCGATCGGGGCAAGGTGCTGGACGAGGCGAAAGTGCGCGAGCTCGGGGCGTCGTGGGGCCGGTACAAGGACGTGGACGGCGACGGCATCCCGTGGCGCAGCCTCCCGGGCACCGGCACGCCGGCGTATTTCACGCGCGGCTCGGGCCACAATGAGATGGCGCAGTACACCGAGCGGCCGGACGACTACGTCAAGAACCTCGACCGGCTCGCGCGCAAGTTCGAGACCGCGAAGACCCTGGTGCCGCTCCCGGTGGTGGAGTCGGAGGCGGGCGCGAAAGTCGGCTTCATCGCCTACGGATCGACGCACTGGGCGCTCGAGGAAGCGCGCGATCAGCTCCGCGAGGAGATCGGGCTCAAGGCGTCGTATTTGCGGCTGCGCGCCTATCCGTTCACGCCCGAGCTCGAAGCGTTCATCAAGCTGCACGACCGCGTCTACGTCGTCGAGCAGAACCGTGACGCGCAGATGCTGAGCCTGTTGCGCATCAACATCGACCCGGCGCTGCAGACGAAGATTCGCAGCGTCCTGCACTACAACGGGTTGCCGATCGACGCGCGCAGCATTACCGAGGCCGTGAAGGCACAGGAAACCCCCGGGGTCTGACCCCGCTTGCCGTCAGGCGGGTCGGACCCCCCTCAGCGCGAGAGTCGTAGAGAAGGCATATGAGCACAGAGACGCCGGCACCAGGCAAGCGCACGAACCGCATCAACCTCGACGTCAGCTCCTACCGCGGCAGCAAGACGACGCTCTGCGCGGGGTGCGGGCACAACGCGATTTCCGAGCGCATCATCGACGCGTTCTTCGAGATGGGCGTCGATCCGAAGAGGGTCATCAAGCTCTCCGGCATCGGCTGTTCGAGCAAAAGCCCGGCCTACTTCCTGAACCCGTCGCACGGGTTCAACTCCGTCCACGGCCGCATGCCGTCGGTCGCGACCGGCGCGATGCTCGCCAGGGGCGACATGCTCGCGATCGGCGTGAGCGGCGACGGCGATACCGGCGCCATCGGCATCGGACAGTTCGTCCACCTGATGCGCCGCAACCTGCCGCTCATCTACATCATCGAGGACAACGGCTGCTACGGCCTGACGAAAGGGCAGTTCTCGCCGACGGCCGACCTCGGATCGAAGGCGAAGAACGGCGTCGTGAACGACCTGCCGCCGATCGACACGTGCGCGCTCGCGATCGAACTGGGCGCGTCGTTCGTCGCGCGCTCGTTTTCGGGCGACAAGAAGCAGCTCCTCTCCGTGCTCAAGGCCGCGATCTCCCATCGCGGGACGTCCATGCTCGACGTCATCTCGCCGTGCGTCACGTTCAACGACCACGATGGATCGACGAAGAGCTACTCCTACGTCAAGGATCACGACGAGCCGCTCGGCGAAATCAGCTTCGTGCCGTATTTCGAAGAGATCAATGTCGAATACGATGCCGGCTCGACGACGGCGGTGAAGATGCACGATGGGTCGTCGCTCTTTCTGCGCAAGGTCGCCGAGGACTACAACCCGTCCGACAAGATTGCCGCAATGCGGCTCCTGCACGAGACGAACCGGCGCGGCGAGTTCGCGACCGGGGTCATCTACATCGAGCCGGACAAGGACGATTTCATCGACACGCTGAATCTCGTGGACACGCCTCTGGCCGAGCTCGGCGAGAACAAGGTCCGTCCGCCCAAGGCGGTGCTCGACGAGATCATGGAAGGTCTGCGGTAGAGGGTTCCGGGGTTCCGGGGTTCCGGGGTTCCGGGGTTCCGAGGTTCCGGAGTTCGGTTCAGGGTTCTCGAAGGGCGGCCCGGGGTTTGGGCCGCCTGACAGTTCATCGGGTGGCAGCCCGATCGCGAGGGAGGTTGCGATGGTTGCCACGTTGTTGGTCGTTTGGCTCGGACTCGCCGCCAGTCAGTCCGCATTTCCACCCGAGCCGTTTCCCGCCGGTTTCGCGCAAGGCGCCTATCGCGTCGGTCCTGGCATCAGCGCGCCCATCCCGCGTCAGACTCCCGCGCCGCGATACACCGACGAAGCGCGCGCTCGCAAGATTTCGGGAGAAGTGGAAGTGCTCGCCGTCGTGCTGCCTGATGGCACGGTCGGATCGGTCAAGCGCCTGACGTCACTCGATGCGCAGTTCGGGTTGGACGACGAGGCCGTGGCCGTCGCGAAACGATACGTGTTCGAACCGGGGCGGAAGAACGGCACGCCGGTCGCCGTCGTCGCCACGATCTTCGTGGTGTTCCGGCTGCCGGATGCCGAGTCTCCGGCCGTGCGGGTGATCGGCGGCACCGCCGATCCGCCGGACGTCCTGGAGCCGGCGTTCGCGAAGGGCGTTGAGCGTCCCGGGCCAGGTGTGCTGCGGCCGCTCCCCACGAGAAAGGTGTATCCGATCCCGCCCGCGAGCAGTACGGTCACAGGCCAGGTCGGCATGGTGGCCGTCGTGAACGCAGACGGCATCGTCGGCGACGTCAGGATCGTGAAAGCTCTCGATCCGGCTCTTGACGCGGCAGCGCTTGCCGCGGTGCGTCAATGGGTATTCGAGCCGGCGCTGAAGAGCGGGAAGCCGACGGCGATCGTCCTGTCGCTTTTCATCGATTTCGCGCGCTAATCCGACAGCCGTCCGCCGGCCAGTGTCGTCAAATCAGGGCAGGAGGAGACCATGTCCTCGCGCTTCGCGCTCGCGGTCGCCGCCGGGGTTGCCACCGTCGCCGCCATCGCTTCGATCTCTGCCGCGCCGCCGCAGGGAACCGGCGGCCAGCAGATCCTCAAGCCCGGCAACGGGGTCAGTTACCCGACGTTGCTGCATCAGGAATCGCCTCAGTATCCGGAAGCGGCGATGCGCGCCAAAATCGAGGGTAGCGTCGAGCTCGAGGCGGTCGTTCTCGCCGACGGCACCGTTGGGGATGTCCGCGTCTTGAAGTCGCTGGATCAGACGTACGGCCTGGACGCCGACGCGATCGCCACCGCGAAGAAATGGTTGTTCAAGCCCGCCCTCAAGGACGGCAAGCCGGTGCCGGTCATCGTGACAATCATCCTGGAGTTCCGGCTCGACAAGACACCGCGCCGGCCGGTCCAGCCTCGAGGCGAGTTGCCGGACGTTCCAACGCCTCCTTCAAGCGACGACGAGTTCCTGAACGGCGCGTATCCGGCGACCGTCCCCGGATTGATCGCGCCAAAACTCACGAAGCGCGTCGAGCCGCAGTACACCCGGGAGGCCATGGAGGCGAAGACTCAGGGCTTCGTCGAGGTAGAGGCCGTCGTGCTCACCGATGGGACCGTCGGCCGGTCACGTGTGACCAAGTCACTCGACAAGGTTCGCGGCCTCGACAACGAGGCGCTCAAGGCCATTAATCAGTGGACGTTCGAGCCCGGGAGACTGAGCGGTTTCCCGGTCTCGGTCGTGGTCACGGTCCAATTCGAGTTCAAGGCTCGCTGAGTCTTTCAATCCGCTCGCCCCAACCCCCTCGGAGTGCGCGAACCCTCGGAACCCCCGGAACCCCGGAACCATGCAGGCCCCAGTTCTTATAAGATCAACGGAATATGACCGTTGAGCGCACGTTCGCCATCATCAAGCCGGACGCCGTGAAGGCCCGAAAGGCGGGCCCGATTCTCACGCGCATCGAGGATGCCGGGTTCACCATCCGCGGCATGCGGCTGACCCACCTCACGAAGAAGGAAGCCGAAGGGTTCTACGCCGTTCACCGGGAACGGCCGTTTTTCGGGAGTCTGACCCAATTCATGTCGTCCGGGCCATGTATCGTCATGATGCTCGAAGCACCCGATGCCATCAAGAAATGGCGCACCCTGATGGGGGCGACCGACCCGGCCAAGGCCGAACCGGGCACGCTCCGCAAGGAGTTCGGCGCGTCGATCGAAAACAACGCGACCCACGGCTCCGACGCGCCCGAAACCGCCGCCTTCGAGCTCGGCTACTTCTTCAGAGGCATGGAAGTTTGAGTTTGCCCCGCCATGGCTCGGTTGCTCATCATCGCCGGCGTCGTGCTCATCGCCCTCGGCCTGGTGATCAAGCTCGGCCTCCCGCTCGGCCGCCTGCCCGGCGACATCGTCGTCCGGCGGGGCAGCGGCACGTTCTACTTTCCGATCGTGACTTGTGTGGTCGTCAGCCTCGTAGTCTCGCTCCTGGCGATCATCTTCAGGCGATAGCGCGTCGCACCGAGCACCCCGCACCAGCACCGGGCACGACCGCACCCAGCACCCGCGCCCGTCACAGTGCACAGTGCACTGTGCACCTTCCGAACTGAGAGGCGTCTTTGGCCATCAAAGCCGACAGGTGGATTCGCCGCATGGCGCTCGAGCACGGCATGATCGAACCGTTCGTCGATTCGCAGGTGCGGACCGGCGTCGTGTCGTTCGGGCTGTCGTCCTACGGCTACGACATCCGTGTCGCCGACGAGTTCAAGATCTTTACGAACATCAACAACACGGTCATCGATCCGAAGAACTTCGATCCGCGGTCGTTCGTGGACATCAGGGCCGACGTCTGTATCGTCCCGCCGAACTCGTTCGCGCTGGCGCGGACGATTGAGTACTTCCGGATTCCGCGCGACGTGCTCACCGTCTGCCTCGGCAAGTCCACCTACGCGCGCTGCGGCATCATCGTCAACGTCACCCCGTTCGAGCCGGAATGGGAAGGGTTCGTCACGCTCGAGATCTCGAACACGACACCGCTCCCGGCGAAGATTTACGCCAACGAGGGCATCGCCCAGGTGCTGTTCTTCCAGAGTGACGAGCCGTGCGAGCGGTCGTACGCCGACAAGAAAGGGAAGTACCTGAAACAGCAGGGAGTGACGCTTCCGAAAATCTAGAAATCGATCAATCGATCAATCGATCAAATTACAGAGAGACTTCGCGTGCCGTGATGCTTGTCCAGCTTCTCGAGGATCTCGTCGGCTCTTCCCCGAAGCGCGACGTCAACGCTTTCCGACGCGGCCGTCGTTTCCGTGTTGATCTCGATGGTGAACGCGCCGTGCCGCCTGGCCTGATGGACGAGGCCAGCCGCCGGGTACACGACAGCTGACGTGCCGATGGTGAGGAAGACGTCGCAGGCGGCGGCATCAGAGGCGGCGACGATGTCGGCGGCGTTCAGGCCTTCGCCGAACCAGACGACGCCGGGGCGGAGGAGGCCGCCGCAGTGAGGACAGCGCGGCGGGAGCGCCGGAAACGGCACGGTCTCGTCGCGCCAGCCGTGACCGCCGCGCTCGCAGTTCTGCCAGCACCGGACGTGCCAGATCGAGCCGTGCAGGCGAACGATCCGTTCGGTGCCGGCGCGCTCGTGCAGCCCATCCACGTTCTGGGTGATGAGCGTGAAGGCCGGCCGCTCGCGCGTCCATCGGGCGAGCACGTCGTGCGCGGCGTTGGGCTTCGCGTCGCGAATGACCTGGCGCCGCCAGTCGTACCACTCCCAGACCAGCCGCGGATCGCGCTCGAACGCCTCCGGCGTCGCGAGTGTTTCGGGCCGGACGTTCTTCCAGTACCCGTCGGCGCCGCGGAACGTCGGGATGCCGGACGCGGCCGAGACGCCCGCGCCGGTCAGCGCCGCCATCGTCTTTGCCGACCGAATCGCGCGGACGGCACGGTCGAAGTCGGAAGCGCGATCCGTCACTGCCGCGCGAACTTGGCGACGAGCGCGATCGACGTCGTCGTGTCCGTCGTCTTGAAGCCGGGCGGCGGAAAGTGCGCGTAGCGGATCGCGTTGGAGACCTTGAGCGACAGCAACTGCGTCAGCCGCGCCGTCAGCGAGACGAGGTTCACGAAGCGCCAGTCGTCGGCGTTGGCGAAGGTGCCGATGAGGCGGCTGTCGTCTTCGAGCGTCGCTGTGGGCGAAATGGTCCATTTGTAGTTGCTGCCGAAGCCGTAGGTCGCGCTCGACACATCGTCGCCCGCGAGGCGCTGTTCGTTGAGGTAGCCGAGGCCGGCATCGACACTGAGGTGGTGCACCGCGGTGTCCACGAGCTTGAACATCAGGCCGCCGGTGACGCCGTTCCGGTGATCGACGCCCGCAAACGCGTCGTGGAAATAGACGTACTCGCCGAAGGCCGCCAGCCGCGGACTGATCGAGCGCTCGGTGCGGAGCCCGTAGAGGAACGACTCGGCGGTCTTGACGTCCTCCGCCTTGTTGCGGATGAACGCGACCCGGTTTTTCACGAGCCAGGGCGCCGGCCGCGCGATGTGTTCGCCGGAGATCGAAAAGGTGTTGGTAGACGAGTTCCCGGACGTGCCGACGAACGCGACCTCGGCCGTGCCTTCCTGTCTGGGCGGCGGTGGCGGTGGAGCGGCCGCCCCTTGGGCGGCGGCCGGTGCAGGCAGAGCGAGAATCAGCAGACCGAATAGCGACGCGACACGCACGGGATCCTTTCAGGCCGGGGAGAAACATTGTGCAATAGAACGTGTTAATATCAATGTTCTGACTTGTCGCGGGGTGGAGCAGTCCGGTAGCTCGTTGGGCTCATAACCCAAAGGTCGGGGGTTCAAATCCCCCCCCCGCAACCACTTTGATTTGGCGCTGCAAGTCCTCGGAATTTGATCGAGGGCTTGCAGCCGCCAGCATCGCGGCCAGGTCGCCCTTCAGCACAATACCCAGCTTTCCCTGTTCCGGCGTGAGCACTATTTCTTCAA
>Ga0111539_10002264_pt1 | contig 25641 bp, 24 predicted proteins | sample RhiMethybrSRZTD1_FD_79667 | JGI IMG/M metagenome (GOLD analysis project Ga0111539, IMG submission 79667) | Populus rhizosphere microbial communities from Tennessee, USA - Rhizosphere MetaG P. TD hybrid SRZTD1 (version 2) (version 2) | ecosystem: Host-associated > Plants > Roots > Rhizosphere >...
AGAGCCTGTTCAAGTAGAACACGCAACTCATCGTTATTATCTACGATGAGAATCCGGCGTTTTGTCATCAAGCTCCAATCTAACGATGTTTGAGGAGAGATACCGCGCTCTTCTGTACGAAAAGCTTGCGCCCAGCGTTCAAAATATATCACGTACCCGATTGTGGATTAAGCGGATTTGGGGGATGGTTCACAGATCCTGATATTCTTGGTGACCTGTCATACATGCGGCTCCTAGCGGAGCCGGAAGGATTAAATGGCAAAGGCTATAAACATTTCGCTCCTCCGGAGCGATAGATCTTGCTCCAGAGGAGCAAAATGTTTATAGCCCACCATTAAAGGGCCGTCGCGCTCCGTAGGAGCGCCATGTGCTCTCAGGTAATGGCTAAACCAGGCAAACTACAAACATTTCTTGAATACTCGGCGGCCAAGTCGGTACTGACCGGCTTTGGACTTCTGCCTGCACCTGCGGCAATGGCACTCGGACGCGGCATGGGGAAGCTCGCTTACGCTATCGCCGGAGATCTCAGACGCACAGGCGAAACCAATCTTCGTCTTGCTTTTCCTGAAAAGACGGACGAAGAACGCGGCCTGCTGCTGCGGGAATGCTTCGATAATCTCGGGCGGCTGCTCGGGTTTTTCAGCCAGTTTTCGTCCCGATCTCGCGACGAGCTCAAACAACTCATCGAACCGCAGGGACTCGAAAACCTCGAAGCCGCGAAGGGTGTTCGTGGCAACCGTCTGATTCTTTACACTGGTCATCTCGGCGCGTGGGAGTTAACCAGTTTTGGTCTCGCCCTCTTCGATCATCCGTTCACGTTCCTGGTCCGCAGACTCGACAACCCGCGCCTCGAGCAGCTTGTAGATCGCATCCGCAAAAGGTTCGGCAACGAGACAATCGACAAACTCTCGGCTGCGCGTTCGATGCTGAAAATACTTCGCTCCGGCGAAAGCCCGCTCGGACTGCTCCCTGATCTGAACACGCTCGACGACGAAGCGATTTTTATCGATTTTTTCGGAGTTCCGGCAGCGACAACGTTTGTCGTTGCGAAGCTTGCGGTGCGAACAAACACTCCACTCGTTCCGGTGTTCGCTCCGTGGAGTGAAGAAAAGGGCAAGTATCTGCTGATTGTCGAGCCTTCGATTCCGCCTGACTGCACGGGAGATGAAGAAGCTGACGTGCGCGCGTTGACGATGAAACTGACGCAGCGGATCGAGAACCGTATCCGGCAGTATCCGGGCCAGTGGCTCTGGATTCACAAACGCTGGAAAACCCGCCCGCCCGGTGAGCCTAAGATCTATTAGCCACGGATGTCACGGATGAATACACAGATCAATCGGGCGTACGAGTTTGCTGATTTAACAAACTATTCGTTTCCGGATCGGTTGAAGATTCGGGCTGCGGATCGCGTATTTTATCTGCTCATAAAGCTCATCGGGCTGACAGCGCGCTTCGAGGTCATCGGTTGGGAAAACCACGACAAAGCGGAAGAAAACGGCGGACTCCCGATCTACGTCTTCTGGCACGACCGCATCTTTCTCACCACCTATTGGTGGCGCAATCGACGCATCGTCGTGATGACCTCGCGAAGCTTTGACGGTGAGTACATCGCGCGGTTTATTCAACGATTTGGCTATGGTGCGGTCCGTGGTTCGAGCACACGCGGTGCTGTCGGCGCCGTTATCGAAATGGCGCGGCTAATGCGCTCCGGCTGCACTACTGCGTTCACAATAGATGGGCCGAAAGGCCCGCGTTATGTCGCGAAGATGGGCGCCGTGCTCCTCGCAAAAAAGTCAGGTCATCCGATCGTGCCGGTGACGATGGCGCTCGATCGTTACTGGACAATGCCGAGTTGGGATCGGTTCCAAATCCCAAAGCCTTTCACGCGCGCTCGGATCTACGTCGCTCCCCCGATTTACGTGCCGCCCGACGCTAGTGAGGCCCTGCTGATGGCCAAACGAGATGAATTGCAGCAAACTCTGGACGACTTGAATCATCAGAGCGAAGAGTGGCGCCGATCTCTCCGGCAGAAATCCGTGTAATCTGTGGCTGAAAGGTTCTTAGTAATGAGATTGATTATTGCTTTTGCGCTTTGTTTTATTCTTGCTGGGATCGTTAACGCCCAACTCAAACCGCCGGTCGAGCCGGTGATGGATCGTTTCCTGCGCTACGTGAAGATCGACACGCAGTCGCAGGAAGATCAAACGACCACACCCAGCACGCGAAAACAGCTCAACCTCGCGAACCTTCTCGCCAAAGAGTTGACCGCGCTCGGTGCAGAAAACGTGCACGTGAGCGAGTTTGGAATTGTCTACGCAACCGTGCCGGGAAACCTCACCGATAATTCAAAAGTGCCCGTGGTCGGCTTCATCGCGCACATGGACACGTCGCCGGCAGTTTCCGGTGAAAACGTCAACGCGATCATTCATAAGAATTACCAGGGCGGCGACATCACCCTGCCGAAGGAGCCGACGCAGGTGATCACGGTGGAGAAGAATCCGGTTCTGCAGTCCCTAATCGGCACCGACATCATCACCGCCGACGGCACGACCCTGCTCGGCTCAGACGATAAGTCGGGCTGTGCCGAGATCATGACGATGATCGACATCCTGCGCCAGAATCCACAACTCAAACACGGGACACTCGCGATCGCTTTTACACCTGACGAAGAAGTGGGCGGTGGTATCGAGAAGTTTGACGTAAAAAGTTTCGGGGCGAAGGTGGCTTACACCGTAGACGGTGAAGAACTCGGCGAGATCAGCGATGAGACGTGGAGCGCCCGCACAGCAACAGTTACATTCCAGGGCAAGAGCACGCACCCTGGCACAGCCAAGGGGATCATGATCAATGCCATGTATGCGATCGCCGACTACCTCAATCGTTTTCCGCACGACATGTTGCCGGAGACGACGGAAGGCCGGGTTGGATTTGTTCATCCATATGCCGGCGTGATCGATGTCGAGAGTTCAAACCTGAAGATCTTGCTGCGCGACTTTGACATGAGTGGTTTGGATGCGAAAGAGAAGTTACTCCGCGACATGGTTGCCCAAACGGCAGCGAAGTATAAGGACGTAAAGATCACGATCGACGTCAAGGAAAACTATAAGAACATGAAGGAAGTGCTGAAGAACTATCCCGAGTTGACGGCGAACGCGATGGAAGCTGCAAAGCGCGCCGGGCTAAAGCCGTTCTTGAAACCGATTCGCGGCGGAACGGATGGATCAAATTTGACTTTCCGGGGGCTGCCGACGCCGAATCTTTTTACGGGCGGAGGAAATTTCCACGGCAAGCTCGAGTTCAATTCACGCAAGGGGCTGGAGAAGTCGACCGAGACGCTCGTCAATCTGGTCCAGATCTTTGCTGAAAAGAGTTAGCCACAGATTACTGGTAAGAAAGACGGATTTATGACTCATGCCGGCTATGTTGCGCTGATCGGGCGGCCGAATGCTGGTAAATCGACTCTGCTTAATCAGCTTGTGGGGCAGAAGATTGCGGCGGTTTCCGACAAGCCGCAGACCACGCGGTTCAGGATACAGGGTGTAATTACAAAGCCCGAGGGACAAATCGTTTTCGTAGATACGCCCGGAGTTCATCAACCGGGTTATGAGCTTAACCGTCGCATGATGGCCGCAGTGCAGGAAGCGCTGATGGGGGTTGACCTGGTCTGTCTCCTGCGCGATGCATCTGTTTCAACCGGCAACGGCGATCGGTTCGTGTTGGACCTCGTGAAGCGATCTGAAAAACCCGCTCTGCTGTTGTTGAATAAGACCGATAAATTCGAAGATAAATCGGCGCTGTTACCGTTGATCGACTTCTACAGCAAAGAGCACGAGTGGCGTGAGATCGTTCCGATTTCGGCACTCAAGAACGACATGACCGACGTGCTGATTGAGAGTTGTTTGCGTCATCTGCCTGAAGGTGACCCGATCTTCGCGGAAGACGAGTTGACCGACCAATCGCTGCGCGTGCTCGTGGCGGAAATCGTTCGTGAGAAGGTTTTACGTTCAACCGGCGATGAGATTCCTTACGTCACGGCCGTCGTCACCGAACGGTTTGAAGAAGTCCGCGAAGACTTCTCCCGCATCTACTGCGTCATCGTAGTCGAACGAAACTCGCAAAAGAAGATCATCATCGGCAAAGGCGCCAGTCGCTTGAAAGACATCGGCACGCGGGCGCGCAAAGAGATCGAGAATTTGCTGGGCCATAGGTGCCACCTCGAACTGTTTGTGAAAGTGGAAGAAGATTGGCGCAACAAGGACCGGTTGCTGGATGAGTTTGGATTGAGCGGAAATTGAGCCACGCAAAAGAAAAACGAATCGGATGGCACGCACTCGATGTCGACCTCGAGCCGGACGCTCGCGAGGCAGTTGAATATGCGTTGATGGAAGCTGGCGCTCTCGGAACAGAAACCACTGATGAGTCAGATGGTCTGGTCCGGATCACCGGGTACTTCGCCGCAACGCCTGACCGTGAGCGCGTTCGCTTCGAACTCCTCGAAGCGCTGCGCATCTATAATCTTCCCTCATCTTCCGTGCGCGATATGAATGTGCGCGAAGTCGCTCAGCGCGACTGGCTCGAAGAGTGGAAACAGAACTGGCAGCCGGTTGAGATTGGTCGTTTTATCATTGCGCCGCCGTGGTCCACCCTCGGCGACACGCGCGATCGTTTGATCATTCGCATCGAGCCGGGGATGGCTTTCGGCACTGGCACTCATGAAACCACGCGGCTTTGTCTCGAAGCGATCGAAAAGCACTTCACCGGTGGTAGTTTTCTCGACGTCGGTACCGGAACTGGCATTCTCGCGATTGCGGCAGCCAAACTCTTTCCCGGGGCTCGTATTGAAGCATGTGATACAGACGAAATGGCCGTTGAGATTGCGCGTGAGAATGCGGCAGCGAATGGTGTTGCGGATCGGATCGAGTTTCGAGTCGGTTCAGTTGAAGAGTCGACTGCTTCGGCCGATCTCGTTTGTGCAAATCTCACTGCCGATGTCATTGTTCAAATCCTGCCTCAGTTGATTGGAGCGACGTGTGGAAGGTTAATTCTTTCCGGAATCCTCGACACACAAGTCGAGATGGTCCAGGCCGGCCTTCATGACAACGGCATCGATGATTTCGAGATCGAGCAGGACGGCGAGTGGGTAGCGCTTGTTTTGTAGGGGCGGCACTCCGTGGCCGCCCCTCGCTGGCTGTCGCGCTTCCTCGATAGGATTTTAATTTGCCGCAAGGGGCGGCCACGGAGTGCCGCCCCTACAAAAATGAGAAGATTTTTTGCTTTGCCAAGCGCGTTCGATCCTACCGAGCAGATAGTAACGCTCGGCTCAGATGAAGCGCGTCATCTGCGCGACGTGTTGCGGCTCAAAGCGGGTGATGAGGTTTACGTGTTCGACGGCCGCGGGCGTGAGTTCCGTTGCACCGTGTCTACCAGCAAACGCGATACTGCGGAGTTGCGAATAGAAGCAGAAGTTGAACCTGCAAAACCTGAATCACACTTGCAACTTAATTTGTGCGTCGCGCTGCTCAAGGGCGAGAAATTTGACCTCGTCGTGCAGAAGACGACCGAACTCGGCGTCAGGAAGATCACTCCCCTCATCACTCGCTATGCCGATATTCATCTGCGAGATGAATCCGACGCGACGAAGCGTGTGGCTCGCTGGCAGCGCATTGCGCTCGAGGCGGCCAAGCAGTCCGGAAGAGCTCTTGTGCCTGAAATCAGCTCGCCGGTCAGATTCGAAGCAGCATTGGATGTGGAGGGATTAGGCGTGATGTTCTCGGAGCGCAACGGTGAGCCGCTTGAACAACTCGGTGGCCAGGTCGCGCCTGAATCCGTGACTGCCCTGATCGGTTCGGAAGGCGGTTGGTCTGATGAGGAAATTGAAAGCGCCCGGGCACGGAATTTCCATGTAATCACGCTCGGCGGTCGCATCCTGCGCGCCGAAACCGCCGCGATTACCGTCACTGCGCTATTGCAGCATCTATTTGGAGATCTCAGATAGCGCTTTGGAGTGCGGCGGCTTGGCGCCGCTTTGTTATCGATCGCGCTCGACCGAGACGAAAGCGGCGCCAGGCCGCCGCACTCCAAAGAGTTGACCATTATCGATATCAGGCTCAAAATAGCGTTATTAATCGCCGGAACAAAGAACTCAAGGGGGTCGTTTGAACCGTCATATGGCAATCAGTAAAGAGAATGCAGTTGAGAACGCTCGGAAAGACCTCGCCCAACGCCTCAAAATCGACACGGGCGACGTTAAAGAGAAGGCAGTCGAAGACACAGACTTCCCCGATATGGCGCTCGGCGCCCCAGAAGAAGACGAGATGAGCGGCCAGATGATCACGCGCGGCTGGCGCATCAAGCTCGAGGCCCAGGGGCAAACCTTCGAATATCGCGCGGACAAGAACCAGGTCAGAGCCTACAAATTTAAGGGCAAGAATTATCGGATTTGAGGTACCACCATGAACCGCAACAATATTTTCATCCACCTCGCACTGGCACTCGTCCTCGTTCTGGTAGCCGCTTTCGCAGGCCAACTCAACAAGTGGCGGAAACAATGGAAGCCCGCCATCTTCGTACCCATGGAAGACAAGAAGAAGGCAAAGACCGCCGAGGATATCTCGCTCAGCGAGACGACTCGCAGTCTCGGCGCGCCGGAAATCCTCGTCAAGTTCAAGAGTGGTGTAAGTCAGGATGCTATCGATCGGTTGACTGCGGAGCGTAACGATCGCGTCGAAGATCGGATCGAGAATGCGGATGGTTGGGAAGCAATTGACGATTTTGATAACGCTGATGCTGCGACGCTCGTTAAGGAGTACCAGCAACTTCCCGAAGTCGAATACGCAGAACCAAACTACGAGATCAATCTCGACGAAGCGGAAGCAGGGCCGCTCGAGCCGATCCTGCCACGAGATCCACAGTTCAACGATCAGTGGGCACTGGCCAATTCCGGTCAGCGAGGTGGCAAGAAAGGCGCTGACATCCGTGCTACCCTCGCGTGGGCCAGAACGACCGGTAGTGGCGACGTAGTGGTGGCAGTGCTCGACACCGGTGTCGATTACAACCACGAAGACCTGACGGAAAACATGTGGCGGCGTCCCGAAAAGATGGCGCCATATCACGACAACGAACTCGGTACGATTGACGATGAGTTTGGCTTCAACGCAATCGATGGCTCTGATCCGATGGACGACAACGGACATGGCACTCACTGCGCGGGCATCATCGGTGCCGAAGGTGAAAACGAAGTCGGGATCGCGGGCGTGAACTGGACAGTTCAGATCATGCCGCTGAAGTTTATGAACGCGAGTGGCTCCGGCAGCACCAAAGATGCGATTGAAGCGATCAACTACGTCATCGATCGAAAGAAGGCCGGCGTGAACGTTCGCATCATCAGCGCGAGCTGGGGATCAACGCAGAAATCGCGAGCGCTCGGCGACGTCATTCGCAAAGCTTACGAGAACGATATTCTGTTCGTTGCCGCGGCCGGCAATTCGTCGGTCAACAACGATCGGACTCCACACTATCCGTCGAGCTACGACTCGCCGAACGTGGTTAGCGTAGCAGCGCTGGACCGTCACGATGCGCTAGCGTCGTTCTCGAATTGGGGCGTGAAGAGTGTCGCGATTGCGGCGCCCGGCGTCGAGATTCTGAGCACCTGGTTGGGGAATGAGTACGAAGAGAAATCAGGGACGTCGATGGCTACACCGGTGGTTTCGGGCGTTGCGGCGCTCATCCTTGCGGAGCATCCGGAGATGTCTGTTGATGACTTGAAGAAGAAGTTATTGGCTTCAACCGATCCGATTGCGGCGCTGAAAGGCAAGACAGTAACAGCCGGGAGAATAAACGCCGCGAAAGCGCTGGAGTAAGCGGGTAGTTAGATAAGCCGGAGCAGTTAGCAGAAAGCAGGAGCAGGATAGCGTAAGTTTTCCTGCTCCTGCTTTCCTGTTTCTGCTCCTGTTTTCCTGTTCATCTCGTTTACGGCTGGCCGAGTTTCTTCTTTCCCTCGAGTGCTTCCTTATAAGCACCACCACGCACGTCGCCTAACTTAATCGCCTCGTCAAACAACTTCACCGCTTCGGAAGTGTTGTCCATGAACGCATTGATCCGCGCCATCGACTCAAAGGCGCGCGACATGATTGCCTTGTCCGTCTCTGGGGACGAAGCTGCAACGGCCAGACGATACTGGCCCAACGCGCGATTTAAACGTTCGTCACGCACGTGCTCGTCCGTAGCATCCGAAGCCGCAAGACTCGCCGTTTGCCCTAGCGCGAAAAAGATCCGTGGCTCGCGCGGGTAATCCTTCAACATCTCTCGCAAACGTGTCTCAGCTCCGTTGTAATCCTTGTTTCGAAGAGTATCTTCCACAGCCGACAGGTCGCGCACGAGGGCTGCTTCTTTGACGTTGCTTCCCTCGCCCGCGCTGTTGAGTTCTGTCTGTGATCGTCGCGCGGCCGTACGAGCTTCGCGCGCTGCAGTTGCCCGTTGCACGGTCTCCGCGTATTCGGACGGACGCTTCGCTTCACGCACCGGATCAAAAGACGCAATCATGTCAGGAAGGAAGTTTGCGAGATCGAATCCCGCACTCTCGATTCCTTTTAATTGATCCGCAAAGTGAAACGAAAGCACCGCGCCCTTCTCGTACTCCTCAGCCAGTCGCGCAACTGTTTCGTCCTGAATAGCTTTCATTTCGGCCTGCGTCGACTTTCCGACCGCGGCCCGTTCAGCATCTGTCTTTGCAGCGGTTAAACGCGCGCGCGCGTCGCGCCCAAGGATCTCGAGCTTTCTTGCTTCGTCGTAACGCGCGTCAGCCGCCGTCACGAGGGAACGACTCACGCTCAGAAACACGTCCGGACTGACTTCCGTGCCGGCTTTCTGACGTTCATTCAGGAGCTGTTTGACTTGTTCGCGGCGATCCGCGATGTCTTTGTTGAAGCGCAGTACGAGTGCGTCGATTACGTATTGAAGATATGCGCGACGCAGTTCCGACGAACTCGGGTTCGTTCCTTCGGGAACGACGGCGTAATAATCGTCGCCGATGATGCGGAAGTTAATCGCTCCCGGCGCACCAAGCAGGTCCGGCAGGATAAAGAACCGGCGCTCTTTTTGCCGAAAGCTGTACATCTTCTGCTTGCTCTTCTTGTTGGGATTCTTGACTTCAACGCGATCCGTTGAAGTCGTCAGTGGACGGGTGTGCAGATACGTCAGTAGAGATCGGACCATCTCGGTTGTCGGCGCACGCAGCCGGTCGCCCTCGGCCTGGTACGCGCGCACATACTCGACCATATGCTCATCAATCCCCGAGCGGCGATAAAACTCCTGAACGAGAGGCGCGAAGTCGAGTACTTCCAAAAGTCCCGCGGGCAAATCGTCGGAACGTTCGGGCGCGTCAAATGTCGGAGGCTGGCCCAGTGCGAGTGCAAGCGAAACATAACGCGCGGCCTGGTCCGCAGGTGTCGCGGGCGAAGGAAGCTTGTTTCGCTCGTAGAACGTCTTCAGCCGCGTACGCAAATCCGGATCGAGATTCGCGAGGTCTTTTCGCAGTTTCACTCGGAAAGTGGACGGCGCTCGACCGGCCGCCACGGGATCGAATCCGGCTACGTCCAACGCCGCCATCATGACAATGAGACGGGGGTCGGCCTGGAAGTCGACGCCGTATTCCGAAACTTCAAAACTGGCGCCTTGTCGCTGTTGAACTGTTTGCGGTGTTTGCGAGGAGACGACTCCGGCAGACAAAGCTGTAATCAGGAGGATCAGTAAATATTGCTTCAATCCGTGTTACTCCGTGGAAATATGTGGCTTTTTTCTACTATGGTAAGCGCGCAACGCGCGTAATGTTAGCGGATAAGCCACGAGCGAACAAACGACCGAGAGCACCATGCCTCCCACCGAAAAGGGCCAGACAACGTTACTCCAGCTCTGCACAAAAAGCTGCTGGTAATAGTCGCCGGAAAAGACCCGGGGGTTCTTCAGGAGTTCAAGCCCTTCGTCTGGGATGCGCAAAGGCCTGCCAAGGATGAATGCGCCCACCGAATAAGACGCAATAATTATCGGGACGAGCGTCAGAATCGGGTTGTTGACGAAGGTTCCGGTGTAGATCGCGATCTTATTGAAACGAAACAAAAACGCGAGGGCCGTCGCCAGGATCGTGTGCAGTCCGAGGAAAGGGGAGAAGGCGATAAAGACGCCGATTGAAAAAGCAAGCGCCGTCCGCTCCGGTGGATCGTCGATCGCAAGCAGACGGCGAAATGCAGCACGAAACATGACAGGTCTCTAACAAACACTGAGGAGCAGGAGCAGAAAGCAGGGGCAGGTATTTGTTCTCGCTGCCCCTGCCATCTGCGCCTGCTCCTCAGCAACTGCAAAGAGACGAGGCGCGCTATTTATTCAAAACTCTTCAAAGCTTCTGCTTCGTTATCGTAGGCGTCGAAAACGGTCAGCAGTTTCGTAATAACCAACAGATTCTGAATTCGATCCGTTAGATTCAGCAATTTAAGCTGGCCACCCTGACGCTTAACAGTCGTGTAATTGGCAATCAACTCGCCGATACCACTCGAGTCCATATACTTGACCCCGGCGAGATTCAACAAGAGCTTCTTCTTGCCCTGGTCCGCGAGATTCCGGACAGATTCGCGCAAGGCAACACTGCTGTCACCAATTCTCACTTCACCACTCAGATCGAGAATGGTGACGTCACCAGCTTGTCGTTCTTTCAGATCGAGCTCAGCCATGGCTTTCTCCTATTTGAAGCTGTTGAGTGCGTCGGCTTCACTCTCGTAAACGTCAAAGACAGTCAGGAGCTTCGTAATCGTCAGCAGGTCCTGAAGCTTCTGGGTGAGATTGAGCAGCTTGAGCTGGCCGCCTTCCTTATTGATAGCCGTGTAACTGGAGACCAGTTCGCCGATGCCGCTGGAATCGATGTACCCCACCCCAGCAAGGTTCAGCAGAATTCGCTTCTTACCTTCTTCGAGCAGTCGCCGGATTGCAGTGCGGAGCGCCACACTGCCTTCACCGATGGTTATCTTTCCGCTCATGTCAAGAACGGTGACATCTCCCGCTTGACGCTCGTTGATATTCAACTCAGCCATTTCAGAAATCTCCTTTATGCAATTGCGAATTAACGTCGCTTGAGCATGCGCACCGTTGTACCACCGCCGGGTCGTATCGACCAGTCGACTTCGTCCATAAAACTGCGCATGAAAAAGATGCCCCGGCCAGAAGTTTTTAAGATGTTCTCTTGGGCTGTTGGATCCGGGACTGCCTCAGGGTTGAACCCTGGTCCCTGGTCGTGCACGCTGATTTCAACAGCGTCAGGCGAGCTCTTCAAAATGATGTCTACTGTCTTGTCCTCATCTTGACGATTGCCATGAAGCACCGCGTTTGTCACAGCCTCGCGCACAGCCATGTCGATTCCAAACGCAGCATCATCACTGATGCCTGAACGGCCAACAAATTCGGCAACCGCGGCGGCCGCGGTGGCAACCGTGTCAATTCGGCTGGGCAAACTTAGCTCGGTCGTCTCTCCGGTCACAAGCCTTCTGCATGACCTCTCCGAAAGCCACTGCGCGAGGACTCTGGCTGCTTTCTAATACAAATACAACAGACTTATCAGGAGGTTGACGGTGTAACATGCTGGGCGCAGCGCTGTCAAGAAACCATAGGTCTTATAGGTCCTATTTGACCTATAGGACTTATTCAAGGCAAAAAGCCCAGACTCTTCACTGCGCGATCGAGCTCTTCCATATTGAGGGGTTTGCTGAGATATATGTTGCAGCCCGTTTCCAACGCGGCTTCTTCCATGCCATAAACGTCGTACGCGGTGATGGCGATGATCGGTGTGTGGATGCCCTCGCCTTCGAACCTGCGAAACTTTCTGATGGTCTCCAAACCATCAAGAACCGGCATGTTAAGGTCGATGACGAGCAGGTTCGGCCGGAAGCGCCGGGCCATATCAAGCGCCTGCTTACCGTCTTCGGCTTCAAAAACACGGTATCCTTTTAATTCGAAGGCACGCTTGAGCATAATGCGGGTGTCAACCGAATCTTCGGCGACAAGGACAGTCGGATAGAGTGCTGCGGACACGGCTTCGGACGTCAGGATGATTTCCCGAACTGTTTTAAACACTGTATTTCTGGGGGACTCCCGCACTGAGGGGACTAACGGCCAAGCAGGATTGGATAGGTTATACCATATCCAGGGCTCTTATGTCCTATTGTGCAATTAAGTTGACACTATGAGACTAATTTCGGCACGTTCTATCAATGGTCAATTGCGATTACCTGGCGATAAATCCATCTCGCATCGAGCGGCTCTCATTGCTGCCCTGGCGCGCGGCAGCTCGGAAATCTCAAACTTCTCGACCGCGCAGGATTGTGCTTCGACTCTAAGCTGCTTGCGCTCGCTCGGCGTTTCCATCGAACACAAAGACAACAGAATCGTTTTCACGGGTGGCCAGGGTCTCGTTGCGCCACGCGCGCCTTTGGACTGCGGCAATAGTGGCTCGACTTTGCGAATTCTTACCGGCGTTTTGGCTGGGCATGATTTGACGGCGGAACTTGTTGGCGATGAGTCGTTGAGCTCCCGGCCGATGCGACGAATTATCGAACCGCTCGAACTGATGGGCGCGAGGATTGAATCGATGGGCGGCAAGGCGCCACTGACGGTGCGCGGGACTGGAACGCCGACCCCGATCACGTACAAGTTGCCGGTTGCCAGCGCGCAGGTTAAGTCGGCGATCCTGTTTGCCGGTTTGAACGCTGAAGGTCGAACAAGTGTGCTTGAGACAACGCAGTCTCGCGATCACACGGAACGTCTCTTCAACGGTTTCGGAGTTCCGGTAACGACCCATTCCGATCTTTCGGTAACGCTCGATGGGCCGTTACATTTCACTGGCGGTCCAATAACGATTCCGGGTGACGTTTCGTCGGCGGCTTACTTTGTCGCGGCGGCGATGTTGCTGTCTGGATCGCAATTGACCATTGAAGGTGTTGGCTTGAATCCAACGCGGGCGGCGTTTCTTTCGGTGCTCAGTTCGTGGGGCGCAGACATTTCAACTACAGACGAAGAAGTTGAGCGTAACGAGCCACACGGAACGATCCATGTCCGCGGCGGCATTAGCAGAAATGCCACGGCGTCTGAACGAACACTGGGCCAATCAATGATCCCGTCATTGATCGACGAACTGCCGCTACTCGCCGTTGTCGGCTCGCAGATCGACGGCGGAATTCGGATCCGCGACGCAGGTGAGTTGCGATTGAAGGAAAGCGACCGACTGGCGACAACTGCCGCCAATCTGCGCGCGATGGGAGTTGAAGTTGAAGAGTTTCCAGATGGACTCTCAGTATCCGGACCGGCGCAACTGCGTGGCGCGCTGCTCGATTCGCACGGTGATCACCGGATCGCGATGGCTTTCTCCGTCGCGGCTCTATTAGCCAAAGGCGAATCGGAACTCTCGGGCGCGGAATGCGTCGGCGTCTCATTCCCCGAATTCTTCCCACTACTCGATTCCCTTCTCCGGAGATGAAGCAAACGATCGTAATCACCGGTTTCATGGGCTGCGGCAAGAGCAATGTCGCTCGCGAGCTTGCGCGGCGTCTCGATGTGCCCATGATCGATCTCGACGATCTAATCACAGCAAGCCAAGGACGAACTCCGGCCGAGTTGATCACTGAAGCCGGCGAGCCTGCGTTTCGCGCGATCGAGACGAACACGCTACACGAAGTCTTACAAGCTGGCACGACCGGCATCATCGCACTCGGCGGAGGCGCCTGGATTGAAAGCGCCAATCGTGATCTGATTGATGGGCACGGTTGTTTAAGCGTTTGGCTCGATACGCCGTTTGCGGTGTGTTGGGAAAGGATTTCAGTTTCGACTGACGAGCGCCCGCTCGGGAAAACAATCGAGGAAGCCGAAGCCCGCTACAATCTCCGTAGACCGATTTACTCTCTCGCGCGAATTCACATTCAAGTTACCGGCTCGGAAAGCCTGGACCAACTCGTCTCACGCATCGAGGTTCAATTGGAAAGAGTTGGGTCTTGATCGATGCCAGCGTTTAGCTTCACAGGATTTACAAGATGTTCAGGATTTGCAGGATTAAATCCTGTAAATCCTGAAACATCTTGCTCATCCTGTCTACTGCCCCCCTCAGAACTTGTACTTCAAAGCAAACTGCATCTGCCTCGACGATCCTGAATCCCCGGTTGGAAAGCGGGTGTTGGTGATAACGCCAAAGGCCGTGCTGCCGACCTGAGCGGTCCTTCCGGGTTGTCCGAAGTTCGCGTGATTGAACACGTCAAAGACTTCCCAGCGGAATTCGATCATCTGGCGTTCAGTAATCATGGTGCGCTTAATCAGGGACAAGTCCGTGTTGTGGAAGCTTGGTCCAATAACTACGTTCCGCCCCATGCTGCCGAAATGGTAAATGGTCTTTCCATTTATGAACTGCACCGGCAACACTACAGCGGCACCTGACGGGCATGATCCCCCAGGCCGCGGATCGCACACGAGGTTTGGAAACCACTGCACTCCAATCCCGGTGGCCGCGGCCGTAGGGGAAATCGTCACTGGTCCTGTAACGTCAGGACGAAGTGTGGCAAGACCCGTCAACGAGTTTGCATTCGCAGCGGGAATGTTCGCGCCGATTGCCGCGGCGTTACCCGCCAGCAACGTCACTGGATTGCCGCCTTGTGATTGTTCGATGAACGAGAACTGCCATCCCTCTTTGAATTGATTACCTTTGAACGGTAGTTCGTACAAACCGCTGATCACAAACCGGTGACGCACATCGAAGTCTGACAAGCCGCGATCGCCGAGCAGGTTGTAGCTGTCCTGCACGGTCACGCCCTGTGAGCTTTGCGAGTTGTAATCGATTGATTTCGAGAAAGTGTACGACGCATTGAATTGAAGCCCTTTACCCATTCGCTTGTTTGCGGTGACCCAAAGAGCGTTGTAGTTCGAGTTGCCCGTACCTTCGCGGAACGTGATGTTCAAAAGCGGCGTTCCCGGTGCAATCGGACTGCTCGGTGACAGAGTCGGGAAGCGGCGCACCGGATTGAGCGCAGCATTCAGGAACGTTTGATTCAGGTTACGAGTGAGCCGCAAGTGCGTGCCCTTCGAACCGTAGTACCCCACTGTCACTGCCAATCCCTGTTGCACTTCGCGCTGCACGTTCACGTTCCAGGATTGAATGTAACCGTTATCGAATTCCGGATCAGAGGAACTGGGCGAAATCGTGGAGCCCGGCACCGCATTACAGCCGACCAGACAGCTAGCGTTGGAGAGCTGTGTAGTCGTATTTGCCGGCAACGCCACGGCAATCGCAAACGGCGGGTTTCCCGCGTTGCCGGTTACGAGGTTCGTAACTGGTTGATCAGCCAGAATTCCGTAAGCGCCGCGGATTGACGTCTTGCCATCCTTGAAAGGATCCCATGCAAATCCGAGACGCGGTTGAAAGTTTTTAGAGTTGGTGTGGTAGACCGGGGCGATGCCGTTATTAACCCGTACAAGTGAATTGATTTCGGGAACGTAGTCGACAAATCTGTCGAAGCGTTCGGTCGGAGACATCAACCAGTCGTAACGGAAACCCAGCTCTAGCGTAAAGTTGGGCCGTACCTTCCAGTTGTCCTGAACAAAGCTTCCCAGTGCACCCTGTGCGATCGCAGAGGAAACGTCGCCAAGGGTAACATTGAAGGTATTCGCAGTGCCTGCGAGAAACGCTGCCATGTTCGCGAACGCGAAGCTGCCGGTGTCTTTGGCGGTGTTGTTATTGTAAAAGCGCCGCCATTCACCGCCGAACCTGAAGGAGTGGTTGCCGCGCAGGTAGCTCAGCGTATCAGAAACGACGTAAGTAGTGTCGGAGCGCCCTTGCGGGAAGCCGGTTGGCCCACCCAAATTCAGACCCGATCCGCCAATAGCCAACTGCGGTAATCCGATCGCCTCCGTAACGCCGTTCTTGATGCCGAAGTCGAGTGGATTCAGTTGCGCATTCGGCGTGAACGAGATGTGGATTCGATTAAAACCAAACCGCGCTTCATTGACGACTGCGGAACCGAAGGTGTGTGTTTCATTAAGGGTGAATATCTGCCGGCGCGATCGGCGAGTGTCGCCGAAACCGGGGATCGAGTTTCCCTGAAGTGTCGGCTCGCCGCGCTCATCGCGTTGAATGGCGTAGTATCCGTGCACGCGATCGTTATTGCCGATGTTGTGGTTCAGGTCGACTGTCCATTGATCGATATTCACCGGCGCCGTGGCTGAACCCGCGAAACCGTTCGTGCCCACGTTCGGCAGTGGAATGAACGGAAGTAAGTTCTTGATTACCTGATCCGTGACGGCGGCGCGCTGCGCAGCAGTGGGTACAGTCACACCGGCAATCGCAAGACCCTGTCGTTGTCGCAAACCTTCGTAGCTGAAGAAGAAGAAGGTCTTGTTCGAACCCTTGTAACTCAATCCCGGGCCGCCCTGACCGAAGTGCGGCAGGTTCACTGGTCCACCAAGATTGAATCCAAACTGGTTTCGTTTGAATGGCGCCGGTTGAGTCGTACGCTCAAAGAAGTTGCGAGCGTCAAAGTAGTCGTTGCGGAGAAACTCAAACAGTTCGCCGTGATAATCATTCGATCCTGAACGCGTGGCGATGTTCACGATCGCTCCGGAGTTGCGGCCGTACTCAGCACTGAACGTTGAGTTGTCAGCCTTAAACTCCTGCACCGTGTTGATCGACGGCTGGAAAGTGATCTGGTTCTGGACCATGTCATTCAGATTGATGCCGTTGATCATGAAGTTCACGGTGTCTTCACGATTGCCGGCCGTGTTGATAGCAAAAGAGCCCTGACCGCGCAGGGGCGCTGTCAGGAACCCGTTTTGCGGTGGGGTGACGGAACCGGGAATGAGCAGGCCGAGATCCACGAAGTGCCGGCCGTTGAGTGGAATCTCCTGCACTGTTCGCTGGTTGATGACGGTGCCGACGGAAGTGGTTGAGGTCTCAATAACGGGAACGTCTGAAGAGACCAGCACTTGTTCGGTGATGGCGCCGACGTCCATCTGAAAGTTCTGGACCACCGTTTTGGCGACCTCGAGAGTCACCTGATCGGCCAATCCTGTTTTGAATCCCTGAAGCTGGACCTCGATGCTGTAAACGCCTACCGGCAAAGCAGCCACCTGATAATTGCCGTTACCGTCAGTTTGGGTAGTGCGTTCAGACGAGGTCGCCCGGTTTTTGACGATCACAGTCGCATTCGGCAACACGGCGCCCTTGGAATCCGTGACGGTGCCCTGAACTGTCGCGGTTGATTGGGCCAATGCCGAGGAAGTCGCCAGGAGAGCGGCTACAAGCACGAAGAAAATAACGATTCTTTTGCTGAGCATCTTAACCTCCAAGAAAGATGGACGATTACTTAGGGAAGGTGAATAAACCTCCTAAGCAATGAGAATGCCGTAGAAGTGACTTACTGATCTCGAAATTCCTTAGGAAATCGAGAGTTCGAAACTGGAAGCGATCCAAAAACAACAAGGCTGATCCGAAAATGCAGTGACCAGTTAGACAGGATGGACAAGATTTTTTCAGGATTGACAGGATGAAATCTTGTAAATCTTGAAACAATCCTGTTCATCCTGTCCAACCTCCCGCCGTCACCAGCGCACCAGAAATTCTTTCAGCCGCTCATACATCTCATCGAACGAATCAGCACAGAAAAGCACGGCCTGGAAATGAGTTGGATCGTAGACATTGTTCGCGGCGGCATCGAGATCTAGCGGTCTCAGCTCCGCCTTGTGCATCTCCGCCAACTCTCCGGCTGATGATAGTAGACCTGTCCCGTAAGCCTTGATCCCACCATTCTCCCGCAACACGCCAAACTCGATCGTGACCCAGTAGACACGCGAGAGACGATCGAGCTCGCTCGGTATGTCCGTGCGGCTGACGGCTTCGCCAAACATCCTGTTGAGTTCCGCGAGTCGCGGGCTCGCTAGCGTCACAGCATGCCCAATGATCTCGTGAGCGACGTCCGGTTCGGGCGTGTAGAGCGGCGTGGAATGGTGACGAATGTACTGCGTGGAAAGAAAAACTCCGCGGGCCAGCGACTCGAGAAAAACGCGTGGCTCGACCAGGCCGGCCACCGGCTCTAGCCGAAAACCGCTTATCGCCTGCACTTTCCGGCTCACTTCGTCCAACTGCGGAATGCGATCGGCGTCAAAAGCCAGCCGCTCGAGGCAGTCGAGATACTCGGCGCAGGCATGAGCCCGATGCGCCGGTCCAAGTGCCTGCCAAATCGTCTTCCAAACTTCATGTTCAAGCTCGGTATAGGGCGCAGCCGGAATTGGTGAACCAGGCCGATAGCTCATCGCAATCTGTGCGATTGCATTGCGTCGGGCACGATACTCGTGATCTCGAAACCCGGGATGGTCCGGGTTGAGCTGCACCAGTGAATTACGATCCACGCGCAAATCTACATGGTCGAGTAAGACAGTTTGTTCTTCAGTTGCTGTAATCATCCGGGTTCACCTCGCCTCTATTTCACGGGACACAAAAAAACCGGCCACCAATCCGCTGGGATTGATGGCCGGTTTTAGGAAACTTGTCTTTGCTTGCTACTTGATCAACACGCGCCGACAGCCCATCGCCTGACCGTCCCTCCCAGAGGAGAGCGGACCGTAATAGTAATAATAGCGATAAAGGCTCTGACTCATGTCTCGCTCGGCATTATAGGCCATCAGATCGGCGCCGATCAAGAACTTATCCGTATCATCTGTGCCTCAAAACCGGAGAGTTTGGCGAGATTTGAAGAAATTCGCCCACGGATCGGCTTTTTTCTTCAAAAGCTCAGGCACATTCGTGATCGTGAAATCCCGGATCTTCACGCCCTTTTCGACCTGCTTCCACGTCAACGGCATTGAAACCGTCGCCCCAGGCTTCGCTCGCGCCGTGAAGATCGCGGCCAAACTCTTACCCCGCGCATTCTGCATCCAATCCACATAGACCTGCGTGCTCTTACGCTTCGCAATCGTTCTTTCCACTGTCGCAATCTTCGGCGCGCGCCCAGCGACTTCCGTGGCGAAGAGCCGTGCAAACTCTGCGACTTTGTCGTATTCGTTTGCCGGCTTCAGCGGTACGTATATATGAATGCCTGACGACCCGGACGTCTTCGGGAACGTCTGCAAACCGATCTCGTCTGCAACTTCCTTCACCACGAGCGCAACCTGCAAGACGTTCTCCCACGGCGCACTTTTTGGATCGAGATCGATCGCGATCCAGTCCGGCTTGTCCAGACGTTTCAGCGTCGAGTGCCATGGATGTTGTTCGATCGTTCCGAGATTCACGAAGTGCAAAAGCGATGCAGTGGTTGAGTAGACGCCGTAGTCCAACTGCCGGCCTTCCTGATTCGTGAGCCTCGCAGTCTTGATGAATTCCGGTGCGCTGTCGAGGTCCTGCTGAAAGAACATCGGCGCCTTGATCCCGCGCGGATATCGCTGCAGAATCGCCGGACGGTCTTGCAGAAATGGCATCATGTAATCGGCGACGCGCAAATAGAAACTGAGCAAATCAAACTTCGTGAGTTTCTCGTCGGGCCAGTAAATACGGTCCAGGCTCGTAACCGACACTTGTTCGCGTCCAACTTTGAGAAGCAGATCGCCCTTGGGACGCGTTAAAGACAGAAACTCATCAACCGTGACAACGGTGCCACCTTTTTGACGAGTTCGTTTTACTTCAGACACCTTGATCTGTTCTTTTGCCATTAGCAGATATTTTAATCCTGGAGGTATACGATGCGAACAATAATCCTTGGTCTCATCTTAGCAATCCTTCCCGGCGTCTTCCTGCAACCGCTACCAGCCACGGTAACCTACAATCTCGATGCCAGCCAGAGTAAATTCATGGCCCACGCCAGCAGGAGCGGGCTCTTCTGGTTCAAAGGGAAAAGTCACCACCTCGCGGCGAGCGAATTCACCGGACAAGTCGAGCTTACACCCGATACGATTACACCCGCATCGTTGCGGCTGGTAGTTAAAGCCGCATCGCTGCACGAGACGGGCGCCGACTTCACCGAACCGCAGAAACAGATCATCAACAAAGAACTGAAAGAAATCGTGCTGCACCCGGATCAGTTTCCGGACATTACTTTTCAAAGCACTAACGTAACTGTGAAAACATCTGCGGCAGGTCGTTATGAGGTAAAGATAGACGGCAACTTAACGCTGCATGGCGTTACGCGACGCACCACGATTCCGGCAGTAGTCACACTCAATGGAAACGATTTGCGCGCGGTCGGTGAGTTCAGTATCGATCGCGATGACTTTAAGGTAAAAGCGACGTCAGCGTTTCACGGTCTGGTGAGGGTTGATGACGACATAAAGTTCGAGTTTGATATCGTGGGCCACAGATCTTAGGTGCGGCTAAAAATTCTTTAGCTAACCGCTACATTCGGCTGATGCGACGCCGTATCAGCCTTAACGGATTCTGCCGGCACGTAATAAAGAATCCGCCCACAGTTATCACACGTGATGATGTCGTCACCACGACGAATCTCAGCCATCACCTGCGGCCGCAGCGACATGAAGCACGCGGTACACGAACGATTGCGAGCTTCCGCCACTGCCACGCCATCACGAATGCGAGCTTTGATTCGTGAGTACAGACTGCTGACCGTCTTCGGCAGATTGGCAAACACTTCTTCGCGTTCTTTCCGGGCTGCCACTAGTCGTTCGGCATTCGTCGCGCTTTCATCGTCAAAGGCTTTCAGTCGGGCTTCTCGATCTGAGTTGAGGGTCGCAATCTCGTCTGCTCTTTCACTCAAGGCTGCTTGTGCCTGATCGAACTGCTCCATTTGTTCGAGAATCTGCGTCTCTAGTGCGGAGATCTGTTTGCGGGCGGAATCGGCTTCACGAATTGCCGCCGTGTACTCGTCCTGCCTCTTCGACGACATCAGGTTTCGTTCCGCTCTCTCGGCCCGGCCCTTTTGTTCGATAACCTCGACTTCCAGTTTCGCGCGGCTGTGTTTGGCTTCGTCGCGGCGGCTTTCCAGTGCTCTAATTTCAAAGGCGCGCTGATCGAACTCTCTTTCGATCTCAGCGCGCCTTTCGGGTATCGCTTCCTGGTCTTTTTCTAGCTTTCGTATGGTCGTATCAAGATTCTGCAAAGCGATTAACTGCTGCAATTCCGCTTTCACTTATTCACTCCTTAAAAGATCAGGACTATTTATGGCCTTATTCATAGCTTCTGGATCATCACACAACCACAGCGTTTGACGCAAGTATCCACAGATTACACAGATGAAATCTGCGTAATCTGTGGATGAGTTTTGTTTTGGTCGCTAAATCGGGCCTTGTGAACCTCGCGCTCTGACTCGGGGGGTCACGCGGATGCGCGGCATCTGGACGTTAATTGTCGGGATCGAGGGAATGACGATGTCGGGCATGGCGATGTCGATGTCGGGAATCGTCGGAATCTCGATTCGCGGAATCACGATGCGACGTCCGATCTGCGGGTTACCCGGCGTTCCTGAGAAGCCACCACCTTCGCGCGGCGTCACGTGAATCGTTTGCTGCGACTTGTTACGAATAATCGTGAGCGTAACGTCGCCCTCTTTCTTGCGATTGATCACGCGCGAGATATCGCCCGGAGAATCGACGGCTTCGCCGTCAACAGCAGTTATCACGTCACCGGCTTTGATGCCCGCTTTAGCCGCTGGTCCATCCTCAGTCACCGAAGTCACGAGCGCGCCTTTGCCGTCGGCGATACCGAAATAGTCCGCAAGCTGTTTGGTAAGCGACATCGTGCTCACGCCAATGCGACGGCTGTTGCTCAGGTAGAACGACAATGGGCCGTCGTTATCGAAGTTTGGAAAGTGCCCGCGGTTGAGTGGAGTTTCCCACTTAAAACCTTTCAGATCGGGACCTTCCCATTTAAAGACACGAGGTTCACGGTTGAACAGGTTCTGGGCCATATTCGTGTTGTTGCGTTTGCCGATGGTCGCAGTAACTTCCTGCTCGCTGCCGCCACGGCTGATCGCGACTCTCACTGACTGGTCCGGAGACAGTTCAGAGACGAGGCGATTGAGTTTGCGAACACTCGAGACGTTTTCCCCGTCGAGCCGCAGGATGACGTCGTCTTTGCGGAGTCCGGCTTTGTCGGCGGGACTATCTTTAACGACTTGGGTGATGCCGACGCCGCGCACCTGGTTCACTCGATAGCGGCTCATGTTCTCGCGGCTGATGTTCTCCGCATAAACACCCAGAAACCCACCGCCGTCGATGAAGAAGGAAAAGTTCTGATCAACGACGTCGTCAGGCGGTTCAGGAGGCGGGGGCGGCGGAGTTTGCTGCGCCCCCGCGATTCCTGTAGTCAGAAATAGAGCAAGCAGGAGACCGATAGAATATTTTGCTTTCATTCGAGTTTCCTCCGGAAGAGTTTTGCGGTTACACGCTCAAGCAAACCGCGGGTTCCGAAAAAATTTGGAGCAGGGGCAGCAATCAGGCGCAGGAAGAAACTGCCCCTGCTACCTGCTCCTGCCCCTTAAACCAGTGGCTTATAGACTTCCGCCTGGCCGCTGAGTTCGTAGGCGATTTTGCCTTCCGAGTGAGCCATATCGAGGTGGGCAACGGCTTCGGAGACCGAAAGAAAGCGGTGGACATCGTCGGCATTCGGAAACATTTTGAGCGCGACGTCCCAGGCGGTCACGCCATTTTTAGTGACGAGGCCGATGACCTGCGACTGCCGGTCCTGAAAAGCCCGGAAGTAACGGTGAAAGAGTTCTTCAAAATCTCGTATGGGCTCTCCATGGCCTCCGTAGACGAGCGTGGGAGAAAGAGATCTCAATCGCGCCAGACTCACCAGATATTCCGCAAGCGACGGGAAACGACGTGAAGGATCGATCGGGTCGGGCGATAACACGGGATTCGGCGTGATCCGTTTCAACACGCAATCGCCTGCGATGACCGTGCGATCCGCCTCGCGAAGAAACGAGCACGATCCCGGCGTGTGTCCGGGCGTGTGCAGGATCCGCAGGCTTCCCGATTCAAACTCGAGTTCAGCTTCATCCCAAAGCGATGTGTATTCATCGTCGGCAAACGAGTCGCCATACTTGCGCATGTGCTCGTAGAGCGCACGCATGCCTGCGATCTCGGCCTCAGGTACACCTGCGCGCACCAGCAATGTGCGATGCTCTTCGTGCTGAAGACGGCTGTGACGATGCCCCGTCTCCCAGTTGTGAATTAACACCTCCGCGTTCTTTGCTTCATCACGCAAAGACCTGGCAAGACCACAGTGATCTTCGTGCGCGTGAGTGAGTACGATGCGGCGCAGATCCGAAACGAGAAAACCTGCCTGCCGCATACCGGCGCGCAACGCTTCGATCGCCTCTTTCGTCTTCGGCCCGGTGTCGATAATCGTCAACGGATCTTCAGCGATCAGGTAGACGTTCACCGGGCCAATATAAAAAGGCGTAGGCAGAGATATCGGAATGATCCGCATTTATCCGTGCTATCTGTGGCCGCTTCAGTAGATCCACTTGTTAGCCGCGATGAGATCATCGGCAATGCGTTGCCGTGCAGCGATTGTGTTCAGGGGCTGTAATTTCGTAAACCGCCGCAGGGCAGCCAGGAGTGTCCGCAACTCATCGCCTTCCGACATTCCCGCGAGCGTATTCTTCGCTTTCGACTCAATCCTTCCGACCGCGTCGTTGCAGAACACACGCGTCATGTCGAGGTAGCGCGCGGCAGCAGTTTCGCCTTCCGCAGCAGCGAGCTTTCGCGCACGCAATATCGCGGTCTCCATCGCGTACGTATCCATAATGATGTCGGCGATTCCCATCAGGATCTCCTGCTGATCGCCAAGCTTCATCATGTACTTTTGCGCGGCGGTACCCAGCGTCATCAACGCGACTTTCTTCGCATTCGTGGCCAGCTTTTGCTCCGCTGCGAGGAGTGTTTCGTCGTCGTCAAAACCCTGAATCTGCGGCGACAACACCTCATCCATCAAAGCCTGCGCGGCAGGCAACAATGGAAGGTTCCCACTCAGAGCGCTCTTCATCAACCGGCCCGGAATCAACATCCGATTGATCTCGTTAGTCCCTTCAAAGATGCGGTTGATGCGCGAGTCGCGGTAGGCACGCTCGGCAGGATAATCTGCGGAGTAACCATAGCCGCCGTAAATCTGGACCATCTCATCGACGACGAAGTCGCAGTACTCCGATAGTGCTACTTTAATGATCGAACACTCAGCCGCGTATTCCTCAATAGCACGCAGACGTGCATCCATGTCCTTCGAGTCAACTGCACCGATGCCAGCCTCGATCATTCCGAGTGTGCGATAGATCATCGACTCGCCAATCCACGTGCGAATAGCCTGTTCGGCAAGTTTTGCTTTGATCGCGCCAAACGACGAAATCGATCTACCAAACTGATGGCGCTCATTCGCGTAGCGCACTGACTCGTGGACCATCAGCTTCATTCCGCCAACGCACATCGCGCCCAGTTTGAAACGGCCAATGTTCAGCACGTTGAAAGCGATCTTGTGACCTTTGCCGACCTCACCGAGCAGATTCTCGACAGGCGTCCGCACGTCTGACAGCACGAGCGCGGTAGTGCTCGAACCCTTGATGCCCATCTTGTGTTCTTCGGCGCCTGAGGTCAGTCCCGGCTGCCGTTCGACGATAAATGCGCTGAACTTGTCGCCATCGACTTTCGCAAAGACGATGAAGATGTCGGCAAAACCGCCGTTGGTGATCCACATTTTCTCGCCGTTAAGAATGTATTCCTTGCCGTCGTCACTCAAACGAGCAGTGGCTTTCGCTGCCATCGCGTCCGAACCGGAACCGGCCTCAGTCAAGGCATAAGCCGTGATCAATTCACCCGCGGCAATCTTCGGCAGGTATTTCTGTTTGGCGGCGTCGGTAGCGAAGTAGACAATTGGAAGCAATCCGATACCACTCTCCGCGCCGAGCGTCGTCGCAAAAGAAGCTGATCGTCCGATGTTCTCGCCGATGAGTGCGCCACTCGTCTGGTCGAGACCGAGGCCACCGTATTCTTCAGGGATGTTGGCGCCGATCAATCCGAGCTCAGCCGCTTTGCCGACGAGCTCGCGCGACAGTTTCCAGTCGTGCTTTTCGAGTTCATCGATGCGAGTCACCACTTCATTGTCGATAAACTGGCGGGTGGTGTCGGCGATCATGCGATGCTCTTCCGTGAAATCTTCGGGCGTGAAGATCTCTTCCGGGTTACGCTCCTCAATCAGAAACGCGCCACCTTTGATAAGTTTCTTCTGTTCGGCTACGGCTGACATTGATTAGTCCTCCCAATAACTATCCAGTGCTCGGCGACAGGAGCAGCTTACAGGAGCAGGTCAAACTATTCGTCCTGCTCCTGTTACTGCTTCCTGCGTCTGATTACAGTCGTTCGAAAATGCCGGCGGCGCCCATGCCACCGCCCACACACATCGTCACCATCCCGTATCTACCATTGCGGCGTTCCAATTCACGAAGAATGCTCGCCGTCAGCTTCGCGCCGGTGCAACCGAGCGGATGGCCCAGAGCAATAGCACCGCCATTGACATTGACCTTGTCAGGATCCAAACCCAACGTCTTGATCACCGCGATCGACTGCGCCGCAAACGCTTCGTTCAACTCGATCACGTCGATGTCGTTCAACGTCAGGCCCGCGAGCTTC
>Ga0111539_10002266_pt1 | contig 25622 bp, 21 predicted proteins | sample RhiMethybrSRZTD1_FD_79667 | JGI IMG/M metagenome (GOLD analysis project Ga0111539, IMG submission 79667) | Populus rhizosphere microbial communities from Tennessee, USA - Rhizosphere MetaG P. TD hybrid SRZTD1 (version 2) (version 2) | ecosystem: Host-associated > Plants > Roots > Rhizosphere >...
GATCGTGTCGTGGAAAGTCGGCTCCGACGAGGCGACCACACCGCCGCCCGAGCCGGTTGCTGAAACGAAGGTCGCGCGCATCAGCGCCGATCCGACGCTGGTCACCGCAGCCACAGGCTTCCTCGAAAGCTGGCTGGTTCGCAACGACTACGACGCGGCATTCAACTACTTATCGCCGAAGAGTTACGACTGCTACAACCTGGAGCGGAACCCGGAGAGTGAAGCGGCGACATCGGTCGAAGACGCTGGCCGCAGACTGCGCGCCGCTCTGGAAGGCGTAGGCAGAGCCGTTGGCGCGTCGCGCAGCCTCGACGACTTGCTGACAGCCGTCGAGCCATTCCTTCCCGGGATTCGTGTCATCGATCATCCATTCGCCCGCGTGTTCACCCTGACCAGCGTTCCGAACGCTGTTGCTGATGCGTCTGAGTGTGCTGGGCGCGCGCGCGGAAGCAGCGTACCCGATCCATTGCCACTCGAATATGGGGAAGGCTTTGGGATGAACGTACGTTTCAAGACTCGCAGCGGCGAGGCAGCTGTCCTCCGCGTGCTGTGGCGCATGGAGAACACCGACTGGCGGATCACCGCCTACGACATCGAGCAACCGTAAGCACCGATGAACGCAAGGAGAAGAACAATGACCTCACGACTTGGAATCATGACTCTGGTAGCTGTGTTCGCCACAGCAGCGGGACTCGGGGCACAGACCACGACGACGACGAAGGAGGCCGGCACGCCGGACACAAAAACCGAGAAGATCACGGGGGAGGTCGTGATGGTCGACAACAGTACCCTGCTAGCCAGGATGCAACCGAGTGGTCAGTACCGCATGTTCAACATCCAACCGGGCCAGCAGTTCATCATCGATGGAAAGGCCAAGAGCCTGACCGACCTCACGCCCGGAACGCTCCTCACGGCCACGGCGACGACGACCACGCAGCCCATCACTGTGCGCACCACGACTGTCACCAACGGCACGGTGTGGTGGGTCCAGGGCAACTACGTGGTTCTCTCACTCGAAAATGGTACGACCCGGGAGTACACGGTTCCCGACTCGTTTACGTTCACCTCTGAAGGTAAACCCGCAACGGTCAAGGAGCTCCGGAAAGGCATGAGGGTCTCGGCCACGAAGATCGTGGCAGAACCAACCGCACAGATCTCGAAGGAGATCGCGATAACCGGTACAGGTCCCAAGTAAAGATCAGGACTCAGCGGCCGCCCGCTTTCGCGAGAAGTAGTAGGTGGTCACGCCGGGATCGTCGTAGACGTTCTCGAGCTCGAAGCCGTGTTCCCCGATGAGCGTCCGATAGTCTGCGACCGCGTAGTACCGAAACGTCACGCCGTTCATCGTTCCGGTGATGCCCAGGTCGTCGGGCCGGACGTCGGGAATTTCGGCGGCGGTGAACAGAAACGGCGCGCCCGGTGTGAGCACACGTGAGACAGCGGCAAATGCCGCGGCCTGATCGCGGGGCTCGAGGTGAAACAGCATGCCCCACGAGACGGCGGCGTCGAAGACGCCGTCCACGAACGGACACGTGCGCGAGTCGCCGCGAACAGCCGGCGTGTTGGGCAGGTTGACACGGAACCGCTCCAGCATTCCTGGTGAGCTATCGAGCCCGACGACGCGGTAGCCGGCAGTGACGAGCGCGTCAGTGATAGGCGAGCCGTTGCCGCAGCCGAGATCGAGGATCCGTGAACCGCGAGCGAGCGACACCACGGCTGCGAGCGCTTCCGGGACTCCGATGGATCGACTGCGATCACCACGGTACCAATCGGCAATCAGATCGTATTCACGCACGCGTTAGTACATTTTAGGCGGCGGCACGCTGTGCTCGTTCCACGAGGGCGAGCTGTACTCATCGCCCACATAGATGGCCGCAAGACCGGCAAGCTGACTCAGCACGAATAGCAGCGCCAGGATCAGCAAAAACTCGACGCCTTGCCGGAAGTAGCCATTCTCTTCAGTGGTGGCCATTTCAGTGGTGGCCATATCGAGACCCTCCATTCGAGCGCCCGCGCGGGCCTGGCGCTGGACCGACGGTTGCGACCACCACCGTGCGGTCGTCATCCCAATCCGCGGCATCGCTCGGGCCATGCGCGGCCAGCGCGCCGATCATCACCGACTGACAGAGGCGTGCGGCGTCACCAGTGCTATGCCAGAGCCCAATCTGATCGAGGGTGTGCTCGAGCGGAGTGCCGTCGAGTGCCTCGGTGACACCGTCGGTGACGATGAAACAGGCGTCGCCGGTGTGCAGTTGCATCGACTCACGCTCGAAGGTGGTGTCGCGGAAGAGCCCCGCCGGCGGTCCGCCTCGGCGCAGGTAGTGCACGCCGCTGCGCCCCTTCACAATCGCTGGCGGGTGGCCCGCGTTGGTGGACGTGATTGTGCGCTGACGCAAATCAAACGTGGCGACGAAGCAGGTCACATAGAGCGCGCCACGCCAGTCGTCGTAGAGTCCTGCAGAGAGCTGGGTGGCGATGCGCGCGGGATCGGCGCTTTGACGCGCGAGCGCGCGAAACGCCGAGCGCAGCGATCCGAGCGCCATCGCCGCCGGGATCCCCTTGCCCGAGACATCGGCCACGAGCACTACCAACTGCGTCGGACCGAACGGCATGAAGTCGTAGAAGTCGCCGCCAATCGTGCCCGACGATCGCAGCGCCGCGGCCCATTCGAACCCGTACTCGTTCGGCGGCAGCGGAGGAAGCAGTTGGCGCTGGATGTCGGCGGCAATCGATAGCTGGGTGTCCACGACGAGCTGCGCCCGTTCGCGCTCTTCGAGCTCGCGCCGGGTCGTCAGCAGATGTCGCCACAGGTAGACCGCCGTTCCGAATGCGCCCGCGAGCGCGACATCGCTCACCCACGCGAGCTCCCATTCGGTCGGGCCGATCGAATGAATGAGCAGCGCCTCGAACGCGGCGCTCAGGATGTAGGCGCAGACCGCCGCCACAATGCTTTCGACGAGCACGCGCCGGTTCGGCGGCCAGCGCTCGCGATCCGCAGATCGCACGCGATCGGCAAACGATGCCGCCTTCGCATGCATCGCCTGCCGATCCAGAGGAATGCTTCGTGTCGACACCTCGTCCCTCAGCGCTTCTTACGCGTGGCCGTTCTGCTTCGTGTCCTTGTAGAAACGCTCCATCACGTTACCGACGGCTTTCGAGAGCGTCTTGTCAGGATGGTTCGTGTTGAGCGTGTCCACGTCGTGGCCGCGCCAGACGAGCTGATTGGTACGCGCGTCGATCACGTCCACGATGACGGTGGATTGCGTGTACGGAACCGCCCACACGTCGTAGCCGCGCGGCCAGCCCCACCACCCTGATCTGAAGCCGCGATGGAACACCGGCATGCCGTAGTCGAGGTACTGCATGTCATAGCGATCGCTCAGCCCGACGTAGAACGCGACGAAGAAGTCCGGTTTGCCGGACGTTGCCTCGACGATGCCGTGCTCAGACATGTCGCGGCGAATCGCATCCTTGATGTCGTTGGCCCAGATCGCGTTATTGGCGAGCGGGTCGCGGGAGATGCGGCGCTGATCCTTGAACTCGAACGTCTTCAGCGTCTGCAGTGGAAATGACTTCGTGTAATCGGAGTGCGTGGACGCCAGCGCAGAGCCGCTGCCGACGACCAGCGCCACTCCGACCGTCAGTAAGAGCCGTCTCATGGTCTCCTCCCTCTGTACCGTTGGACGTGGCGTATGTGGCGCGGGAGTGACGCTGCAAATTAAACCGGCTTCAGAATGGTTGACCAGCGAGCTGCGCAATTCCGTGCTGAACCGCGCGACCCATGTGTGAACCGTGGCGGGGGAGCAGCCGAAAACACCGGCATGAGCAGGATCTGGCTCGGCATCGGGGTGCTCGCCCTGAGCGGTGTCGTAGCCGCACAGGTGAAGCAGGAGCAGCCATCGCTTGGTGCGGTGGCCAAAGCCACGAAAGAACAGAGGTCGAAGGCGAAGGCCGCGGCGGACGCCAAAGCCGCGAGCAAACCGGCTACATACACCAACGAAAACCTCGACGGCCGGCCACGCCCCACGACGCCGACGGCTTACCGCACCGCCGTGAGAGGCGCCTCGATGGGGAAGTCAGGGAGCGACGGCAAGGACGAAGCCTACTGGCGCCGACGCGCCAAGCCCATTCGTCAGCAGCTGGCGTACAGCACCGAGCGGTTAAACGCGGCCAAGAAGCGTCTGGAGAGCCTGAAAGCCGATGAGGGCCTCGACGTCGCCGTCGCCAACGGCCGATCGTCGGCGGCTCAAGGCGAGCGACAGCGACAGGCTTCGCTCGTTCAGGAGCTGGAATCACAAGTTCAAGACCTCGAGCAGAGCATGAAAGGCCTGGAGGACGAAGGCCGAAAGGCTGGTGCGCTTCCTGGTTGGTTCCGGTAAGCCTGCGAATCAGGCGGCGAGCCGCTTGAGGAGTTTCCTGTCTTCGAGCATTTTGCCCGCGCCGACGACGACGGCTGAGAGCGGCTGATCGACGATCTTCACGGGCAGCTGCGTTTCCTGTTGGAGACGACGATCGAGGTTGCGCAGCAGCACGCTGCCGCCGCACAGCGCAACGCCGCGATCGAAGATGTCGGAGGAGAGCTCCGGCGGGATCTGGTCCAACGTCTCGCGGACGGCGCTGATGATCGTCTTCAGCGGCTCGCTGAGCGCTTCACGGACCTCGGTGTCGCAGATGGTCACCTTCACCGGCACGCCCCTCCCGATATGCCGGCCCTTCACTTCCATCGTCAGCGGCTTGTCCAACTTCGTGGCGGAGCCGATCTCCAACTTGATCGCTTCGGCCGTGCGCTCGCCGATGAGGACCTCGTGCTGGCGTTTCAAGTGCAGGATGATGGCTTCGTCCAATGCATCGCCGGCAACCCGCACCGATCGGCTGATCACGACGCCGGAGAGTGAGATGACGGCGATGTCCGTGGTGCCGCCACCGATGTCGATGATCATGCTGCCGGCCGGTTCGGTGATGGGGAGGCCGGCGCCAAACGCCGCGGCCATCGGCTCATCCACCAGAAATACCTCGCTGACCTTGGCGCGATACGCACTCTCCTTGACCGCCCGCCGCTCGACCGGTGTGATCTGCGAGGGCACGCCAAAGACGACCCGCGGGCGCGCCCAGCCGCCAACCTGCGCGTTGGTCTTTTTGATGAAGTAGGAGAGCATCTTCTCGGTGGCGTCAAAGTCGGCAATCACACCGTCGCGAATCGGCCTCACCGGGCGCAGTCGGTCCGGCGTCCTGCCGAGCATCCCGCGGGCGTTCTCGCCGACCGCTTCCACCGCCCCGGTGGAGGTGTTGAATGCGATGAGGGACGGCTCACTGAGGATGACCCCCTTGCCCATCGCGAACACGCAGGTGTTAGCGGTGCCGAGGTCGATGGCGAGGTCGCAGCCGAGTCCCGCGAAAGTCATGATGATTTGGGCACGTGGTGGGCAAAAGACATTCCCGAGCGCCGGTGAGAGAGCATTTTGCAAAGCACTGAGGAAAAGTGAGGATTGACGGCGTCGCGACGAGCGCCAGCGGTCCGCGTGCATTACGCTGCGCGACCGGCGCTGACACTCCTGTGGCTGTGCTGGAGTGGTTGGTGGTTGGTAGTTAGTGGTTGGTGGTGGGTTCCTCGTCCGGGGGCGGAACAGTCGAATCCCACGGGCGAACAGGTGTAGGCTCGCGCCTGCTGGATTCGCTCGTCATTCCCGTGTGTCGTGGCTGGCACATGGATTGAGATTGGTGGAGTAGACCTCCATGGCAGACGAACATCACGGCACGAAGGAACTGGCGTCAGCGATCCGAGCCGGCGCTGCGCGGCGGCCGGAGCAGGCCTTCGGCGATTACTTTGTCGGGCGTCGAGCCTCGTGCGCGCTGGGCGCGGCGTACGAAGGGATGTACCGGCTCGCGGCTGACATGGACGGCAAGCGTCCGACCAAGGATCTGACCTCGTTCTTCGACTGTCTCGAGGGCACCGTCCGCAGTTGTCCAATCGACGGCTGCAAGAAGCGGCTGTTGTTGTCGGCGATGATCGTGCACCTCAACGATCATCACGAGTGGTCGCGCGAGCAGATCGCGACCTGGCTCGACGAGAACGGCGGCAAGAAGGTAGCGCCGCCCAAAACGTCAACGTAGGGCCGTTGGACCGGCCGTGTCTCACCGGTCCACCGTCGTCTTCACAGGGCAGCCACGCATCGATAGCCCGGCGGCCTCCACCGACGCACAGAGCGCCTGCGCATTGGCAATCTGTTTCGCGATCCCCTGCTGCACCTCGGCGATTGGCAGAATGCGCCCATGGACGGGCACGTCGCGATCGACCTGCAGGTTCCGAAATTTCACGTTGTCCATGTAGCTGCTGCCCCACCAGTAGACTTCCCAGTTGATGTCGAAGAGGTCCCCCTGCGCGAGCAACCGCTCTCGCGGAACGTAGACCATCAGGCCATCGGCCATGTGCGTGTTGGCGACGACCCGATAGATGTCGATGTCCATGGACTTATCCGCCATCTTGAGATGGTCGTCCACGGCGCGGAACTTCAGGGGCTTTGGTGTGCGACCCAGCGCGTCGGGGAAGAGCTTCGCCGGACGCGACGTGACCTCACGGATGAAGGCTTCATTCCCGCGCTGCATGACGATCGTCAATCCCTCGGAGACGGCGGCGCGCAGTCCCCCTGTGTGGTCGAAGTGATGGTGCGAGACGATCGCTTCGGTGAGTGGCTTGCCCGGCACCAGCGATCGCGCCTTGTCGATCACGGCCCTGGCGTTGGCCTCGCTGGCGTAGACCTCGAACAGCGTGAGGTGATCGTCGAACTCGAAAAGGACGGAGTTGCCGGCGCCACGCAGGAACCAGATGCCCTTGGCAACCTGGCTCGATTCGATCGTGGGGGTCGCTGCCACAGGCGCTGCGGCATTCCGCACCGCTGCCGGCGCAGCGAGATCGCCGACCGGCGCATCGATGGCCTGGCGATCGACATACAGCTTCAGCTGCACGATGGAGCGGAAGTCGATCGTTGTGTTGAACCCAGTCGGCATTTGCACGCCGCTGACCGGCTCATACCCGGTAAACGCCGCGCGATACGCGACGTCGCCAAGGTTGCCGTCGGGGCCGACCCAGCTGACCCACGCCGGCAGCGACGACGATGGATGAAGCGCCAGCGTCATCGCGTCGCCCAGCGGGGACGTGACATCGACGAGCTCGAGGCCGCCCGACTTGCGCGGGTTCGCGACCGTGGACTTCGGATTCATCGCCATGTGCACGAACACCACCGGATGCGCGAGCGATTCCATCCGGCGGGCCCGTGCCGCGGCAGCGGGTGCGCGGCTCGCGGCACCCGCGGCGTTGAGGTTGAACGCGACGTCGCCGTCGAGCGACTGCGTGGAGACGATCCCTTTCATGTTCTGCGCGGCGGCGAAGACGAAGTCGTTCACCTGACGCTGCCGCACGCGTGTGCGCCCATGCTCGAGATCGACGACGCGGACGAAGTCGTTGACGTCGATCCACTTCTGGGGGGCATCGATCGACGAGGTGATGTTGCCGCCGCCATTCTGGTAGGCGAGCTGGCCATAGCCCTCGATCGTCAGCGTCCTGATCTTCAGGATGCGATCCCTGCCACCGAGCGCCTCTGCGGCGCGGGTGATGAGCGACTGCCCGTCGCTGTTCTTGGACTGGGCCGCGCTGCTGAGGACATAGGCCGCGAGCGCGATTGGGATAAGGCTCAGGAGTCGAATCTGTCTCGGCACGGCGCGCATTGTACAATCGGGAATACGTGAAGGTCCGCCTGAAACCGGACACAACAGCAACAGGTTCAAAAGCACAGTGAGCAAGAGCAGTTGGTATCGGTGTATGGCAACGGTCGTGCTCGCAGCGGCCGTGGCCGGGTGCGGGTCAACGACGCCTGCGGAAAAATCCGTGGTTCCGGCCTGGGAGCGTGAGAACCCGATCAAGCCGCCCGCACCGCCGCCGCTCGGCATGGAAGTGTTCTTCGAGGACGTGAAGCCCCCGTCCCCGGCCAGTGTGCGACTGGGCCGCTGGCTGTTCTACGACACCCGTCTTTCCGCCGACAATACGGTCGCCTGCGCCAGTTGCCACAAGCCCGAGTTCGCCTTTTCAGAGGTGACGCCGGTCTCTACGGGCATCAAGGGACAGAAGGGTGGCCGCAAGGCGCCGACCTTCATCAACAAGGCGGTCACGCTCGCCCCGGTCTTCTTCTGGGACGGCCGCGCGAAGTCGCTCGAAGACCAGGCGCTCGGTCCGATCGCCAACCCGATCGAGATGGGCAACACGCACGAAGTCATGATTGCCACGCTCTCGCGCGTGCAGGGCTATAAACCGTATTTCAAGGAAGCCTTCGGCACCGAGGAGATCACGAAGGAGCGTGTCGCGCAGGCGATTGCCGATTACGAGCGCACGCGCGTCAGCGGCAACTCACCGTACGACCGCTGGCGGTTCAATCACGAGCAGGATGCGGTGTCGGCTGCCGCGAAACGCGGCCACGATTTGTTCTTCGATACCGCCGGCTGTGTGCAGTGCCACACCGGGAGCAGCTTCAGCGACAGCCTCTTTCACAACACCGGCGTCGGCTGGGATCCGAAGACGAAGACCTTTAGGGACGAAGGACGCTTTGCGGTCACGAAGAAGCCCGAGGACCGCGGCGCGTTCAAGACGCCAGTGTTGCGCGACGTCAGCAAGCACGCGCCGTACATGCACGACGGATCGATTGCGACGCTTCGCGAGGTGGTCGAGCTGTACAACAAGGGCGGCATCCCGAACCCGTACCTGACGAAGGGCCGGATCAAGCCGCTGGGTCTGAAGAACGAGGACGTCGATGCGATCGTCGCGTTCCTCGAGTCGCTCGACGGGCAGGGCTATCAGGACACCCCGCCCACCACGTTCCCCCAGTAGCTCCGTAGAGCGCGGGTTTCAACCCGCGCGTTCACGACGCAGCACGAGCGAGCCAGACGGCGAAGGGCTTCGACTGCCGCATGTCGAGCGCCACGCAGCTGTCGATCTGCTCGATGGCCTGCTGCGCCGCACGCGCCGCCGCCGGCACCGAGTTCTTGGCGAGGAACGCCTTCACGTCATTGGCGCGCGACACCGAGCAGAAGGCGCCGAACGATCCGACCAGATCGGGAATCGCCTGGAACATGTTCAGCGTCTTGAGCAGCGCCGGCCAGCGTTCTTTGGTGAACTCCCACGCCTGATCGCTCGACCACGGATGCACCAGCAGCGATCCGAGGATCGTGCTCGCGTCCTGTGAACGGACGTCAGGCGAAACGGCAAACTCGAGCGTCCGTTTCACGAGCGCCGGGTCCGAGAACCACGACAGCGCGTTGAAGTAACGGTAGTAGCGTTCGGGCTGTGCGCCGGCGGTCTTCATCTGGTCGAGATACCGCTGATACAGAGCGGCGTCGCCGCCGACGGCTGCTACCTGCAGCACCTTCGGAACCAGCGTCGATGGAACCGAGTTCGATTCTGCGATGTAGCGGAGCGCCAACTCGCGGGCTGTCGCCTGAACCGCCGGATCGTTGCCGACCACACCCACCAGATGGAGCAGAATGCCGCGGCGATACTGCCGGTCGTCGCCGTCGTTGTCCGGCCCCGGCAGTCCGAGCTTGGTGAGCACCGGACCGAAATGGGCGCGGATCCACGCCTGGTAGCTGCCGCGCTCGGTGGCATCCGCGATGTCATCGCCGATGCTTTCCAGCCGCTCCGCGATCGTTTCGGTGATCACTGGCGTGTCATCGCTGGCCATCGCTGCCGCGAGATCCAGATAGAGGTCGATGTCGTGGCGGCCGGCCCGCGCCATCCGCCATTCGTCGCCGAGCAGGCTGATACGTTCGGCGGCGGTCAGACGCGTGGGATTCTTCGCGAACTGACCGACGGTATCGGCGGTGTAGTCGGTCAAGTAGTAGCCCCGGCTGTCGGCGTTGGCGAACGTCGCGCCGCACCCTTCGACCTTGAGCGTTCGTTCCGGTCGATCGATCAGCTCGTACTTGGTCTGGCCGTCAGTGCCCTTCAGTGCCACGGGCAACGTCCATGTCTGCGGAGCGGGTGACGAACCTGGCGTGCCAATGAAGCGGCCGACCTTGACGTCGAGTTCGTTCTTGTTCTGCGTGCACGAACTGCGGACGGTCAGCACCGGCGCGCCGATCTGGTCCACGAAGCTGCGCATGATCCGATCGACCGGTTTGCCCGTTACGCGGGCCACTTCATTCCAGAAATCCTCGCCGGCGGCGTTGCTGTACGAGTACTTCTTGAGATACGACACGACGCCCTTGCGAAATGCGTCCGGCCCGACGTATCTCTCGATCATGCGCAGGACCGCCGCCGTTTTCTCGTAGGCGATCCCGTCGAAGACCTCGTTGATCTCCTCGGGCGTCTCCACCTTCATGCGAATCGCGCGCGTCGACTTCATTGCATCGGTGCCGAGCACGCCCTGCGTATCCGCGGCATCATCCAGATCGACGCGCCATTCCGGCTTCCACGCCGCCAACGGCTTGTTGGCCATCCAGGTCGCGAAGCCTTCATTCAGCCAGATGTCATCCCACCATTTCATCGTCACCAGATCGCCGAACCACTGATGAGCGATTTCGTGGGAGATGACCCCGGCCACCCGCTTGCGCGCGCCGATCGAGGCCGTGGCCGGATCGATCAGCAGCAGCCGCTCGCGGAACGTGATCGCGCCGATGTTTTCCATCGCGCCGGCGGAGAAGTCGGGGACGCCGATGATGTCGAGCTTGCCGAACGGATATTTGATGCCGAAGTAGTCGTTGAAGAACTTCAGCTGCTGCGCCGCTGCTTCGAGGGCGAAGCCGGTGAGTTCGCGCTTGTCCGGCGTGGAGCAGATGCGGATGGGCACGCCCTCGGATGCACCTTCGCGACAGGCGAAGTCGCCAACGAGCAGCGCGACGAGGTACGACGACATCCGCGGTGTGCGCGCGAACGTCACGGTGTGAGTGCCGGGCAGCGGGCCGGGCGTATCGCTGGTGACCTTGCCGTTGGAGATCGCGGTGTCGCCGACGGGGACGGTCATCGAGATGTCGAACGTCGCCTTGTAGATCGGCTCGTCGAAGGACGGAAACGCGCGCCGCGCGTCGGTCGCTTCCATCTGACTGACCGCGTACTTCCGACCGTTCGCCTTGCTGATGTAGAACCCGCGGAGCTGGTCGTTGAGCACGCCGGTGTAGCTGATTTGAATCGTCGCTTGGCCTTCACCCAGTCGCTCGGGCACGGTGAAGGTCACGGTTTCGCCCTTCGCATCCGTCGTGACCTTGGCGACCTGCGTGCGGCCGCCCGACGTGATCGTGACCTCGCCGAACGTGATTTCGGCAGCATGCAGGGTCACGCTCGTTGCCGGCTCAGTTAGAGTGACGCGGATGGCTTCACGGCCGCGGAAGGTCTCCTTCACGAGGTCAGGTTCGAATGCGAGCGTGTAGTGCTCGGGGACGACTGTTCCGGGGAGCCGCTGGGCGGCCGCCGGCGCTGCCATCGTCAGCAGAATGGCCAGAAGTTGTAGCGCTCGGGTCATAACTTCACGTTATCAGAAGAATCCGGGATGGGACGGGTCTCGGGACGAACGCGATGAAGCCGGATTGGCCGAGTCGGCAACGATCTGGCATAACTCAACGATTGAGGCTACATATAGCCCATTCGGTAACAGATTTGGTCCCGGGAACCACAATCCTGGAGGAGAACGATGCGAAAGTGGTTGAGCGCGGCAGCCTTGGCGTGCGTATGCGCCGCCTGTGGCGGGTCGGGGAGTACTGAGACCGCGACGCCGGCAGACGAAACGAAAACCGAAGCCGCGGCCTCCGAGGAGAAGAAGGCTCCACCTGAGCCGGTCTACAAGGACGTCACCCTTCCCGCAGGCACCACGCTGCGGCTGGACCTGAAGTCGTCCGTGGCGTCCGACACCAGCAAGGTTGAGGACACCGTTCGCGCCGCACTGCGACAGGCGGTTGTCGTCGACGGTCAGACGGTGCTGCCGACCGGTACCGAGCTGGTAGGCACGGTTACCGACGTCGAACGATCGGGACGCGTGAAGGGTCGCGCGCGTATCGCGTACCGCTTCAGCAGCCTGCGCCACGACTCGGAGCGTTACGACATCAAGACCGCAACGATCGCTCACGAGGCCGCAGCCACCAAGAAGAAGGACGCGACCAAGATCGCGATCGGAGCCGGGGCAGGAGCCGCACTCGGTGCGATTCTGGGCGGCGGAAGCGGCGCAGCGAAGGGCGCCGCGATCGGTGGAGGCGCCGGCACGGGCGCAGTCCTCGCCACGCGAGGTGACGAGGTTCGCCGCGGTCCTGGCGCAGACGTCACGACGCGATTGACCGCGCCGCTCACGGTGCGTGTGAAGGCTTAACGTCTCGCGCGTTTCACGGCCTGCTCGATCGCGCGCGTCACCGCACGCGCGCGATCGGCAGAGTCCAGTAGTGCAGGTGGCTCTTCTCCGCTGACGGACACTTCAATCACAGGCAGGGCAGGGTCGAGTGACTCGGCCGCGGCGCTTCGAGCCGTCTCTCCCAATCGCCTGATTTCGAGTGCACTACGAGCCAGATGATCCGGCCGGTTCAGGAACGCGCGGATCGCGCCGCCTGACTCGCCAGGAAATCCCGATGCATGCCGCGACAGCGCCCGCGTGGCTCGCAGCACACCGATGCGCGCCAGCCACGGCCACGCTCGCACCAGCCGCGGTACAGGCCGTTGCGCCGATGCCGTCGAGCCGGACGGATCGTCCAGGAGCACGAGCGCCGCGGTCTGGTCTCGAAACCGGCTCGCATACATGCGAGCGAACGATGCGCCGAGTTCGTGGCCAACGATGACGAACGGTCCGCGTTCACCGGCCCGCTCGAGTAGTGTGTGGAGCTCGTCGGGCACCCGGGCGGCGCGATATCCACCGTCCCCCGCTTCACTCCAGCCGAGCCCGGCGCGGTCGTAGCTGCAGACTCGTGTCGTCTTCGCCACATCGTCTTGTACCCACCACCATCCCATAGACATCCCCGCCGCCGGTCCTTCAAGGACGACCGTCGGCGCGCCCTTACCCACGCAGTGGAGGTGTAGTTGATGATCGCCCACCGCGATCAGCCGACCTGGGTGGGGAAACTTCCGCCGTTCGAGCGCCGTGGCGACGCTCTGATAGGTGACACCCGCAAGCGCAATGAAGGTGATCAGGCCGGCGACGATGAACGCGATGTGGCGCGCGCGCTGTGAGAAGACGGTCACTAGGAAGGCTCAGACTCCGCTAGCCCGTACTTTTCAATGCGCGAGTACAGCTGCGCGCGTGTAAGCCCCAGCAGCTTCGCGGCGCGGGTCTTGTTGTGGCGTGCCTGTGTCAGTGCACGTACCACCAGCGAGCGCTCGATCGCTTCGAGGTTGACGCCGCCGGCCGGCAGTGGACCCGATGGCGAGTCATCGGTCTTGACCACGCTTGGCCTCGGCGCAGTGACGGGAAGATGTTCGCTGCGAATGAAACCGCCATCGGCGAGGATCACGGCGCGTTCGATCGCGTTACGCAGCTCACGAACGTTGCCCGGCCATGCGTAGGCGAGCAGGTGCTCACGCGCTTCGCGTGAGATGCCGGCCGCCGGGCGGCCAACGGTTTCGCCGATTTCCGCGAGAAACGCATCGGCCAGCTCCAGCACATCGTCGAGCCGCTCGCGCAAGGGCGGCAGCGCGATCTCGAAGACGCCGAGCCGGTAGTAGAGATCCTCTCGAAACTCACCGCGCTGCATGGCGGCATGCAGGTCGCGGTTGGTCGCAGCAATCACGCGGATATCGGCATGAATCACCCGCGTGCTGCCGAGACGCATGAACTCGCGTTCCTCGAGGACGCGGAGCAGCTTGGCCTGGACCGTCGGCGCCATCTCGCCAACTTCATCGAGAAACAACACGCCGGCCGCGGCTTGCTCGATGCGTCCCGGCTTGGTTGACACGGCACCGGTGAAGGCACCGCGCTCGTGGCCGAACAACTCGGACTCGAGCAGTTGATCGGGGAGGGCGGCACAGTTGATGGCGATGAACGGCCCCAGGCTGCGGCGCGAGGCGTGATGAACGAACCGCGCGACGACTTCCTTGCCGGTTCCTGACTCGCCGGTGAGCAGCACGGTCGTCTCGGTGTGCGCGACGCGGGCTGCATGCGCGAGCACGTCTTTCCACTGCTTCGATTGTCCGACCACGCGACGTTGTCCGGTGCGCGCTTCGAGCTCGCGGGTCAGTGTCGCGACCTGCGCCTCGAGGCGAGCCGCCATCTCGCGCGACTCGGCCTGGCTCCGCGCCGCCTCCGCCAGCCGCTCGTGCGAGAGCGCGAGTGCGAGGTGATCCGCGACTCGACGCGCGAAGTCGACGTCCTCTTCGCTGAAGGAATCTGTCAAGCGTGACAGGAAGAAGAGCGAGCCGAACACCTCGGCCCCGAGCGGCATCGGCACACGGAGCGCGGATCTGACGCCGAAGCGCTTGAAGATGCGGCCGCGAATGCTGTCTGGCACCAGCTCGGCGTCGGCGTCGTGGATGACGTAGGCGTCGCGATTGAGCGCCGTGCGGTCGTCGCCGGTGAGCACCTGGGGCTCGAGCAGCTCGGCGTCGGTTTCGGTCCCGGCCACGGCATAGAGGCGGAACGAAGCGCCGTCTTTTCCCCACGCGGTGATCACCAGGATGTCGTGGGGGAGTCCGCCCCGAACGACGTCCGACACCTCCTTGAAGACGTGACGGATATCGAGCGCCTCGGCCATCGTATGGAGCAGACCGCGCAGGCTGTCGATGCGCTCGCGCCGGAGGGTCTCGCGGTCGATGATGGCGGTGTGCTCGAACGCCAGGCCAAGCACGTCGACGACGCTGTCCATCAGCGACTGATGCGACGCACCGAACGCGTCTTCCACGCTCGAGGTTAACCAGACCGCGCCATGGACGCGAGTGCCCTGACGCACGGTGCAGAGAATCCGTGAGATCGCATCGGGATCGCCGGCCTCGATCGTCGGCGGATCACCGACGCGGTGCTCGCGGATCTCGAGCGCCCCGGTCTCGCCGACCACGTACAGCACGAACGACTCCGCGCGATCGAGCCGCAGCACGTGCAGTCGCTCGAACGGAATCGACGGACGCAGTGTGACGGCCAGACGCGGCAGGATGTCGCGGAGGCTTCCGGCCTCGGCCACGAGGCGCGCCACCGTCGTGAGGACGTGCACTGGGTCGGCCTGAGCCATGGATTTCGATCGCTCAGTATAATGCGTGGTTCCTGTGAGCACAGATCCTGTGAACACATTGAGTCACGGACTTTCGTGGATCGACCTCGAGTTTCTCGGGCGATCCAACGTCATCGCCGCGCCGATTGTGCAGGGCCCGGGCGGCGTCGCCATCATTGACCCGGGGCCAACCACGTGCCTCGGCATGCTCGAGCAGGGCCTGCAGGCGCACGGCATCCGATGGGAGGACGTGCGCCACCTGATGTTGACGCACATTCACCTGGACCACGCGGGTGCCGCAGGGACGATCGTACGCGAGCATCCACACATCACCGTGCTCGTGCATGAGCGCGGTGCGAAACACATGATCGATCCGTCGCGGCTGCTCGACAGCGCGACCCGGGTCTACGGCAACGACATGGATCGACTGTGGGGCGAGTTCGCCTCGGTACCGCAGACAAAGATCGTCTCGTTGTCTGGAGGGGAAAAGGTCGACGTCGGCGGGCGGACCTTTGAGGTCGCCTACACGCCGGGCCACGCGTCGCATCACGTGAGCTACTTCGATGCGTCATCCGGCGTCGCGTTTGTGGGTGATGTCGCGGGAGTCTGCGTCTCCGGAGGGTATGTGCTGCCGCCGACGCCGCCGCCAGACATTGATCTCGAGCTGTGGCGCACGAGCGCGGACCGGATTCTGGAGTGGTCGCCGTCGACACTCTTTCTGAGCCACTTCGGCCCCGTGTCGCGTGTCCGGCCGCATCTGGCCGAGCTGCTCGACAACCTCGCCATGACCGCCGCCGCCGTGCGCGAATCGCTCAACGGCCCGGGGAGCGACGACGAGAAGAGCGAGCGTTTTGCGGAGTGGCTGCGACAGGATCTGCGGCGGAAGATGACCGATGCCGAGGTCGATGCTTATGTCGTAGCCGCGGGGTTCAAGTATCTGTGGTTTGGGCTGGAGCGCTACTGGCGCAAGCGCCTCGGTCCGTAGGGGGCCGCCCGTCAGCGGCCCCGGGTCGATTCAATTTGCGACTGCCAGCGCGTGTCGCTCGCGACGGGACGCGACGTGCGTTTTCTCCACCAACAGTCTCAACGCGTAGCCGCTCGGCGTTCCGGTTGACGTCTTGTACGGGCCGACGCGATAGATCGCGGAGAGGACCTTACCTTCCCGTAGCACTGGCGGCAGTTCCTGTCCGTCACGGGCCGGGCGTTCCACCTGGAAATGGACCAGCCGATACAGGGGGATCGACGCCGGAACCTGGCACTCCACGAATGCATCGACGTCGCTGACGTCCCGCATCACCACCGAGACGAAACGCAGCGTTCCGCTGGCGTCGCGCCATGTCAGCCGGGCAGGAACACTGACCTTGCGCCGGTCGCCAATCCGCGCGTGCCGGCCTGCGGATGAGCTTTGACGTGAAATAACCGTGTTGATCACGATGGCCCCCTGGTCCTTTGGAGTGGAGATACCAGAGTGACTATCAATGCGCGGGCCGTTGCGCACAAAGTGATCGATCTGCTGGGTCGAACGGATAAGTCCTTCTAGATCAATAAGTAGACTTGAAACGTCTCGATATCAATTTTGTGTGATTTGGTTAGTTGGTATACAAGTCGCCTGTATACCTGGTTACTAGATATCCGCCGTTACCACGTCCAGGCCGAGCCGCCGCATTTTCAAATACAGCCCGCGGCGTGTGAGACCAAGGACGCGCGCGGTCTCTGAGATGTTTCCGCGAGTCCGCTCGAGTGTCGTCGAGATCATGCCGCGTTCGATCTCTTCGACAGCTACGGACAGGTTGCCGGGCTGTAGGGCACGTGCCGGAGGGACGCCGGATGTCAGTTCTCGCCCGCCGCTCGCTGCGGGAGCTGTCAGATCGGCAGAAAGGTGTTCGGGATCGACTGTGCCGCCGGGTGGGCTCATGGCCACGGCGCGCTGAATCTCGTTCCGTAACTGCCGCACGTTGCCGGGCCACCAGTAACGTGCGAACAAGTCGAGCGTGGGCGAACTGAGGTGGACGTCCGACTTGCCGAGCCGCTCGCACGCGTCGCGCAGGAAGTACGTGCTCAGATGCGGGATCTCCTCGCGCCGGTCGCGTAGCGGTGGAACGTGCACGCGGATCACGCTGAGCCGGTAGTAGAGATCTTCTCGGAACTGTCCATCGGTGACGCGCTGCTCGAGATCGGCGTTGGTCGCGGCGAGCACGCGCACATCGACCGCTTGCGGTCGTGTCTCGCCGACCGGCATGATCTCGCCCTGTTCCAGGAATCGCAGCAGCTTCGGTTGGATGTCGAGCGGCAGGTCGCCGATCTCGTCGAGGAGCAAGGTGCCGCCTGTCGCCGATCGAATGAGTCCCTGTTGATCGCTGACGGCGCCGGTGAAACTGCCGCGCCGGTGACCGAACAGCTGGCTATCGGCGAGATCGCGTGTTGTCGTCGTGCAGTTGAACGGCAGGAACATCGCCGCGCGACGCGGCGAGCCGCCGTGAATCGCGCGGGCGACCAGGTCCTTGCCGGTGCCGCTTTCTCCGGTGATCAGCACCGTGAGGTTGTGTCCCTGCACGCGCTGAATCTGGTCGCTGAGGCGCGTCATTGCCGCGCTGGCGCAGATGAAACCGGGGATGAGCGGCTCGAGCGGTCGCTCGTTGGTGTTCTCCACTGCCTGACCAGGGCGATCGCGCAGGCCGCACAGCTCGAAGCCCTGGCGAGCGATATGGGCGAACATGCGGAACCGCCGCATCTCGGCATCGCCCAATCGTTCCGGTACTGCGACCACGCAGCGGCGCGGACCATCGTGCTCCTTGCCCAGTGATTCGACGAGCAGCATTCCATCGCCATACTCGCGACTGCCGTGATGCGCGGCGCGCGCCAGCGTGTTGGCCACCGAGCTATCGCATCCCGCGCTGGCGACGATGCGCAGATCGGTGGGCGACTCGACGAAAATGACGACCGCATCCGCATCAGTCGCCTCGATGATGGCAGTCGCGGTCTCGCGCGACAGCAACTCAGGGAAAATCGCTGCATCCACCAATCGCCTGACGATGCCCTCTTCGGCGTCCGGCGCAAAGATCGGCAGCGGTGTCGCCGACATTCGCGACAGCAGATCGCGAGCAGCCCCGGCTTCGTCGAGGTCGCGCTCGGCACCGAGCATCTTGAACACCGTCGTCGCCGAATCGAGGTTCCGTTCGGCCGCCGATCGCGATCCTCCGGCGGCGGCGATCCGGCCCAGTGCCAGCTGGCTCAACGCCGCCTGATATCGCTCGCCGAGCAACTCGAAGATGTTGGCGCTTTGTGCGAAGTCGTGATGCGCGAGCTGTGGACGTCCGCCCTGCTCGCGAATGAGACCGCGAATGCGCAGGAACTCACCCCAGTTCGCCGGCGTGGTCTTCGGATCGAGCCGCGACTCGCACGTTTCGAGCCGATGCTGGGCATCGTCGATGCGCCCGGCCGCCACCATCGCTTCGCATGCGGCAAGGTCCGCTTGAATCGCATCGGCGGGCGGGACACCAGGGGCCTGCGCCAACGCATCGGCCATCGCGATCGCTTCGTCGTACGCGCGTCGTCTGATCGCGAGTTTGACGCCCAGGACTTTCAGCGACCACTCGTACCAACGCATCGTCTGCGTGCCGTACGCACCGTAGGCATCGCTGGCCTGACGCAGATAGTCGCCGGCGCGCTCGTACGAACCACGCATCAGATGAATCTGCGCGAGCGTGTCGAACACCGCGCCGGTGGTTTCGTGGAACTGAATCGGACTGCGGACTTCGAGCGTGCGGGTGAGGATTTGTTCGGCGCGTTCGAGGTCGCCAAGCTGCACGTAGATCTGACCGAGCGTTGCCAGTGCGACGGCGAGACCATGTCCCGAGCCCAGAGATTCGTGCAGCGCCACGCTACGCTCTGCAAGCGTGAGCGCCTGATCATGACGATGACGCATCAGCGCCACGTTCGCCTGGTTGTGGACGATGCCGGCGAGCACGTCGTCGGCGGGAATCGCCATCGCGAGACGTTCACCCTGCCGCAGACCTGCCGTCGCTTCGTCAGCGCGGCCGGCTTGCGCGAGGAGGACCGCGGACAACGAGTGCACGAGCGCGAGGTGTCGTCGGTCGCCTGCGGCGTGGAGGGCCGAAGCGGCCTCTGTCAGGTGATCGCGAACAATGCCCGAATCGCCGACCTGCTTGTAGCACAGCGCGAGCTCGTAGTGCGCCAGGCCAATGGCTCGCGAGTCGTGCGCGAGCTCGGCATGCTTCAACGCGCGGGAGTGCAGTGCGATCGCGCGGGACTGCTCGCCCCTGGCGTGGGCAATGCGGCCATGCAGACGCCACAACGTCGAAAGTTGTGCATCGGAGATGCGCTCCTGCACCGTGTCCGGTGGCCGGCCCAGAGCGGTGGTCGCCTGCTGCAGGTCGTCCTGAAGCAGCCAGGCTTCAGCCAGGGCGCTTCGAACCGTGAGTTCATCCTCGCGATTGAGCGAACCAGACCGGAGCAAGGGGATCAGGTGAGGGGATGCATCGGCACCCCGCCCGCGCTCCAGCGCTGCGTTCGCCCGGGCGAGGGTAGGGTGGAGAGCTGGGGTCGGCACGGTCAGGAGTATACAAAGTATACAAGCCGATGGAACTATAATCGTGGCCCATGTCGCTGGCGGCCCATGGCGTCACCCATCCGGGCCGCCGTACCACGAACGAAGACGCGTTCCTCGTCGATGCCAATCGCGGTCTCTTTGTCGTGGCCGACGGCATGGGCGGACACAACGCTGGCGAAGTCGCCTCGAGTCTCGCCGTCAAAGCCATTGGTGAATTTCTGGCTGATGGCACACCTGCCAGTCTCAACGTCCTCGACGAAGCGCTCAGACTTGCTAACGATCACATTCTGACCGTCGCTGGTGAGAAACCCGACTACACCGGCATGGGCACGACCGTCGCCGCGGTGTATATACGAGGCGGCGAAGCGGTCTATGCGCACGCCGGCGACAGCCGCGTGTATCTGTGGCACAAGGGTCAGATCACGCAGCTCACTCGCGACGATTCGTGGGTCGCGGCAGCCATGAACGGGCTCTCAGACGATTCTCATGAGCTGGACCAGCATCCGATGCGGCACGTGCTCACGAAGGTCGTCGGTCTGCGACCGGAGTTGCAGCCGAGTGTGGCGGAATGTCCGTTCGTCGACGGCGACGTGATGCTCTTGTGCAGTGACGGCGTGCACGGGGCTGTTTCAGTCGAGAAGCTGGGACAGTTGCTCGCGAGCCGAAAGCCGATTGCGACGGTGGCCGAAAGCGTCGTGCGTGAGGCGTTGGCTCACGGTGCGACCGACAACGTCACCGCCGTTGTCATTCGCCGCGAGTAACCGCGGCTTACCCGTCGACGATCGACATCATCACGCGGCGCAGCAACTCCGGATCGCGCCTCGGCATCGTCACCAGCAGGGCACGTCGCTGCTCGCGATCGAGCGATTGAAAGTCGCCGACCGCTTGCGCCGTTTCCAGTACTGAAAACGAGAAGGGATGATCCGGAATCGAGAGATCCTCGTCCGCTTCGGCGACGATGACCACGAAGACGCCATTGTTCGCGCCGCCTTTGTGCAGCTGGCCGGTCGAGTGGAGATATCGAGGACCATAGCCGAACATCGTGGCGCAGTCGCCGCGCACGCCGGCTTTCGTTCGAAACTCTTTCAGCAGACCGTCGAAGCGGCTATCGTCGGGCGGAAGGAACGCGAGCAGACAGACGTAATCACCGTGTCCGATCACACGCAGAAACGACGTCGCCGGCGCACCACTGAGCGCCGTCTGTGCGGCTTCGCTGAGCGTCAGCCGGACTCCGTTGATCTCCGCGTGCGGCTCGGGCAGCGGCAGCCGCTTGCGTTGTGCGTAGACCGTCAGCAGTGCTGACGTCGCGTCCTTTGCCTGCTTCACGTTCGGCTCGTCGAACGGATTGATCCCCATCAGCAGACCAGCGGTCGCGGTCGCAACTTCCCAGCGCAGGAACTCAGCACCGAGCGCGTACACGTCGGGCAACTGAATCGTGATGGCTGGCGCGCCCCAGGCTTTGGCCCGATCGAGGACCGCGGGCTCGGGCGTGTCATCACCGACGCGGACGACGACAACAACTCGATCGTCACCGCCGATGGACGCCATCGGCGATATTTCCGCCGACTCGCCGGCAATCGGCACGATGCCTTTCTTGTGCTTGCCGGTGCTCTCCGCGACGAGCTGCTCTACCCACAACCCGAACGATTCGAGCCGCTTCGGCAAGAGCAGCGTCATCTTGTCGCGGCCGCGCTCGAACCCGGCGTTCATCACGGCGCCCAGTGCGAGGCCAGGATTGTCACGAGACGGTGCGATCCGGCAGGCGCTTTCCATCGCGCGTGCACCAGCGAGCAGACGATCGAGGTCGAGTCCCATCAACGCGGCCGGCACCATGCCGAAGAGCGAGAGAGCCGAATAGCGGCCGCCGATATCCGGGGGGTTCACGAACACATCGCGGAATCCGTCGGCTGTCGCACTGCGATGAAGCGATGTGCCTTCGTCGGTGATCGCGACAAATCGTGAGGCCCACTGCGTGTGGCCGGCTTCGATCACCCGGCGCTTCGCCTCCGCAGCCATCGTCGTCGGCTCGATCGTGGAGCCCGATTTGCTGGCGACGATGAACAGCGATGTGGCTGCGTGAGCCATCGCGGCGCGAACGGCGTCTGGATCGACCGAGTCGAGGACGTGGAACGATGGAGTGGAATTCTGCGCCGCGAGGACCTGGCGTAATACCTCAGGCGCGAGGCTCGAGCCACCCATGCCGAGCAGGACGACGTGGGTGAATCCGTCTCTGCGCACGGCATCGGCGAATGCGCGCAGGCGCGGCAGCTGCGGCGTCACGACGTTGAGGGCATCGAGCCAGCCGAGGCGTGTGGCAATCAGGGACTGAACGGCAGGATCGGCGGACCAGACGTCGAGCTGCTTCCGCCACAACGCATCCGCGAAGCGCAGCCGATCGAGGCGTGCGTACGAATCCTCCAGCGCGGTCAGTGGTCCGGGTTCGATGGCGAAGGTGGTCACGAGAGAAGGAAACGGAGAGGCCGTCTCCACGTCTTATAACATAATGAATACACCGGTCATGACACGGGTGGTGCCACTTGCCCTGGGGCTTTCGATGCTGGTGTGCGCGGCGTGCGCGCAACCTGACGGTCCACCGGCCGAGGTACGATCGTCGAGCGAGACCCGGGCGGCCGAGCGGCCATCCACGAGTGCCGCACAACCGCGTATCGTTTTTCTCGGTGACAGCCTGACGGCGGGCTACGGACTGGCGAAAGAAGAGTCAGTCCCGTCTCTCATCCAGATGCGGCTGCGATCCGCAGGGTATCCATACGACGTCATTAACGCCGGCGTATCGGGCGATACGTCCGCGGGCGGGCTCAGCCGCCTGGATTGGTCGCTCGAGGGCGATGTGAGGATTCTGGTGCTCGAACTTGGCGCGAACGATGGCCTGCGCGGTCTTCCGGTGGCCAACATGAAGCGTAACCTGACCGAGATCATCACGCGCGCTCAGTCTCGCGGCATCAAAGTCGTGCTCACGGGCATGGAGGCACCGCCGAATTTTGGCGCGGCCTACACCGCCGAGTTCCGTCAGGTTTATCGAGATCTGGCGAAATTGCCAGACGTGACGTTCATGCCGTTCTATCTCGACGGGGTCGCGGGCCTTCCTCATCTGAACATCGCGGACGGCATGCATCCCAACGTTGAAGGGGCGCGCATTATCGAGCGCGGGGTGTGGGAGAAGCTCGAGCCGCTGCTCGACAAATTGCCGGACGCACGCCGGAGCGGGGCGAAATGATCGAGCTCCGCGGGGTCTCCAAAACGGTCCAGAGCGGCGACCATCCTCTGACAATTCTTCATCCACTGGACTATGCGATTCCTTCCGGCCAGTTCGTGGCGATTGTCGGGCCGTCAGGCAGCGGCAAGTCCACGCTGCTGGGCCTGCTGGCGGGTCTCGATGCACCCACGACCGGCGAGATTTTGATCGACGGCGTGGATATCACGCGGCTGAACGAGGACCGTCTGGCGAAGCTGCGCGGCGAGAAGATCGGGTTCGTCTTTCAGTTTTTCCATCTCGTGCCGTCGCTGACCGCGTTCGAGAACGTGCTGATTCCGATGGAGATTGCCGGCCGGCGCGACGCCGTGCCGCGGGCGCGGCGTCTGCTCGAGGAAGTCGGCTTGACGGAGCGCGCTCATCACTATCCTTCGCAGCTTTCGGGCGGCGAGCAGCAACGCATTGCGATTGCCCGCGCGCTCGCCAACGATCCGCCGATCGTGCTGGCTGACGAACCGACTGGCAATCTCGACTCGACGACCGGCCGCTACGTCATGGACCTCCTGCTCAACGTCCGACGCGCCCGCGCGTCCACGCTGGTGCTGGTGACGCACGATGCTGAGCTCGCGTCGTTGGCCGACAATCGCCTGGTCCTTCGCGACGGGCGCCCGGTCACTCCGGACGACGCCCTGCGCAACACCGGAGCGTCGACACAAGCGGAGACAGTGCGATGAGCTTTGTCCTCCGCATGGCTGTGCGCGAGATTCGCGCGTCCTGGCAGCGACTGCTGTTTTTCTTCATCTGCATTGCGGTCGGCGTGGCGTCGATTGTCGCTATTCGCTCGGTGATCCAAAGCGTCCGAGAAGGGCTGACGCGTGAAGCCCGTGCGATGACCGGGGCTGACGTCGTGGTGCGAAGCGATCGGCCGCTCGGCGACAAGGTACGGTCATCAGTGGAGCAGGCACGCGAGAGCGGCCGCGTCGGGACAGTGTCAGAGGCGATCGAAATCGCCACCATGGTCCGCCCGCCGAACGCGACGATGACGCGGATGGTCGAACTCCGCGCCGTTCAGGCGGCCTATCCGCTTTACGGGACGATGACGCTGCGCGAGGGGCAGTACTCGCACGCGTTGCTGCAGAACCACGGCACATTGGTCCGGCCCGAGCTACTGGCACAGCTCAATCTGCGCGTTGGCGACGACCTGCTGATCGGCACGCAGCGTTTCCAGATTCGTGGCGTGATCGAGAAAGAGCCGGGGCGCAACCTCGGTGCGTTTTCGCTGGGCTCGCGCTTGTTCATCGATATGGCCGATCTGCCGTCCACGGGCCTGCTGTCCTTCGGCAGCCGGGCCTCGTATGAGCTGTTGCTGCAGGTGCCAGGCCCACCGCCCGTACCCGGACGACGTGACGCCAGTACGCTGCTCGCGCGTGACCTGTCCGATACGTTCGTCAACGACTTCGTGCGCGCCCGCTCGTATCGACAGAACGAGGGCCGTATGACTGAGAACCTGACGCGGGCCGAGAATTACCTGAGCCTCGTCGGTCTCGTGGTGCTGATCCTTGGCGGCATCGGCGTGTCGAGCGTGACCCGTGTCTTCGTCGAGCAGAAGGTCCGCAGCATCGCCATCCTGAAGTGCGTCGGGAGCACCACCAAGCAAGTGCTGAGCGTCTATCTGGCTCAGGTCCTTCTGCTTGGTCTCGCCGGGAGTGCGCTGGGCGTGGCGATCGCTGGCGGTGTGCTGATGCTGCTGCCGCTCTTTGTCGGCGACCTCGCCGCCATGCTCGACGTCGAGTATGGGCTCACCGCTGGCGCGGTCGTTCAGGGACTCGCGATCGGCATGCTCGTATCCGTGCTGTTCTCGGTGGTTCCGCTTCTCGAGATCCGCAACGTCAAGCCGTCGCTGCTGTTGCGACAGGACATGGCATCAATGCCGCGGTTCGACTGGGTCAAGTGGGGCGTTGCCGTGGCCGTTGGCGCCTCGCTCGTCGGCGTTGCCGCATGGCAGGCGGGATCGCTCGCCGTCGGTCTCGTGTTATCCGCGGGATTCGTCGCAATCGCATTCGTGCTGCATCTCGCCGGCTGGGCGCTGGTGCGCGCCGTGCAGCCGCTTCGCCATGCCCGTTCGTTTGCCTTGCGTCAAGCCGTGCTGCGCGTCGCACGTCCCGGGAATCAGACGCGCATCATCCTGCTCGCCGTCGGTCTCGGCACGTTCTTCATCCTCGGCGTGCGCGCACTGCAGGCGAACCTGCTGAGCGATTTCGCCCTGCAGATGAGCGAGGACGCGCCGGATATGTTTCTCATGGACATTCAGCCGGCGCAGCGCGAGGGCGTGACTGCACTCGTCGATCGCGAGAATGGCCAGGATCCCGCACCGAAGCTCATTCCCGTCCTCCGCGCGCGCATCGTCGGCGTGCGCGGACGCGACGTCAACCTCGAGAGCTATGAGGACGTGCGTGGCCGGGGAGGCTTGTCGCGCGAGTTCACGATCACCTATCGCTCCAATCTCGAGGCGAACGAGACGCTGATCGATGGAAAGTGGTGGGATGAGAGCGCGTCGCCCGACATGCCCGAGGTCTCTATCGAGGAGAGCCTCCGCGAGCGATTCCAGATTCAGCTTGGCGACGAGATGCGCTTCGACGTGCTCGGCCGCATGGTCACCGCGCGCGTCGCCAGCTTTCGCAAAGTGGA
>Ga0111539_10002268_pt1 | contig 25594 bp, 23 predicted proteins | sample RhiMethybrSRZTD1_FD_79667 | JGI IMG/M metagenome (GOLD analysis project Ga0111539, IMG submission 79667) | Populus rhizosphere microbial communities from Tennessee, USA - Rhizosphere MetaG P. TD hybrid SRZTD1 (version 2) (version 2) | ecosystem: Host-associated > Plants > Roots > Rhizosphere >...
ATCTCATGGGCCAGGCCCTCCTCGGGGCAATGGCGGCTCCGGGGCCGCCTCCCCATCTTAAGGCGTCGGAGGCCGCGGCGTGGACCTCACGGGAACGGCGGCCGACCCCAGGGTGGGAAGATGCCCGCTGCCGAGGATGAGGATCTCCTCCGCCGCCTTGGCCTCGAGCGGCTTCGAGAAGAGGCCGCCCTGCGCTTCCGCGCAGCCCAGAGCCGAGAGGCGAGCGCGCTCCGCTTCCGTCTCGACCCCGGTCGCGGAGACGGGCAGGGACAGGGATGCGGCCAGCCCGAGCAGCGCGGGGAGGAATGCCTCCGTTTCCCGGTCGGTCGCGGAGGTCAAAGCCGCGTCCAGCTTGAGGGCGCGCAGGCGGAAGCGCCTCAAGGCGCTGATGGAGCCGTGGCCGGTCCCGAAGCGATCGAGCACCACGCCGACACCGAGGGCACCGACGGCTCCGAAGGCCGCGGCCACCGCGGAGGCGTCGCACAGCAGCGTCTCCTCCGAGACCTCGAGGTCGAGAGCCGCGCCCGGGAACCCGCCCGAATCCAGGGCCGCGCGCAGGTCGCCCGCGAGCTCGCCACGCAGGAACTGGGTGGTGGACACGTCGAGGGAGAGCCGGAAGGGCACCCCGTAGCGTGCGCGCCAGCGCCCGGCCTGGGCGCAGGCCTCGCGCAGGAGCCAGGTCTCGATGCGCAAGATACCGCCCGCCGCCTCCGCCGCCACCAGGAAATCGAGGGGCAGCAGCAGGCCGCGCCAGCGCAGGAGCGCCTCGAAGCCGCGGAGCTGGCCGGTGGCGATGTCGGCCACGGGCTGGTAGTCGACGGAGAGCTCCTGCCGGTCGAGCGCGCTGCGCAGGTCCCGCTGCATGCGCGCGCGCGAGGCGACGCGCTCGCGCATGGCCTCGTCGCAGATCTCCCAGCGGCTCCCGCCCTCCTGCTTGGCCCGGTACATGGCGGCGTCGGCGTCGCGCACCACATCGTCCGCCCGCTCGTACGGGGTGAGGCTGAGGGCCACGCCCACGCTGGCGGACGGCACCGTCTCGTGATCGCTGAGGAGGACGGGCGCGGCCAGGGCGCGATGCACGCGGTCGGCGACGCCGGTGGCGTCGGCGACGTCCTGGATGCGCTCGAGCAGGATCGCGAACTCGTCGCCCGCGAAGCGCGACACCGTATCGCCCGGCCGCACGGACGCTTCCAGCCGCCGCGCCACCTCCACGAGCAGCTGGTCGCCGGCCACGTGCCCGAAGGTGTCGTTGACCGCCTTGAAGTGATCGAGGTCCACGAAGAGCACGGCGAAGTGGCCCTTGCGCGTGCGATGACGGGCCAGCGCGTCGTCCAGGCGCTCGGCGAAGAGGGCGCGGTTCGGGAGGCCGGTGAGCGGGTCGTAGGCGCGGCGGTCGGTGACGTCCGTCTGCGCTCCCGCCATGCGGTACGGGCGGCCGTGGTAGCTGCGGCTGGCGAACCCGCGGCTGAGCACCCAGCGATAGGTGCCGTCCTTGTGCCGCATCCGGTGCTCGTCCTCGAAGCGGGGGCTCAGCCCCTGCAGGTGGTCCTCGATCTTGCGCTGCACGCGGTCGCGGTCTTCGGGGTGGATGCGCCCGAACCACTCGTCGATGGCCGTCCCCACCTCCGTGTCGTCGTGGCCCAGCATGCTCTTCCAGCGCGGGGAGAAATAGGCACGGCCGGTGCGCAGGTTCCAGTCCCAGAGTCCGTCGTTGGTCCCGCGCGCGGCCAGGGCGTAGCGCTCCTCGCTCTCGCGCAGCGCTTCCTCCGCTTCCCAGCGTTCGGAGATGTCCTCGCAGGTGGTCACGATGCCAAGGGGCTGCCCGGCCCCGTCGCGGATGACGTCGGACATGAGCTGCACGGGGAAGGACGTGCCGTCCTTGCGCAAGCGCACGCGCTCGCGCTTCCACATGCGGACGTCGCGGAGATCCTGGGCGCGCAGGGGAGACCAGTTCGCGGGCGGGCTGAGGTCGCGCGCGTCCATGCTCAGCATCTCGGGAACGCTGTAGCCGTGCATGGACGCCTCCGCGGCGTTCGTGTAGAGGATGTGGCCGCTGACGTCGGTGATGGTGACGCCGAGCTGCATGGTCCCCACCGCCTGCTCCAGGCGCATGAGCGTGTCCGCGTTGCGCTTGCGCTCGACGGCATAGCGCAGCGTGCGCGCGAGGAGCTGGGGATCCGGAGGGCCCTTGACCAGGTATTCGTGGGCGCCCGCGTCCAGCGCAGCCAGGCCGACGGGGTCGTCCCCCGGCCCGACCAGGACGACGACCGCCGCGTGGGCGGCGGTCGCGCAAAGGGAGGGGAGGCTCTCCAGGCCCGCGTCGCCGGTGAGGTCGAAATCGGCGAGGACGGCGTCGAGGTCGCCCTGGACGAGGCGCTCGCAGCCGCGCCCCAGGTCGGAGGCGATCTCGATTTCCCACCCGCCGTGGCCCGGTCCGGCCAGGCTCGACTGGACCGCGCGGGCGTACGCCGCGTCCCCTACGATGAGGAGGACACGCAGGCGGTCGCGGTCGGCTCGGACGGCGCGCATAGCAGTCGCACCACCACTTATTCCATCAGCTTACACCGCGGACGACGTGTGTCCGGGTGTGAGCCGACTCACTCGTGAGGGCCCGCACAGGACCGGATCAGCGGCCTTTGGGAAACAGGGAGAGCAGGACGCCGATGAGTCCCGCGACCAGGGACAGGTAGCGGCCGAGCTCGAACCGGCCCGCCTCGTATTTGACGTAGTCGCCGATCGACGTCCCCTCGGGGATCCCTTCCAGCCCCGCCATGTGCGAGGAGCAGTAGAAGAAACCCACGATGCCCACGAGCAGGAGGAGGGCTCCGACTGTTCGCATCGTCTTATTCTCCCGTGAAGCGCGCCGGCCGCTTTTCGAGGAAAGCGGTCGTGCCTTCCAGCTTGTCCTTCGACTCGAACGTGATCGCCTGGGCCGTCGATTCGTAGACGAGCCCCGCGCCGAGCGGCATCTGGGTGGACGCGTTCAAGGCCAGCTTGGCCAGCCGTACGGCCAGGGGGCCCAGGGCGAGGACGCGCTCGGCCAGGCGGCGCGCCGCCGCCTCCAGCTCTCCCGGCGGCACGACCTCGGACACCAGTCCCGCGGCCAGGGCCTGCCGCGCATCCCAGCGCGCGCCGGTGAGGATCATCTCCTTCGCGCGGCCGAGGCCGACGATGCGGGGCAGGCGCTGGGTGCCGCCCGCGCCCGGGATGATGCCGAGCGCGGGCTCGGGGAGGCCGAAGACCGCGTTCTCGGACGCGATCCGGAGGTCGCAGGCCAGGGCCAGCTCGCAGCCGCCGCCGAGCGCATACCCGTTCACGGCCGCGATGGTCACCGCGTCGTGCGCCTCCACCGCCGACATGAGCCGCGAGTTGATCGAGGCCAGGGCGTCGTCCCTTCGGCGCGCGCGGATGGCGTTGATGTCGGCCCCGGACACGAAGGCCTTGTCCCCGGCCCCGGTCACGACGAGCACGGTGACGCGGGCCTGCCGCGCCTCCTCCAGCGCGCGGTGGAACTCCTCGACCGTCGCCCCGTCGAGGGCGTTGCGCGCCTCCGGCCGGTCCACGACGAGGGTGGCCACGCGGCCGGCGACGGCGAGCCGGACCCGCGGCGAGCCGGTGCTCAGGACGCGCCGCCGTAGTCGTAGACGCCGCGCCCGACCTTCCGTCCCAGGCGCCCCGCCTTCACGTGCTGGACGAGCAGGGGGGCGGGCTTGTACTTCTCGCCGAGGCTCCGGTGCAGGAACTCCAGGACGGCCAGCCGCGTGTCCAGGCCTACGACGTCCACGAGCTCGAACGGCCCCATCGGGTGGTTGAGGCCCAGCTTGAGCGCCTTGTCGATGTCCTCCGCGCTGGCCACGCCCTCCTGCAGCATGAGGAAGGCCTCGTTGCCGATCATGGCGTTGACGCGCGAGGTGATGAAGCCGGCGGAGTCCTTCACGACCACCGTCTCCTTGCCCATGCGCCGCGCCACCTCGGTCGTGACTCCGATGGCGTCCGCGCTGGTATCGAGGGCCTTCACGATCTCGACGAGCTTCATCTTGGGCACGGGGTTGAAGAAGTGCATGCCGACCACGCGCCCCGGCCGCTTCGTGGCCGCCGCGATCTCCGTGATGGACAGGCCCGAGGTGTTGGTGGCCAGCACGACCTCGTCCCCGCACTGCTGGTCGAGCAGGGCGAACGTGCGCAGCTTCAGGCCGATCTCCTCCGGCACCGCCTCGATCACGAAGTCCGCCTCCCCGGCCACCGCGCCCAGCTCCTGCTCCGGCGTCAGGCGGGCGAGGGCGGCGGCGGCGTCGGCGGCGGTGAGCTTGCCGCGCGTGATCCCCTCGTCGAGGTCGCGGCGGATGTGGGTCAGCGCGCGCTCGAGCGCGTCCGCGGAGACGTCGTGGAGGATGGTGCGGAAGCCGCCGACGGCGGCGGCGTAGGCGATGCCGCGGCCCATGATGCCCGAGCCGATGACGGCGATGGTGTCGATGGGCACGACGGCTCCTTGGAGGCGCCGATCATACCAAAGGCGATCGGGGGCGCGGCTATACTCCGGCGCGCTCTTCGGTGTGGTCTGGCGCGAGGCGCGCACCCATGGCGACGCCGATCTTCGACGGGCTGACCATCGTGGAGGAGGCGGCCGACGCCGCCGGCTGGCGCGCGCGCGTGCGTGTGGAGCGCTCCAGCCGGATGTTTGCCGGCCACTTCGACGGTGAGCCCATCCTTCCCGGCGTGGCCGCGCTCCTGATCGTGCGTCATGCGCTTCGGCAATTGGGATTCGCGCTGGAGGCCCTGCCTTCCGTGCGCTTCCGCCATGCCGTCGGACCGGGCGACCTCCTCGAGGTCTCCGCCGCCCGTCCCGACGCGGACGGTCAGTGCCGGTTCGAAGTAAGGATAAGCGGCGCGCTGGCCGTCACCGGCGTCGCGCGAGGTGAGCGCCGTGCCTGAGCGCGCCGTCCCCGAGGGCCTCATCCCGCATCGCGGGCCGGCGCGCCTGGTGCACGCCATCCTCGAGAGCCCGCGGCCGGACGTCGTCGTGTGCGCCGGGCGCGTTCCCGCGGACAGCGCGTTCGTCTGCGACGGGCGCGTGGCCGCCGTCGTCCTCCTCGAGATGGCGGCCCAGGCCGCGGCCGTGCTGCAGGCGCTCGCGGCGACGCCGGAAGGTGCGACGCGGCCGGGGTATCTGGTCGCGATCCGCGCGGCCACCTTCCGCGCCGAGGACGTCCCTGCCGACGCCGTGCTGATCGCCACCGTCCGCCGCACGGGACAGGCGGGGCCGCTGGCCACGTTCGATGTCACGGTAGGCCGCGCCGGCGCCGAAGAGATCGTCACCGCGACCCTCAGCACCCACGCGGGCGGGTGATCCCGGGTTCCGCGGTATCCTCGCGAGTGCTTTTCCAGGCCCGCAACCTGCGCAAGCGCTATCGCCTCGGCACCGTCGTCATCGAGGCCCTGCGCGGCATCGATCTCGAGGTGGCCCGGGGGGAGTTCGTCGTGGTGGCGGGTCCGTCCGGCAGCGGCAAGACCAGCCTGCTCAATCTGCTCGGCTGCCTGGACGAGCCGGACGAAGGCCAGGTCGTCTTCGCGGGCGCGGACCTCGCCTCGCTGAGCTCCGCCGACAAGACCGCGCTGCGCCGGCGGCAGCTCGGCTTCGTGTTCCAGTCCTTCAACCTGCTGCCCGTCCTTTCCGCGTTCGAGAACGTCGAGTACCCGCTCTGGATCGACGGGATCCCGCGCGCGGAGCGCAAGCGGCGGGCGGAGGAGGCCCTGGCCGCCGTCGGCCTCGGCGACCGCATGCGTCACCGGCCGGACCAGCTCTCGGGCGGCGAGCGCCAGCGCGTCTCCCTGGCCCGCGCGCTCGTCCACGAGCCGCTGGCCATCCTCGCCGACGAGCCGACCGCGAACCTCGACTCGCGCACCGCCGCCGCCATCGTGGACCTCCTCGCCCGCATGAACGCGGAGCGGGGCACGACGTTCCTCTTCGCGACCCACGATCCCGCGATCGTGGCGCGCGCCCCGCGCACGATCCGGCTGAAGGACGGGATGGTAGGCGAAAGCGCATGAAGTTCGCGGTCATCGCCCTGCGCAACCTGGCCCGCCATCGCCGCCGCACGCTCCTCTCGCTGCTCGTGATCGCGGCGGGGGCGGTGGCGCTCATACTGACCACCGGCTTCATCCGCTTCTCGTTCGACGGGCTGCGCGAGGCCCTGATCCACGGCGGCCTCGGCCACCTCGAGCTGATGCCGGCGGCGACGGCCGGGGCCACCGGTCCCGATCGCTCCGCGCCGCCCGCTTTCGCCGACTGGGCGCGCGTTCGCGAGATCGCCGAGTCCACCCCCCACGTGCTCGCCGCCGGGGCCGCCGTCTATCTCACGGGCATGGCCTCGAAGGACGACCGCTCGTCCGCGTTCGTGGGCGTCGCCCTCGAGCCCGAGCGCGAGCGCCGGATGAACCTCGAGGTGAAGATCCGGGGGGGCGCGAACCTCCCGGACGCGGCGCCGCCGGTGGGAGAGGACGAGGTCCTGCTCGGCCTGAGCCTGGCCCAGTCGCTCGGGGCTGCGCCCGGAGACACCGTCACCATCACCTCCATGACCGCGGACGGCACGCTCAACGCGCTCGACTGCCGCGTGGCCGGCCTGGTCACGACGGGGCTGCAGGAGCTCGACGCGCGCCTCCTCAAGACGCATCTGGCGACGGGGGAGCGCCTCCTCGGCACGGATCGCGTTTCCTCCATCGTCATCGGGCTCGACGACACCGCGCGCACGGAGGAGGCCGGCGACGCCCTGGCCCGGCGGCTCCTCTCCGTCTCGGCGGAGCGGCTCGTGATCACGGACTGGCGGGCGCGGGCGCCCTTCTACGGCCAGGTGCGCGCGCTCTACTCGGGGGTCTTCTGGTTCCTGGGCGGGATCGTGTTCGTGCTCGTCTGCCTCGCCACCTCGAACACGCTGCTCATGTCGGTCCTGGAGCGCGTGCGTGAGTTCGGCACCCTGCTCGCGATCGGGACTTCGCGCGGCCAGGTCGCGCTGATGGTGATGCTGGAGGCGCTGTGGCTGGGAGTGGTGGGAGCGCTCGTCGGGGACGGCGTGGCCGCCCTGCTCGTGATGGCGATCAACGCCGCGGGCATCGAGATGCCTCCGCCTCCGGGCGCGGCCGCGGGGTTCCCGTTGCAGCTCGCGGTCCGCCCCGGCGATTTCGTGGCCGTCGTCGCGCTGATGACCGTCGTGCTGGCCGTGGCCGCGATCTTCCCCGCCCTGCGGACGGTCCGCCTCCGCATCGTGGACGCCCTGGGTCATGTGTAGACGCAGGCTCGCGCTGGTGATGGCCCTCCTCTTCTCCGTCTCCGTCTCCGTCTCCGTCTCCGTCTCCGTGCCCGTCCACTGCGCCGATCCAGCCCTGGCCCCGGAGGAGCTCCTCCGCAAGACCGACCTCGGCGCTCTGGCTCCCGAGTCCTTCCGCAGCCGTATGCGCCTGACCGCGGGTGAGCGGCCGCCGCTGGAGGTGGAGGTCTGGAGGAAGGGCGAGGCGCAGACCCTCGTGCGCCTCCTCGGCGCGAAGGAACGCGGGAAGTACCTCCTGCGCCTGGGGCCCGTCCTGTGGTTCCTGGCCCCGGGCGCGAAGAAGCCGGTGCGCCTGAGCCCGGCCTACCGTCTGCGCGGGAGCGCGACGTTGGACGACGTGCTCGGCCTGCAGTACGCACGAGACTACGAGGTGGCGTCCGCGCAGGATCTCGAGGGCGGCCTCGTCGCCCTCGAGCTCGCGGCACGCGGGTCCGGCGCCCTCTATCCGGCGATCCGCTACGTGGTGAGCCCGGCGACCCTGCGTCCGATGCGCGCGGAATACCGGCTGCCCAGCGGCAAGGTGGCCACCATCGTCGAGTTCGCGCGGTGGAGCACGGGCCGCCGTCCGCACGTCACGCGCCTGGTCGTGCGCGACGCCCTCCACGGCGGAGCCGTCACCGCGGTGGACGTCCTCGAGGTGGAGGAGCGTGCGGTGCCGGAAGGCCTCTTCGACCTCGCCGACGGTGCGGCTCGTCAGCGCCTGGAGCTCGCTCCCACTCCTGATTAGGAGCCTGTCCCATCCAGCCGGGACAGGCTCCTCACCACAGCCGGCGCAGGCAGAACCACTGGTGAGGGGCCCGCCGGATGGCCCATTCGATCTCGCTCGCCAGCCGTTGCACCGCGTCCGCGACGTCCGCCTCCCGTTCGCTGGTGCGCGCGACGGGGATCGGCGGGCGCACGATCACGCGATACGCGTATCGGCCTTCGCGGAAGCTGAAGACGGGAAGCAGGGCCGCGCCCGTCGCCCGGGCCAGGGACTGCGGCCCCACGGGCAGCGGCATGGGGCGGCCGAAGAGCTGCGCCGTGTGGGTGCGGCCGTTCATGCGCGGGCGGTCTCCCTGCAGGGCCACGACCTCGCCCCGCCGCAGGGCCTCCGCCAGCGCGATGCCGAGGCGCGGGTCGTCGCTCGCGAAGTGCGTGGTCACGCCGTCGGCGTTCATCCCGCTCACCAGTCCCTCGATGAACCGCTGCGCCTCCGGATCCATCTCCTCCTCGCGCACCACGTGCACCGGTCGCTTCAGGCCGTGCGGGGCCAGGTGCGAGGACAGCTCCCACTGTCCCAGGTGCGCGGTCACGAAGATGACGCCACGGGAAGGGTCGGTGGGGATGTGCTCCACTCCCTCGACCTCGACCTGGAAACGGCCGGGATGGACGATCTGCTCGTAGCGCGCCCCGTAGCACCACGAGAAGGCCTCGATCGTCCGGTAGATCCGCCGCTGCCGCTCCCAGAACCCGCACGGCCCCAGCACCGCCTCCAGGTTCGCGGCGATCGCGGTGCGGATGTTCCAGAGCACCAGCGAGAAGAAGGTGCTGAAGAGGGCCACCCAGGCCGGGAAGGTGAGGCGCGAGAGGATGCCCATCGGATCGCGTTGTAGGGAAGGCGATACCAGAAGACGCCCGTCACGTAGAAGGGTCCGAGCAGGCGGCGCACGCGGCCCATCTCCGGGGCGTGTGGCGGGCGGACGCCCGCCGCCGTCGTCATGCCGACGCTCCGGAGTCGACGGCGATGGCCTGGCCGGTGATGGCGGCCGCGCGGTCGGAGAGCAGGAAGGCCACCATCTGGGCCACGTCGCCCGTGGCCGTGCCCGCGGGCAGGCACTCCGTATCGCGCAGCTTGGCCACCGCGGCCGGAGTGAGCGCCGCCGTGAGCTCCGTGGCCACGAACCCGGGGACGATCACGTTCACGCGCACTCCCTTGCGTCCGATCTCGCGGGCCAGTGAGCGCGTGAGGCCCATGAGCCCGGCCTTCGATGCGGCGTAGGCGGTCTGCCCGGGCAGGCCCGCCTCCGCGCTGCGCGACGAGATGCTCACGATCGCGCCGCGACGGCGGTAGACCATTCCCGGCAGCACCGCCCGGCAGCAACGGAACGCCCCGCCGAGGTTCACGTCGAGGACCTCGTCCCAGTCCGCGTCCGACGTCATGGCCAGGATGCCTTCCCGGCGCACGGCCGCGTTGTTGACGAGGCCCGAAACGGGGCCCAGCTCCTTCTCGATCTCGGCCACCAGCGCAGCCGGACGCGCACGGTCGCGCAGGTCGAGATGGAATTGACGTCCGCCCGTCTGCTCGGCCACGGCGCGGGCGGCCGCCTCGTCCGACGCCCAGGTGAACGCCACCGCCCATCCGTCGGCAATCAGCGCCTCCACGATGGCCCGCCCGATGCCGCGCCCTCCGCCCGTCACGAGCGCGACGGGACGGCGGGCGGAATCCGCGGGTGCGCTCATCGGACTCCTCCCGGCTCCCTCGCGGCCGCCGCCGCGCCCGCTTCGAGACGCGCGCGCATGACGCCGCGCGCGATGCGCAGGCTGTCGACCAGCGGCCGATAGTGGCTGGTCGTGCGCCCGTCCGCGAACCCGAGCCGCACGGGCACGGTCACGATCAGGAACCCGCGGCGGCTCGCGCGCACCACGACCGCGCTCTCCGCGTCGAAGCGCGTCTCCGGGAAGCCGGTGGCCTCGACGAGGCGCCGCGTGTAGAGCCGGAAGCCGGTCTGCACGTCCGATATGGGCTGCCCCGCGGCCCAGGAGATCGCCCAGGAGGACAGGCGATTGGCCACGCGGCGAGCCGCCACCATCTCCGCGAAGAGGTGGTCACGCGTGCCCAGCACGAGGTCGGCCCCCCCTCGCGCGGCTTCCAGGAGCCGCGGGATCTCCTCGGGCAGGTGCTGGCCGTCGGCGTCGACGGTGACCACCGCGTCGCAGCCGCGCCCGAACAGCGTGCGGAACGCGGTGACGAGGGCCGCGCCCTTGCCGCGGTTCGCCGCGTGCGCGACCACGTCCGCCCCCGCCCCGCGAGCCGCGTCCCCCGTCCCATCGGTGGATCCGTCGTCCACGACCAGCACTTCCTCGATGACCGCGCGTGTGCGACGCACCACGTCCGCGACGGAGGCGGCGGCCTGGAAGGCGGGGATGGCGGCGGCGATCCGCGTCATGCCCGCTCCAGCACGATCCACGCGCCGGCGCCGCCTCCGGCGAGGCCGGTCACGAGCACGTGCCGTGGAGAAGGAAGCGGGCCGCCGGCATGTGGCGCGACCCGGAGCGCGGGATCGAGGATCTCGTACCCGGCGGTGGGCCCGAACTCGGCGCCGGTGGTGGCGAGGACGGCGGCGGCCAGGTGCGCGCCCCCGTATTCCCCGGTGACGGACTTCGGCGCGAGCACCGGCGGAAGGGGAGCGCCCTCCCACAACGTGCGCAGGGTCTCCGCCTCCAGCCGGTCCCCGGCCACGGATCCGGAGGCGCCGGAGACGACGAGATCGATGTCGCGTGGCGCGAGAGAGGCGCGTTCCAGCATGTGGCGCGCGGCGCGCGCCAGCGCGGCGTCGCCCCGGCCCCAGGACACGCGCGACGCGCTGGGGTCGAAGCCGCTGCCCCAGGCCCGCACCCGGCACCGCACGCGGGCGCCGCGCGTCCGCGCCGCCGCTTCGTCCTCGACCACGATGATGGTCGCTCCCTCGCCCATGAAGAAGCCGGAGCGCCGCCGGTCGAACGGACGGGCGACTTCGCCTCCGTCCGCGCCGGGACGGCTCAGCGCGCCGTAGCGGTCGAGCAGCGCGTGCACGATGGGAGGCGACTCGTCGACGGCGCCCGCGAGCGCACGCGCCACCTTTCCCGCGCTGACGTCGGCGGCGGCGCGAGCCAGCGCGAGCAGCGGCCCCGCCTCGCGCTGGGTCACCGTGATGTTGGGTCCCCGGGCCTGGCAGGCGATGGCGACCTGCGCGGCGGGAGCGTTCGCGACGCACTCCGTGAACAGGAACGGCGAGGCCGTCTCCGGTCCCTCGTCCAGGATCCCGCGCAGCAGTCGCTCCGTGAACGACGCGGGGCCGAACGCGGTGGCCAACACGACTTCCGTGAGGTCCGCCTCTCCGATCCCGCCCGCGTCCGCGACGGCCATGCGCGCGGCGGCCACGGCCAGCTTCGAGGGCGGGCTCATGCGGCGGGCCGATGCCGCCGGCACCCAGGCCGTGAGGTCGGCCGTCCCGACGAGCGCGGCCCGGCGGGCGCTTTCCGGCAGGTGGTATCCGGCCGAGCGGTCCACTTCCGAGAGCACCGGTCGCGAGGTGCGCAACGCTTCGGCCAGGGCGCCCACCCCGCACCCGAAGCTGCCGACGACGCCGATGCCGGTGACGGCGGCGCCGCCCACGTCAGACCCAGCGAGCCAGGACGAGCGCGACGTTGGAGCCGCCGAAGGCCAGGCTGGTCGAGACGGCCGTCCGCGCGTCGGGCACGGCCTCCGGGACGTCGAGCACGAGACGGGCTCCGATGGCCGGGTCCACGCGTCCCCCGCCCGGAGTGGGGTGGACCTCGCGGTCGCGCAGGCCGATCACGGTGGCCACGGCCTCGATGGCTCCGGACGAGCCGAGGAGGTGGCCGACGACGCCCTTGGTCGAGGTCAGCGGCACCTGCGACGCGCGGTCGCCCAGCGCGGCCCTGAAGGCGGCGAACTCGGCGGCGTCGTTGAGGGGCGTGCCCGTGCCGTGCGCGTTGATGAAGTCCACGCCGTCCGGCTCGAGGTGGGCGTCGGTGAACGCGCGCGTGAGCGCGAGGGCGGCGCCCGCTCCTTCCGGGTGGGGCGCGGTCATGTGGCTCGCATCGCACGACGCGCCGGACCCGCGGAGCTCGGCCAGGGGGGTGGCCCCGCGTCCGCGCGCGTGATCCACCGACTCCAGGACGAGCACGCCCGCGCCCTCGCCGATGGACATGCCGGCGCGGCCTTCGCGGAACGGACGGCAGGGGGCCTCGTCTACGGCGCGCAGCGCGTTGAACCCGGAGTACGTGATCTCGCAGAGTGAGTCGGAGCCGCCGGCAACCGCGATCTCCACTTCACCCGCGCGGATCGCGGCCAGCGCCGCCTCCAGGGCAAGCGCGCCCGAGGCGCAGGCGGACGAGAGCGTCTGCACGGGCCCCGTGACCCGCAGATCGCGTGCCACCGCGTCGCCGGGGCCGTTGATCTGCTGCGACGACATCAGGCCCAGGGGTGGACGCGCGCCCGCGCGCACGAGCTGGGTGAAGTAGCGCTCGCTCTCCAGCATGCCGCCCGTGCTGCTGGCGAAGAAGACCCCGGCCGCGCGCTCGTGCAACGGCCCCTCCAGGCCGGCCTGGGCGAGGGCCTCCCGCGCCGCGAAGACGGCGAAGCGGTCGGCCAGGCTCAGCCGCCTCCAGCGCGGGCCGCGCGCGAAATCGGGCGGCGGACCCTCCGGCACCTCGCCCGCGACGTGCGTGCGATGGCGCGTGTGGTCGAAGCGCTGGAACGGTCCGATGGCGGTACGGCCGGATCGCAGGCCGTCGCGAAGGGCGTCTACGCCCCAGCCGAAGGCGCTGACCGCGCCCAGACCGGTGATGACGGCGCGGCGGTCGCGCGCCTCACTGGCCATCGGCGGCTTGCGGTTTCGACTCGGCCAGCCGCCGCTCGACGAACCCGGCCAGGCTGGCCAACGACCCGAACACGCTACGGTCCACCTCGTGGCTGGCGATGCTGATCCCGTACTCCTTCTCCAGGGCCACCACGAGCTCGAGGGCGTCGACGGAATCGAGGCCCAGGCCGGAGCCGAAGAGCGGCTCGTCGTCCGCGATGCGCTCGGGAGTCAGGCCGTCGAGGTTGAGCGTGGTGACGATCAGCTGCTTGAGGTTCGTGCGGATGCCGTTTTGGGACATAAGGTCCAGAGTTCCTTGTCTTAGCGTTCCGCTTCCAGGGTGTGCTCGGGCTCGGGCTCGGGCCGCGGGAGGGTGGTGCCCGCCCAGGCGGCCGCGCTGTGCGACCGGGCCGCGATCGGGAGCACGCGCTGCAGCGCGACGAGGCCGAAGAAGAGGGCCAGCCGCAGCCGCGTGCCCAGCGTCGGCTTCCAGTTGCCGGCGAGCACGGACAGCACGGCCTCGTAGATCCCGAACCGGCTCGATCGTGTGAAGAACAGGTCGCGGAACGCGGGGTCGTAGAAGCCGATCGCGAAGCGGCGGAAGTGGTGGTAGCGCCGGGCCAGGGTGCGCTCGTAGCCCGCGAACCGCGCCCGCGACAGGTTGCCGTCCTTGAGGCCGGCGCTGATCAGCTCCGCCGCTTCCATCCCGGACTGCAGGGCGAGCAGCACGCCCGTCGAGAAGATCGGGTCGAGGAACCCCCCGGCGTCGCCCACGAGCACCCAACCGTCGCCCGCGTGCTGGGAGTGCAGGTACGAGTAGTCCGCGTCGAAGCGGCCGGGGGAGACACGCCGCGCCTCGCGCATCAGGTCCGCCGCGGCCGGGGTCTCGTCGATGTAGTGCTGGAGGCTCTCCTCGGCCGTGGGCCGGCCGGCGGCGGCGTGCACCGCTTTGGGGATGACCGCGCCCACGCTCATCACCGTCGGAGAGATGGGAATGAACCAGAACCAGCCGCGATCCGGGCGCGTGACCATCTGGATGTCGCCCGCGCGCCGCCCCTCGCCTCGGGGCACGCCCTCGAACTGGGCGTGGACGGCCACGTTGCGCAAGACGGGATCGACCACGCGCTTGCCGAAGCGCTTGGCCAGGAACCCGGCGCGGCCGGAGGCGTCCACGACCACGCCGACGCGCGCGGTGTGGGCGAGGCCCTTGGGATCGACGTAATGGATGGTCGCGCCCTTGTCGTCGAAGATCGCGTCCAGGGCGCGCGTGCCCTGCAGGATCTCCGCGCCGCTGCGCTGGGCGTGGCGGAGCAGCACGTCGTCGAAGCGCTCGCGCGGGACCTGGTAGGTCTGCGGGCTCGGGGTCTCCACTGCGCGCGCGAAATCCGCATATTGGGCGGCGCTGCCGTCGTGCGACGTGAAGCTCGCGCCCCACTTGTTCACGAACCCCGCTTCCTGGACGAGATCCTCGCAGCCGAGCGCGCGGAAGATCTCGTTGCTCCAGGGGAGCTGGCTCTCGCCGATGTGGAACCGCGGGAACGTCTCGCGCTCCAGGAGCAGCACACGGTGACCCTTGCGCGCCAGCTGCGCGGCCGCGGAGGACCCACCCGGGCCTCCGCCGATCACCGCCACCTCGTAGTCCCAGCCTCGTGTCATTTCCACGGCCTCCCCGGTTGGTGACGTACCGGCCCGCCCCCGGGCCGATCGCCGTAAGGAAGCCGCGTCAAGTCAGTCACTTCGGTTGTCTTCCCCGCTGGCCTTCGGCCCGAAGGCTGTGCGGGGGAGACGAGAGTATACTCTAACTCCTCGGGGGGCCTCGCCCGCAGCGCGATGACCCTGATCCCCCATGACTTACGAGCCGAGCACGCTCGCCGACGCGTTCGCGCGGCTGGCCGACCAGGAGCCCTGGGCGCCGCTGGTGGTTTCGTCGTCACGGAGCACCTCGCGCGGCGACGTGGCGGCCCTGGCGCGGGCCGCCGCGGAGGTCGTCGGGGCCTCGCCGGCCACACACCTCGTCGGCCTGTCCGCCCCCAACGGCCCCGCTTTCCTCGCCGGCGTCATCGCGCTGCGGCGGCGCGGTCACGGGGTGCTGCTCCTCGATCCCGCGGCTCCCCTCGCCGAGCGGCGGCGCTCCTGTGCGGCCCTGGGCGCGCGGGCCATGTTGTCCTGCACGCAGGGCTGGCCCATCGACTCCGCGGAATGGGTGTGCGCCGGGATACCGGATGCGCCACCCGGTGCCGAGGTGTCGCCGGACGTCGGCTTCGTCAAGCTGACCTCGGGCTCGACGGGCGCTCCCCGCGGAGTAGCGGCCACGGAGGCCGCCCTCCTGGCCGACGACGAGGCGCTGGCGCGGACCATGGGCCTGCGCGCGGACGACCGCATCCTGGGCGCGATCCCGATGTCGCATTCCTACGGGTTCTCGAGCGTCGCCTTGCCCGCGCTGCGGCGGGGCTCGATCGCGGTCGTGCCCGACGAAGAGGGACCGCTCGCCCCGCTCCGGGCCGCGTCGGCCGCGTCGGCCACCGTCTTTCCCAGCGCGCCCGCGTACCTGCACGCCTTGCTCAAGCTGTCGCAGCCGCCATCGTGGCCCTCGTCCGTGCGGCTCGTGATCTCGGCCAGCGCGCCGCTGCCGCCCGACGTCGCCGCGCAGTTCCACGCCCGTTTCGGGCGCCGCGTGCACGTCTTCTACGGCGCCAGCGAATGCGGCGGGATCTGCTACGACCGCGAGGGCACGGCGGCGGTGCGGGGCACGGTCGGCGAGCCCGTCGAGGGCGTCACGGTGCGGCTCGAGCGGCTCGACGGCGATGCCGAGGAAGGCCTGGTGACCGTGGAGTCTCCCGCGGTGGCCCTGGGCTATCTGCCCGCCGCGGACGAGCGCCTGGGCGGCGGCCGCTTCGTGACCAGCGACCTGGCCGTCTTCGAGGGGGGCGCGCTCCGATTGCGCGGCCGCGTGGACGGGCTGATCAACGTCAAGGGCAAGAAGGTGAATCCCACCGAGATCGAGAGCGTGCTCCAGCGGATGCCCGGCGTGTCCGAGGTCGTGGCCTTCGGGGTGCCGTCCGCGGACAAGGCCAGCGACACCGTGCGCGCGGTGATTGCCTGTCCCGGGGGCGGACTCGGCTACGACGACGTGCTGGCCTGGTGCCGCGCCCACCTCCCCGAGCACAAGGTCCCGCGATCGGTGGTCCTCGTGAGCGCGATCCCGCGCACGTCGCGCGGGAAGGTCAGCCGCGAGGACCTGCTCGCCCTCGTGACCGGGCGCGCGGGGGATCCGCGAGCTTGAGCGCCGAGCCCTGGCGCCTGCCGCCGTTCCTGCGCGCGAGCATCGGATTGCACGCGGCCGGCGCGGCGACGCTGGTCCTCGCCCCCGAGCGCTGGCCCCTCGTCGTGGGGGGCCTCCTCGTCGATCACGGCCTCATCGGGGCGGCCGCGATGTGGCCGCGCAGCACCCTGCTCGGGGCCAATGTGACGCGGCTCCCCGGCGCCTCGAACGAGGTCGCGCTCACGTTCGACGACGGGCCGCATCCGGAGGTCACGCCGGCGGTCCTGGACCGGCTCGACGGGCGCGGGGCGCGCGCCACCTTCTTCTGCCTCGGGCGCAAGGTCGCCGCGCATCCGGGCCTCGTGGCCGAGATCCACCGCCGCGGCCATCGCGTCGAGAACCACACGTTCGGCCATCCCCATGCTTTCGGGTTCTACGGCGCGCGCGCGATGGAGCGCGAGATCCGCGCCGCCCAGGACGCGATCGCGGCCGCCACCGGCCGGCCGCCCCGGCTCTTCCGCGCACCGGTCGGGATCCGGAATCCCTGGCTCGACCGCGTGCTCGCGCGCCTCTCGCTGAGGCTCGTGTCCTGGACGCGCCGGGGTCTCGACACCGTACACGCGGACGCGACGCGCGTCGCCGCGCGGCTGCTGCGGGGTCTGGGCGCCGGCGACATCCTCCTCCTCCACGACGGCTCGAGCGCGCGCGATGCGGGGGGGCGCGCGGTCGCCCTCGAGGCTCTCGACCGCGTGCTCGACGGCCTGGACGCGGCGGGGCTGCGGTCGGTCCCCGTCTCGGCCGAGGACTAGCCGTGCGCAAGCTCTGGGGGCTGCCGGGCGCGGCCGCCCTGTTCGCGTCCTGCTGGTGGATTCCGCGCGCGGCGGTCGTCCCCATGCGCACGATCGCCCACCCGGGGGCAGGCGTGGCCGGGGGAGACCTCGTCGTCTTCCTCCCCGGCCGCGGCGACCGCGCCGAGGACTTCGGCGAGCGCGGCTTCCTGGCCGCGGCGCGGGAGGCGGGCCTCCAAGCGGACGTGCTCGCCGTCGATGCCCACCTCGCCTACTACTACCGGCGCGTGATCACGGACCGTCTCTGGGAGGACGTCGTCCTGCCCGCGCGTGCCCGCGGCTACCGGCGCGTGTTCGTCGTGGGAATCTCCCTGGGCGGGCTCGGCGCCCTGAGCCTGGCCCAGGAGCATCCCGACGCGGTGGCGGGAATGTTCGTCCTCGCACCCTACCTCGGCGAGCCGGCGCTCACGCGCGAGATCGAGGCCGCCGGAGGCCTGGCGCGCTGGGGCGGGGGGCCGTCGGAGCGCGACTTCCGCGGGGTCTGGAGCTTCCTGCGCGGCTACGCGGCGGGGGAGGCGCGTCCGCCCCTGTGGCTCGCCTACGGCGACTCCGACCGCTACGCCTACGGCCACCGCCTGCTCGCGTCCGTGCTGCCCGGGGAGCGCGTCCTCGTCACGCCCGGCGGGCACGACTGGAAGGCCTGGGAGCGGCTCTGGCGCGAGTTCCTCGCCCGGGGCGCGTTCCCCGGCACCGTCCGCGCCGGCTCCGCGCCGCGTTGAGCGTCGGGGGCCCGGTTATAATCCGCGCCGTGAGCCGGTTGGCCCGCGGGCTGCGACGCGCCCGCTTCGCGCTTTCCTACTACCTCCGCATGCGCCGTGGGCGGCGCGCCGTCTTCGCGCACCTCGAAGACGGGGCCCCCGTCCCCATGCCGACCTTCCTGCAGCTCCGCGTCACCAACCTCTGCAACCTGCGCTGCAAGATGTGCGGGCAATGGGGCGACACCGGCGTGTTCCGCGAGCACCAGGGCGACGGGGCCACCGACGGCGAGACCGAGCGCGCGCGCATCCGCGAGCTCATCGGCCTCCGCCGCCAGCTCGCCCTCGAGGACTACGAGCGCCTCCTGGACGAGGTGGCGCCGCACCAGCCGATCGTGAGCCTCTTCGGAGGCGAGCCGTTCCTGTACCCCGACATCCTGCCCCTCGTGCGCGCGATCAAGACGCGCGGGCTCGTCGCCACCGTGATCACGAACGGCTGGCACCTGGAGCGTCACGCGCGCGAGCTCGTGGAGGCCGGGATGGACTCGATCGCGGTCTCCATCGACGGGCCGCCGGACGTGCACGACCGCATCCGCGGGCGCGAGTCGAGCTTCGCGCGGGCGGCCGCGGGCATCCGCGCCGTCGCGCACTGGCGGGAGAGGCTCGGGCGCGGCCTGCCCGTGCAGATGGCGATCCTGCCCGTCACCGAGCTCAACGCCGCCGACGTCCCCGCCGCCCTCGACGCCCTGCGCGCGCTGCCGCTCGAGCTCGTCAACGTCGGGCTGCGCTGGTTCGTGCCGCCGCGCGCGGGCGAGGCCTACGAGCGCGTCATGAAGGACACCTTCGGCGTGGACGGCTCTTCGTGGCGGGGCTTCCAGTTCGCCTGGCCGGATGACGCGGCCGCCAACGGCACCATGAAGGCTCTCGTCTCCGTGCTCGGCGCCGCCCGCCGCCGGCGCCTCCTGGACGTGCACCGCGGCCAGCCGTGGGTCTCGTTCGTGCCCGCGGTGGAGCCGCGCGACGTCCCCGCCTATTTCAACGAGCCGTCGCGCACGTTCGGGCACGACCTCTGCCCGGTGGCCTGGTACTTCGCCCAGGTGGAGCCCGACGGCGACGTCTGTTTCTGCGGCGACTTCCCGGACTACGTCATCGGCAACGTGAGGTCGGCACCCTTCACGTCCGTGTGGAAGGGGGAGAGGGCGCGCCTCTTCCGCGAGAAGCTGGCCAAGGAGCCCCTCCCCATCTGCGCGCGTTGCTGCGGCAGCTACGTCTACGGCAAGTGGCCCCGTCCGCGCGCGGCCGCGAAGCCCTCGCGCGCCGCCGCCGCCGCTCTCTAGCCCACCTCGCGCATCGTCGCCCGCCGCCGCGCTTCATTCGTCCAACGCGTTGGACGCGAGCGCCGAGGCCATGCGCCCATTCTCGCTCAGTGCCGCGGACGAGCAGGATCCTGATAGCGGGCGCGGCGGACGGCGCTTACAACGCGTACGTGACGTCGCGGAGGATTCCTTGAAACACTCGCTGCTCGTGTGCATCGTGTCGGGCGCGGCGGCCGTGCTTCCGAGCGCGGGAGCGGCCGCCCCCGCGATCGGGTTCGACCCGACCGCGCTGGAGACGCGCGTCGACCCCTGTGTCGATTTCTACGCGTACGCCTGTGGGGGCTGGAAGGCGAGGAACCCGTTGCCCTCCGATCACGCGCGCTACTCGCGCTTCGAGGAGCTCGACGAGCGCAATACCCTCGTCGTCAAGGACATCCTCGAGAAGGCGGCCGTCTCGCGCGCGGAGCGCAGCCCGCTCGAGCGGCGCCTCGGCGATTTCTACGGCGCCTGCATGGACGAGGCGCACGCGAACGAGGTGCGCCTGGCCCCCGTCGCCGCCGATCTCGCCGCCGTCGACGAGCTGGGGTCCATGCGCAGCCTGCCCGCCCTGCTGGCCGATCGCGCGACCAAGGGAATCCCCGGCTTCTTCGCCTTCGGGTCGGAGCAGGACGCGCAGGACTCCGCCAAGGTCATCGGCGCCTTCAGCCAGGGCGGCCTCGGCCTTCCCAGCAAGGACTACTACCTGGACGACACGGAGAACGCGAAGACCATCCGCGCGAAGTACCTCGTCCACGTGGAGAAGATGTTCACGCTCGCGGGAGAGGCACCTGCCCGCGCCCGCGCGGACGCGGCCACCGTGATGGCATTGGAGACGATGTTGGCCCGCGGGTCGCTCAACCGGGAGGAGCGGCGCGATCCGAAGCGGCTCTACAACGTGAAGACCCTCGCCGAGCTGCAGGCGCTGGCCCCGTCCTTCGATTTCAAGGCCTATCTGGCCGCGCGGGGGGCGCCGCCCCTCGCCACCGTCAACGTGCGGATGCCCGCCTACATACAGCACCTGGAGCAGGTGCTGGCCACGCGCCCCCTTCCCGACGTCCAGACCTACCTGCGCTGGCACGTGCTGCGCGGCGCCGCGCCCCTCCTGTCCCAGGACTTCGTGGAGCAGGCGTTCGACTTCCAGAGCCGAACCCTCGCCGGCACCAAGGAGCTGGCGCCGCGCTGGAAGAGGTGCGCGAACCTGACCACGTCCGTGATCGGGGAAGCGGTGGGCATCGCCTTCGTCGAGCGCACGTTCGGCGCGGACGGCAAGGCGCGCATGCTCACGATGGTCAATGACCTCGAAGACGCGCTGCGCGAGGACATCCGGCGCCTGGAATGGATGACGCCGGCGACCAAGGAGCGCGCGCTGGCCAAGCTGGCGGTCATCGACAACAAGATCGGCTACCCCGCGCACCCGCGCGACTACGCGCAGGTCGACATCCGCCCGCGCGACCTCGTCGGCAACGTCCAGCGCGTGTTCGCGTACGAGGGGCGCCGCGACCTCGGCAAGATCGGCCGGCCGGTGGACAAGTCGGAATGGGAGATGCCGCCGTCCGAGGTAAACGCCTACTTCAGCCCGCCCAACAACAACGTCAACTTCCCCGCCGGGATCCTGCAGCCGCCGTTCTTCGACCGGGCCATGGACGACGCCGTGAACTACGGGGCCATCGGCATGATCATCGGCCACGAGCTCACGCACGGGTTCGACGACGAGGGCCGGCAATACGACGTGGGCGGGAACCTGAAGGACTGGTGGAGCCCTGAGGACGGCAAGGCCTTCGACGAGCGCGCGTCCTGCATGGTCGAGCAATACGGGCGCTATGCGCCGGTACCGGACCTGCACATCAACGGACGGCTCACCCTGGGCGAAAACGTGGCCGACAACGGCGGCCTGCGCATCGCCTACGACGCGCTGATGCGCCGCCTGGCCGGCACCCCGGAGGCGGCGCGCCGCATCGACGGGTTCACCCCCGCGCAGCGCTTCTTCCTGGGCATGGCGCAGGGCTGGTGCGAGAACTCGACGGACGAGGTGCTCCGGCTCATCACCAAGACCGACGAGCACACCGTGAACGAGTTCAGGGTCCGCGTCCCTGTCAGCAACATGCCGGAGTTCCGCGAGGCCTTCTCCTGCCAGGTGGGACAGCCGATGGCCCCGGCGAATGCTTGCCGGGTGTGGTGAAACAGAAGCGCTGAGTCCTGGCCGTCAGGCTTATTAAGTCAGGGGGGGCACTTGCGACCACCGCGGTCGTCGCTGCGCGGCCCCCCCTGAAACCCCCCTCGCACGTCGCCGCCGCTTCGCGGCGCCGCCGTGCTCTGCGGTCGGTTGTCGGCTAGGGCTGCTTGAGTCCTACGTACTCGCTCAACAGGCCGCCTTGCACGCGCCGGGTGGCTTCGAAGCCGCTGAGGCGCATCGCGTCCAGGATGGCTTCCGGCGGCACGCAGTGCTCGATGGTGTCCCAGTAGTAGTCCATGAGCCGCTGCGCGTCCGCGCTGCCCGTGCCCACGCGCGTGACGAGGGGGACGAGCCGCTTGAGGTACAGCCGAGCCAGTCCCAGTCCAAGGCGGGAGGCCGGCCGTGAGATCTCGAGGATGAGGACGCGCCCGCCGGGTCGCAGCACGCGGTGGTACTCCCGGAACGCCGCGAAGAGGTCGGAGACGTGCCGCAGGGCGTAGCCCATGCTGAGGGCGTCGAAGCGCGCGTCGGCGAACGGCAGCGCCTCCCCGCGGGCCTGCACCAGCGGCGCGGCGGCGGTCCGGCGCGCTTCGTCCAGCATGCCGCGGCTGGGGTCGAGGCCGACGACGCCCGATCCGCCCGCGAGAAGGGCCGCTTCGCGCGCGACGAGCCCGGTGCCGGTGGCGACGTCGAGGACGGACATGCCCGGCCGGACCCCGAGGCGCTGCAGAGCCTGCCTTCGGTAGAGCGCGCCCGATCCGAACGACATCACTCGGCAGATCCAGTCGTAGTGGGGCGCCGCGTTGTCGAACAGCGAGTCCACGTACTCCTGCCGCTTCGCGGCTTCGCGGTAGTGGCCCTCGATCGTCGGGTGGGGGGCGAGGCTCATATCGGCTTGAGGATCATGATCTGGGCCACGAACGATCCGGAGCCGGAATACATCTTGGGAAGGAAGCTCTTCCCGAGGTCGGCGCGGAGCAGGGTCCCGAAGGGCGTGCGCAGGTTGAGGCCCAGGCCCAGCCCGGTCACGTTGCGCCAGGTGTTGTCGATCGTCGGGTCCTTGCCGATGGCCTGCTCGAAGAAGAGGTCCACCCGGTAGAGATCGAACAGGTTGAAGGAGTAGCCCGTGCGCAACATGGCGAGCTCGCCGAAGCGCACGCCCGCCGACGGCACGCCGTGGATCCGGTTCTCGTCGAAGAACCCGAACTGGTACATGCTGAACCGGTCCAGGTGGCGCCCGCCGTAATAGGCGGCGTTCAGATGGATCTTGTGCAGCCCGAAGAAGAAGTCCTTCGAGAGGCTGGCGCTGTACTTCTGGTACGACTGCTGCTCGGGATCGAACCCCTCGCCCGTGCCCCAGCTCTCCCAGGAGCCGCGCCGATAGGTGAACGCGTTGCCGCCGAGCGAGTAGCCCTTCCGCTTGTATTCGTAGGCCAGGCCGAAGCCGTTGGTGGCCGTGCTCGCGGGAACCGTGAAGACGGGTGCGGTGAGGTCGTCCGCGGAGTAGTGGTCGTAGCGGAACTGGTAGCTGGCGGTGAGCTTCTGGAAGTCCGTGAACTGCCAGCCCAGGTTGGCGCCCGTGGAGAACGGGTGATCGCGCAGGCGCTCCCCGCGCAGCTCGCCGGCCGTGTCGTAGACCTGGTCGTTCACCGGCACCGCGATCGCGAAGAGGTCGACGCTCGCGTCCACCCGGGGGCCGAGGATCTTCGGGTGCTGCACGTTCGCGAGGGCCAGCACGCCCCCGAAGAGCAGCGCGAGCTGCTGCTTCTTGCCCAGGAACTCGAAGTCGAGGTAGTTGATGCCGACGATGGGCAGGGGGTAGTCGTAGGAAGGGTCGTAGGTCACGCCGAAGGCGAGGGCCTTCGCGGTCGTGGTGGGGTTCTCCTCGACCACGCGCTCCTCGCCCTTCTTCACGTAGTAGCGCAGCCCGCGCTCGGTGTCGCGGTACATCACGTGGTTCGTGCCGCGCGAGGCCGCGCGCGCGGAAGCGAAGTCGGGCGCGTTCACGCGGAAGTTCGAGAAGTTGACCTCGCGCTCGACGAGGAGGTTGCGGCCGGCCACGAGCATGATCTGGCGGCCGACCAGCCGCGTGAACATCGACAGGGGCCGTCCGTCGATGTTCGCCGCCGGCGTGAAGTACTGGATCTCCTCGCTGGAGGCGACGGGCGGGCTCAGCTGCGTCTGCACCGACTGCACCTTCAGCTTCAGGAAGCTCTCGGCGTCGATCCAGACCGTCCCCCGGTAGAGCGACCGCGCCCCGTCGACGGGATGGAACTGCACCGCGTAGGCGCGCCGGTCCCCGACCTTGTCGAGGCCCTCGAGCGTGTACGCGTAGTCCTTGTTCAGCCGCAGGTCCAGGGGCAGGGACAGGACCTTCTCCGGCTGCAGCAGCGGGAAGGGCGGACGGTTCGCGCCCCACTTGGAGCCGTTGAGGGTGAAGCTCAGCTCCTCCCACTCCGTGCCCTCGCGGTCGAAGTAGAAGCGGTTGTCGGTGACGACGTCGAACCCGGGATCGGTGGCGCTGGGACGGAAGTGCTGCTCCATGCGCGCGTCGGCCACGTAGGTCTCGACGAGCGCATCCTGCGCGGCCTGCGCCTCCTGGTGGCGGGCGATGATCTCGGCCACGCTGGGCAGCACGCCCTCCGTGACCTCGGCCCGCGAGACGTAGGCGTCGCTCCCGCCGTTGAAGTCCAGGAGGAGCGGACGGTCCGGGACGGGAACGACGTTGACGCGCGAGGTCTTGGTGTGGGGATCGCGCAGGAACTCGCGGGCCGTGCCCTGCCGGCCCTTCAGGGGATCGCGGATCAGCGGCGGCTTGCCCGCGGATTCGCGCAGCTCGATCTGCAGCGTCTCGCCGGCCGCGTCCGGGCCGCCCCAGTAGACGAAATAGGTCGAGAAGGTGCCGACGTTGTAGAGCAGCCGATGGGGGAAGGACGTCGTGACGTCCTGGCCGGCGCGCGCGAGCTTGAGGCTGCTGCCCTTCTCGTCGAGAGTGACCACCTCCGCGGTGAGCAGGTCCTTGAGGGCCGTGGCCACGTCGAGCGCGGGCGCGAAGGCGCCGGCCGTCGTCTTGTAGGCGTGCGCGAAGGCCTTGGTGCCGAGCAGGCGCAGCTCCCAGTCTCCCAGTCGCCGCGGGGCCTGCGCCTCGTCTTCGAGCGCGATGCCGGTCACGGCGACCACCGCCGTCGAGTCCTCCTTCTCCACGAGGGACAGGAGGGGAGCGAGAGCGCTCGCCCCGTCGAGGGCGTCGGGCGCCGGCGCCTCCACCGCCACCGCGTCGACGTACGCCGCGATGTCCTCGCGATACAGAGATTCCAGCCACGCGCTGTCGGAGGCGGCGAGGCCGCCCGCGATCACGAGCGCGTCGGGGTCGGCCGCGCGCACCTGGACCGTCGTGAGCTTGAGGATGAATGACGCCGCGCTGGCGGAGCCGACGGGGGGGATCGCGAACTCGTACGCGCGCACGCGTCCGCGTGCCTTGCTCGCGAGCTCACGCAGACGCGCCTTCCACGGCTCAGCCAGCTCCGCGGCGGGCAGCGCGCCCAGGGCGAGCACCACGGGCACCTTGCGCCCGGCGTAGAGAGAGAGGCGCTCGTCGAGGGCCGGCCACCGCGTCGCGGTGTCGCCCGTGACGTCGGCCGGCGATACCGACAGGCGGACGAACGTCGGCACTCCCGTCGCGGGCCGCGCCGCGTCCAGCGCGGGAGCGAGGACGGGCCCCGCCTCCAGCGACTCCTCGACGCCGACCCCGCGCACGCCGGCGGCGGCGGGCGCGGCTCCGGAGGCGGCGGGGGCGAGAGCGAGAGCCAGGAAGAGGGCGAGAGGCATCGGCTTGTGGGGTCTCCGGGACGAAGGAATCAGTCCTTCGCGGCTTCGAGTCGGACCTTCACTCCGCGAATCGCGCCGACGAGTGACTTGAGCACTCCCCGGGAGGCGGCGATGGTCTTGATCTCGTTCTCGCAGCTCCCGCCGCCCTCGAGCTTGTCCAGACGCCGGCCGCTCTCGTCGAGCAGCTCGACGATCAGCTTGTAGTCCCACTCTCCGGCACCCTTGGGACAGTCCAGGACCGGGACCACCGCCCGCATTTCCGTCTTGAGGTCGTCGACCTTGCCGAACCGCCCCTTCTTCTCCCCGACCGAGAACTGGACCTTGTCCGCCTTGAGCGGGCCGACGTGGCCCTCGAAGCTGAGGGGCTGGCCCTCTTCGTAGGCCAGTGTCTTCTCGTAGAACTTCTCGCCGAGCTCGACTCGGCCCGCTCCCGGGAACGGGGGGGCCGCCGGGCGCGCGGGCTCGGCGACGGCAGGCAGCGTCGTCGAAGGCGGGACCGGAGGCGCGGTCCCTTCGGCGACCTGCGCCGGCGTGGCCGCGGGCG
>Ga0111539_10002269_pt1 | contig 25593 bp, 21 predicted proteins | sample RhiMethybrSRZTD1_FD_79667 | JGI IMG/M metagenome (GOLD analysis project Ga0111539, IMG submission 79667) | Populus rhizosphere microbial communities from Tennessee, USA - Rhizosphere MetaG P. TD hybrid SRZTD1 (version 2) (version 2) | ecosystem: Host-associated > Plants > Roots > Rhizosphere >...
CGGGGTCGTCCTCGAAGGCCGCGAGCACGTCGATGAAGTTGGTGCCGTTGATCGGGTCGCCGCCGATGCCGACGCAGGTGCTCTGGCCCAGGCCGCGGCTGCTGAGCTGCCAGACCGCCTCGTAGGTCAGCGTGCCGCTGCGCGAGAGCACGCCGACGCGCCCGGGCTTGTGGATGTAGCCCGGCATGATGCCGATCTTGCACGCGCCCGGCGTGATGATGCCCGGGCAGTTCGGGCCGATGAGGCGCGTCGCGCCGCCGGCGAGCGCGCGCTTGACGCGCAGCATGTCGACCACCGGGATGCCCTCGGTGATGCACACGACGAGGGGCAGGCCGGCGCCCGCGGCCTCGAGGATCGCGTCGGCCGCGAAGGGCGGCGGCACGTAGATCACCGAGGCATTGGCGCCGGTCGCGGCCACGGCCTGCGCCACGGTGTCGAACATCGGCAGGCCGAGCGCGGTCGTGCCGCCCTTGCCGGGCGTGACGCCGGCGACGGCCTGCGTGCCGTAGTCGAGCGCGCCCTGGGTGTGGAACAGGCCCGTCTGTCCGGTCATGCCCTGCGTGAGCAGGCGCGTCTGGCTGCCGACCCAGATGCTCATCGCGCCGCCCCCGTTGCCGCCCCCGCCGTCGCGCGCGCCGCCGCGACGGCCTTGCTCGCGGCGTCGGCCAGATCCCCGGCGGTGATGAGCGGCAGCCCGCTCTCCTCGAGCAGCCTGCGGCCCTGCTCGACGTGCGTGCCCTCGAGCCGCACGACGAGCGGCACGCCGGGCCCGGTCGCGCGCAGCGCGGCCAGGATGCCCTCGGCGATCACGTCGCACTTCATGATGCCGCCGAAGATGTTGACCAGGATGGCCTTGACGCGCGCGTCGCTGCGGATGATGCGGAAGGCCGCCGTGACCTGCTCCTTCGTCGCGCCGCCGCCGACGTCGAGGAAGTTGGCCGGCTCGCCGCCGGCCAGCTTGATCGTGTCCATCGTGCCCATCGCCAGGCCGGCGCCGTTGACCAGGCAGCCGATGTCGCCGTCGAGCGCGATGTAAGTCAGGCCGGCCTCGGCGGCCGCGAGCTCGCGCGGGTCCTCCTCCGCCTTGTCGCGCAGGGCCGCGACGTCGGGGTGGCGGTAGAGCGCGTTGCTGTCGAGGTCGAGCTTGCCGTCGAGGGCGACGAGCTGGCCGTCGGGCCGCAGCACGAGCGGGTTGACCTCGACGAGCGAGGCGTCGAGGTCGAGGAACATCCGCGCCAGCTTGCGCAGCAGGTCGATCGCCGGCGCGATGGCCGGGCCCGGCAGCCCGAGCGCGTAGGCCAGGCGCCGCGCCTGCCAGGGGCGCAGGCCGGCCTCGGCGTCGAAGGCCTCGCGCAGGATGTGCTCCGGCGTCTTGCGCGCGACCTCCTCGATGTCCATGCCGCCCTCGGCACTGACCATCAGCACCGGGGCGCCGCGCGAGCGGTCGACGGTGATCGCCGCGTAGTACTCGTGCGCGATCTCGGTGCCGGCCTCCACGAGCACGCGCTGGACGACCTGGCCCTTCGGCCCGGTCTGGATCGTCACGAGTGACTTGCCGAGCAGCGCCGTGGCCGCGGCTCCCGCCTCGGCCGCCGAGCGCACGAGCTTGACGCCGCCCGCCTTGCCGCGGCCGCCCGCGTGGATCTGGGCCTTGACCACGGCGAGCGGCGCACCGAGCCGCGTGAACGCGGCCGACGCCGCGGCCGCGTCGGCCGCCACGTCGCCGTCCGGCACCGGGATGCCCGCCTTCCGGAACAGCGCCTTGGCCTGGAACTCGTGGACCTTCATCCGTCCAGAGTGTCCGGACCGTGGCCGAGCGGTCAAGCGGTCCGCATACTCCGGTGCGAGCGCTCCGTGAACGGCATCCTCACCCACCGCCAGATCCGGGAGCTCGTCGAGCGCGGCGCCCTCCGGGCGCGGCGGCCGCTCGAGCCGATCCAGTTCCAGCCGACCACGCTCGACCTGCGCCTCGGCCCCGAGGCGCTCGAGATCGGCGCGGGCTTCCTGCCCGCCCGCGGACCGGTCGAGGAGCAGGTGCAGCCGCTCGTCCGGACGCGGCACGACCTCTCCGCGCCCGAGGGCGCGGTGCTGCGGCGGGGCCACGTCTACCTGATCCGCCTGCTCGAGGACCTGGCCCTGCCGGCCGGCCTGCGCGCGCGCTGCAACCCGCGCTCGTCGACCGGCCGCATCGACCTCTTCACGCGCACCGTCGTCGACCGCCACGATCGCTTCGACGACGTGCCCGAGGGCTACGCCGGGCCGCTGTGGCTCGAGGTCGTGCCGCGCTCCTTCGACGTCCGCGCGCGGACCGGGCAGCGACTGAACCAGGTGCGCGTACTGGCCGGGCGCGCGCTCGTGCCCGACGAGCGGCTCGCGCGGCGCGTCGTCGAGGACGACCTGCTGCCCGGCGCGCCCGCGCCGGTCGTGCACGACGCCTCGCTGCTGCTCGGCCTCTCGCTGCAGCCCGACGCGCCGGGCCGCCCCATCGGCTGGCGCGCGCGGCGCTCGGCGCCCGTGCTCGACCTCGGCCTCGACGGCGGCCACGAGCCCGGCGACTTCTTCGAGCCGGTGGCCGCCGAGCCCGATGGCACGCTGCGCCTGCAGCCCGAGGAGTTCTATCTCCTCGCCTCGGTCGCGCGCCTGCGCATCCCGCCCGACCTCGCGGCCGAGATGCTGCCCTACGACGTCGGCATGGGCGAGCTGCGCACGAACTACGCCGGCTTCTTCGACCCGGGCTTCGGCTGGGGCCGCGACAGCCCGCACGGCGCACGCGCGGTGCTCGAGGTGCGGCCGCACGACGTGCCCTTCCGCGTCGAGCACGGCCAGCCCATCTTCCGGCTGCAGTTCAGCGACACCGTCGAGCCCGCCGACCGCCTCTACGGCGAGCGCGGCTCGGCCTACCAGAACCAGGGGTTGGCGCTGGCGCGGTACTTCCGCGCGGCGGGCGCACGGGCCTGACCAGGGGCTGTCCCGGCGACGCGCGCCGATCTAACATCGGCGCTCCGCTCCTGGGAGCCTGCCCATGCGTCGCCCGCTGTCGATCGTCGCCCTGATCGTCTCCACCGCCGCCGTCAGCGTCGCGGCCACCGTCCTGCCCGCGTACTTCCTGGGCGCGGGTCCCGGCACCGAAGTGCCTTTCGAGGCCGTCTCCCTGCCGCAGACCTTCGTCGGAGCGCTCTCGCCGAGCGATCCGCTCTCGTCGGGCGGCCTGACCCTGCTTCCGGGCCTGTCGCTCAAGTCGGCCTTCGCGCCCAGCCTGCACCAGTTGCTCGAGGGCCAGACCGTGATCACCACCGACAAGCAGATGCGCGAGGTCTGGCACCGGCTGTTCTCCGAGCCCTACGACGCGGCGCAGTTCGACTTCGGCCAGACCTTCGTCGTGCTCATGGGCGGCGGCTCGATCGCCAACGGCTCCTTCGACGTCAGCGCGGTCGAGCTCGTGCAGGCCGAGTACGCCGAGCCCGGCGGACCCGGCGGCGGGACGGCGACGGAGAGCTTCCTGAGCGTGACGGCGACCACCTTCCTCTCCGGTGTCCAGCCCGTCGACCCGCCGCCCGCGCAGTGGCGACTGTCGGCCGTCAAGATCGCCCGCGAGCTGCTCGACGACGTCGTCTTCCGCCGCAACCTGATCCTGGGCGTCTGAGCCCAGCCGTTCTGAGTGCTGCCGGAGCGCTGACGATCTGCGCCGTCGGCCCGGCGAGGCGCCGAGGGGGTCGAGCGCACACTCTGCAGCGCCCTCGGCGCCCAGTCTCCGCCAGCTTGCCCAACACGTCTTCCGCCGAGGGCGCGAAGCCGTGCGCGAGCGCCCCCTGGCGTCTCGCCGGGGCCGACAGCCCAGACCGCCAACGCGAAGCCGTGCGCGAGCGCCCCCTGGCGCCTCCCCGGGCCGACAGCTCAGACCGCCAACGCCCCCGTCACCCAGCCGAGGAGGCCATCCCAAGAGAGCCCGAACCACAGAGTGACGACGGCGAGCACGCCGATCGAGGCCGCGGCGAGCGCGGCCATCGGGCCCCGGGCCGCGATGCCGGGCACGACTTCGGTGTCGCCGCGCAGGAACAGCGCACGCATGATCTTGAAGTAGTAGAAGAGCGACACGACGGTGTTCAGCGCGGCGACCACGGCCAGCCACGCGAGCCCGCTGTCGAGCGAGGCCTGGAAGAGCACGAACTTGCCGGCGAAGCCGATCGTCGGCGGCAGGCCGGTCAGCGAGACGAGGAAGACGCAGAAGGCACCGCCGAGCCAGGGCGCCGACCAGCCCAGGCCCTTGTAGTCCTCGGTGTCTTCGGCGCCGAAGCGGTTGCTGAGCGTCATCGCGCAGGTGAAGGCGCCGAGCGTCGCGACGTAGTAGGTCACGAGGTAGAAGACGAGCGACTGCAGGCCGACGCCGCGCATGCCGCTGGCGGGGTCGGGGTTGCTCAGCATGACCGCGAGGCCCATGAGCAGGTAGCCGGCGTGCGCGATCGAGGAGTAGGCCAGCAGCCGCTTCACGTTGCGCTGGAGCACGGCGGTCACGTTGCCGTAGGTCATCGTGACGGCCGAGACCGCCGCGACGACGAAGCCCACGCGCTTGACCCAGTCGCCGCTGATCGCGAGGTCGCCGAGCAGCAGGCCCTCGGTCACGCGCACGAGCATCCCGAAGCCCGCCGCCTTGCTCGCCACGGCGAGCAGCGTGGTCACGGGCGCGGGCGCGCCTTCGTAGACGTCGGGCGCCCAGAAGTGGAAGGGGAAGATGGCGCACTTGAAGCCGACGCCGGCGAGCACGAGCACGGTCGAGAGCACGACCGCCACCTGGCTGGCGGCGCTGCCGTGCTCCCAGGCCTGCACGAGGGCGAGGCCGACGTCCTGGATCCAGAGGCTGCCGGCCAGGCCGTACATCAGGCTGAAGCCGAAGACCATGAGCGCCGAGGCGAGCCCGCCGTAGACGAGGTACTTCAGCGCGGCCTCGGACGAGCGGCGCTCCTGCTTCTGCCAGCCCGCCATGAGGTAGGAGGGCAGGCTGAGCATCTCCATCGCGAGGAGCAGCATGAGCAGGTGGTCGGTCGAGACGAGCAGGCAGCCGCCCAGCGCGGCGGCGAGCACGAGCGGGTAGAGCTCGGAGCGCGTGCCGCCCTCGAGCTGCCGGAAGGAGATCGCGTGGAGCACGACGAACCCGGAGCCCGCGATGATGAGCGCGCGGAAGAGGTCGGCCTGGCCGTCGAGCGCGAGCAGGCCGAAGGCGCGGTAGGTCGCGCTCGGCTCGCGCAGGAGCGTGCAGAGCGCGGCGCCCACCGCGGCCAGCGCGACGAGGCCTGTGCCCGTGCGCGCCCGGCCGCGCGACACGAGGTCGACGACGAGCGTGAGCACGATGCCGGCCACGAGCCACAGCTCGGGACGCAGCGCGGCCAGGTCGAGGTCGAGCGCTCCGCTCATGCGATGAGCAGCCGCAGGCGGTCGATCGTCGGCGCGATCCAGTCGAGCAGCAGCATCGGCGCCACGCCGAGGAGCACGCCCAGGAAGGCCAGCGGCGCCATGCTGAAGACCTCGCGGCCGCTGACGTCCGGGAAGGACCTGTACTTCTCGTTGAGCGGCCCGAGGAAGACGCGCTGCAGGGTCCAGAGCAGGAAGGCCGCCGTGATCACGATGCCGACCACCGCGGTCGCCGCCATCCAGGGCCACTTCTGCCAGGCGCCGATGAGCACGAGCAGCTCGGAGACGAAGCCCGACATCGAGGGCAGGCCGAGCGCGGCGAAGAAGCCCAGCGTCGTGATGCCGGTGTAGACCGGCGCCACGCTGGCCAGCCCGCCGAAGCCCTCGATCTCGCGGTGGTGCGCGCGGTCGTAGGCCACTCCGACGATGAGGAACAGCAGGGCCGACGAGGTGCCGTGCGTGAACATCTGCATCGCGGCGCCGTTGAGGCCTTGGCTCGTGAAGCTCGCGGCGCCGAGCAGCACGTAGCCCATGTGGCTGACCGACGAGTAGGCCACGAGGCGCTTGAAGTCGGTCTGCGCCATGGCGACGAAGGCGCCGTAGACGATCGCGAACAGGCCCAGCCCCGCACCCCAGTAGGCGAAGGACGGCGCGATGTTCGGGAACATCCCGAGGTTGAAGCGCAGGATGCCGTAGCAGCCCAGCTTGAGCAGGATGCCGGCCAGGATCATCGAGATCGCGGTGGGCGCCTCGACGTGCGCGTCAGGGAGCCAGGTGTGGAAGGGCGGCACCGGCACCTTGATCGCGAAGCCGATGAAGAAGAACACGAAGATCCACTTCAGGAAGGGCCAGCCGAAGAGCAGGCCGCCGTCGATCAGGTTGTCGCCCGTGAGCTGGCCGCCCTTGACCAGCGCCGAGAGCTCGGGGATCGAGAAGGGCGAGGCCAGCGTGTCGCGCGCCGCGAGGTACAGCGCCACGATGCCCAGGAGCATGAGCACCGAGCCGGCCAGCGTGTAGAGGAAGAACTTGATCGCCGCGTACTCGCGCCGCGGGCCGCCCCAGATCCCGATCAGGAAGTACATCGGGAGGAGCATGACCTCCCAGAACACGTAGAAGAGGAACAGGTCGAGCGAGCAGAAGACGCCGTTGATGCCGACCTCGAGCAGCAGCAGCAGGAGCATGTAGCCCTTGACGCCCTTCTCGATGTTCCACGAGGCGAAGGTCGCCAGGAAGAGCAGCAGCGTCGTGAGCCACACCATCGGCACCGAGAGGCCGTCGATGCCCAGGAAGTACTCGACGCCCAGCGCCGAGATCCACGGCACGCGCACCACGAACTGGTAGCCGGCGTCGTGCGTGTCGAAGTGCATCCACAGCCAGCTCGCCAGGACCAGCGGCACGAAGGTCGTCACCGCCGTGACCGTGCGCAGCACGTCCTTGCTCGGCTTGGGCATGAGCAGGAGCGCCAGCATGCCCAGCAGGGGCGAGAAGGTGATGAGGGTGAGGATGTTGCTCACGTGAGCCCTCGCGCCAGGTAGAAAGCCAGGATCAGGACGCAGAGCAGCGTCCAGGTCAGGTAGTCGCGGGCGTTGCCGGTCTGCAGCAGGCGCAGCACGCCCGACAGGCCGCGGACGAACCCGCGCCAGAAGTTGACCAGCCCGTCGATCACGAAGCTGTCGAAGAGCCGCGAGACGACGGCCAGGGCGCGCGCGACGAGCGCGGTCAGGTTGACGAGGCCGTCGATGACGCCCTTGTCGAAGGCGGCCAGCGCGCGGTTCAGCTTCATCACGCCGCCGACGACGTAGCAGGACTGGATCTCATCGAGGAAGTAGCGGTTCGCGATGAGGCCGTGCAGCGGGCCGAAGCGCGCCGAGACGGCGGCCGGGTCGAGCGTGCGGCGCAGGTACATCGCCCGGGCGAGCACCCAGCCGAGCAGGATCGCCACGACCGAGACGGCCACCGCCGGGTAGTGCGCCTGCGTGTGGAGCACGTGCTCGAAGTGCTCCATCTCCTCGGAGTGGCCCTCGAGCCGCAGGCCCACGGCCGCGGCCGACTCGGGCGTGGGCACGAGGCGGTTGAACCACAGGTCCTCGGTGTGCGGCAGCGGGTTCAGCGTGCCGCCGCCGAGGAGCGCCACCGTGGCCAGGATCATGAGCGGCACGGTCATCACGGGCGGCGACTCGTGCGCGTGCTCGTAGCGGTGGTGGTCGCGCGGCTCGCCGTGGAAGGTCAGGAAGACCAGCCGCAGCATGTAGAAGGTCGTCATGAACGCGCCGGTGGCCGCGAAGACGAACGGGATCCAGTGCGCCGCGCCGCGCGTCAGGCCCCAGGCCAGCGCGTTGGCCACGATCTGGTCCTTGCTGTAGTACCCCGCGAAGCAGGGCACGCCGGCCAGCGCGAGCGTCGCGATGACGAAGGTCGTGTAGGTGACCGGCAGCTTGCGCCGCAGCCCGCCCATCTCGCGGATGTCCTGGCTGTGCACGGCGTGGATCACCGAGCCGCTGCCGAGGAACAGGCAGGCCTTGAAGAAGGCGTGCGTGATGAGGTGGAACAGGCCCGCCACCCAGCCGCCCACGCCGAGGGCCAGCATCATGAAGCCGAGCTGGCTCATCGTGGAGTAGGCCAGCACCTTCTTGATGTCCCACATGACCAGGCCCATCGTCGCGCCGAGCAGCGCGGTGAGCGCGCCGACGCCGGCGATGACGGCCAGCGCCTCGGGCGTGAAGTAGGGGTACATGCGCCCGACCATGAACACGCCGGCCGCGACCATCGTGGCCGCGTGGATGAGCGCCGAGACCGGCGTCGGACCGGCCATCGCGTCGGGCAGCCAGGTGTGCAGCGGGAACTGCGCCGACTTGCTCACCGCGCCGCAGAAGATGAGCACGCCCGAGAGCGTGAGCAGGCCGTGGTCCGACATCCAGGGGAAGGCGCGGCCGGCCTGCGGCGCGAACTGGCCCGCCGCGAGGCGCTCGAAGAGCTCGTGGTAGTTCAGCGTGCCGAAGAGCTGCCAGGCCGCGATGATGCCGAGCAGGAAGAGCACGTCGCCCACGCGGTTGACCATGAAGGCCTTGAGGCTCGCGCGCGGCGGCTCGGGCTGGTCGTGGAAGAAGCCGATGAGCAGGTACGACCCGACGCCGACCAGCTCCCAGAACATGAACAGCACGAGCAGGTTGTCGACGACGACCAGCCCCAGCATCGCGAAGCAGAAGTAGCTGAGGTAGGCGAAGAAGCGGCTGTAGTTCTTGTCGCCGTGCATGTAGCCCTGGCTGAAGGCGAAGATGCACGTGGCCACGACCGTGACCATGGTCAGCATGATCACGCTGAGGTTGTCGAGGTAGAGCCCGACGTGGAGCGGCATGAGCGGGATCGCGAGCCAGGCCGCGCTCAGCCCGTGCTCGGCCGAGGCCCAGCGCCACTCGGGGTCGCCCTGCCGCACGATGACCTGCCAGAAGAGCGTGAGCGCGATGACCGCGCCCAGGCCGATCGAGGCCGTGGCCAGCCAGTCGGGGCGCCCCATCCGCCGCCCGAAGAACACGAGCAGCACCGCCGCGAGCAGCGGCATGAGCACGATCGCCAGCAGCAGCATCGTGATCAGGGCCGGGTCGGAGAGCATGCTCATCGCTCGCTCCGCATCAGTCCCGCAGGCTGTCCGTGCGCGTCACGTCGATGCTGCCGAAGTCGTGGAAGATGCGCAGCACGATGGCCAGCGCGATGGCCGCCTCGGCCGCGGCGAGCAGGATCACGAAGATCGCGGTGAGCTGGCCGTCGAGCCCGTAGCCGCCGAAGCGCCCGAAGGCCACGAAGTTCAGGTTCGCGGCGTTGAGGATGAGCTCGACGCCCATGAGCACGTAGAGCACGTTGCGCCGCGTGAGGATCGCCGCCAGCCCGCACAGGAAGAGCAGCGCCGAGACGAACAGGTACGAGGTCAGCGAGCCGGCCAGGCCGGTGGCGGCGGCGGGCTGCACGAGGACGCCGAGCTCGACGTCGGGCATCAGGCGGGCTCCTGGCGGCGGCGCGCGACGACGACCGCGCCGACGAGCACGACGAGGAGCAGCACCGAGACGGCTTCGAAGGGCAGCAGGTAGGCATCGCGCTCGAGCAGCGCCGTGCCGATCGCGTTGGTCGTCGGCTCGGGCTCGGCGCTCGGCGTGACGCCGCCGGCGCCCAGCACGACGGCCACGCCCGTGTAGGCCTGCCACAGCGTCACGCCCAGCCAGCCCACGATCGGCGCCATGAGCGCGTTGCGCGCCAGGCTCACTCGCGTCGTCTCGCGCGTCGTCAGCATGACCGCGAAGAGCAGCAGCACGGTCACGCCGCCGACGTAGAGCAGGATCTGCGTCGCGCCGAGGAAGTCGGCGCCGAGTGTCCAGTACAGGCCGGCCACGCCGAAGAGCGCGGCGACGAGCGCGAAGACGCTGTGCACGATGCTGCGGTGGAAGACCATCGCCAGCGCGCCGAAGACCGTCAGCGCCGCGAAGGTGACGAACATGAAGTCGAGCATCAGGAGCCGCCCGGCTTCTGGCCCAGCTTGGCCTTCATCGCGGCGATCTTGGCGGCCATGTCGCCGGCCGCGGACGGAGGCTTGGCGGGCGCGGGGGCGGGCGCCGCCGGCGGCGTCGCACCGGTCGGCGAGACCCCGCCGGCCTCCGGCTTCACCGCGGCGGCGGGAGCCGCCGGCTTGGCGGCCGCGGCCGCAGCGGGCTTCGCGGCGGCGGGCGCGGCGGGCGCGCGCTGCGGCGCGCCGCCGGGTGCCGCGGCCGAGCCGGGCGCGGCCGTCGTCGCGGTCTGCGTGCCGAAGCTGCTCGCGGTGCCCGGCGCGGGCCCGCCCGGCTTGCCGCCCGGCGGCATCGGCGGCGCCGGCTTGCCGGCCTTCTTGAGCTCGGACGCCTCGATCTCGCGCTTGTCCTCGGCGCGCAAGCCGGTCCAGGTCAGCAGGTCCTCGATCATGCTGTCGGGATGCTCCGTGGCGGCCTCGTACTCGGCCGTCATGTGGATGCAGTCCTTCGGGCAGGGCGGGATGCAGAACTCGCAGAAGATGCACTTCTTGTAGTCGATGGTGAACTTCTGCCACTCGAGCACCCGGCCGTGGTGCACGGACTCGATCTCGATGCAGTCGACCGGGCAGGCCTTGGCGCACAGCCGGCAGTCGATGCACTTCTCCTGCTCGAGCACGTGGATGCCGCGGTAGCTGGGCGGGATCGGCAGCCGCGCGTGCGGGTACTGCACCGTGATCGCGTCGCGCCCCATGTGGCGCACGGTCACGCCCATGCCCTTGACGGTCGTCGTCAGGGCCGAAGCGATGTTGCCGAAGTAGTCGCGGATGCCGGTCATGACGCGCGCGGCCCTAGAGGGGCAGCCACCTCCATCCCAGCGTCTCGAAAATCGCCGTCCCCACGACGGCGGCGAAGGCCCACGGCAGCAGGTACTTGTATCCCATCGACATGACCTGGTCGACGCGCAGGCGCGGCAGGGTCCAGCGCAGCCACATCTGCACGAAGATCATCGCGAAGATCTTGACCAGCAGCACGACCGCGCCGACGGGCGGCGGCATGTGGCTCACGTTCACGAAGGGCAGCGTCCAGCCGCCGAGGAAGAGCGTCGACACGAGCGCCGACGAGACGAACATCGACGCGTACTCCTCCAGGAAGAAGAAGGAGAAGCGCATGCCCGAGTACTCGGTGTGGAAGCCGGAGACGAGCTCGGACTCGGCCTCGGGCAGGTCGAAGGGCGCGCGCTTGCAGCCGGCGAGCGAGGCGATGAAGTAGATCAGCGCGGCGACGGGCGCGAAGGGGTTGTGGAGGATGAGCCAGCCGTGCTGCTCCTGCCAGGCGTTGAAGTCGCCCAGGCGCAGGCTGCCCACGACGAGCACGGGCACGAGCAGCGCGACGGCGGCCGGCACCTCGTAGGAGACGACCTGCGCGGCCTCGCGCACGGCGCCGAAGAGGCTGTACTTCGAGTTGCTGGCCCAGCCGGCCATGATCACGCCCACGACCTCGACCGACGCGATCGCGATGATGAAGAAGAGGCCGAGGTTGACGTCGGCGATCTGCACGCCCATCGCGAAGGGGATGGCCACGAAGCCGGCGAAGACGCCGCAGAAGACGATCGCGGGCGCGATCCAGAACATGACCTTGTTCGCGCCCGACGGGATGATGTCCTCCTTGAAGAGGAGCTTGAGCGCGTCGGCCACCGACTGCGCCCAGCCGTGCCAGCCGCCGGTCTCCATCGGGCCGTAGCGGATCTGCATGTGGGCCGCGACCTTGCGCTCCATCCAGATCGCGAACATGGCGTAGACCGTGATGAAGCCGAGCAGCGTGCCGATGCACACCGCGTAGGCGCCGGCGAGCGGCAGGGCGGTGCCGGCGAGGTCGGCGTGCCCCAGGTCGCCCAGCAGCTTCTCGAAGAGGCCGATCAGGCTCTCCATCGGGTCAGCGGTCCACCTCGCCGAGCACGATGTCGAGCGAGCCGATGATCGCCACGCCGTCGGCGATCATGCAGCCCGGCAGCAGCGTCTCGAGCACCGAGAGGTTGCAGAAGCTCGGGCCGCGCGCGCGGCAGCGCAGCGGCGAGGTGCCGCCGGCCGCGACGATGTAGAAGCCCAGCTCGCCGCGCGGGTTCTCGGTGCGCAGGTAGGCCTCGCCCGGGCCCGGCTTGATCGGCGACTTGTAGATCTTGATCAGGTTCTTGTCCATGAAGTCGCCGCTCGGCACCCGGCGGCAGGCCTGCCGGATGATGCGGATCGACTCCATCATCTCGCGCATGCGGACCCAGTAGCGGTCCCAGCAGTCGCCGAGCGTGCCGTGCGTGCCCTCGCCCACCGGCACGTCGAACTCGAGCTCGCCGTAGGGCCACAGGTACGGCACGTCGCGCCGCAGGTCCCAGCGCACGCCGCTCGCGCGCAGCGACGGGCCCGTGACGCCGAAGGCGATCGCGACCTCCTTGGGCAGCACGCCGATGTTCGCGGTGCGGCCGATGAAGATCCGGTTGTGCGTGAGCAGCGTGTTGTACTCGGCCCACATCTTCTCGAAGTGGTCGCAGAAGCGCAGGACGTCGTCGAGCCAGGTCTCGTCGATGTCGTGCGCCACGCCGCCCGGGCGCACGTAGTTGTAGAGCATGCGCTGGCCGGACGGCCGCTCGAGCAGCGCGAGGATCAGCTCGCGCTCGCGGAAGGCGTAGAAGAAGGGCGTGTTCGCGCCCATGTCGATGCCGTAGGTGCCGAAGGCGATGAGGTGGCTCGCGATGCGGTTGAGCTCGCACACGATGACCCGCAGCCACTGGGCGCGCTCGGGCGCCTCGACGCCGAGCAGCTTCTCGACCGTCAGGCTCCAGGCCAGCTCGTTGTTGCAGGCGGCCAGGTAGTCCATCCGGTCGGTGTAGGGCGTGAACTGCAGGTAGCTGACGTTCTCGCCGATCTTCTCCGCGCAGCGGTGCAGGTAGCCGATGTCGGCTCGCGCGCCGGTGATGATCTCGCCGTCCATCTTGAGCTCGACGCGCAGCACGCCGTGCGTGGACGGGTGCTGGGGCCCCAGGTTGAGCTTGAGCTCCTCGGTGTAGACCTCGCGGCTGTCGTCGACGGCGTAGAGCTCGAGGGCTTCCATCAGTGCTCGCCTCCGCCCGCCCCCGCGCCGTCGCCGCCGGCCGGGGCCTCGCCGGGCTCGACCGTCCTGCCGCCGCTGGCCAGCGGCCGGCTGCTGAAGGGCGCCGGCGGCTGGAAGAGCGGCTCGCCCGCCTTGCGCACGCGGCCGCTCGGCGGGGGCGGGCTCGCCGGGTCGCGCTCGTAGAGCGGCACGGCGTCGAGCTCGAGCGGAATGCCGCCGTGCTCGGTCGGGTAGACGTAGTCCTTGCGCAGCGGGTGGCCGATCCACTCCTCGGGCAGCAGGATGCGCCGCAGGTCGGGGTGGCCGGTGAAGCGCACGCCGAGCAGGTCCCACTGCTCGCGCTCGTGCCAGTTCGCGGCGGGATGCACGCCGGCGACGGAGGGCACCTCGGGCAACCAGGTCTCGTGCGTCCCGCCCTCGGGGCGCGGGCAACGCACCTTGAGCACGAGCGCGTGGTGATGCGCGAGGCTGCACACGTGGTAGACGACCTCGATGGCCTCGGGGCGCTCGACGGCCGTCAGGTTGTGCAGCATCTCGAGGCGGCAGGCCGGGTCGTCGCGCAGCCAGGTCAGCGCGGGCACGATCGAGGTCGGCTCGACGACCACGAAGGGGTCCTTCACCGAGCGGTCGAGCGCGCCGATGCCGGGGACCCCGGAGGCCGCCAGTCGAGCGTGCAGCGCCGCCTCGTCCATGGGCTCAGATGGAGCGCGCGTCCAGCTCGCGGGCGGTACGCACGCGACGCGCGAAGACCTCCTCGCGGCTGACCTTCTCGCGCAGCTTGAGGATGCCGTCCATGAGGGCCTCGGGCCGCGGCGGGCAGCCGGGCACGAAGATGTCCACGGGGATGACCTTGTGGACGCCCTTGACCGTGTTGTAGCCCCACTTCACGTAGGGCCCGCCGCCGCACACGCAGGCGCCCATCGCGATGACGTAGCGCGGCTCGGCCATCTGGTCGTAGAGGCGGCGCACGCGCACCGCCATCTTCGCGTTGACCGTGCCCGGCACGATGATGAGGTCGCTCTGCCGCGGCGTCGCGCGCGGCACGCCGGCGCCGAAGCGGTCGAGGTCGAAGGTCGCGGCGTAGACCGCCATCATCTCGATGGCGCAGCAGGCGATGCCGAAGGTCATGGGCCAGATCGACGACTTGCGGCCCCAGCCGATGGCCGAGTCGACCGCCCGCACCGGCCCGATGTCGGGCAGCGAGTTGTTCATCACGCCCATCGGATCAGCCCTGCACGCGCCGCTTGTGCTGGAAGCCCTTGTTCCAGTCGACGTCGCCCTTGGCCCAGACGTAGACCAGACCGAGGAACAGGATCAGGATGAAGGCCAGCCCCTCGAAGAGCGCCAGGCCGCGGTCGGGGAAGCTCTGGAAGACCGTCGCCCAGGGGAACATGAACGCGATCTCCACGTCGAAGACGATGAAGATCAGCGCCGCGGTGTAGAAGCGCATGTCGAAGCGGATCTGCGCGGGACCGATGGGATCCTCGGCGCACTCGTAGGGCATGTTCTTGGCCGGATACGGATTTCTCGGCCGGAAGAGCACGCCGAGCACGAGCGGCGTGCACACCATGGCGACGCCCGTGATCAGGAAGACGAGCACGGCGTGGTAGCTCAGGAACACGTCTCTCTCCGGGGCCAGGCCAGACTCGACGGCCACTGTAAGGACCCGCCCTAGCGCGGTGCAAGGCGGCCCGCGCGTATGCGACCGATGCATTCCCCGAATGCTGGCGCGTGTGTGGTGGGGCCGGGGAACGATGGGGGGACCTGCGGCTGCGGTCGGCTTCCGCCCCTCGGCGTCAGGCCTGCGGCCTGTCCACAACCGGACTCGCCCCGGCGAGCGACGAGCGCCTTCGCCCGGAGTGGGCTCGTGTAGTGACTTCGTCGAGGAAGGGGCTCAATCCCCCTTACCTAACTGAGCGAGTGGATGCAGGGAGCGCTGCAGAGAGAGGGCGTGGGGCTCCGCAGCGCGAGCCACGACGGACGGCGCGCGCGAGGAGCCCCATGCCCTCTCTCCCCCCGCAGCCTCCCGCCATCAACGAAGCGAGGCCCGCCCTACCCGAAGGTAGAGCGGGCCTCGCCGGAGCCGCGCGGGGCGCGGCGCCTCAGCTCACGGGACGATGGCCTTGAGGCCGTTCGTTCCGCTGACCATGAACGGCGCCGTGATGTCCGACATCCAGCACTGCATCACGAAGGCCGCGCCGCTCGGCGTCGAGCCCGGCACCGTCGAGTGCAGGTTCACCTCGCCGAACTGGTCGGCCACGAGCGTGAACTGCAGCAGGATCGGGACCGGGTAGAAGGTGCCGCCCTTGAAGGGGAAGGCACCCTGGCTGACGCTCACGTACAGCGTCATCACGGTCGACGGGAAGGTGTTCGACACGTGCAGGTCGAAGCCCGTCGGGCTGGCCGGCACGAGCGAGCCCGTCCCCGTGAAGAGCGGCTGGCCGAGGCCGCCGCCGACGCCCGGGCCGATGTCGACGAACTGGCCCGGATCCACGTAGGTGTAGCCGCCGACGATCGTGTCGCTGCCGCTTCCGGAGGCCGTGACGTCCGCCGGGCCGATCGAGCCGGCCGGCGTGGTCACCGCGAGCGTGGTCGCGCTCGTGATGTCCAGGTCGGTGCCCGAGACGCCGTCGAACTGCACGTCGTTGACGCCGACGACCGACGGGCCCGAGATCTCGACCCGCGTGCCGCCCGCCACGTCACCCTGGTTCGGGGTGATCGTGGTGATGTCCGGCGGCGGGTCGAAGCTGTAGAAGTAGGCCTGCGTCAGCGTGTCGCTGCCGTCGCCATCCGTGACCGTCACGTCCGCGAAGGTGAAGGCCGAGCCCGGGGGCGTCACCGCCGTGATGCTCGTGGACGAGTTCACCACGAAGGAGATCGCCTCGATCCCGGCGAACTGGACCGAGGTCGTCCCGTTGAAGCCCAGGCCGTCGATGTCGACGGGCGTGAAGCCTCCGGTCGGGCCGGTCGTCGGGTCGATGCCCGAGATCGACGGCGGGTCGCCCACCGGGGCGCCGATGTCGATCGGGAAGGCGTTGCTCAGCGAGGCGTTGCCGGTCGCGTTCTTCTGGATCAGGATCTCGCCGTCCTGCACGGCGGCCGGAACGGTGAGCGTGATCGACGTGCCGCCGCCGCTGCTCGAGAGGCCCGACACGGTGACCGGGTTGCCGTCGCTGTTCACCTTCGTGAACCAGGCGGTGTTGCCGGTCGTCGAGAACTGCGACCCGGTGACCGTGATCACGCCGCCGATCGCCTTGTTGCCGGACACGCCCGTGATCGTCGGCTTGGTGGCCGACTTCACGCCGTAGATCGACTGGATGCCCGCGATGTCGTCCGAGCCGATCGAGCGCTGGCTGACGCCGGTGCCCGAGATCGCCGGCTGCATCGTCGCGCCGCCCACGTTGCTGTGCCCGAGGCCGAGCGAGTGCCCGATCTCGTGGCAGGCGACGCCCTGGATGTCGATGCCGGACGAGACGTTGCCCGGACCGTCCTGCCAGGTCCAGCCCTCGTAGTACTTGATCGTCCAGCCGTCGTTGATCGGCGTCTGCGTGAAGGCCAGCGTTCCGCCGCTGCTCCCCAGGATGACCGAGTGTATGTTGGCGTTGATGCCGCCCGCGGACGTGGCCGTGCCCTGGAAGGTGTTGTCGAAGTTCGCACCGCCGTCGCCGAGGTTGGGGTTGCTCGTGGCGCCGTCGCCGAGGCCGTTGCCGGCATAGGGCCCGCTGGCCCACTCGACGTGCCCCTTCCAGATGGCCATGGTCGCCCCGAGCGCGCCGGGGAAGTTGGCGTGCGGGGTGACGTTGTTGTTCGCGCTGGCGTCGGCGAAGTTGTTGAAGACGCGGGTGTCGCGCTGGGCCGTGGAGAGGCTGCCGCCGATGAGCGTGAAGGCGGCCGTCTGCGTGGGAGCGGACAGGACTCCGAGGAGCCCGAGCGCGGCGCCGAGGCCGGCCAGGGCGACGATGCGGCTGGTGAGGGGTCTCATGGGGCGCCTCACTTTCCAGCCTGCTCGGCGGCGAGCTCGAGGTGCGTCGCGCGGACCGAGTCGCGCACGGCGTCGAGCTTCACGTTCTCGGGGAAGGCGAAGCCTTCGCCCTTGCCGATCACGACGGGCGCGCCGAAGGCCTCCTCGACGCGGTAGACGCAGTGCAGGCCGTAGGCCACGTTGAGGCGGCCGGGGAAGTCCTGGTCCTTGCCGAAGAAGATGACGACCTCGCTGCCGACGCGCGTGTCCTGCAGCGTGGGCATCTCGCTCGTGCCGAACTGGTCGGCCGGGTCATGGCTGCCGAGGAAGACCACGTCGGTCTTGACCGGCTCCTGCGTGCGGAGCGACGTGCCGTCGATGCTCAGGCGCGTGTACACGGCGCCCTCGAACGGGTAGTCGAGCTTGAAGCTCGACTTCGCGACGATGTGCGCGTCGACGACGTCGGTGGTGATGGCCATGAGCTCCTTCAGGGTCATGGCCTTGATGGACGCGATGGCCGGGACCGCCACGAGAGCGAGTCCCAGGGCAACCGCGACGGACTTGGAGAGTCGCATCAGTGGGCTCCGGGTGCGTGAGGAGAGACGGATGAGAGACGGAGGACGAGGAGAGGAGACGCGTCGTCGTCGCTTGAGGACCGCAAGCCGGACCCGGTTCCCCAGGGGGACATCCAGCGCGTGATTCGGGCACCGCTGGCCGGGAGCCGTTGGCGGAGGCCAAGAGACTCGGGGTGCCCGGAGTATAGGGGCAAGAGCCCCATCGCACCAGATCTGCGGGATTCCCCGGGCCCGGGCGGGGGTTCAGCCCGGGCTGCCGACGATGGTCATGAACTCGGCCCGGGTCTCGGCGTTCGTCTGGAAGGTGCCCCGCACCGCCGAGGTGACCATGACCGACCCCGGCTTGCGGATGCCCCGCATCGTCATGCACGTATGGGTGGCCTCGAGCACCACCCCCACGCCCTGGGGGGCCAGGGTCCCCATGATGAGGTCGGCGATCTGGGAGGTCAGGCGCTCCTGGACCTGCAGCCGGCGGGCGTACTCCTCGACCACCCGGGCCAGCTTCGAGAGGCCGACCACCCGCCCGTTGGGCACATAGGCGACGTGCGCCTTGCCCAGGAAGGGCATGAGATGGTGCTCACAGAGCGACTCGAAGGGGATGTCCTTCACGACCACCATCTCGTGGTGGTCCTCGGCGAAGGTCACCGTGAGGTGGCGCGCCGGGTCGACCTGCCCCCCCGAGAGGATCTCGGCGTACATCCGCGCCACCCGGCCCGGGGTGCCGGCTAGGCCGTCGCGCCGCGGGTTCTCGCCGACCGCGTCGAGCAGCTCCCCGACGGCGCGCTCGACGCGTCCGAGGTCGACGGGCCGACCCGTGTGGTTGGGCGTCATGGCGCGGGAGTCTCCAGGAAGGCGATGAACCAGTCCACCGTGAAGTCGGGCCGGTATCCCGAGGTGTTGAGCACCGCCCCCTCGGGGCTCAGCAGCACGTAGAACGGCAGCGTGACCGAGCCGTAGCTCGCCATGCGCTTCTGGTTCGCGACGTCGTGCGCGCGGAACTCGTCCGACTGCCGATCGGTGATGGCCTTGATCATCACGACCTTGCGACTGGCCGCGGCGAAGCGCGCGTCGGAGAAGAACTTCTTCTCGACGATCCGACAGTTCTGGCAGGTGAGACCCGTGAAGTCGATGAACACCCGCCGGCCCTCACGCCGGGCCTGTGCGAGCCCGGCGTCGAAGTCCTCGATCCAGTCGATCGGGTCGTGGCTTTCGACGGAGCCGGCAGCCGCGCCGTAGCCGTGCGGGGGCAGGTAGGCCTCGGTCCAGGCATCGAGCTCGCGCCCGGTCAGCCCGCGCGCCAGATAGAGGAAGGACAGCAGGACGGCACCGGCGACGAGGCCGCGGGTGCCGAGCAGCTTGCGCCGTCCCGGCACGTCGTGCGGCAGCCGGTAGGCACCGAAGAGGTAGAGCGCGAGCGCCCCGAGGAGCAGCAGCGTGACGGCGAGCATCGCCGGCCGCGTGAGGAGCTGCAGGTCCCACACCAGGTCGGCGTTGGAGAAGAACTTGAGCGCCGCGACGATCTCGACGAAGCCGAGGAAGGCCTTCAGGGTCACCATCCAGCCGCCCGCGCCGGGCAGCGCCTGCACCATGCCGGGGAAGGCCGCGAGCAGCACGAAGGGCAGCGCGAAGGCCGCGCTGTACACGAGCATCCCCAGCGCGATGAGCGCCGGCGAGCCGCCGCTGGCCAGCGCCGCGAGCAGCGAGCCCACGATCGGCGCGGTGCAGGTGAAGGCCGTGATCGTGAAGATGAAGCCCATCACGAAGACCGGCGCGTAGCCGGGCCGTGTCGCCACACCGCCCTCGGCGCGCCGCACGAGGAAGGCCGGCGGCCGCAGGTCGTAGAAGCCCATGAGCGACAGGCCGAAGAAGACGAACAGCGCGCCGATCGCCACGTTGGCCCAGGGGTTCGTGGCCAGCGACTGCAGGGAGCTGGCGCCGAGCAGCGCGGCCATCGCCATCCCGAAGCCGGTGTAGGTGGCCATGATCCCGAGGCCGTAGGCCAGCGCGAAGCGCGCGCCGCGCCCGCCGGCCTCGTCCGCGCGCTTGCTGAAGAAGGAGACCGTGATCGGGATCATCGGGAAGACGCAGGGCGTGAGCAGCGAGACGAAGCCGAAGACGAGGCTGAGCCAGAGCAGGCCGCCCACGTCGCCCTGGCTCAGGGCGATCGACAGGCGCTTCTCGAGCGACTCGCCGGCGCTCGACGCGCTGCCCGCGGCGGCCGCGCCGCCCTCGCTCGGCTCGCGGGACGCGACCGCCTCGCCCGGCCGGCGCTCGCGCACGCTGAGCCGCACGTCCCTGGTCTTCGTCACCGGAAACAGGCAGCCGTTCCTGTTGCAGGCCTGGTAGTCGATGCTCACCGAGACGGACCGCTCGCCGGGCTGCGCGTCGGCCGCGACCCCGAAGACGGCGCGGAACTCGACCGTTCCATCGAGCGTCTTCACCGTCTCGCCGAGGGCCTGGTCGACCTCGGTGTGCGCGGCCGCGTCGGGCTGCACGATGCTCTCGAGGCTCAGCCCCGCGCCGAGCGCGCCCTCGCCCGGCTTGGCCTCGACGGAGGTCGGCAGGATCTGTCCGGGCGAGTCGTGCGCGTAGATGTGGTAGCCGGCGTCGATCTGCGCGGTGAGCACGACGTCGAAGCGATCGCCGGCGGCCACGGCCTGCGCCGGACCGCGGGCGCTCACGTGCACGGGGTCGGGGCCGGGCGGCGGCTCGTCCTCGGCGGCCGCCGCCTGCGCGCCGCCCGCTGCCGCCGCGCCCGCGTCGTCGCGCGTCGGGGCCGCAACCTGTGCCGCGGCGACCATCACCGGCACCGTGAAGCTGCGGTCGACGGGGAACAGGCAGCCCTTCGCGTCGCAGGCCATGTAGGTGATCGCGGCCGACACCTCGCGCTGGCCGGGCTGCGCGTCGGCCGCGGCCTCGAAGGTCGCGCGGAATTCGAAGCCGCCCTCGAGCGTCTTGAGCGTCTCCTCGAGCACCGGGTCGTACTGCTCGTGCGCCGCGGCCTCGGGCTGCACGACCTCGACGAAGCTCAGCCCCGCGCCCGCGTCGCCCTCGGCCGGCGCCGCCTCGACCCTCGTCGGCAGGCCGCTCGGGGAGTCGTGCGCATAGATGTGGTAGGGCGCGTCGACCTCGACCTTGAGCACGACGTCGAAGCGGCCGCCCGCCGGCACCGGCGCGCTCGGGCCCTTGGCGCTCACGTGCACGGGGTCGGGCGCGGCGGGCGGGCCGGCCTGCGCGCGCGCGAGCGTGGCGAGCAGCAGCGCCGCCGCCGACGCCTTCGCCAGCAGGCGCAGCCGCGACGACACCGCTCTCACCGCGCGGCGCGCTCGGGGGACGCCGGCGCGGGCGGCGGCGCGGGCGCCGGCTCGCCGCCGCCGGCCGCGGCCTCGCGCTCCATCGCGTCGAGCTCCTCGATCAGGGCGTCCACGATCTGGTCCTCGCGCACCTTGCGCACGACCTTGCCCTTGCGGAAGAGCAGGCCCTCGCCCGCGCCGCCGGCGATGCCGATGTCGGCCTCCTTGGCCTCGCCCGGCCCGTTCACCGCGCAGCCGAGCACCGAGATCTTCACCGGCAGCGTGCGCTTGCCCGTGCGCTCCTTGACCTCGGCCACGATCTTCTCGAGGTCGATGTCGATGCGGCCGCAGGTCGGGCAGGCGATGATCTCGGGCGAGATCACGCGCACCCCGGTGCACTTGAGGATGTCGTAGGCGACCGGGATCTCCTTCTCGGGGTCGGACGTCAGCGAGACGCGGATCGTGTCGCCGATGCCCCGCAGGAGCAGCGCGCCGATGCCGGCCGCCGACTTGATCGAGCCGTACTGCACGTCGCCGGCCTCGGTGATGCCGACGTGGAGCGGCACGTCGCTCTGCGCGCCGAACAGCTCGTTGGCCGCGACCGCGCTCTGCACGTCGGTCGACTTGATCGAGACGATGATCTTCTGCACGCCGTACTTGCGCGCGAAGGCCACGTGCCGCACGGCGCTCTCGGCCAGCGCCTCGGGGCTCGGCCAGCCGTGCTTGTCGAGCAGGTCCTTCTCGAGGCTGCCGCTGTTCACGCCGATGCGCATGGTCGTGCCCTTGGCCGCCGCCGCCTGCATGACCTCGGCCACCTTCTTCTCGCTGCCGATGTTGCCGGGGTTGATGCGCACCTTGTGCGCGCCCAGCTCGATCGCCGCCAGCGCCATGGCGTGGTTGAAGTGGATGTCGGCGATGAAGGGCACGTCCATCGCGCGCACGAAGGCCGGGATGTTCTCGGCCGACGGCTTGTCGGGGATCGTCACGCGCACGAGCTCGCAGCCGGCCTCCTCGAGGCGCTTGATCTGCGCGATCGTGGCCGCGGCGTCCCGCGTGTCGGTGTTCGTCATCGACTGCACGCGCACCTTGTGCTCGCTGCCGATCATGAGCTTGCCGACCGGCACCTGGATCGTCGGGCGTCGCGCGGGCGTGCGCAGCATCAGGCGTCCCCCGCCTTGCCCTCGAGCGTGGCGGTCAGGTCGAGGGTCTGCTCGCCGCGGATCACGGTCACGACGACCTGGTCGCCCGGCTTGTGGCTGAAGAGCAGCGTGGCGTAGTCCTGCAGCGTGCGCACGTCGACGCCATCGAAGGCCACGATGAGGTCGCCCTTGAGCAGCCCGGCCTTCTCGGCCGGCGTGCCGGGCCGCACGCTCGAGATCCGCACGCCGTCGTCCTTCTGGTAGCCCATGTCGGGCGAGGTCCCGAGGACGACGCGGTAGGGCACGGGGGCCGCGCCGTCGCGCGTCGCGGCGCCGGGCTCCGGCGGGCTGGCGTGCGCCGAGGCCACCGCGTCGGCCGGCGGGGCCAGCGGCGTGAAGACCGGGCGGGCGTCGGCAGCGGCCAGCTTCTGCGCGACGCGCCCCGCGAGCGTGGCGATCTTCGCCGCCGCGTCGGCGTTGATCTTGTCCACGTCGTCGGTGGGCATGTGGTAGTCGTCGTGCAGCCCGGTGAAGAAGTTCAGCACCGGGATGTCCTTGGCGAAGAACGAGGCCTGGTCGCTGTTGTCGGCGGGCCGGTCGGCGAGCGAGACGTCCAGGCCCAGGCCGAGCGCCAGCTGGGTGTCGACCACGAGGTCCTTGAAGCCGGGCGAGGTGCCCACGCCCTCGATCGAGACGTAGCCGTCCTTGCTGCGGCCGATCATGTCCATGTTGATCACGGCCACGCAGTGCGCGAGCGGCAGCGCCGGGTGCTCGACGTAGTGCTGGCTGCCGAGCAGCCCCCACTCCTCGCCGCTCCAGGTCGCGAAGACGATCGAGCGCCGCAGCCCCTCGGGATCCGCCGCGAGCAGCCGCGCGGCCTCGATCGTGCCGGCGGTGCCCGAGGCGTTGTCGTCGGCCCCGTTGTGGACCTGGCCGCGCGCCTCGGAGCCGCCGCGCGAGCCGGCGTGCAGCCCCAGGCCGACGTGGTCCATGTGCGCGCCGACGAGCACGTACTCGTTCGCCAGCTCGGGGTCGTTGCCCGGCAGCAGACCCAGGACGTTCACCGTCTCGATCTGCTCCTCCTCGGCCGCGATCGTGAGCGCCGCGCTCAGCCCGGCGAGCGGGCGGCTCTGCGGCTTCAGGCTCTCGTCGAGCGCCTTCTGCGCCGCGGCCAGGTCGAGCCCGTGCGCGGACAGGATCGCGAGCGCCGACTGCGCCGAGAGCTGCGCGGCCGGCAACGAGGCCGTCGTGTCGGCGCCCAGCGAGCCGTAGCGCATCGGCCGGTCGGCGCGCGTGCCGGGCTCGAAGTCGGACGGGCCGTTGACGACGAGCAGCGCCTGGGCGCCGTGCCGGAAGGCCGCGTTGACCTTGGTCGCGAAGCTGATGTGCGAGCCGCCCGGCCCGTTCTGGCTGTAGCGGCTGCCCTCGACGCCCGAGTTCGGGCCGCGGCGCAGCACGAGCACGAGCTTGTCCTTCACGTCGAGCCCGGCGTAGTCGTCGTAGCCGCCGTCGGGATCGCTGATGCCGTAGCCCGCGAAGACCACGTCGCCCTCGACCTCGGCGCTCATCGCGGTCTGCAGCGGGATCCACTCGCGCCGCAGCTCGAGCGCTTCGTCACCCAGGCGCAGCGTGTTGCCGTCGAGCAGCCGGCGCTGGCCCTTGACCGTGAAGTGCTGCAGCCAGCCGCCGTCGTCGCCGAGCGGCTCGAGGCCCGCCTCGTCGAAGTGCTCGGCCACCCAGTCGGCGGTCTGCCTCAGCTCGGGCGAGTCGGTGTCGCGCCCCTGGCGGGCGTCGTCGGCCAACCAGGCGACGTCGGCCAGGTACGTCTGCGACGAGACCCGGGCGTCGGCGGCGGGAGTCGAGGAGCAGGCGGTGAAGGCGGCTGCGACGAGCGGCAGCGCCAGGAGCGAGGCGAGCGAGACGGCTTTCGGCATCGGGGGATTGTAGCGGTCTAGCGTGCGGCCGAGACAGCGGCCGGCAGCGCGTCGAGCAGCCGGTCGATCTCGTCCGCGGTCGTGTACACGGCCACGCTCGCGCGTAGCGTTGGACCGCATCCCAGGGCCATGAGCAGGGGCTCGGCGCAGTGCAGGCCGGCGCGCATGGCCACGCCGGCCAGGTCGAGCACCGAGGCCGCCACGAGCACGTCACCGCCCTCGATCACGAAGGCGACCGCGCCCGAGCGCTCGGCGGCCGTCGGCGGGCCGACGACGCGCACGCCGTCGACGCGGCGCAGCCCCTCGAGCAGCCGCTCGAGCAGCTCGAGCTCGTGGGCGCGGATGGCCGGCAGCGTGAGCTCGTCGAGCAGCGCCAGGGCCGGCGCGAAGGCCGCCGCCTCGGCCGCGGCCGGCGTGCCGGACTCGAAGCGCGCGGGCGGCGGCTGCCACTCGGCGTCGCGGCTGCGCACGGTCGTCACCATGTCGCCGCCGAAATTCACGGGCTGCATCTCCTCGAGCCACGCGCGGCGGCCGCGCAGCACGCCCAGCCCCATCGGCCCATAGAGCTTGTGCGCCGAGAGCGCGACGAAGTCGGCCTCGCGCGTCCCCGCGTCGAGCGGCAGGTGCCCGGCCGACTGCGCGACGTCGAGCAGGATCGGCGCACCGGCGCCGTGCGCGAGCGCGACGAGCGCCGCGGTGTCGACGATCGTGCCGACCGCGTTGCTCACGCGCGTCGCGGCGACGAAGCGCGTGCGCTCGGGCAGCGACGCGGGGAGCGGCAGCCGGCCCTGCGCGTCGACCGGCAGGATCTCGAGCGTCGCGCCCGTCCGCGCGCAGACCTGCTGCCAGGGCACGAGGTTGCTGTGGTGCTCGAGCTGCGTCACGACCACGCGGTCGCCGCGCGCGAGGCGCGGCTCGGCGAAGGACCGCGCGACGAGGTTGATGGCCTCGGTCGCGTTGCGCGTGAACACGACCTCGCCGGCCTCGGCGCCGAGGAAGCGCGCGACCTTGCGCCGGCTGCCCTCGTAGGCCTCGGTGGCCTCGCGCGCGCGGCGGTGCACGGCGCGGTGCACGTTGGCGTTGTGCTCGCGGTAGAAGGCGACGAGCGCGTCGAGCACGGCCTGCGGCTTGTGCGTCGTGGCCGCGTTGTCGAGCTCGGCGATCGAGGTGCCCGCGTCGCCGGCCAGTGCCGGGAAGCGCCGGCGCACCGCCTCGACGTCGAAGCCCGCCGCGGCGCCCGCCCCGGCGCTCGCGGCCCGGCCGCTCACTGGAGCCGCGCGCCGACCGCGCGCGAGATCGCGCCGCCGTCCGCGCCGCCGCCGAGGCGCGCCTTGGCCTCCTTGATCACGCGCCCCATGTCGGCCTTGCTCGACGCCCCGAGCTCGGTGACGACCTGGCCCACGACGCGCTCGATGTCGGCCTCGCCGACCTCGGCCGGCAGGTAGCGCTTGATGACCTCGACCTGGAAGGTCTCGCGCTCGATGAGGTCCTGGCGGCCGCCCTTCTCGAACATCGCGATCGACTCGCTGCGCGTCTTGACCGCCTTGCGCAGCACCTTGAGCAGGACCTCGTCGGGGATCGCCTCGCCCTCGATGCCGGCGGCGGCCGCGGCGTAGCGCGCGTCCGAGACGAGCATGCGCAGGACCTCGAGGTCCTTGCTCGCGCCGGACTTCATGGCGCTCTTGAGGTC
>Ga0111539_10002270_pt1 | contig 25583 bp, 29 predicted proteins | sample RhiMethybrSRZTD1_FD_79667 | JGI IMG/M metagenome (GOLD analysis project Ga0111539, IMG submission 79667) | Populus rhizosphere microbial communities from Tennessee, USA - Rhizosphere MetaG P. TD hybrid SRZTD1 (version 2) (version 2) | ecosystem: Host-associated > Plants > Roots > Rhizosphere >...
AACATCGCGCTCGTCAACGAGTTGGCCATCGTCGCCGGGCGGCTCGGCGCCGACGTCAGGGAGGCCATCGACGCGGCGGCGACCAAGCCGTTCGGGTTCATGCCCTTCGCGCCCGGGCCCGGGGTCGGCGGGCACTGCCTGCCGATCGACCCGTCGTACCTGTCATGGCAGGCGAAGCGGACCATCGGCCACCGGTTCCGGTTCATCGAGCTGGCCAACGACATCAATGAGGCGATGCCGCAGTACGTCGTCCAGCGCCTGGCACTCGGGCTCAACACACGCGGCAAGGCCGTCAATGGCAGCCGCCTGCTGCTGCTCGGCCTGGCGTACAAGAAGAACGTGGGCGACATGCGGGAGTCGCCGGCGGCGGTGGTGGCCGACCTGCTGGTGCGTCTCGGCGGGGTGGTGCGCGCCGTGGAGCACTACGCCGGGCCGGCGGCCGTCACGAACGAGGGCGTCACCCTCGTCGACCTGACCGAAGCGGAAGTGGCGGCGGCCGACGCCGTCGTGGTGCTCGCCGACCACGACTCCTTCGACTACGCGCTTGTGGAAGGGCACGCACGTTACGTGTTCGACACGCGCAACCGTTGCCGCGGCCAGAATGTGGAAGCGCTCTGAAGCGGAAGCCTGTGCCATGCTGAACGGGTGACGCCGGAGGATCTGCGGCATCTGCGTCGGGCCCGCGACCTGATCGACCGCGAGTATGCCCGCCCCCTCGACGTACCCGCGATGGCCCGCACGGCCCTCATGTCGCCGGCCCACTTCGCCCGGCAGTTCCGCGCGGTCTACGGCGAGACCCCGTACACGTACCTGATGACCCGGCGGATCGAGCGCGCCAAGGCGCTGCTCCGCCGGGGCGACATGTCGGTCACCGATGTCTGCATGGCCGTCGGTGCCACGTCGCTCGGCTCGTTCAGCACGCGGTTCACCGAGCTGGTCGGGGAGAGCCCGAGTGCCTACCGGGCCCGCAACCACAGCGAGCTCGCCACGATCCCCGCCTGCTGGGCGAAGCTCGTCACGCGACCGAGCAGGAACCGAGAAGCGCCGGCAAACCGGGCCCCGTAACGTCGGGCCCATGGAGCTGACTCTCAACTACACCTTCCTCGAAGTCGACGACCACGACGCCGCCCTCGCGTTCTACCGCGACACGCTGGGCCTCGAGGTCCGCCAGGACGTCGCCATGGAGGGCGCGCGCTGGCTGACCGTCGGTCCGAAGGACCAGCCCGAGCTCGGCATCGTCCTTCAGTCGGCCGGCGCCGGGCGCTCGCCCGACGACGCCGAGGCGATCAGGTCCCTGCTCGCGAAGGGGTCGCTCTCCGGTCTGGTCTTCCAGACCGACGACGTCGACGGGCTGTTCGAGAAGGTCGCGGCGAGCAGGGCCGAGGTGCTCCAGGAGCCGATGGACCAGCCGTACGGCGTGCGGGACTGCGCGTTCCGCGACCCCGCCGGCAACATGGTGCGGTTCAATCAACGACCGAAGAGCTGACGGAATCCTGACGCGGGCACCGCACCAACGGTGCCCGCGGGGTTACGCGGCATCGCGCGAAATGACCCGGATGACTGAGGGTTAACCCGATTTAGCTGTCGGTACCCGGACGGCGCCCTACAATCGGCGAACCGGCTGGCAAGAATCGCACATTCCACCTACCGCGATCGTGCCTTCTACTGTGAAGATGTACCACCTAGGCACGGGCCCGTAGAACGAGCCGTTGGCCGCAGGAATATCCAATGGTTGTTGTTTCTACAGGCGGAGGAGCCATGAGCACGGTCTCTGTCGGGGAGTTCGCATACAACCCCGGTGGAATGCTCGCCCGCGTGGAGCGGGGGGAAACAATACAGGTCACGAGGCAGGGCCAGGTCATCGCCGTCCTGCTGCCGGGTGGCGGCTCGCTCGGCCGCTACGCCCAGGTGCTCTCCGACCCCCCGATGCGCGTCGAGGTCCCCACCACCGACCCGGCATAATCGGGCCGCGCACCCGGAAACGCAATCGCTCGTTCGGGTGGATACGGATGTGAACGATCGTTCGGCATCCGTCCGGTGCGCAGACTGAAGTGGTGACACGGGGGCGCAAACTCATGGAAGGCGTCGGCCAGCATCTCGAGGCCGACGAAACCGTTCAATGCATGGTCGACGGCGCGTACGAGGTGGATTCCGCCCGGCGCGACGCGGTACGCAACGGTGTCGTATTGGCGACGGACCGGCGGGTGCTTTTCGTCGCGCTGAAGGCGTTCGAGGGCCACGTGGTGGAATCCTTCCCGTATGCCGACATCGACGCGTTCGAGCAGTCCCGCGGAATGATGGGTGGTTCGGTTTCCTTCACGGCGTCGGGTTCGCGCGTCACCGTGAAGTGGATTCCGCCCGGATCGGCATTCACCAGGTTCTGCAATCTGGTGCGCCACAACGCGGGGCAGGTGGCCACGGCGGGGTGACCCGCGGGCCGCATGGCACGAACATGCGATTCAGTTGCGGGCGGCGCGGCGCACCCTGTCGGCCATGACACCTTTCCCGGCCGCTGCGCCGTCCCGCATCACTCCGGCCCGGCTGCTTCTCGCGGCCGCGGCATGCTTCGTTCTCGCCGCGGTGCTCATCTTCGGCGTCATCGCCATCACGGGCGGCATCCCGGTCGTCGCGATGCCCGCGTCGATCATCGGCCGCTTGCTGGCCATCTCGTCGGTCGTCCTGTTGGTGCTCGCCGTGGTCCGCAAGCTCGACTCCATCCGCTGAACCGGCGATCCTGGACTCCCGTCGGTGCCACGGCACCGACAGAAGTCCAAGATCGCGAAACGGCTACAGGGACCAGTCGAGCGCCAGTACCGGGCCACCGCCGTCGGCGTGGCTGATCGACATCGTGCCGGTCAGCCCGGCCAACTCACCCGTTCCCGACCCGGGCACCACCGCACCCGTCGCACCGTTGGTGTCCGCCGTCGCGCTGTGCATCAGCACGAACGACCCGGTGCGGCCGGCCAGCGTCCCGGTGATGCGCTCCATCGCCGTGTACGCCACCTGCCCGCAGTTGAGCATCGTGGCAACGGCGGTGCCGACCAGGTCGTCGCCCTTGTAGGTCTTCCGGAACGACACCCGGCCCAACGCGAGGTCGGGCGCGGACTCGTCGACGGCGTGCGGCTCCCAGTCTTCGATCGTGAACGGCGTCTCAGTGCTTGGCATCGGCCCAGCCTGGCAGCCTTGCCTGACATCTTCTGTCAGCCAACACAGCTAGCCTGGCCTTCGTGCGTGCCAGCCGCCTGCTCTCCGTCCTCCTGCTGCTGCAGAACCGCGGCCGGCTCACCGCCCAGCAGATCGCCGACGAGCTCGAGGTCTCGGTACGCACCGTCTACCGGGACATCGACGCGCTGAGCGCAGCCGGCGTCCCGGTGTACGCGGAGCTGGGCCACGGCGGTGGCTACCGCCTCCTCGACGGCTACCGCACCCGCCTCACCGGCCTCACCGCGCAGGAGGCCGAGTCGATCTTCTTCGCCGGTGTGCCCGACGCGGCCGCCGAGCTCGGCCTCGGCGCGGTGCTCGCCACCGCCGAGCTCAAGCTGCGCGCGGCGCTGCCGCCGAGCCTCAGCGGCCAGGTCGGCCGCGTGCGCGACCGCTTCCACCTGGACGCCGCCGGCTGGTTCCGGGAGACCGAGACCAGCCCGCACCTGGCCGCGCTGGCGGGGGCCGTGTGGGACAGCCGCCGGGTCCGTCTCACCTACGAACGGCACAAGCATCCGCGACGGGTGGAGCGGCTGATCGAGCCGCTCGGCATCGTGCTGAAGGCGGGCGTGTGGTACTTCGTCGCGCGGATCGGGGCCGACCTGCGCACGTACCGGGTGGCGGCGATCGTGGACCTGGTGGTGCTCGACGAGGAGTTCACCCGCCCGGACGGCTTCGACCTCGCGAAGACCTGGACCGCCTGGGCCGAGCAGTTCGAGCGCAACCTGTTCCGGGGCGAGGCGGTCATCCGGCTCTCCCCGGCGGGCGTGCAGCGCATCCCGTACCTGATCGGCCGCGCGATGGCCCGCGGCGCGCAGAACACGATCGGCCCGCCGGAGGCCGACGGCTGGGTGCACGCGGTAGTGCCGATCGAGTCGGTGCGGCACGCGCACGGCGAGCTGCTGCGGCTGGGCGCCGACGTCGAGGTGCTGGAGCCGGCGGAGCTGCGTGAACTGATGCTCTCGACGGCCGTCGAGTTGGCAGCTCTTTACAAGGCGCCCGACGCGGCCGACGCGGCCGCGCGGACCAGCGGCAGCGTCCGGTAGGGGATCTGCTCGGCCAGGGCGATGTTCGTGATGGCCCGCGCGATCCCCTCGTAGGCCACCACCTGATCGATCACCCGCTGCAGGTCGGTGTTGTCGCGAGCCACCACCCGGCAGAGGAGGTCGCCGTCGCCGGTGATCGTGTGCGCCTCCAGCACCTCCGGGATCGCGGCCAGATGGGCGGCGACCGCATCGTGCCCGAGCCGCTGGCTGATCTCCAACGTCACGAACGCGGTGACGCCGTAGCCGATGGCGGCCGGCGCCACGTCGGGACCGAAGCCCCGCACGACGCCGCGCGCCACCAACTTGTCGAGCCGGGCCTGCACGGTGCCGCGGGCGGCGTGCAGCCGGCGCGCGCACTCGAGGATGCCGAGCCGGGGTTCGGCCGCGAGAAGATCGATCAGGCGCGCGTCCAGATCGTCGATTTCACTGGGCAATATGTATACCCTTCAACCGGTTACGGGGCGCGATTTGTACAAGGTGACCACGTGCGATGGTGAGTGTTGCCCAGTGTACGAGGCCCACCGATGCTTAGGTATGACCCGCGCTCTCGAAGATCAACTCGTCGGTGCCGTCGACCACGACATCAGCCATGATCCGTTCCCGGTCAAGGGAATCGACCACGTGCGGTTCGTCGTGGGCAATGCGATGCAGGCGGCACACTATTACTCGACGGCGTTCGGCATGACCCTCGTCGCGTACCGCGGCCCGGAGACGGGCAGCCGCGACCTCGCCGAGTACGTGCTGACCTCCGGATCCGCCCGGTTCACGATCACCGGCAGCGTGCGCGCCGGCACCCCCGAGGCCGAGCACCACGCCCGGCACGGTGACGGCGTCGCCGACATCGCGCTCGAGGTACCCGACGTCGACGCGGCCTACCGGTACGCGGTCTCCCAGGGCGCCCGCGGGCGCGACGTGCCGCAGGAGGTCAAGGACGACGACGGCGTGGTGCGGTTCGCCTCGATCGAGACGTACGGGGAGACCCGGCACACCCTGATCGACAGGTCCCGCTACACCGGCCCGTTCCTGCCCGGGTTCGTCGCCCGTGCGCCGATGGTCGCTCCCCCGGCGCGGCGGTACTTCCAGGCGATCGACCACATCGTCGGCAACGTGGAACTGGGCCACATGGACGAGTGGGTCGAGTTCTACCGCCGGGTCATGGGCTTCACCAACATGGCCGAGTTCATCGGCGACGACATCGCCACCGACTACTCGGCCCTGATGAGCAAGGTCGTCGCCGACGGCACCCGCAAGGTCAAGTTCCCGCTGAACGAGCCGGCGGTGGCACGCAGGAAGTCCCAGATCGACGAGTACCTCGAGTTCTACGGCGGCCCGGGTGCGCAGCACATCGCGCTCGCCACCGGCGACATCCTGGCCAGCGTCGACGCCATGCGCGCCGCCGGCGTCGAGTTCCTGGAGACGCCCGACAGCTACTACGACCGGACGCTGCTCGAGCGCGTCGGAGACGTGCGGGTGCCGATCGACGAACTGCGCAGGCGCCGGATCCTCGTCGACCGCGACGAGGACGGCTACCTGCTGCAGATCTTCACCAAGCCGGTACAGGACCGGCCGACCGTCTTCTACGAGTTGATCGAACGGCACGGGTCGATGGGCTTCGGCAAGGGCAACTTCAAGGCGCTGTTCGAGGCGATCGAGCGCGAGCAGGAGCGGCGGGGCAATCTTTGACGGATCTTGGATGCCGGTGGCCCCTATGGCGGCCACCGGAATCCAAGATCGGGGAAGTGGCCTGACCAGGGGCGGCGGGATCATCCGTCGGTGCGCGAGGATAGGCGGGTGAGCCAGCAGGGAAACCCCTACCAGCAGCCCGGCCCGGGCCAGCCGTACGGCGGCCCGCCGTACGGCGGCCAACCGCCGGCGGCGCCCTACGGCGGGCAGTACCAGGCACCGCCTCCGGCCGGGTACGGGGTGCCCCAGCAGCAGGCGTATGCCGCGCAACAGGGGTACGGCCAGCAACAGGGGTACGGCCAGCAACCGGGCTACGGCCAGCAACCGGGATACGGCCAGCAACCGGGACACGGCCCGCAGCCCGGCTACGGCGCCATGGCGCCGCGGCCCGAGGTCGCGCCGAACGGCGAGCCGCTCGCCGAACAGTTCGTCCGGCTCGGTGCCCGCCTCATCGACGGGCTGATCGTCGGCGGCGTCGCCACAGTGATCTTCGTTCCGGTGATCATCGGCATCGTGGTCGCGACCACCGACGCGTCCACCGCCGGGCCCTCGGTGCTGCTCCTGCTCCTCGCCGAGCTCGGGCTGTTCCTGTTCATCCTGGTCGGCCAGTACGTCTACGAGGTCGAGCTCGCCAAGCGCACCGGCCAGACGGTCGGCAAGCGGCTGCTGAAGATCCGGGTCATCCCGCTGGCTCCCCGGCAGCCGATCGCCCGGAGTCACCTGGCCAAGCGGTGGCTGGTCACCGGTCCGGGCGGGATGATTCCCGGGCTCGGCCTGATCAACGCCGTCTGGTGCCTCTGGGACAAGCCGTACCGGCAGTGCCTGCACGACAAGTTCGCCGACACCGTAGTCGTTAAGGTTCCAGGGTGAGCGACAGTGAGTGACATCGCGCCGGGGTGGTACCGGGATCCGGTCGACCCGACGATCCAGCGCTACTGGGATGGCGAGGGCTATCTCGGTGAGCCGCTGCCGGCCGACGTCACTCCGCCGCCCGGGCCGCCGCAGGTCGTGCCGCCGCCGGTGCCGTCGGCCGGGATCGTGAACAGTGCTCCGTCGGCGACGGCGAGCAGGCCAGGGCGCCCGGCACCCGCGTCCGGTTCCGCGGCAGGCCCCGGCCGGCCGCAGACCGCCGGCCCGTACCGGGAGGCACGAGGTGCCGGCCCGGCGCCTGGGATCCCGGCCGCCCCGACCAGCCCACCACCCGCCACGCCGACGAGCGGGGTGCCCGGCGCCCCCACCAGCCCGCCGCCCGGCGTTCCGGTGAGCGGGCCACCGACGAGCGCGCCACCGGGCGCCACATCGCCCGCAGCGCCGCCGGGCAGCCCCGCCGGCGCACCCGGGAGCCTGCCCGGTCAGGGCCGCGGGCCGTACCCGCCGGCCGGGCCGTACACGCCGCCGCGCGGCACGCCGCCGATCCCCGGCGGCCCCACCATGGGCAGCCCGCCGGGGATGCCCGGCTGGCCCGCGTACCCGCGGCTCGTCCTGCCGGCGCCCCGGCCGCACGGCTACCGGCTGGCCGGCCTCGGCGCCCGGTTCATGGCCCGCTTCATCGACACGCTCGCCGTGCTCGGGCTGAACATCCTGGTCAACGGCTACTTCGTGTACCAGTACTACAAGGTCAACCTGCCGTTCTGGCAGGAGTTCCGCGAACGCTTCTACGCCGGCGAGTCCACGGCCGGCGTCGAGCCGCCGGAGCGCAGCTCCACGCTCCTGATCATCATTCTGGTGCTGGCCACCGCGTTGTGGTTCGCCTACGAGGTGCCCGCGCAGGCCAACACCGGCCAGACGCTGGGTAAACGACTGCTCGGCATCAAGGTCATGCGGCTGGAGAGCGACGAGCCGCTCGGCTTCCGTCGCTCGATCCGCCGGTGGAACACGATCGGCCTGCCGACGCTCGTCTGGCCCTGCTACGGCGTCGGGTTCGTGCTCCAGTTCGTCGACGCGATCTGGCCCACCTTCGACCGGCCGATGCACCAGGCCCTGCACGACAAGTCCGCGGTCACCGTGGTGGTGCAGGCCACACCCGCGCCGAGTCCGACCGAGCGGCGCGCCGACAACGACCAGCAGGCCAACGACCAGCAGGCCAACGACCAGCAGGAGAGGCCGGCATGACGAACCTGACCAGGGCCGACCTCGATGCCCTGCCCAGCTACATCCCCGGCCGGTCGATCCCCGGCTCGATCAAGCTGGCCAGCAACGAGGTGCCCTACGGTCCGCTGCCCGGCGTCGTGGAGGCGCTCACCGTCGCCCTGACCGAGGTCCACCGGTACCCCGACATGGGCGTCGTCGCCCTGCGCGATGCCCTCGCCGCGCGCACCGGCGCCGCCGCGGAACGCATCGCCACCGGCTGCGGCTCGGTCGCGCTCGCCGAGCACCTGGTGCGGGCCACCTGCCTGCCCGGCGACGAGGTGATCTACTCGTGGCGCTCGTTCGAGGCGTACCCGATCATCACGGCGACGGCCGGTGCGGCGAGCGTCCGCGTCCCGAACACCGCGGCCCACGGCCACGACCTGCGCGCGATGGCCGCGGCGGTCAATGACCGCACGCGGCTCATCTTCGTCTGCAACCCGAACAACCCGACCGGCACAGCCGTGCGCCGCGCCGAACTCGACGCGTTCCTCGACGCCGTGCCGTCGAACGTCCTGGTGGTGCTCGACGAGGCGTACCGCGAGTTCGTCACCGACCCGGACGTCCCCGACGGCCTGGCGACCTACGGCGACCGCCCGAACGTCGCCGTGCTGCGGACGCTGTCCAAGGCGTGGGGGCTGGCCGGGCTGCGCGTCGGCTACCTGGTGGCCGGGCCCGAGGTGGCCGCCGCCGTCCGCAAGGTCGTCACGCCGTTCTCCACCTCGCTCGCCGCCCAGACGGCGGCGCTGGCCGCGCTGAAGGCCGAAGACGAGATGGCCCGCCGGGCCGCGCTCGTCGTGTCCGAGCGGGAGCGGCTGCTGGCCGCCGTGCGCCGACTGGTGCCGGACGTGCCCGAGTCGCAGGCCAACTTCGTCTGGCTGCCGCTGGGCGAGCGCGCCGTCTCGTTCGGCCAGGGCTGCGAGGAGCACCGGATCATCGTGCGGCCGTTCGCCGGCGACGGTGTGCGGGTCACCGTCGGCACTCCGGAGGAGAACGACGCGTTCCTCGCCGCGGCGGAGAAGTCCCTGCCCTGACGGCGCTCAGACGCCGGCCAGCACCACGGGCGTCGGCCCGGAGTAGTACCTGTCGTCGGTCTCCTTCGGCGAGCCGCCGGTGGTGCGCTCGACGACGACGAACCGGCCGGCGGTGTGCACGAAGCCCGGCACCCAGCGCTCGTCGGGAGTCTTTTTCAGGTCGGTGCGGGAGAGCTCGACGCCGAGCGTCGGGTGCAGCACCACCAGCTCCAGCTTGCGGGTGATCGCGTACGCCCCGAGCAGGCCGACCGCGACCAGCCGCAGGTCGCACTCCTTGCTGGTCCAGACGACCTTCTCCTTCGGACCGGTCCGCTCGAGCGCCCGGACGCAGCCGCTCGTGTCGCCGGCATTCTGGATCAACAGGTCGCCCTGCAGGAACGTGTTGTTACCGGTGGCGTACGGCTCCGGAGTCAGCGTGCCGTCGTAGTTCAGCCGCCACACCGCCCCGACATCACCGGGCTCGCCCTCGTAGTCCTGCTTGGCCGTGATCACCGTCTTGGCGGCGGACGCCTTGATCAGCGCGCAGCCGGAGTGCCCGCGCGCACAGGAGATCGGCTCGACGTACCAGTTGGCGTCCTCCGCCGGCCCCGCCGACGCGCCCGGCGGCTGCCAGTTCTTCAGCAGCGGCTTGCCGGTGGCCGCGTCGAACACCTGCAGTGTCGCCGGGGCCGCGCAGGAGTCCTTGGCGACGTAGGTGGTCTCCCCGGTCCAGTCGGTGTCGTGGCAGCCGGGGTGCTCGGTGAACGTGAACTCCCAGCGCCGCTTGCCCGTCCACGGGTTGTAGCCGATCACCTCGTCGCCGCCGGCGACCACGAGCACCGCGCCGCCGTCGGTGCTCGACCGGGCGGTGAAGATGCCGGCCGGCTGGTAGACGGTGGCCGCACCGGTGCGACGCCCGTCGTAGCGCTCCCCGACGCTGGCGCGCGCCTGGTCCTGCCACGCCACCCGGCCGGTGCGCGGGTTGAGGGCGACGACCACGCCGTCGGAGAACTTGACGATCACCAGGGCGACGCCCTCGTAGCTGCCCTCGACGGCCACCACCCCGGCCACCTCGGCGGGCCAGCGCCGGTAGGCCCAGTAGGGCGTCGTCTCGGTGCGGGCGGTCAACGAGGTGTCGGCCCAGACCCGACGCGCGTCGGCGTACACCCGCAGCCGCCCGTCGACGATCAGCGGGGCGGAGGTGAGGTCGCCGTAGCGCACCGGTGCCGCGTCCGGCCGCTCCGGGTAGGCGCCCTGCGCCTCGACGGCCGTCTCGGCCGGGGCGAGCACCCGGTAGCCGACCACCCCGGTCGCGCCGAGCACGGTGACCACCGCGAGCGCCGTCACCGCGAACCGGGCCCACCTCGGCCAGTGGGCGGGCCTGGACAGAACGGGTCTACGCGGTGACGACATCGCGACGCACTTTAGCGCGCCGGCCTCCGTAACCCGGAGCGAGCGCGGCAACCGGGTCAACCGGACGGGTCGGCCTCGGGCGGGAAGATCAGCCCGAGCCGGCGCATGTCGTCGAGCGGGTCGGCGACGGCGCACGTGCCGTAGCCGATCCACAGTGGACGCTCCCGGTCCAGCCGGCTGCGCACCGTCTCGACCAGCGGCACCGCGTCAGTGGTGGCGAGCACCTCGGCCACGTCGGCGGCCTCCGCGCCGTCGGCGGCGGCGATCGCGCCGGCGAGCACGTTGAGGAACCCGTGGTGCAGGAAACCGGTCTCCGGATCGGTGTGCCGCAGTGCGTGGTGCAGGCCCGCGGTCAGCTTGAACGGCAGCTCGCGGTCGCGACAGGCACAGATCACCGCGGCCAGCTCGACGGGCGTCGGGAACAGCTCGGCGGCGAGGCCGCCGGTGCGGAATTTCGGGGCGACGGGCTGACCGCTCGCCCGCGCCTCGGCCAGCGCGTCGAGGGCGGCCAGCAGCCCCCAGGTCAGCGGCACCTCGGCGTACCCGGTGCGCCCGGCGGCGACGGTGAAGAACGCGCGGACGCCCGGCATCGGGTCCTCGCCGCGCTTGGCCACCGGCGCTTCGATGTGGCTGACCGTCACCTGGTCGCCGGCTGCGACGAGGGCACCCGCGACGACGGTCAGCGGGCCGACGAGCCCGATCGCAAGCTTGTCCGCTTGGTCGATGCGGCGGGCCTGCAGATTTCGCCACAGCGCCCCCACCTCGTCGGCCGGGACGAGCAGCGGACCCACCAGCCGCGCGTACCAGGCCCGGCGCAGCTGCCGGTGCTCGGCCAGCGCATCACCGATCGACGCGCCGCGCGGCGGGAACATCGCGGCGTCGTCGAGGAGGCCCACCAGAAGCGGGGGCACGCGGGTCAGCACGTTGAGCAACCTAACGGACGGCCGCATCGGCGAACAACAACACGTCAGGCCGGCGTGATCGTCCACAGTAGACGAATCGTTCTCACGGCTGTGGATACACAAGGGCCACGGCCACCGCGGCCAGCCCCTCACCCCGTCCGGTGAATCCGAGCCCGTCGGTGGTGGTGGCCGAAATCCGGACCGGCGCGCTGATCGCGTCGCGAAGAATCTCTTCGGCGGCGGCCCGGCGCGGGCCGATCTTCGGCGACCGGCCGACCGCCTGCACCGCGACGTTGCCGATCCCGAAGCCGGCGGCGCGCACGCGGCGCGCGGCCTCGGCGAGCAGCGTGACGCCGGACGCGCCGGCCCACTCGGGGCGGTCGGTGCCGAAGTTCGAACCGAGGTCGCCGAGGCCGGCCGCGCCGAGCAGGGCGTCGCAGGCGGCGTGGGCGACGACGTCGCCGTCCGAGTGCCCGGCCAGCCCCGGGACGCCCTCCCACCGCAGGCCGGCCACCCAGCACTCGCGCGCCTCGTCGTAGGCGTGCACGTCGGTGCCGACGCCGACGAGCGGAACGATCACGCCGCGAGGGTACCGTGCGTCCCGGCAGCACCACTGGTCGCGGCTCCGCAGGGTCGGTTGGGCGACGGGTTGACCGGCCACCTACCCTGGCTAGGTGCCCGGATCCCTCCCCACCGTGCGCGCGGAGATCCGGCGCGCTCTGCTCGCCGTTCGCGGCGGCTCAACCGCGCTCCGTGGCGCCCTCCGCCGGCCCTGGGGCCGCCCGAGCGGCGCCGCGCTCCGTTTCATGATCCTGGTCGGCCTTGTCGCCGCGCTGTTCGTCGCGACGCTGGTCGCCGGGCTCGACAAGGACGCCCTGCTGAACGCCGCCGGGGGGAACGGCCTCTTCGCTCCCGCGGCCGCGGTGATCGGCAGCGCGCTGCTGGTGGCCGCCCTGGTGCCGCGCACGCTGCTGGCCCTCGCCGGGGGCGCGCTGTTCGGCACCGTGCTCGGGGCGGTTTACGTGCTGGTGGGCGTTACGACCGGAGCGGCACTCGCGTTCTGTGTGGGCCGGCTGCTCGGCCGGAGTTTCGTGTCCACGCGGCTACGCGGACGGGTGGCGGTCGTCGAGGCGGCGGTGGCCCGGCGCGGGGTGTGGGCAGTCGTCGTGTGCCGGCTCATCCCGATCGTGCCGTTCGCGCTGTCGAACTACGCCTTCGGGACGACGTCCGTGCGGCCCCGCCAGATGATCACCGGGACGATGCTGGGCGCGCTGCCGGCGACGGTGGCGTACGCGGCGCTCGGGTCGGCGACCATGCAGGGCGACTGGTTGGGCGCCAAGGTGGCGGGCGGCTGCGTCCTGGCGCTGGGCGCCTGCGGCGTGATCGGCACCTACTTCGTCTGGCGCCGCCGCCCCAGAGCCGCGGCCTGAGTCCAAGATCGCGGAGAGGTCGCGATCAGGGCGACCCCAGAAACAGCTCGGCGAGCCGCAGGTCGGCGGGTCTGGTGATCTTCATGGCGGCCTCGTCGCCGTCGACCGTGTGCACCGGGACGCCGATCTTCTCGGCCAGCCCGGCGTCGTCGGTGTGCTCGTCGACGGCCGCGGCATGGGCCGCCACCAGCACGTCGCGCCGGAAGCCCTGCGGGGTCTGGACGGCCCGCAGCACCGCCCTGTCGACGGTGCCCACCACCCGGCCGGCGTCGTCGACCTGCTTGATGGTGTCGATCACCGGTAGCACGGGGATCACCGCCGGGCTGCCGGCCCGCACGGCTGCCGCGACCCGCTCGATCAACGCCGGTGGGGCCAGCGCCCGGGCGGCGTCGTGCACGAGCACGATCTCCAGGGCCGGATCGGCCGCGGCCAGCGCCGCCGCCACCGACAACTGCCGGCTGGCACCGCCGGCCACGACGACGACGGGCGCCACGGCCGAGAGGAGCGCGCGCACCGCGTCGAGGGAATCAGCCGGCGCCGCGACCACGACCTGCCCGATCGACGCCGCGGCGCACAGCCGCCGCACGGCGTGCACCAGCAGCGGCTCACCGGCCAGCTCGCGCAGCGCCTTCGGGCCGCCCGGGCCCAGCCGCAGGCCCGCACCAGCCGCAGGAACAAGGACCGCGACGTCGCCACGCAGTGTCTGCGCGGTCACGTCGCGGTCCTTTGTTTGAGAGAGCGGACTCAGGCCTCGGTGAGCACCTTGTCCAACAGGACTTCCGCCTCGTCCTTCGTGCTCTTCTCAGCGAGCGCCACCTCGCCGACAAGAATGTCACGCGCCTTGGCCAACATGCGCTTTTCTCCTGCAGAAAGGCCGCGCTCACGCTCGCGGCGCCAGAGGTCCCGCACGACCTCCGCAACCTTGAGCGGGTTACCCGAGGCAAGCTTCTCCAGGTTCGCCTTGTAACGCCGCGACCAGTTGGTCGGCTCTTCGGTATGCGGAGCACGGAGTACGTCGAAGACCTTGGTCAGGCCTTCCTCTCCAACTACCTCGCGCACACCGACGATCTCGGCATTTTCGGCGGGAACCCGCACCGTCAGGTCACCCTGAGCGACCCTGAGGACGAGATAGAGTTTCTCCTCGCCCTTGACGACCCGGGTCTCGATTGCCTCGATGAGTGCGGCCCCGTGGTGGGGGTAGACAACGGTCTCGCCGACACTGAAAACCATAGGTTCGAAACCCCTTTCGCTGTGTCTAGGGTAACACGTCGTGGCCCCCGCCTTCTACACCGCAGGGCCGCATTAGTGCAGGTCAGGGTGGGTGTGAGTCCCCTTTCTCCCGCTTGACACCGCGAACGAACCATGCTTCTGCCTGGTCAGAGCGTTGCGGACGGTCCACGACCCCGCACCGGAGCGACCCGCCCGCCCACCTACCAACTATGACGCCCTGATGCACGTAAAGTCACGGTCGGTGATCGGCGCGGATCCGTGAGACCTTCGACATCCTTCGGCGCGACCCGCCCCACCCACTGGCGTGCGCCGGCCGGGTGCCAGACACTGGACGCGGGTGCAAGGAGTCGGTCAATGAACACGCCTCGCGCAGGCAACGGAGATGAACAGCCGCCGGGCGGCGGTGGACCGTCCGACGGCCTGTCCGGCATGCCACCGGAGTGGGGCCCCGTCGTCATCCCCGACGACGCGTCCGCGCTCGACGACGAGGCGGCCGCCGTCCGCAGGCAGTTCCGCCGCGACGCCCGCCGGTACCGGTGGCGCCGCCGGCTGCGGCTGTCGACTCCGCGCAGCCGGGAGGCGCCGTCCCTCGGTGTCCCGCTGGCCATCATGGCGATCGCCGTCGTAGCGACGCTCATCAGCCTGTTCGCGGTCGCCTGGCCGGGCAGCTACCGCAGCGGCCCGAACGGCGACGGGCTCACCACTCGGGCGAGGCCCCTCACCCTGCCCGACCTGACCCTGCTGGACACCGACGGCGTGCCCGTTCGGATCCGCGACGCTGCGCCGGCGGTGGTGCTGCTCGTCGACGGGTGCCAGTGCGAGGCCGTCATCGCCAACCTGACGCTCGCCGTCGACCCGCGCGTCGGCGTGCTGGTGGTCACCACCCCCGACCCGAACGCGTCGGCATCGGCGGCGCCCGGTGCCGGTTCCGGCGCGGCGAGCGGGTTGCCCGGCGGTCCCCCGCTGAGCGGCGGGCCGAGCGCGCACACCCCGGCCAGCCCGAGCGCCACCGGCGCGCTGGGCGTGCGGCTGCGCCGGCTGATGGACCCCGCCGGGGCGCTGCGTGCCTCGGTACCCGGCCTGCCCACCCCGCTTCCCGGCCCGACGGCACACGGCACGCTGCTGCTCGTCACGTCCGACTGGGCGGTGGTGCGGGTCGTGCCGACCACGGTTCCGATGTCGGAACTCAAGGAAGATCTCGACCGGCTGGCGAACTAGCCGAGCAGCGCGGCGTACAACGTCAGGCCCGGGCCGAACGCCATCATCACGATCGTTTGCGCGTCCGGACGGGCGCGCCGCACCTCATCGAGGATCATCAGCACCGTCGGCGAGGAACAGTTGCCGTGTGACGCGAGCGCCGCCCGGGACGCCGCCAGTTCCTCCTCCGGCAGCCCGAGCCGATCGCGCACGACGTCGAGGATCCGCGGGCCGCCCGGGTGCACCACCCAGCCGTCGACGTCGCAGCGCCGCAGCCCGTGCCGGTCCAGCAGGGCGTCGATCACCGGCGCGACGTGGGTGGCCAGCGCGTCGGGGACCTTCGGCGACAGGCCCATCCGGAAGCCGAGATCGGTCACGTGCCAGGACATGTGGTCGGCCGTGGTGGTGTCGGTGTACGCGGCCACCTCGCGCACGGAGAGGCCGGACGCGTCGGGCAGCAGCACCGCCGCGGCCGCCGCGTCCGAGAACAGCGAGTGCGCGATGATCTGCTGCGGATCCCGCGACGCCGGCTGCACGTGCAGGCTCGTCAGCTCGCAGCACAGCACGAGCGCGGGCCGGCCGCGGGCCGCGACGAAGTCGGCCGCCGCGCCCAGCCCGGGAAGTGCCGCGTAGCAACCCATGTGACCGACGAACAGCCGCTGCGTCGCGGCGGCCATCCCGAGATCGCGGGCGAGCAGGATGTCCAGCCCCGGGGAGACGTATCCGGTGCAGCTGCACACCGCGAACAGCCCCACGTCGGCCGGGGCGAGGCCGGCCGAATCCAGCGCGCGGCAAGCCGCCTCCTTGCCCATCGGCAGCGCCTCGACGAGGTAGCGCTCCATCCGCTGCCGCGTCGTCCACTGTGAAACGTCCTCAATGGACGGATTGATGATGCCGTGGCGGGTCACCACGCCGGAATGTTCGAAGATCCGCTTGGCGAATCCTCTTTGGACACCCGTGTAGTAGTCCGAGAAGAAGCCGTCCCACAGGTCCTGCTGCGCGGTCGGCGGCGGATGCGCCGCTCCGAGACCGGCGATCGCTACCATCGCGGGGCCGAGCCGTCGTTCTCCGGGTCGCCGCCGATCGCGGCCACCCCCAACCAGTCGGCGCAGACGTCCGACGTGGCCGGTTGCAGCGAACCGCAGCGCGCGTCGCGGAAGAGCCGCTCCAGCGGATGGCCGCGCCGGGTCGCGCTCGTGCCGGCCGCCTCCAGCATGCTCGCGGCGACGTCGGCCGCCGTGGTGCCGGCGAGCAGCTTGGCCCGCCACACCCACCGGTTCGTCTCCTCGTCGCCCGGTGCGTCGTCGACCCGCCGGGCCGCCTCGTCGACGACGAGGCGAGCGGCGGCCACCGCGGCGTCGGCCCGGCCGATGCGGGCCCGCACCGACGCCAGACCGCCGAGCTTGCGCGCCTTGACGTGCTCGACGGCCGCGTCGACGGCCGCCTGCGCGACGCCGACGTACACCGCCGCGTAGCTCGCGACCATCCAGTGCGGCATCAACTGCGCGACGAGCACCGCCAGGCCCTCGACGCCGCCGACCAGCGCATCCTCGGGCACCGTGACGTCGATGTGCACGTCGTGCGAGGCGGTCGCGCGCATGCCCAGCGCGTTCCAGGTGGGCTCGACGGTCAGGCCGGCCGTCGAAGCGGGCACGAGGAACTGCGACACCAGCGACGGATCGGCACTGCTGCGGGCGGCGACCAGGTACGCGTCGCTGTTCCCGGCGCCCGAGCAGAAAGTCTTGGCGCCCTTGATCTGCCAGCCGCCCGGCACCGCACTGTACGAAGTGGATAGTTGCGACAGCCGCGAACCCACCCCACGCTCACTCATCGCCACCGCGTACCACTGCCCATTCGCGGCCCCGCTAAGCACGCGGTCGCGTGCCACGTAGAACGAGTCCGGGACGCCAAGCGCCTGCACCATCTCGTCGGGCACGCCCGCCAGCGCCCCGGTGATCGACGCGTGCATGTTGAACACGAGCGCCGTGGCGCCGTTGCCGCGGGCCAGTTCGTACGCCACCTTCGCGTAGTCCGCGAAGCCGGCGCCCATCCCGCCCAGCCGCTGCGGCACCATGAGCCCGAACATGCCGGCGGCTCGAAGGTCGGCGAAGTCGTCGGTCGGGAAGTCGCCGGTCTCGTCGTGTGCGGCCGCGCGCGCGGCGAACCGCGGCGCGAGCCTGGCCGCGGCCTCTACCGCGGCGGCCGTCATCACGGCGTCGCCTCGCTTCGCGAGTCGACGCCTGTGACGCGAACGCCTCGCTCCGCTAGCCCTTCGCGTCCTGGCCTGATGGCTCGCTCGCTACGCTCGCTCGCTTTCACCCCGCGACCCTGGAAGAGGATTGCCGTGGATCGACTCGGCACGATGGGAACCTCCCGACGGCGCGAAAACAACCAGCGGACCAGCGGCAGCGGGGCCGGCCGGATCCCGCGCAACCGCAACGCGACGCCGTGCCGCGCGCACAACGCAACCAGCCTGCGCCGGTTGACGAACAGGGCGGGATCGTGCAGGCCCCGGGGAACCCGAGGCACCCGCTCGGCCAGCGTCACCGCGACGAACCTGGACAGCGCCGTGTCGGCCAGCGTGTCGAGCACCAGCGTGCCGCCCGGACGCAGCACCCGGCACGCCTCGGCGACCACAGTGGACAGATCGGTGACATGTTCCAGGATCTCGCCGGCGGACACCACGTCGGCGCACGCGTCGGGCAGCGGCAGCCGCGCGACGTCGGCCCGCACCGCAAGCACGCCGTGCTCGGCCGCCTGGGACAGCGCCGACCCGACCAGGTCCACCCCGACGTGCCGGTAGCCCCGCACGTGCGGCGCCAGCAGGCCGCCGCCGCAGCCCAGGTCGACAAGGACGGCGCCGGGCCGGGCCGGCGGCGGGATCAGCTTCGCGCGGGCCTTGGCCAGCCAGTGCAGCATCGCGAACTGCCCGCCCGGCAACCACCACTGCCCGGCCAGCTCGTGGTACTGGCGCACGTCGTTGCGTGGCCGGGTCGCGGTGGGCATGCGACGAGCCTGACATGAATGCGTCTCGCGAGCCACACTTGCCCATGCGCTTTCAGGTGCGGGCCCGGCCATCGACAGTGCGCTTGCTTCAGGCGAGCCATCCGCTGCCGGGCGCGGCGGTCACCGTCGTCGCGGCGCTGCTCTCGATCGGTGCGGGCGTGCGGCCGTTGGCGGCCGTCGGGGTCACGGCGACGATCGCGGCCAGCCAGTTCGCCGTCGGCTGGGCCAACGACGCGATCGACGCGCCGCGCGACGCACGCGTCGGCCGCTCGGACAAGCCGGTCGCGACCGGCGCGGTGACGCGCCGGGCGGCCGGCACCGCCGCGGTGGTCGCGGCCGCGGCCTGTCTTGCGCTCGCGGTCGCGACGGCCGCAGGCGCCGACCGGCCGTGGGTGTTCCTCGTGGCGTGGTTGGGCCTGGGCTCGGCGCTGTCCTACGACTGGCCGCTGAAGTCCACCGTGCTCTCGCCGCTTCCGTACGCGGTCTCCTTCGCGTGCCTGCCGGCATTCGTGGTGCTGGTGGCCGGCCATTCGGTGCCCGCCTGGCTGGTGCTCGCGGGCGGCCTGCTCGGCTTCGGCGCGCACTTCGCCAACGTCGTCCCGGACATGGCCGACGACGAGGCGACCGGCGTGCGCGGCCTCCCGCACCGCCTCGGCGCCGACGGAGCGCTCGCGGTGTCGGCCGGCGCGCTGCTCGCCGTCACCGCACTGTTGATCTTCGGTCCGCCGGGGCCGCCGCGGGCGTTCGGCGCCGCGGCGGGCGCGGTCGCCGTCGTGGTCCTGCTCCTGGGAGCCTTCGTCGGACGACGTAGTGCCGCGCGCCACTGGGCCTTCCGGGGAGTGATCGGCGTCGCCCTGGTGGACGTGGCGCTGCTGATCGCGGGCGGCGCGCTGCAGTAGGCCCGGTTCCGCGATCTTGGACGTCGATCGGTGCCAGGGCACCGATCGACGTCCAAGATCGGCCGGTGGCCCCGGCAACCTTGGGGTATGCGAACGGGCCGCTGGCGTCCCATCTAGGCTGTACCCGGCCGGGCTTTCCGTTTTAGGAGGACCTCACGTGACCCGCTCGATGATGCGCGGCGCGACGGCGCTCGCCGCGTCGGCCGCTGTGGCGGCCGGGCTGCTGCTCGCCGGCTGTGGTGCCGGTCAGGTCACCCAGACGGAAACCCAGCAACCGCCGATCAGCGGCGTCAACATCGACTCCCCGGACCACAAGGTCCTCCTGCGCAACCTGGCCGTCGTGTACACGGGGCCGGACGGCTACCCGCAGGGCTCGACGGTGCCGCTGCAGGTGTGGATCGTCAACCAGAACCAGGAGACGCTGAAGCTGGTGTCGGTGACCACCGACGCCGGCACCGTCGTGCTGGCCGGGTCGGGTGCGGTGCCGTCATCGTCGGCGCCGGCTCCGGCCACGTCGTCGGCGTCCCCGTCGGCATCCGGGTCGCCCTCGGCGCCGGCGAGCCGCAGCGGGTCGCCGTCGGCGTCCGGGTCGCCGGCGGCCTCGGCCTCCCCGACGGCCTCGCCCACCGCGTCGCCAACGCCGAGCGGGCCGCCGGTCAACCGGCAGATCAACGTCGAGATCAAGTCGCGCGAGATGGCGATCCTGGACCCGACCGGCCAGCGCTACCTGCAGATCACCGGGCTCAGCGAGGATCTGCGCCCGGGCCAGAACGTGGTACTGACGTTCCGGTTCGACAACGGCGTGGAGATCAAGACCCCGGTTCCGATCGCCGTGCCGCTCTCGCCGCTGCCCCGCACCCCGCTGGAGTTCGACGACCACGAGTGACTTTTCGTCACACCTCCCCGCTAACGTTCCGCGGGTGAGCACCAAACGCGCCGTCTACGAATGTGACGTCTGCGGGCACCGCCCGCCCAAGTGGGTCGGGCGCTGCCCCGATTGCGGCGAGTGGGGCTCGGTCATCGAGGCGCTCGGCACGCCGGTGGTCGCCGGGCGGCCGGTGTCCACCCGCGCGCCGGGCGAGCCGGCCCGTCCCATTGCCGCCATCAGCGCCCAGCCGGCGCAGGCCAGGCCAACCGGCGTCGGCGAGTTCGACAGGGTGCTCGGCGGCGGCATCGTGCCCGGCGCGGTGGTCCTGCTGGCCGGCGAGCCGGGCGTCGGCAAGTCCACGCTGCTGCTCGAGGTGGCGCAGCAATGGGCGGCCGGCCAGGCCACGCCGGCGCTGGTGGTCAGCGGCGAGGAGTCGGCGAGCCAGGTGCGGCTGCGCGCCGAGCGCATCGGCAGCCTGCACGAGCGGCTCTACCTGGCCTGCGAGACCGACCTGGAGGCCGTGCTGGGCCACCTCGACTCGGTGAAGCCGGGCCTGCTCGTGCTCGACTCGGTGCAGACGATCACCATGGGCGGCAGCGAGCGGATCGCCGGCGGCGTCACGCAGGTCCGGGCGGTCACGGCGGCCCTGGTGTCCGTGGCCAAGGAGCGCGGCATCGCCACCGTGCTCGTCGGGCACGTCACCAAGGACGGGCAGGTGGCCGGCCCGCGCACGCTCGAGCACCTGGTCGACGTGGTGCTGCAGTTCGAGGGCGACAAGCACTCCTCGTTGCGCATGGTGCGCGGGTTGAAGAACCGCTACGGCGCGGCCGACGAGGTGGGCTGCTTCGAGATGCACGAGGGTGGCCTCACCAGCCTGCCCGACCCGTCCGGGCTGTTCCTCAACCGGTACACCGAGTCGGTGCCGGGCACCTGCGTCACCGTCGGCATGGACGGGCGCCGCGCCCTCGTCACCGAGATCCAGGCGCTGGTGAGCGCTTTCCCTACCACCGTGCCCCGGCGGGTGGTCAGCGGGCTCGACGGGTCGCGGTTCGCGATGATCCTGGCCGTGCTGCAACGGCGGGGCAAGGTGCGGGTGCACGACAAGGAGGTCTTCGCGGCCACCGTCGGGGGCATCCGCGTCGTCGAGCCCGCGGCCGATCTCGCCGTCGGTCTGGCGGTGGCCTCGGTGTTCCACGAGGTGGCGCTGGCGCCCGACATGGTGGCGATCGGCGAGGTCGGCCTCACCGGCGAGATCCGCCGGGTCGGGGCGATGCCCAAGCGGCTGGCGGAGGCGGCCCGGCTCGGGTTCCGGTTCGCGCTGGTTCCGCCCGGCTGCGGGCCGGCGGCCACCGGTCAGGTGCCGGCCGGCATGCAGGTGCGCGAGGTGGGCGACATGCTCTCCGCGCTGCGGGCCTCCGCGCAGGCCGGGGTCGCCGCTACAGACGGCTTGTGATGTCGACGCTCTCGGGCGCGTAGGCGGCGAGCGCCGCCACCTTCGCCGGCCCGGTGCCGGTGAACTCGCGCATCCGCACGGCGAGGTCGAACTCGGCGGCGAGCGGATAGCCGCGTCCCGCCGCGCGCAGCACGCCCTTGTCCCAGAACCCGGGATGGTCGCCGAGCGCGTCAAGGCCCCGCTGCAGGCGCACCAGCAGGAACTCCTCACCGGCCGCCCGCACACCCGTGATCTCGGCGATCGTGGCCCAGGGCAACAGCAGCCGGCGCAGCACACCGGGCCGCACACTCAGCGCGTACGGCGTCGCCACCACGCTCGGGCGGCGGAACACCGGCACACACGACGCACCCACCACCGCGGCTGCCGCCACGATCGTCCACTGTGGAACCGACGCGAGCGGGTTGGCTTCGCCCGAGTTCAGCCTGGCCGGCTCGTCGCCGAAGAGCACCCACGCCGCGACGACGGCCAACCCACCGGCGGCCGCACACACACCCACTACCTTCAGCGCGCGGCCTGGAAATGCCCGCCGCCACTCGATCCGATCCGCCCCGGTCAACCTTTCACTCCCCGCTGCACGGGTCCCCCGATCCGAGCGCCGGCTCACTCTACGGGCTGTGCCGTGGGGCGCGACAGCACCGACTCGCCCCAGGTCCGTAGACTGTGCCCCGTGCCGATCGAGCGCGAACCCCACCGGCCCGCCGCCAGCGGTGCTGGCGTGTGGACCAGCCCGGTGGGCTCCGGCGACCCCATGCGGGCCACGCTGGCACTCATGGCGCCCGGCACCGCCCTGCGCGACGGCCTCGAACGCATCCTGCGCGGCCGCACCGGTGCCCTGATCGTGCTCGGGCACGACGAGATCGTCGAGTCGATCTGCACCGGCAGCGGGTTCCCGCTCGACATCGAGTTCTCCGCCACCCGCCTGCGCGAACTGTGCAAGATGGACGGTGCCGTGGTGCTGTCCAGCGACGGCACGCGCATCGTGCGCGCGGCCGTGCACCTGATGCCGGATCCGACGATCCAGTCCGACGAGTCGGGCACCCGCCACCGCACGGCCGAGCGGGTGGCCCGGCAGACCGGTTTTCCGGTGATCTCGGTGAGCCAGTCGATGCGCATCATCGGGTTGTACGTAAACGGGCAGCGCCACGTTCTCGACGATTCGGCCGCAATTCTGTCCAAGGCGAATCAGGCGCTGCAGACGCTCGAACGCTACAAGCTCCGCCTCGACGAGGTGTCCGGCACGCTGTCCGCGCTGGAGATCGAAGACCTCGTCACTGTGCGCGACGCGGTGGCCGTGGTGCAGCGGCTGGAGATGGTGCGCCGGATCGCCGACGAGATCGCCGGCTACGTCGTCGAACTGGGCACCGACGGGCGGCTGCTGGCCCTGCAGCTCGAGGAGCTGATGGCCGGCGTCGAGGCCGACCGGACGCTGGTGATCCGCGACTACCTGCCCGGCGACTCCGGCCGCCGGCTGCGCCAGGCCGACGACTCCTGCGAGGCGCTCGACGCGCTGACCGCCACCGAGCTGATCGACCTGGTCGCCGTCGCGAAGGCGCTCGGCTACCCGGGTGCGGCCGACGCCCTGGACGCGGCCGTGTCGCCGCGCGGGTACCGGCTGCTGGCGAAGGTGCCGCGGCTGCCGGTGCCGGTCATCGACCGGCTGGTCGACCACTTCGGCAGCCTGCAGCGGCTGCTCGGCGCCACTGTCGAAGACCTGCAGGCCGTCGACGGGGTGGGCGACGCAAGGGCCCGCGGCGTGCGGGAGGGCCTGTCGAGACTGGCCGAGGCGTCGATCCTGGAGCGCTACGTCTGACCGTCTCCTGGACGTTGGAAATTCAGGGGCTCGTTTCTGGGCCCTGAATTTCCAAGATCCCGGGAGCTAGGCGGTGATCGTCACCGTCACGGGCTCGCTGATCTTGTTGCCCAGGCGGCCGCGGAGCTGGTAGGTGCCGGGCTTTGCCAGCGGCTGGGCGGTACAGCCCGCGGCGGTGCTCTTGCCCTCCCACACCTGGTAGTACTCCAGCTCGAGGCTGGGCTGCAGGGATCGCACGTCGGCGTTGCCGCCCTGGTGACCGCACGCGTCAGAAGACCACTGCTTGGTGCCGGACTGCTCCAGGTACAGCTCCTGCATGGCGGCGCCGACGTCGCGCACGCAGGTCCGGGCCGAGACGTTCTTGATCCGGATGAAGAACTTCACCGGGTAACCCTGCCGAACCGAGGTGCTCTCGGCCGCTGAGACGACGGTGAGCTCGGCATCGGTGCAGGTTTCCCCGGTGGCGCCGCCGCCCGACACGCCGGTGTTCGTGCCGTTGCCGGCGTTCGGCGGCAACCCGGACGACGGATCCGACGGGTTGGGTGTGATGACCGAGGGCACCGGCGACGCCCCGCCCGCCCCGATCCCGGTCTCGCTCGGCGCGTTGGTGGGCTGTGCGTTCGGCTTTTTCGCCGGATCGTCCCCGCCCGAACATGAATACGCGAGAATCATGATGACGGCGACGATCGCCCCGGCGACCATCGCGCGGCGCCGCCAATACACGCTGGGGGACAACGGACCAACCGTCAGTCTCATGATGTTTTCACGTTAGTCCCGGCAGTGGTGACAGTTGTGGCGGCGCGCCGATGTACGGTCGCGGACGATGTCTGAATTTTCGGCGACAGAGTCGGCTGCGCCGCGTGCGGCCCCGCCGACTCTGTCGCTCGCGGCCGCGGCCTCGGACTGGTACGAATCCGCCGCCCGGGAACTGCCGTGGCGCGAACCGGGAACCACGCCGTGGGGCGTGGTGGTCAGCGAGATCATGCTGCAGCAGACACCGGTCGGCCGCGTCGCGCCGGCCTGGCGGGACTGGATGGCGCGCTGGCCCACGCCGGCCGCGATGGCGTCGGATCCGGACCAGCCGGCTGCGGCGATCCGGATGTGGGGCCGGCTGGGCTATCCGCGGCGGGCGCTGCGCCTCCACGAGATCGCGACCACCGTGGTCGACAGGCACGGCGGCGAGATCCCGGCGGACCTGGACGACCTGCTGGCGCTGCCCGGCGTCGGCTCGTACACGGCCCGTGCGGTGGCGGCATTCGCGTTCGGGCAGCGGCACCCCGTCGTCGACACCAACGTGCGACGCTTCGTCGCCCGCGCCGTGAGCGGACTCGCCGACGCCGGACCGGCCACCACCCAGCGCGACCTCGACGCTGTGGAGGCGCTGCTGCCGGCCAACCCTCCGGACGCGGCCCGGGCCAGCATCGCGTTCATGGAACTCGGCGCGGTGGTCTGTGTGGCCCGCTCGCCGCGCTGCGGGGTGTGCCCGGTCGTGACGTCGTGCGCCTGGCGGCTCGCCGGCTCACCCGCCTCGGCGGTGCCGGCCCCGCGCGCCCAGACCTACGCCGGCACCGATCGGCAGGTGCGCGGCTTGCTGATGGCCGTGCTGCGCGACGCCGACGTCCCGGTACCCGCCCCGGCACTCGACACGGTCTGGCCGGACGCCGCCCAACGCACCCGGGCCCTGGCCGGCCTCCTGGCCGACGGTCTGGCCATCGAACCGGCGCCGGGGCACTACACCCTGCCCCGCACCGGCGCTTAGCCCCAGACGCCCCTCCAGCGACAGCAGGCGTCCAAGATCGCGGCGGAGATCGGGCCACGGAAAGCGGAACGCCCGCCACCGCGTCAGCGGCAGCGGGCGTTCCGCGTTCGTACAGCCCTACTCGTCGGCGGTCTTGCCCAGGTCTACGGGCACGGCGTCCGGCACCAGGGCCGGCTTGTCGGCTCCGCGGAAGGTGAGCGTCGACTTCTCGATGTCCATCGGGTCGCCGTTGCAGTCGACAACCACGATCTGCCCCGGACGCAACTCGTTGAACAGGATCTTCTCCGACAACGAGTCCTCGATCTCCCGCTGGATCGTGCGCCGCAACGGCCGCGCCCCCAGCACCGGGTCGTAGCCCTTCTTGGCCAGGAACCGCTTCGAGTTCTCCGTCAACTCAAGACCCATGTCCTTGTTCTTCAACTGGCTCTCGATGCGCCCGATCATCAGATCCACGATCTGCAGGATCTCCTGCTCGGTGAGCTGGTGGAACACGATCGTGTCATCGATCCGGTTCAGGAACTCCGGCCGGAAATGCTGCGTCAACTC
>Ga0111539_10002272_pt1 | contig 25576 bp, 28 predicted proteins | sample RhiMethybrSRZTD1_FD_79667 | JGI IMG/M metagenome (GOLD analysis project Ga0111539, IMG submission 79667) | Populus rhizosphere microbial communities from Tennessee, USA - Rhizosphere MetaG P. TD hybrid SRZTD1 (version 2) (version 2) | ecosystem: Host-associated > Plants > Roots > Rhizosphere >...
AGGCGGTGGTCGGGCGGCGCATCGGTCTCGATCGCCGCGTCCTCGAGATCCTCGGGCCGGATGCCGAGCACGACGAGCTTGCCTTCGAACCCCTTCAACGCGGGCCGCTTGTCGAGCAGCTCCGAGCTGAGCGCAAGGCGCTCGTCGCCGACGAGCGCGTGCAGCGCTCCGTTCGACGCCTCGAGGGTCGTCTCGATCAGGTTCATGGCCGGGCTGCCGATGAAGCCGCCGACGAAGAGGTTGACCGGCCGGTCGTAGAGCTCCTGCGGCGAGGCGACCTGCTGCAGCTCTCCCTTGCGCATGACGGCGACGCGATCGCCCATCGTCATCGCCTCGATCTGGTCGTGCGTGACGTAGAGCGTCGTGACGCCGAGGTCGTCCTGGATGCGCGCGATCTCCGCACGCGTCTGTACGCGCAGCTTCGCGTCGAGGTTCGAGAGCGGCTCGTCCATGAGGAAAGCCTGGGGGCGCCGCACGATCGCGCGGCCCATGGCGACGCGCTGGCGCTGACCGCCGGAGAGCGCGCGCGGCTTCCGCTTCAGGAACGGCTCGAGCCCGAGAATGCGCGCCGCCTCTTTCACGCGCGTGTCGATCTCGGCCTTCTTCTCCTTGCGAAGCTTGAGCCCGAACGCGATGTTGTCGTAGACCGAGAGATGCGGATAGAGCGCGTAGCTCTGGAAGACCATCGCGATGTCGCGGTCGCGGGAAGGCACGTGGTTCACGACGCGGTCGCCGATGCGCAGGACCCCCTCGCTGATCTCCTCGAGCCCGGCGACCATCCGAAGGGCCGTGGTCTTGCCGCACCCCGACGGCCCGACGAGAACCATGAACTCGCCGTCCTCGATCCCGAGGCTCATGTCCGAGACAGCACGAGTGCCGTCCGGATAGACCTTCGCAACCCGATCGAATGTAACTCCCGCTACTGGAGGCCCCCGTTTCCCCGCTTGAGCGCGGCGAGCTTACCAAGTCGAAACAATTCTGTGCGAGGTTGCAGTCACTAGACTCGGCGCGGTGGACACGCGCACCATCGCCATCCTCGAGGGGGACGAGACCGGGCAGGAACTGCTCGAGGAGGCCGTCCGCATCCTCTCGCCCGACGCGATCGGCTTCGAGCTCGAGCTCCAGCGCTTCGACCTCTCGCTCGAGACCCGTCGGCGCACGGACAACCAGGTCGTGCACGAGGCGGCGGCCGCGGTCCGGGAGCAGGGCCTCGGCCTGAAGGCCGCCACCGTCACGCCCGAGGGCAAGGACGACGTCGGTAGCCCGAATCGCATCCTGCGGGAGGAGATCGGCGGCCACGTGATCGTCCGCACCGGGCGCCGCATCCCCGGAGTCGTGCCGATCGGCGGGGCCTTCTATCCCATCTCGGTCGTGCGCATGGCCGTCGGCGACGCCTACGGCGCCAAGGAGTGGCGCGAGGGCGACGGCGAAGAGGAGGTCGCCTTCCGCACAGAGCGCATCGAGCGGCGCATCTGCCACGCGGTCGCCGAGTTCTCTTTCCGCCACGCCGAGCGCACGAAAGCGAAGGTCTTCGGCGGGCCCAAGTACACGGTGAGCCCGGTCTACGAGGGCATGCTCAAGGAGGAGATGGACGCCGCCGCAGAGCGTCATCCCGACGTCCCCTACGAGCCGCAGCTCATCGACGCGACGTTCGCGCTCCTGATCGGGTCGGCGGGCGAGGCGCTCGTCATCCCGGCGCTGAACCGCGATGGAGACATCCTCTCCGACCTCGTCCTGCCCCTGTTCGGCTCGATCGCAGGCTCGGAATCCCTGCTCGTCGCGTTCAACGAGGACTACACGCCGCGCGCGCTCATGGCCGAGGCAGCGCACGGCACGGCCCCCGCGCTCCAGGGCAAGAACGTCGCGAACCCGATGGCGATGATCCTCGCCTCCGCCGCGCTCCTCTCCCACATCGACGACGAGGACGCGCGCGCCGCCGGACGGGCGATCCGCGAGGCGGCGCTGGAGGCCGTCTCGGCGGGGACGAGGACCGCCGACCTCGGCGGCCACGCGTCCACCACCGAGTTCACGGACGACGTCATCGCCCGCGTTCGCTCCAAGCTCGAGGTCTGGGCCTCTCTGGGCAACGTTTGAGGCGCGTCGGGGCGTACCTCCGCAGCCTCGACCCGAGGCTGCCTCGCTCGGTCTGGATCCTGAACACGGGCGGCCTCTTGAACGCAGTCGGGACAGGCATGGCCTATCCGTTCGTCGTCATCTACCTGCACAACGTGCGCGGCTTTTCGCTCGGGATCTCGGGGCTCATCGTGGCCGCCTCGGGGGCCGCCGGCATCGTCTTCGGGCCGGCGATCGGCGTCGTCATCGACAAGATCGGCGGCCGCCTGACGCTTGCGGGTGCGCTCATCCTCCAGGCGATCGGCTGGGGAAGCTTCCCGCTCGTCCAGGAGCCCTGGCACGGCGTTCTCGCCGCGATCGTGGCGGGAATCGGGAACGCGGGCTTCTGGCCGAGCCAGTCTGCGCTCCTGGCCGGCCTGACCTCGCAGGCACGCCGGCATGGGGCTTTCGCCCTGCAACGCGTGACCCGCAACCTCGGGATCGGCCTCGGCGGGCTCCTCGGCGGCCTGATCGCCACCACCTCGGATGCGTCGAGCTTCACCGTGCTCTTCGCCGTCAACGCGCTGACGTTCTTCCTCTTCGTCGGGATGCTCTTCTTCGTTCCCGACCCGCAGATCGCAGCGGCGGATCCGGACACGCCGCGCGGCGGCTATCTCGACGTGCTCCGCAACCACGTCTTCCTCGGGATCGCGGGCCTGAACGTCGTCTTCGTGACGGCGGGCTACGCGCAGATCGAGCTCCTGCCGGTGTTCGCGAAGAACGAGGCCGGCGTGAGCGAGCGGGAGATCGGGCTCATCTTCTTCCTGAACACCGTGATCGTCGCGGTCGCACAGCTGCCGGTCGCCAAGCTCCTCGAGGGCCGCAGCCGCATGCGCTCGCTCGCCGCCATGTGCGTCCTCTGGGCGGTCTCGTGGATCTTCGTCTTCATCGGCGGAGCCGCATTCGAGGCTGCTGCCGCCGTGGCGATCTTCTCCTTCGCGGTGATTCTCTTCGGCCTCGGCGAGTGCTTCCAGGGGCCGGTGCAGGGCGCGCTCGTGGCCGACCTCGCGCCGCCGCGGCTCCGCGGGCGTTACATGGCGGTCTCGACGAACTCCTGGGATCTCGGCTTTCTCCTCGGCCCGGCCATCGGCGGCTTCATCCTCGCCGCCGAGCCGCTCGCGCTCTGGCCGCTCGCCGCGGTCGCCTGCCTCGCGGCCGGAGCCGGAGCGCTCTCGCTCGAGAGTAGGCTGCCGCCGAAGCTCCGGCTCACCCCGGCGTGACGGTCAGCTGAGCGCTCGCTCGATGGCGGCTCGGCCGCCCTGCAGCACCGGCTCGCCGTGGGAGACGAGCACCAACTCGACCGGCAGGTCGAGAAGCGCGCGTAGCGCCTCGCGCAGCTCGTCGTAGCTCAGGCCCGGCTCCAGGTAGCGGAGCCAGCCCGGGGGGCACATGCGGAGGCCCCCCTGATCGTCCCCGAGGAGGCGATCGCCCGGGACGAGCGCACGTGGGCCCGGGAGCCACACCATGGTCTCCCCCGCCCGCCGGATGGTCACCGTCTCCACGCCCTCGGGGAGCGACGGCTTGGCGCGGGATGTCGTCGCGTCGAAGCGCCGAACGACCTCGTCCCGGCTGCGGCGATGGAAACCGATCGTCGTCAGGACGCGGACCGGCCGGCCGTGGGCTCGCACCCGTTCCTCGAGGGCGGGCCAGAGCTCGTCCGGGACGAGCGGGTCGACGAAGACGAACGCGTCGGGAGCCTCATACGCGACCGACCCGACGGTCTCGGGCCAGTCGGCGGGGCTGTCGGCTGAGGCGCCGGGCACCCACTCAGGATGCGGCGCTTCCCAGCGCCAGAGCCCCGGCGCGAGCTCCGCGAGCCGCGCTATCGCTGGTCGAGCGGAGGGTTCTGGACGTTGTGCTCGGTGGCGTATTCGTCCACCAGCTTGTTGATCACGTCCGCTCCGTCGCCGTAGGCGTAGTTGATCTTCACGAACGGCTCCCATTTCTCGGGAAGCGCGTCCTCCGGGAAGATCGCCTCGACCGGGCATTCCGGCTCGCACGCGCCGCAGTCGATGCACTCCTCCGGGTCGATGATGAGTATGCGGTCGAAAACGTGGATGCAGTCCACCGGACACACGTCCACGCAGGACAGATCTTTGATGTCGATGCACGGCTCGGCGATGATGTAGGTCATCGCCGACCAGTTTATGTAACGAGCTCTTCGACTAGCTGCGGTGCCCGCTCGGCGAGCGCAGAGCGGGCCACCACCTGGTCGAGGCCGGCTTCGTGCGCCGCCCGCAGGCCGGCGGTATCGGTGTGATTCGTGTACCCGAGGATAGGAATGTCGGGCCAGGAGTCGGCCACCTCGTAGGGATCGATGCGGGCGAGATCGCAGATGACGAGGTCGGGCGAATCCACGCTGTCGGTCGTGATCAGCTTGTGGGACTCGCCCAGAAGCACGTCCAGCTTTCCTCGAAAGAAGAGATCGACCCCCGCCAGCAGGATCGTCGCCACGCGCGGGAGCGTACCATCCCGCGAGGGCGGAAAACAGGGCTTTGCTAGCTTTGTCGCGCATGGCGACGACCGCCTGCTTCGCGAAAAAAGTGGCCCTCTGGTTCGAGCGCGAAGGGGTGGAGCGGGTCGCCGACCCCGCTCGGCTCCGGCAGATGAACATGGCGATCGCCCTGGCCGCCTCGCGCTGGAACGAATTCGCCGTCGAGCCCGACGCAGAGCACCGGATGAGCGCGTGGCTCGACGAGGTTGAGCGGCGCGCGGTCGTGCGCCGAGCCGAGGCGCGGGCCGAGGCGATCCGGCTGGCGCGAGGCTGGTTCAGCGACTGCCTCGGCGATCAGAGCAACGACGCGGAAGCCAAGTAACAGACTGTTACTTGATCAATTTGGCACAGAGTCTCGGTGTGAGAACCCTGCTCAGGCCAGAATCCGACTTAGTAACAGACTGTTACTAGGCGAATTTGGGCGCACATCTGTCCAGGACACAGCACGTCTCAGACGTCCACGCCGAACTTCTCGAAGAGGCGGTTGAAGGCGATGCGGATCCACCAGAAGCGGTCGAAGAAGAGCAGGAGCCCGAGCGCGACGAGGAGCGCGCCGCTTACGAACCTGACCGCGTCGTAACGGTCGCGGAGCCAGCGTGAGGCGCCCATCGCGCGGTCGAAGCCGATCCCCACGAGGACGAACGGCACGGCGAGGCCGAGGGAATAGACGAGCAGGAGAAGCGACCCCTGGGCGGCCGTGGAAGCATCGCCGGCGAGCGCAAGGATGGTCGCGAGCACCGGTCCGATGCACGGGGCGGCGCAGACTCCGAAGGCGCCGCCGAGAAGGGCGCGCGAGCCGCGGCGACGGGCTCCCTCGACGAGCTCGGGCGCGACCATGCGGTCGAGCCACGGGAACGGCAGGAGGCCCATGAAGGCGAAGCCGAAGACAACGACGATCACGCCCGCGACCATGGAAAGGAGCCGCTGATCGTGGACGAGCCCGCCGGCCGCGCCAGCCAGCGCGCCGAGCGCGACGAAGACCAGCGTGAAGCCGGCGATGAAGGGGATGCTGGCCGCCACGACCTTCCTCCCGCCCACCCCGATCTGCACGCCAGAGACCGCTGAGAGATAGCCGGGGACGAGCGGGAGCACGCAGGGAGTGACGAAGGACAGGAGGCCCGCGACGAACGCGAGCGGAATCTTGGCCTCCATGGACTAAGCCTCAGGCGTCGTAGCGCGCGAGCTCTTCATCGACCCGGCGCTCGAGCTCGGGATCCAGGCTGAAGCGACCGTTGGCGGACGGCCCTGACTCCTCCGCTTTCCGGCTCCGACTCCAGCGATAGGCGAGGAAGCCGACGACCCCCGCCGCGAGCACGATTCCGGCGAGCGGGAGCACCCATGCCAGCAGGTTGAAGCCGCTCTTGGGCGGGGCGGCGAGAACGCTCTCCCCGAACTGTTCGACGAGCTGGTCCTTGATCTCCGACTTCGTGTCCCCGGCCGCTATGCGAGCGCGGATGAAGGCGCGCATGCGCTCGGCGATCGGCGAGGTCGACGCGGCGAGCGTCTCGTGGCAGGTCGGGCAGATGAGCTCGCGCTCGAGCTCAGGGAGCGTCGGGTTCTGCTCGCTCGCCGCCGCCGGCGCGACCACGGCGAGCGCGACGACGAGCACGCCGAGGAGCTTTCGCGTCATGCCGGTTGGCCGAGCGCGATCTTGATGTTGCGCTCGAGATCTTCCTCGGTGAGCGGCCCGGCGACGTGCTCGCCGACGATCCTGCCCTGTGCGTCGATGAACCACGTCTCCGGGAATCCCGTCACCCCGTAGTGCCCGAGTGTCGAGCCGTGCTTGTCGCGGACGACGGGATACGTGATCCCCGCCCGGTCGACGAATCGCTGCGCGTCGAGGTCGAAGTCCTGCGCGTCCACGCCGAGGACGACCACGCCCTGGTCCTTGTAGCGGTTCCATGCCGACTCGAGGAGCGGCGCCTCGTCCTTGCACGGGCCGCACCAGGAGGCCCAGAAGTTGAGCACGACGGCCTTGCCGCGGAACGAGGCAAGGCTCACCTGCTCGCCGCTGTTCAGGTGCGGCAACGTGAAGTCGGGTGCCGGGCGGCCGGCATCAGGCGCCTCGTCGGGGTTGAACACCTTCCAGCCCAGAAGGGCGAGGAGCAGCGCGACCACCAGAACGGCGGCCGCTTGCAGGGCAATTCTCAGGCGGCCGGGCATGCCGCCTCCGAGTGTACTTACGCCCTCACGATGAAGACCGTGGAGCCGACCTCGACGCGCTCGAAGAGCCACTCCGCGTCCGGAATGCGCATCCGGATGCAGCCGTGGGAGGCCGAGTACCCGATCGAGGCGGCGTCGGGAGTCCCGTGGATGCCGACTCCCGAGGCCGAAAGGCCCATCCAGCGAGTGCCGAGCGGGTTGCCCGGGCCGGGCGGGATCGGGCTCGCGCCCGCTGCCCAGGCGGTGTCCGGCGGGTACCACCACGGGTTCCGCTGCATCGTCACGATCGTGAACTTGCCGATCGGAGTTGGGTAGATCGGCTGCCCGACCGCGACGCCGAAGCTTGCGCGGAAGCGCATGTGCGCTCCCTTGTAGAGGTAGAGGCGGTGCGACCCGCGTCGGATGACGACGACGGGCTTGAAGTTGAAGCGCGTCACGTCGGGCTTCACGACGCGGTACTGGACGGCCACGGGGCCGCGCGAGTTCGCGCGGATCGCGTCCTTCAGAAGCGCGCGGGTCGGCCGACGAAGGATGTTGAACCCCTCCCGCGACCTCGTGAAGTGCGGCCGCAGATGGCTGAGCCGGACGCGCGCGTCCCGCGGCTCCCGGGAAAGGAGCTCGTCCAGCTTCTCCACGTAGTGGCGGAGCTGGGCGAAATCGATGTCGACGGTGAGCGGCACGTCCGCGGGGGGAGCAGCCGCGAGCGCGTTCTTGACCGCCAGGGCGATGTGGGTGCGGACACCGAGCTGCCATGGCGTGGCTTCGAGCGTCCTCGCCCTGAAGCCGAGCTTGAACGGGGTCTTCACTGCGGCAACCACAGCGGCCTTCGCTTCGTCGGCGGTCATGCCTCCGACGTCGATTCCCTGAATCGTCACACCGGGTTGGATCGTGGCGGGCGGCGTCTGAGCGAATGCCGGCGCTGCTGCGACCAGAGCACCGACGAAGAAGGCGGTTGCGGCGAGCCCGCGCATCATGATCCCAATCCTATTCATCGAACAGGCTGAGGTCATTCGCTATCGCGCCGTCCGCTCCTGCGGCGAGCACGCGCTCGAGGTCCTCCCGGGTCTCGACCGTCCACGCGAAGACCGCTGCTCCGGCTGCGCGGCAGCGCGCGACGACCTTCGGGGTCACGAGCACGTGATGGAGCATGGCGGCATCCGCACCGGCGCCGGTGAGCATGTCGCCGATGCGAGCAGGAAGCGCTGCGCGAAGCACGCGAAGCCCCGGCGCGACGAATACGCGGAACGGGCGTCGCTCGCTGAGGCCGTGGCGGTCGTTCGGGTACGCGAGGCCCGTGGCGATTCCTGGTTCGAGCCGCTTGCCCTCCCGAAGCACCTGCGGATGGAAGGAGGTGACGAGCGTCCGCTCGAGGAGGCCGTGCTCGGCCACGGCCCGCACGATCCCCGCCTCGTGGCCGGGCGTCTTCACGTCGAGGTCGAGCCAGATCCGTGGCGGCGCCTGCCGCGCGAAGAGCCGGAGCGCGTCGTCGAGCACCGGGCTGTCCGGCTGAACCTGCGCGGCCGAGTGAGCGAGGCGGAGCCCTCCGTCCAACGCGAGGACGTCGAGCTCGACCATGTCCACCTCGGCCGCGAGCGCGGCGTCGAGCGCTGCGAGCGAGTTCTCGGGCGCGAGCGCGGAGGCGCCGCGATGGGCGACCTTCAGGTAGCCGCCCGCCGGCTTCGGCAGGCTCACGGACCGGGCGCGGTCGGGAGCAGATCCTGCTCGAGCTCGCCGCCGTGGGCCGCGTACCCGAGGATCATCCGGTCGGTCAGCCACTCCACGGGGGCGCGGTCGTCGGTGAGCGGCCCGCCGATACGGCCCATGGGGCTCAGCCGCGCGCGAAACTCGGGGACGAGCGACTCGGCGGCGGGGCTGATCGCCGCGATGCGACTCTCGAGCTCGGCCTGCGAGACCTCCTCAGGGAAGGCGAGGAGGAGCTGGTTGAACTCGAGCGCCCGCCAACGCCAGACCGAGGGGAACTGCGTCAGCATCGTGGTGCCGAGCGCGTCCGAGAGGCGCTCGTCCCCGGGCACGGCGGCCACGTTCAGCGCGACGGCTCCGCCGGGCGCCAGGTGATCGCGGACGAGGCGGAAGAACTCTTCGGTGGCGAGATAAAACGGGATGTAGGGCTGGTGGTAGGCGTCGACGGCGATGATGTCGTAGCGCTTGTCCGTCCCGGCCAGATAGGGGCGGCCGTCAGCCGTGACGACGTGCAGGCGCGAGTTGTCGCCGAGCCCGAAGTAACGGCGCCCGACCTCGGTCACCTTCGGGTCGATCTCGACGCCGTCGATCTCCACATCCGGGTAGAGCTCCCCGAACGCCCGCGCCGTCGTCCCGCCCGCGTTTCCGATCACGAGCATCCGCTCGGGCGGGTGGTCGAGAAGGGGCGGGACGACGAGGAACATGTCCCACTCGCCGCCCGTGAGCACGGTGTCCGGCCTCCACACCGAGTGGTTGACGATGCCCTCGTTGAGACGGAGGACGCGCGAGCCGTCGGAGCGCTGCAACACCTGGATGTACTGGTAGGCCGACTCCGTCTCGTAGACGAGGCCCGACGTCGCCTTGATCGTCTCTGCGGGCACGAAGAGGAGCGCGGCCATCCCGACGGTGAGGATCTGCCAGCGGCTGCCGAGCATGAGCGCGGCCGCGAGGACGAGCAGGGCCGCGGCGCCGAGCATCGTCCGCTGCGTCCCGATGAGCGGGATGGCGACGAGCGCCGAGACGAAGGTGCCGACGATGCTCCCGAGCGTGGAGAGGGCATAGAGGCGTCCGGCGACCGCGCCCGCCTGCGAGACGTCGTCGAGGGCGAGGCGGACGGCGAACGGCGAGACGGCCCCCAGGAGCGTCACCGGCACCGCGAACAGAAGAAGCGCGGCGAAGAAGGAGCCGACGACGGCGCCGACGCTGATCGTGTCGAGACCTTGCACGGTGAAGTCGAGGACCGGCCGCGCTACGAACGGGAGCACCGCGATGACGAGCGCGGCCACGAGCACGATCCACCCCAGCAGGCGAGGCTCGGGCCGGCGATCGGCCACCTTGCCTCCGATCCAGTAGCCGACCGAGAGGTAGACGAGGATCAGCCCGATGATGTTGGCCCACACGACCGTCGAGCTCCCGAAGTAGGGCGCGAGGAGCCGCGAGGCGGCGATCTCGGTCGCCAGGGTTCCCGCGCCCGCGGTGAAGACGACGACTCCGAGCCGCCGGCGGCTCACCGAGGCGACGGGCACGGCCGCGGCCGTCAGTGACTCAGCCTGAGACACACCACGGCGCAGTCGTCCGAGAGCTCCCCGCCGGCAAAGCTCTTGCAGTCGGCGAGCACCGCCTCGGCGAGCTCCTGTGCGCCGAGCTCGGCGCGGCGGCGCAACAGGTCGTCGAGCCGCTCCTCGCCGTAGAGCTCGCCGTCGCGGCGCGCCTCGATGACCCCGTCCGTGTAGAGGACGACGGTCGTCCCTGGCGGGAGCTCGTCCCGCGCGACCTCGTACTCCTGGTCGGTGTCGATGCCGAGCGCGAGCCCGTGGCCCCCCAGCTCCCCGACCTGGCCGCCGGGAGTGACGACGCGCGCGGCCGGATGGCCGGCGCTCGCGCACGCGACGGTGCTCGACTCGGGATCGAGGAGCACGTAGAGCATCGTGATGAACTTCCCGGTCTCGATCTCGTCGACGACGACCTCGTTCGCGGCGGCGAGGAAGTCTGAGGGCTCCGGGTGCATACGCGCGAGGGCGCGAAAGCTGAACTTCGCCATGGCCATGTCCGCAGCGGCCTGGATGCCCTTGCCCGTGACGTCGCCGAGGATCACCGCGAGCCGACCGTCATCGAGGTGGAGGAAGTCGTACACGTCTCCGCCCACGTCCACCTGCGCCGCCGACTGATAGACGTGCCCGACCTCGATCCCGCCGACATCCGGGAGCGCGCTTGGGAGCAGCGAACGCTGCATGGTCTCGGAGAAATCCTTCTGCTGTTGGTAGAGGCGCGCGTTGTCGATCGCGAGCGCTGCCTGGCCGGCGACGGTCATCGCCACGTCGACGGTCTCGCGCTCGAGAGGCCGCGCAGGGTCGAGGGAGAGGAGCGTCAGCGTGCCCAGGGTCTCACCTGAAGTCGCGAGAGGGAGAACGGCCGCACTTCCTCCCTGGGCGAGGAACGGCTCGAGGGTTCGATGCGCGTCACGGCCGTCGGCCATGCCCGGCTGGAGAAGGACGGGACGGCCCGACCGGAGCAGCCGCCGCGCGAGCGGCGCGTCCATCGGCTGCGGCAGAGCGAGCAGGCGTTCCACGGTCTCCCTCAGCGCGGGCTCCCCGACGTAGATCGCCTTCGACTCCAGAACCTCACCACGTGCGCCGGGCATGCGGATCACGGCCGCGTCGAGGTCGAAGAGCTGCGCCATCGTCTTGGTGACGGCCGCAAGCGTGGCGTCGAGGGAGAGGCTCTCGGCGAAGGAGGCCGAGATCTCGTAGAGCCCGCGCAGCCGGCGGGTCGAGCGACGCTCGGAGTCGAGTGTCGCCTCGAGCACCTCGCCGAGATCTTTGGCGCGCTCGTGCAGGCGGGCGTTCTCGACCGCGACCGCGAGCTGGCTGGAGAGCGCGAGCAGCAGGCTCTCCTCGCCCTCGCGGTAGGAGCGGGCCCGCGACTTGTACACCGCGAGCGCGCCGATGACCTCGTCGTGGACGATGAGCGGGACGACGAGCGCGCGGCGAATGCCGTTCGCCTCCCAGCCTTCCTCGAGGCCCTTGAGGCGCGGGTCGCGGCGCATGTCCTCGATGAAGAGGAAGCCGCGGCCGCGGAACGGACCTAGCGCGAGCTCGAGCAGCCGCTCGGCGAGATCGGTGTGCGGGCCTTCGAGCCCGCGGGAGGCCGCAGCGGTGAGCCGATGGCCCTCGCGCAAGTAGACCGCGACGTGGCCGCTCGCGGTCAGCTCGGCGATCCTCTCGACCGCGGTCTCCAGCGTGTGCGCGAGGGAGAGCTGGGCGATCGCCTGGCTGACGACGCCGATGATGGTCTGCGAGCGCCTGAGCGCGATCGCGATCAGGCCGACCCTGCGGCTCCGCCTGAGCGCGAGCGCCGCGCGCGCCGAGAACGGCACGAGGATCGCGAGCGCGTTCTCGTCCGGCTCGGCGTCGAAGTAGAGCTGCAGCGCGCCGACAGGAGGCTCTCCCAGCGGGATCGTCGCCACGCTGGCGCCGGATCCGTTGCCGCCCGACGAGGGCCGGGAGACGAAGGCCCGCTGACGATCGGCGAGCGCGGCCCGCACGTCTCCCTCCCCCTGGCTGTGATCGGGAGCCTCGCCGTTGAACCCGTGCCGTGCGAGGAACGAAGGCGGCGCGTCGGCCTCGACGCGCCAGAGGACTGCACCGACCGCGCCGGTGGCGAGCATGGCGAGGCGAACGACCTGCTCCGCCGTCTCGGCCTCGTCCGCACCGGCGACAAGTGCTTCGCCGAGGAGCTCGAGCGGGAGCGCCCGCCCGTTGGCCCCCAGCTCGTTTCGGCCCGTTCCTTCGAGCCGTACGGCAATTCCGATGTGCGCCGCCGCGAGGCGACCGAGCATGCGCTCGCGCTCCTCGAAGGGCGCGTCGCTGGTGCGGTAGAGCTCCAGGGTCGCAACGATCCGTTCGCCGACCCGGACGGGGTGGACCCCCATCGTCTCCGCCCGCGCCCGCGAGGCGACGTTGCGGATCGCGGCCGGGAGACCTTCGTCCGAGCTCGACGTGGACGACTCGAGCTCCTCGGCGTCGAGCCCGTCGAGGCTCAGCCGCGAGCCCTCGAGCTCGGCGGCGAGCGCGGACGACTCCGCGCGGACCGCGCGGGCGACGAGACATCCTTCGTCCCGTGCGATCGTGCGGACGATGGCGAGGTCGCTTCCCGTTGCGGCGGCCGCGGCCTCGGCGAGACCGTCGAGCGCTTCGGCGAGCGAGCCGTCCTCGAGCAGCCGGCGGGCGGCCCGGTTGAAGCTCTCGAGCAGCTCGTCTTCACGTTCGTATGCGACCCCCCGCACGACCTCATTATGCGCCTTTGCTCTGCGAGAACCGGTTGCGGCCGGGCGGATGAGCGTTAACATCTTCCGACCATCGGGTCCCCAGCCCCGCATAGGCCACCTGCGGAAGACCCGCCCATCGACCCGGATGCGGTCGAGCGCGGGCTTGCCCTCGCACGCGCAAAGCGGCGCGCGCGGATCGAGCACAAGCGCGAGGCGCACCGCGCGAGGATCCGCTTCCTCTTCCTTCTGCTGGGTCTGGTGCTCCTGACCCTGATCATCTCGCTCTCGATCTGGCAGAAGATCCAGGACGTCTTCGGCCTTTGATGGAGCCTCGGCAGAGAATGACGCTCCCCACGTCGGAGTTTCGAAGCCCCGGCGAAGGGCTCGCCTGGCTGGGCGGGCTCGTGCTCGCGCTGAGCACGTTCATGAGCTGGTACACGTTCGACGCCGACGTCGGGTTCACGGTCTCGATCACGGGCTGGCACACCGGCCTGCTTGGGAAGCTCGTCTTCTTCGTCGGCCTCGCCGTGCTCGCCTTTCTCGGCCTCCGCGCGAGCGGCGTCGAGCTCCCGCCGAGCGTTCCGGGAGGAATGGTGATCGCGGGCTTCGGGCTCCTGGCGACGATCTTCGTCATCGTCCGCGTGATCTCGATCCCGGACGACTTCTCGCCGGCCGGGCGCAGCATCGGGCTCTGGATCAGCCTCCTGGCGGGCCTGCTCCTGATTGCCGCGGGGCTTCTGCGCTCCGCCGAGGAAGTCTGAGCACGGCCACCCAGGCCAGCCCGACCGCAGTCCCGAGCGCGGCGCCCGCGAGCACGTCTCCGGGGTAGTGGACCCCGACGTAGACGCGTGAGAAGGCGATCGCCGCGGCGAGCAGGAAGAAGAGCGGCGCACCGCGGCGCCACAGGTAAGTGAGCGAGACGGCGCCTGCGAATGCGGTCGCCGCGTGGCCCGAAGGGAAGGACCAGCCGCCCGCACCCAGCAGCGGGTCGGCCTGCGGGACGCTGAAACTCGGGCGCCGGCGTTCGACTCCCGCCTTGATCGCAAGCGCAAGGAGATCTGCAGTCCAGACGCTGCTCGCGGTGAGGAGGACCGGGAAGCCGACGTTGCGCCGAGTCGCGAGGGAGATCGCCGCGGCAAGGACAATCCAGACCGCCCCGAAGTAGCCGATCGCCGAGAGACCGACGAACACCGGGTCGAGGAACCCGGCACGGTGTTCGACGACCCAGACGAAGACGTCGCGGTCTATCGGCGGCGCAGTAGCTGCTTGGTGGACTCGATCAGCGTCTGCGGGTCGAATGGCTTGCCGATGAAGGCGTTCGCGCCCTCCCGCGCCGCCCTGCTCGCGGTCTCCTCGTCCACCTTGCCGCTGAACATGATCACCGGGACGGAGCCGAGGCCATGGCGCTCCTGCATCCTGCGCAGCATCTCGAACCCGTCCACCTCGGGCATCATCACGTCGAGGAGGACGAGGTCGGGCGGCTCGTCCTCGAGCGCCGCAAGACCCTCGTCGGCGCTACCTGCCTCGCGGACCAGGTAGCCGTCCATCTCGAGATTCACGCGCACGAACTCACGCAGCTGCTCGTCGTCGTCGACGATGAGGACGAGCTGCTTCCCGCCGGCCGCCGTCGTGCCGCCGCTCGAACCGGCGAGGAACGAGTCGAGGTCGGCGCGGCGGAAGCGACGGTGCCCACCCGGCGTATAGAACGCGGACAGGCGACCGCCGTCCGACCATTTGCGGACCGTGCTCTGGGCGACGCCGAGATAGGACGCGGCCTGGCCAAGCGTGAGCCATTCGCTGCCCTCGCCCCCAGGATTCCCCCCACCCCGGCTGGTTCTGCGTTCAGTGGCCATGTAAGGCCCGGGAAATCTACCAAGCCTTCCGCCCGCGTCAGGGATTCGAAACCGTGACGGTCACTGTCTCCTGCGGCGTGAGCGTCGTAACCTCGAGCGTCCGCACGGACGTGTTGGTCCCCCCGCTCGCGCCGCCGCTCTCGAGCGCGCGTCCGATCGCGATTCCGGCGAAGAGGAGAACCGCCGCGGCGACCAGCCTGACGAGCCAGACCAGGGCGCGGCGACGAGTGCGTGCGCGCCGGGCCCGCGCACGTTCGCGGTCGCGCTCTCGCGCACGGTCCGAAGAGCTGAGGTCGGTCGACACGTCAGGGACGGTAATCGCTCGCGCCCTGCGCATAGAGCGCGAACGCCGCATCCTGCACGAGCGCCGTGTCCTTGATCCCCGCTCTGGAGCGCGCGGGAATGGAGGAGACGACCACGTCGCGCACCCAGTCCTCCGAACCGTTGTAGACCTGGGCGAGCTCCGCGAGCGTGAACGTCTGGCCGATCCGCCGGGCGAGCTCGTCCGCGACCGCCTCGACGAGGACGCGCAGGTGCCGCGACCGGGCGGTGTCGTCGCCCGCTGCGTCGAGCAAGCGCTTTCCTTCCGACCACTGGTGCCGGGCGAGTGCGAGGCTGGACATGCGCGGACGTTACCCCTGCACCGCGCGCTCACACCGCCGGTCGGGGCACCAGCGTTCCTCTACCTCGCCCATGATCCTCTCGCCGAGCTCATAGCCGGGCCGGGCGAGGGCGAAGGCGGCGTGGGCGTGGAGACACTTGAGGTTCTCACGGCGGCGCGTGCCGGCGATCCCCACGGGAAGCTCGGGTCTGAGCCTGCGCTGCTCGGCATCGGCGCGCTCGAGACTCGCGCCGAGCTCGTCATCCTCCTGGGCCTCGCGGGAGTAGCGCTCGACTCCTCCCTCGGCTTCGACACGGGAGATGCCGGCCACGAGCCAGGGGCACGTCAGATAGAAGGTGGTTGGGAAGGGCTCCCCGTCAGCCCCGAACGGCGCCTGTTCCGTAACCGCCGGAAAGCCGTACGCACAGCGCGCCGCAACCCGCCGGAATGGGCGGGCGGGCCGGCCGAGCTGCCAAGAGACGACTCGCGTGTCGTCCACCAGATCATGGTACCGCCCTCTCTTTCGAGGTCCCGACCCCTTTCACGATGAAAAGATGCTCGCCGTCTCGGACGAGCCCGAGGCGCCGCGCCTCCCGGATGACGTAGTCGCTCTTGCCCGCGTCCATCAGCTTCTTGGTCAGCTCGGTGTTGTCGCGCTCGAGAGCCGTGATGGCCGCCTGCCGGTCCCGCACCTCCTGCTGTGCGTGCCGGTACGAGGTCAGCGGGTGGATGTAGGAGACCGCGATGACCACGAGAACCGCCGCGCCGATCCAGCGGAGTGCGAGCTTCGAGCGCGAAGGCCTGCGGCGAGCCATGGACAGCCGACATTCGACCGCCCGCCGCTCCTTCCTGCCCGGCGCCTAGGCGGTTTCGACCTTGATGACGTTCGTCGTGCCAGGGACGTTCACGGCCGTGCCCGCGGTGATTACAACCCGGTCGCCGGGCACGACGAGGCCGGTCGCGCGCGAGGCGTCGAGCGTGCGGCTCCAGAGATGCTCGACGTTGGCGCACTCCTCGACCTCCGCCGGCACGACCCCCCATTCGATCGCCATCTGCTGGAGGGCGTAGCGCTTGTGCGTCGCGCCGATGATCGGCCGCTGCGGCCGATGGCGCGCCACCGCCGACGCGGTGCGCCCGCTGTAGGTGGGGACGAGGATCGCAGTCGCGCCCAGCACTTCTGCGATGTCGCAAGCTGCGTTCGACATCGCCTCGCCGACCGTCGGGGCCCGGTCCTCGCCCGCCCGCGCAAGCTCGTGGCGAGGCAGCAGGCTCGGCTCGACGGCGCAGGCGATCCTGTCCATGTAGACGACGCTCTCGATGGGGAACTCGCCGACCGCGGTCTCCCCGGAGAGCATGAGCGCCGAGGTGCCGTCGAGGACGGCGTTCGCGACGTCGCTCGCCTCGGCCCGGGTCGGGTCGGCGTGGTGGATCATGGACTCCAGCATCTGGGTCGCGGTGATCGCAGGCTTCCCGTGCTCGAGCGCGCAGAGGATGATCCGCTTCTGGACGAGCGGCACCGCCGCGGGACCGATCTCGACGCCGAGGTCACCGCGCGCGACCATCACCGCGTCCGAGGCGGAGACGATCGCGTTCAGCTCCTCGATCGCCTCGGCCTTCTCGATCTTCGCGATCACGAGCGCCGTCGAGCCCGCGCTGTGCAGGAGCTCCCGCAGGGCGTGGATGTCCCCCGCCGAGCGGACGAACGAGAGCGCGACGAAGTCGACTCCGATCGTGAGCGCGAACTCGAGGTCGGCGAGGTCCTTCTCGGTCAGCGAGGGGATCGGGAGCGTCGCCCCGGGGACGTTGACGCCCTTGTGCGAGTCGACCTTTCCGCCGACGGCAACCTTGCAATGCGCCCGTCCGGCCTTCACCTCCCCGACCTGCAAGTGCACGAGTCCGTCGTCGATGAGGACGTCCTGTCCGGGCACCAGGACCTCGGCGAGCACCGGCGGGCTGACGGGTAGGTCGCCCGGCTCGCCGGTGCCGTCACCCGAGAGGACGACCTCGTCGCCGCTCGCGAGCATGACCGCTCCCGGGAGGTCGCCGATGCGGAGCTTCGGGCCCTGGAGATCGGCGATCAGCGCGAGCGGCCGGCCGGCGCGCGCCTGGGCCTCACGAATGAGAAGCGCGCGCTCCGCGTGGTCCTCGTGCGAGCCGTGCGAGAAGTTGAGGCGCGCGGCGTCCATCCCGGAGTCGACGAGCTTGTCGAGCATCTCCCGGGAGGAGGTGGCTGGGCCGATCGTGCAGACGATCTTGGTGCGGCGCCGTCCGAGCGTCACGCCTCCACGTTAGCGCGCGCGAAGGAGGTGACCGTCAGCGCACCGAGCGCGGGAAGGCCGACCAGCCCGGATACGAAGCCTTCGAGCCGAGCTCTTCCTCGATCCGCAGGAGCTGGTTGTACTTCGCCACCCGGTCCGTCCGGGAAGGAGCGCCGATCTTGGCCTGCCCCGCGCCGGTCGCCACGGCGAGGTCTGCGATCGTCGTGTCCTCGGTCTCGCCGGAGCGGTGGGAGATGACCGTCCCGTACCCGGCCGAGCGGGCGAGCTCGACCGCCTCGAGTGTCTCGGTGAGCGTCCCGATCTGGTTCACCTTGAGGAGGATGGCGTTGGCGGCGCCCTGCTCGATTCCCTGGCGCAACCGATCCACATTCGTGACGAAGAGGTCGTCGCCGACCAGCTGCACGCGGTCGCCCAGCCGGTCGGTCAGCGTCCGCCAGCCGTCCCACTCGTTCTCCGCCATTGGATCCTCGATCGAGACGATGGGGTAGCGTCCGCAGAGGCCTTCCCAGTAGTCGATCAGCTGGTCGGAGCTCGCGACGCGGCCCTCGAACCGGTAGGCGCCGTCGCGCCAGATCTCGGTCGCGGCTGGATCGAGCGCGATTGCGATCCGGTCGCCGTGGCCCGCACGCTCGGCCGCCTCGACGATCGCGCGGATGGCGTCCTCGCTCGCGCCGAAGTCCGGGGCGAAGCCGCCCTCGTCCCCCACCGCGGTCGGAAGCCCGCGCTCGTGCAGTAGCGCCTTCAGGGTCTGGAAGACCTCGACCCCGATCCGCAAGCCCTCGGCGTAGGTCGAGGCGCCGGCCGGCACGATCATGAACTCCTGCAGGTCGAGGGAGTTCTGCGCGTGGGCGCCGCCGTTGACGACGTTCATCATCGGCACCGGCAGCACGTGCGCCTCGACGCCGCCGATCCACGCGTAGAGCGGCTTGGCCGCGTCCGCCGCGGCCGCCTTGGCCGTGGCCAGAGAGCAGCCGAGGATCGCGTTCGCGCCGAGCCGTCCCTTGTTCGGCGTGCCGTCCGCCCCGACGAGCGCGCTGTCGACGGCGGCCTGGTCGGAGGCGTCCATCCCGGAGAGCGCGGCAGCGAGCTCGCCGTTCACGTTGGCGACCGCCTGCGTCACGCCCTTGCCGAGCCAGTCGTCGCCGCCGTCGCGAAGCTCCACCGCCTCGAACTGGCCGGTGGATGCCCCCGAAGGCACGGCCGCCCGGCCGAACGCGCCCGACTCGAGCTCGATGTCGACTTCGACCGTCGGGTTCCCCCGCGAGTCGAGGATCTGCCGTCCGTGGACGCGGGCGATCTTGCTCACGAGCCCGCCTTCGCGAGGTCGTAGTAGCGGTCCTGCTCCGCCAGCTCGAGGCCGGAGAACTCCTTGCCCTCCGCGGCGGCGAGCTCCGCCGCGCGCTCGACCCGCTCGACGAACCGCCGGCTCGCCTGGCGCAGCTCGAGCTCGGGGTCGACGCCGATGTGGCGCGCCACGTTCACCGCAGCGAAGAGGACGTCGCCGAGCTCATTCCCGCTCGGGTCCTCACGCAACTCCTCGATCTCGTCGTCGAGGTCGCCCGAGGCCCCCGCGAGATCCGGGTACTCGAAGCCGATCGTTGCCGCGCGCCGCTGAACCTTCTGCGCGTGGAGGAGCGAAGGCAGCGTCTCGGGCACGTGGTGGAAGATCCCCTCGCGCCCCTCCTCCTCGGTCTTCAGCTCCTCCCAGCGCTGCTTGACCGCACCCGCGGTGTCCGCCGTGCCGTCCCCGAACACATGCGGATGGCGGCGCACGAGCTTCTCGTGAATCGCCCCCGCGACCGCGGCCAGGTCGCCGGCCCCTCTCTCCTCGAGGAGAAGTGCGAGGAAGAACGTCTGGAAGAGGAGGTCGCCGAGCTCGTCGACGAGCTTCTCGTCGTCGGCGGCCAGAGCGGCGTCCGCGACCTCGTAGGCCTCCTCGACGGTGTGCGGGACGATCGTCTCAGCGGTCTGCGCGCGGTCCCACGGGCAGTCGCGGCGAAGGCGTTCCGCCAGCTCCTGGAGGTCGACGAGAGCCCGTGCGAGCTCGTCGCGGTCGGGCACGCCGCTAGCCGGCGGTGGTGGTTCCGCCGCTGGTGTCGGTCGCGCTCGCCGGGGCATAGCCAGGAGCGTAGGCGACTTCGTCGCCGTACTTCGCAGGCAGCGCCGCGATCCAGGCCTTCATGGCCGCGTTCTGCTTCGTCTGCAGCACCGTCGTCTTGATGGCCTCCTTCACCTGGTCGAGCGGAGTCGTCGTCGCCGGCTTGACCGCGGAGAGCACCTCGATGATGTGCCAGCCGAATTCCGTCTTGATCGGGTCGGAGAGGTCGCCCGTCTTCGCGGAGAAGACGAACTCGTCGAACGGCGCGACGGTGCGGCCCTTGAAGGCGGTGAACTTACCGCCGTCGGCCTTCGAGGCCTGGTCCTGCGTGTACTTCTTGGCGAGCTTCGCGAAGTCCGCGCCGCCCTGGATCTGGTCGTGCAGCTTCTGCGCCAGCGCCTCGGTCTTCACGAGGATATGGCGCACCTCGCGCGAAGCGGGCTGCTGGTACTGGGTCGGGTTCTTGTCGTAGTACGCCTTGATGTCGGCGTCGGAGACGGTGACCTTCTTGATGACCGCCTCGTAGATCTTGTTCGTGAGGATGCGCGTGCGGAGCTCGTTACGAACGTCCGCGTCCGTCAGCCCCTGCTTGGCGAGCTCGGCCGAGTACTTCTGCTCGTCCCCCTGGAAGTACGTCTGCTTCAGCTTGTCGAGCTCGGTCTCGATCTCCTGATCGGTGACCTTGACCCCCATCGACTCACCCTCGAGCTCCCACTCCTTCTGCTCGACGAGACCCTTCACGACCGTCGCCTTGAGCGCCTCGTACTCGGGCGTCCCGGGCTCCGGGAAGTCCTGCTTCTGCGCCTCCGCCGACTTCTTCTGCTGCTCGATGAGCTTGTCGAACTCCTCCTTCGTGACCGTCTTGTCACCGACGACGGCGACTGCGCCGTCGGGGACATCGGCCGAGCTCGTGCCTCCGCCGCCGCATCCCACAAGCGCAAGCACCGCGATGAGCGCGAGCAGGAGCAGAGAGCTGTTGCGACGGATGTGAGAGGACATCGGAGGAAAGGCCTAGGCGGCCAACCGCAGATCGAGGATAGCATCGACCAGCCGCAGCGCTGTCTTGAACCCGTCACCCCTCAAGGTGACCTCGCTCTGGGCGCTCGAATAGACGGCAGTGTCGACCAGTGCGCGAAGGCCGCGGAGCTCCGCCGAGCCGAGCACGAGCGGGCCGATCACCGTCCTGCCCGAGCGGAAGACGAGGTAATCCGCGCCAAGGCGGGCAAGCTTGAGCTTCGCCTCCTGGATCTCGAAGAGGTGCTCCACCGGCTCGGGCACAGGGCCGAACCTGTCCTCCGCGGCGGCGCGGAGCTCCCGCAGCTCGTCCTCCGACTCGGCGAGCGCGAGCCGCCTGTGCAGGTCGATCTTCTGCGCCTCCCCGGGGATGTAGTCCGCGGGCACGTAGGCATCCACCTGCGCCTCGACGCGAACGGGCCGCCCGGCCGCGCGGCGCGTCCCGCTCAGCTCCGCGACCGCCTCGGCGAGGAGCTCGACGTAGAGCTCGAAGCCGATTGCCGCCACGTGCCCGGACTGCTCGGCGCCGAGCAGGTCGCCCGCGCCGCGGATCTCGAGATCGCGCATGGCAATGGCGAAGCCCGCGCCGAGCTCGGTGTGGTCGGCCAGCGTGGCGAGTCGGGCCCGCGCCTCCTGGGTCAGCTCATGCCCGTCGGGATAGAAGAGGTACGCGTGGGCGGTGACGTCGCTCCGGCCTACGCGTCCCCGGATCTGGTAGAGCTGGGCGAGGCCGAGCGCATCCGCCCGCTCGACGATCAGCGTGTTCGCCTGCGGGATGTCGAGACCCGACTCGATGATCGTCGTCGACACGAGCACGTCTGCATCGCCCGCGAGGAACGAGAGCATGTGCTGCTCGAGCTCGCGCTCCGGCATCTGCCCGTGCGCCACGATGTAGCGGAGCTCGGGGCAGAGCTGGCGCAGATGCTCCGCCGCCTCCTCGATCGTCTCGACACGGTTGTGGAGGTAGAACGCCTGTCCTTCACGCTCGTGCTCGCGTCGCAGCGCAAGCTGGACGAGCTCCTCGTCGTACTCCCCGACGTGCGTGCGGATCGGGCGGCGGCCCTGCGGCGGCGTCTCGATGACGCTGATGTCGCGCAGGCCCGCGAGCGACATGTGCAGCGTGCGTGGGATTGGCGTGGCCGAGAGCGAGAGGACGTCCACCTCGAGCCGGAGCTGGCGCAGGAGCTCCTTCTGGGCGACGCCGAAGCGCTGTTCCTCGTCCACGATCACGAGCCCGAGCTCCTTCGGGACGACGTCGCGGGAGAGCACCCGGTGCGTGCCGATGAGGACGTCCACCTTGCCCTCGCGGTAGGCGGCGAGCACCTTCCTCACGTCGGCCGGCTTGCGGAATCGCGAGATCATCTCGACGGTGACCGGCATGTCGCGGTAGCGCTCGCGGAAGGTATTCCAGTGCTGCTGGGCGAGGATGGTCGTCGGGGCGAGCAGAAGCGTCTGGCGCCCGTTGGCCGCTGCGACGAAGGCGGCGCGAACGCCGACCTCCGTCTTCCCGAAGCCGACGTCTCCGCAGACGAGGCGGTCCATCGGCCGCGGCGCCTCGAGGTCCTCCTTCACCGCTTCGATCGCAGTCAGCTGATCGGGCGTCTCCTCGAAGGGGAAGCTCGCCTCGAGCTGCTCGACGAGCTCGTTGTCGGTCGGGAACGCTGTGCCCTCGGCATGCTGTCGCTGTGCGTAGAGGGCGATCAGCTCGCCGGCGAGCTCGTGGGCGCCCGCCCGCGCACGGCTCTTGATGTTGTCCCATGCCTTCCCGCCGAGCTTCGAGAGCGTCGGCGCGTGCCCGTCGGCGCCGACGTAGCGCGACACCTTCCCGATCTGCTCGTGCGGGACGTACAGCCGGTCGTCACCGCGGAAGGCGAGGAAGAGATAGTCGCGCGTGACCCCCGCGACGGTCTTCGTCTCGAAGCCGAGGAGCTTCCCGACGCCGTGGTCCTCGTGGACGACGAAGTCGCCCGTGCGCAGGTCGGCGAAGCTCTGCAGAGCGCGTCCGATCCGCGCGTCGGCCCGCGGCGGACGCTTGCGGAAGATCTGCGTGTCCGGGAGGAGGACCAGGCCGAGATCGCGCAGGACGAAGCCGCGCCGCGCGGGGGCGACGGCGAAGAAGAGCCCTTCTCCGTCCGGGAGCTCGTCGCCGGGCTCGAGGACAGTCGGGTCGATGCGGCGGAGCAGGGCCTTGGTCCTGAGGGCCTCGCCGCGGTGCGCGAAGGTGACGACCACCCGGTTCCCGCCGCGAACGAACGCAAGGAGGTCGCGCTCCGCCTCGGAGAGCCCGCGCGCCGCGACCGCCGGGCGCTGGGCCTCGAAGGCGTATCGCTGGCCGGCCGGGAGCTGGCTCAGCTCGGTCGCGCCGCCGAGGCCGAGCTGAACGCCGAGCTCCTCCTTCACGGCCTGGCGCGCGTCATCCGCCTGCCAGACGAGATCGGGGGCGGGAAGCGGAAGGACGAGGTCGTCCGGCGGAGGCGGTGGCTCGTCCTCGAGCCAGGGCTCGACGAGGTCGGAGCGGCGCTCGACCGCGGGCTGGATCAGCGCCAGGTCGAGCGGGTGCAGCGTCCGCTGGGTGAAGGCGGAGTAGGCGCGGAGCGATTCGATCTCGTCTCCGAAGAGCTCGAGGCGGACCGGCTCGCGGCCGGTCGAGGGGTAGACGTCCACGATCCCGCCGCGCACCGCGAACTGCCCACGCTCCTGCGCCTGCTCGACCCGCTCGTAACCGGCAAGAGCGAGTCGCTCGACGAGCTCCTCGCTTCCCGGCGAGTCGCCCACGCGCAGGCGAATGGTCTCCGGCCTCGTCTCCTTGGGCGGCACGCCCTCTGCCGCGCCGATCGCCGAGGCGCAGACGAGCCCGCCGGCTTCGAGGATCTCGAGAGCCCGGGCGCGCTCGCCGACGAGGTGCGGCGGCGGCTCGAGCCCGCTCCCCCAGCGCACTCCACGCGAGGCGAAGAGGCCTACGTTCTCATCCCCGAGGAACCAGCCCGCGGCCTCCGCAGCGTCCCGGGCCTCGGCATCGTCCGGGAAGACGATGACGAGCGGTCCGCCGCGCTCGAGGAAGACCGCGGCGAGGAAGAGGGGCACGAGCGGCTCGGAGACGCGGGCAGCGGCAGGCGACGCGACGAACTCGCGAAGGCGCTCGCTCTCGGCGAGCTCGCGGGCGAGGGTGTTGAGTGCCGGCTGGTCCATGACGAGCGACGGAACGCGCGGTTCCGCGGGGTCATCGTAGCCGCGGCGCTAGGGTCTACCCGTGGCCGGAGAGCTCCTCCCGATCGGCACGCGCCCGAAGCTCGTGGCGTCGTTCGAGCCGCCCGATGCAGTCAAGCGCTTCGAGGAGTGGCGCACGGCATATGCCGATGCCCTGGCGGCGATCCCGCCGGACGCGTGGCGCGTCGAGTACGGCCGGACCGGCGTCGGGCCCTACGTGCGCGTGCGCGTGGACGAGGCCCACCTGCCCGAGAGCCTCACGACGACCTAGCCGGGGCCTCCCCACGCCTCCACCCGCTATCGAGCGTAGCGTCGAAGGACGCGCGCGTGGCGCACACAGTGTGCCGAGAGCGAGCTAGCGCTCGTTGAAGCGCTGCTGTGCCTCTTCCAGACCGTCGCGCACCAGCGTCTCCACGGCCTCCACGGCGCGCCCCACCAGCGCGCCCACGTCGGCCTCTGGCTCGAAGGGCGAGAGCACCCAGTCGGACACCGGCCGCGGATCGCCGCGCTCCGGCCGCCCCACTCCGATCCGCAGCCGCAGGAACTCCGGCGTCCGCAGTGCCGACGCCAGGGACCGCAGCCCGTTGTGCCCGGCGAGCCCGCCGCCGAGCCGCGCTTGCATCCGCCCGAGGTCGAGATCGACCTCGTCGTGTACCGCGAGCAGCGACTCCGGGTCGACCTTGTAGAACTTCGCCGCCGCCGCGGCCGAGCGTCCCGACTCGTTCATGTACGTCTGCGGCTTCAGGAGCGCGAGCCGGGCACCGTCGATGCGCACGTCCGCGAGCTCGCCGGAGAACTTCGAGCGCCACGAGCCGCCGTGCCGCCGGGCGAGCTCGTCCGCGACCATGAAACCGACGTTGTGCCTCGTCGTCGCGTACTCGCGGCCGGGATTGCCGAGCCCGACGACCAAGAGGTCGAGCGTCGAGGCCTGCTCGCCCCGACGGAAGAGGCGCACGGACTAACCCTCGGCGTTTTCGCCGGAAGCTTCGGCCTCCGACTCGCCGCCCTCGGCACCCGCCTCGCCCTCGCCCTCGGCGGCCTCGCCCTCGCCTTCGACAGCCTCGCCCTCGATCTCCTCCCCTTCCTCGGCCTCGACTTCCTCGGGCTCCGGCTCCTTCGTGGGCGGGCTGACCGTCGCGAGCACCGTCTCGGGATCGTCGAGAAGCGTGACGCCGCCGGAAACGCGCAGGTCGGTGATGCGGAGGCTGTCTCCGATCACCATCGCGGAGATGTCGAGCTCGAGGTGGTCGGGCACCTCCATCGGGAGGGCCTCGACACGTACCTCGCGGTTGATCTGGCTGAGGACGCCGCCTTCCTTCTGGCCGGCCGCCTCGCCGACGAGCTCGATGACGACGTTCGTCTGGATCGCCTGATCGAGCCGAACCTCGTGCAGGTCGATATGGAGAAGGCGGGCGCGGGTCGGATCCAGCTGGTAGTCCTTGACGACCGCATGGTGGGCCTTCTGCTGGCCCTCGAGAACGACATCGAGGATCGCATGCAGCCCGTGGTCGCCCGTCAGCGCCTTGCGGAGCTGGCGCTCCTCGATGCTGAACGGATGTGCCTTGTCGCCGCTCCCGTAGAGAACGCCCGGGATGAGGCCTTCCTCACGCAGCCGCCGCGAAGACGCGCTCCCGCGCGACTCCCTGGCCTGCACCTGCAGCTTGACTCGCTCTCCTGCCATTTCCGGCGGAGAAGTGTACCGGCGACGTCTTAGGCCGGAGCACCTGATGCGCGCGCGCCTGCTCGCCCGAGTGCGATAACCTCGCCAGCCGTACAAACAGAGAGGG
>Ga0111539_10002274_pt1 | contig 25562 bp, 41 predicted proteins | sample RhiMethybrSRZTD1_FD_79667 | JGI IMG/M metagenome (GOLD analysis project Ga0111539, IMG submission 79667) | Populus rhizosphere microbial communities from Tennessee, USA - Rhizosphere MetaG P. TD hybrid SRZTD1 (version 2) (version 2) | ecosystem: Host-associated > Plants > Roots > Rhizosphere >...
GGGTGCATACTAAGAGTGTCAGAGATGACAGCGGCGCGAGACTCCAGGTAACTCCCACTAAGTGCTAGACCCTAGCAGCTACACCAGAAATGCTCCGTTCGTCGGACAGCGCTGGTGCAGGTAACAGAAGAACCTAATTGCGGGTTCGATGTAGTGAGCGCTAGGTGTGCCATAGGGTGCGGTAATCCACTGGTGAGTGCCAAAGTCATCTCTGACACACAGCACAGCACAGAGGCATACACCATGACACAGTCAGCTACCACCACCATTATCTTCAGCATTGACCCACACGCAGACGCACGTAAGGCTGGTGGTGTGGTCAAGCAGGCACGGCTAGGTGGTGAGGTTGTCTGGTGCTCCAAGCGTGACGGTCAGGGTACCGTAGCTTTCATCACACAGCCACAGGGTCTAGCTATCGGTCTGTGCATGTACCGCTGGTGCAAGCGTAAGGCTGCTGAGTGCAAGCGTCACGCGGCTGTACGTGGCCGTGGTGGTTGCTAGGAAGTGTGCACATACCTGTCAGTAATGGGTATTGACAGGTACATGCACCACCTGATATAGTGACTTCAGCGGACCAAACACAGACACAGGAGAGCACACACCATGACTACCACCACCAAGGGCTACACGTTCTACATCACCGCACAGCCACAGGTTGACGCTGAAGCCACCAACGCAGCACGCACGGCGCACGATGATTGGCGCATCAACGCTGAGGGTCGGTGCTTCAAGGCGCGGCTACGTGGCATGGTGGTGTGGGCAACCAAGCTGACCAATGACTCAGCACCCACCATTTACCTGACCAGCGAACAGGCAACCTCGTTGGGGCTGTGCGTGTACGCTTTCTGTGGCAAGCCTGCTGAGTACGCTGGTTTCGAGGGTATGCGCTGCCACTCACACAGCAAGCTTGGCATGTCTCAACTGTGCACCGTTGAGGATTGCACCAATGTGTCACACACAGGTTTCTCATCCTGGTGCAACAAGCACATCACCCCTGCACAGCGTGAGGGTTACGAGCGACATCAGGCAGAGCTACGTGCGTGGGCCAGCCGTCCGTACCGAATTTAGGCAGACGTGTGGTAGTGTGCACACTACGTGAGTTTTGGTACTTGCGTAGTGTGCACACGTCGTGTATACTGACATCAGTACAGCAACACAGGAGCACACGACATGAACGCACCAGTCAGCAGCTTCACCAAGGGCCAGCGCATCGAGTGGACGCGTGGCACCACACGAATGGGGCCAAACGGTTTCGAGCGCATCAACGAGCGTGTGGTACAGGGTACGGTGGTTGGTTTCTTCAAGAATAATCAGTACATCCGAGTACGTGAGGATGGCGCGGCCAAGAGTGACACTTCCTTGCTCACCCCTCGTGAGATTGACCGCGTACTGTAGGTGGAGCACTAGCCCCACTCACCCCACACACCTGAAGGGTAGGAAGATGGCAACCAAGGTACTGCGCACAATCGGTGGCATGGATGAGCTAGAGGCACTGACCATGACCTATGGTGTGGCCTACAGGCACCTTCAGACCCAAGGGGTGAGCACACCTAGCCACATTGACTGTGACCTAGTCATTTCGGAGTATCGCCACAGTCACCAGGGTAAGGTGATTGGTGCGGTTAGCGAGTGGCTGTGTGATAGCAAGGCTTGGGTTGGTAAGGAAGACGATAGGCGATACAAGCTGACGCGTCGTGCTTACCTCGCTGTCAAGAAGGGTGATGGTGTTGCTTAGCAGGGTGAATCTGACCGCAATAGATACCCATCTAGCTATTTACCCCAAATAGCTCTTTTAGGGAAGTAGATATACCCCTGTATATCAATAGTATAGGAGGTAGAGAATAGGGTAAATAGCCAGATGGGTATTATTTAGGGCCAGCCTGCTATAATCCTGGTCAGGAGGCTCACGACATGCCTATAGGACGCGTCAGCGTTGAGTACCGTTACCGTCAACTGTTGTCAGCAGACCAAACATACAGTGAGCAACAGTCACCTGACACTCACCACATACTCGTCACACGTCAGCGTGCCTACTACCAAACCCTGAAGGAATACCTACGCGCCACCTACTCAGTACAAGAGGCACGTGTGCGTTTCTGTTCAGCGCTGGTGAAGCGAGCACAGCAGAACCGTAAGCAGCAGCTTGACGACCATGATTGGCAGATGATGGCTTACGAGCAATTCCGCCGAGCTTGGCGCATGCTACAGCGTGCTAAAGCTCTGCGTGACTTAGAGGAACCAACGTACCCACAGCCAAAGGTCAAGGGTACCCCTGGTAGGCCACGCAAGCAACAACCCAAGCCTAAACCCACACACAAGCGCGTACAACACCCCATAACGCGTCGTTGGGTCTATGTGCCCGTAGAGGAAGCCATATGAACACCACACGTCCACCACTGCCACACACCACGTACAGCACTACCCTGACATACGACCCACGCACCCGCACAGGAGGCTAACCAACCAGACGCGCGCCACTGACACCACTTCAGGCTTTCAGCCAGACACCCCTGTGCATAAGAGGAACCAATGCCTTCACCTACACCACGTACGGTACTTGTCTACAGTGATGGTGCCATCTTTGTGCTACGCACACAGGCACTCAATGAGCAGCAGGTTGAGCGCTACGGTGAGCAACCAGTACAGCGATACAACGTGCGTGCTTCCTCAGACTCGGGTGCTGTGATGCAGGCACTTGCTGAGGAAGTGTTGAAGCCTCGATTAGCGCTAGACTCAACCACAACCAACAACCTAGACCGTATAGCCCGTAAGACGGGTAAGACTCACACTGAAGCAGCTACAGCAGCTATCAACACCTACTGCGCGCTAAAGGGTGCTGCACACCTTGATGATGTGTTCTTCAAAGCACCCACCAGTGATGGCAAGCTCACCGTGAAAAGGATGGTGATACCATAGCCATGAGCTACACACCAGCATACCTCATCACACCTTGGGAGTCTAGCTATGTCATGGCGCACACTGACTGTATGGGCTGTCACAGCCTACAGGGTGCTCTGGTTGAGGGTGAAACCTGCATACTCAGTGCACCACCACAGTACGTGTACCACGTGCAGTGTGCCCCTGCATATGTGCGTGCACTCGCCTTGTTTGGAACCATAGTGTTCTCGTTACGGGCTATATTGGGTATTGACACCCACCAACCACGCTTGCTATAGTGATGGTGCGGCTGGTGCAGCGCACCAAAACACACCGCACGGGAGCACTCCCATGACGCTCACCATCAACCCTTTCTCTGGCGCTCGTGTCGCTCTTCTGGTTGCCAACCTGCTTGGCGACACTAAGGGTGAGTGGTACAGTGACTCTGTCACTGCCGCGCTTGACAAGGCGCGCGAGCTTGCTTCCTGGCCAGACACCGTGGTGTACGTGTTCGACACCACCAACACTGGTGAGATGGGCGCTCTACCCACAGCGCGCATTCAGCGCGATGGCGTTGGAGACGTGAAGTTTCACACCCTTTAGGGTGTGAGCTTCACTCACTACAGGAGTCATCATCATCATGACGTACGGTATCTGCGCTCAGTGCAACACCTACCAGGATATGCGCACTGTGCCCCTCACCACCAAGACAGCAGGCTACAAGTGCACTCAATGCAGTCACGTGCAGCACCCAAACATGAAGCCAGCCACAGAAGCGCGTTATTGGGGTAGTGATGAGCCAGCATCCGTACCAGCGTGATTACCCTTCACCGTACCCTGTGGTCACCGTTGGGTGTCCTGTCTGCTTGCAGCCAATCACAGTAGAGTATGATCCTGGTGAACCTACCACGTGGGACTATCCAGGTAGCCCACCAGAGTGGTACATCACGTTGGCTAGCACAGCAGAGCACACCTGTGACCACGTACTGACTGGCCCCACGTGGGAACGTGTGCAGGAAGCTGCTACCAACACACCCGAGTACCGTGCATACGAGTACACAGAAAGTCAGGTCTAGCATGGCAGACCTTAGCCGTTGGGTGCTGCTGACCACGTTGGGTCAGTGGCACCGTGTGGACGAACAGAAAACGCGTGTGTACACGGTCACCACTAGGTGTGGGCTGCAATCGAGCTACCCTCACCGTACGGTGGTGTTCCACCATCCTAGTGACCCACGCCTAGCCTACCCTGACTGTCAGGAGTGTCAAGCCTCATGAACACCTACACGGTCTACCTGTACCGTTCAGGCAGAGTGTTTGTCATGGTAGGTGAGCACCCCAACGTGCCACACGACATCGAGCAACCCATACTGTGTGAAGTGGTGGAAGCCAACACAGAGATAGCCGCGCTAGGCAAGCTGCTGCTACGGTACCTCGATGCAGCCAGTCAGCCGTACCAGTCAATCCCAATCTGCATAGAGTCATGCTGCCGTATGTGCAAGTGTGGTGAAGTCTACAGCAAGCACACACCAGCCAACACACGCATATACCACGCGTTTGACCCTACAGACCAGGAACCGAGCTAAACGCGTCAGATTCAACGCTCACAGCCTATGAGGGGCATTGTAGTGTACGTGCGTGGCTGACTTCGAGACAGGTCTACTGCTGCTGTTTATCATCCTGGTGTTGCTCATTGCCATCATGGGCACACGCGCTAGGTAGCTATGTCTGACACAGAGTGGTACGTGATAGTGGTCATAGTCACGTTGGTGGTGGGGCTAGCTCTAGGTATTGGTGGCATGCGTGACGAGTAGCGCTCACAACACCCCATAATGGGTATTGACACACACCACGTGCTGCCTGTACACTACACACAGACACCACACAGGAGCACATGCGGTGAACGTCTCACTTACACTGGCACGCGATTGGGAAAACCTCAGCGCTGACCAAGCTCTCACTGACCTGTGGGCCACCATCACCCTTGACTGCTACGCACGTGAGGCTGACACCAAGGAAGCGGTGTGGATCGTAGAAGGCACTGTCAACCACACCACGGTAGCCCAATTCGTTGACGCACTGTCCATCGTGGTAGCTGACTACGATATCAGGCGTCTGTGCTTCAGCCGTGTGTGAGTGGTGCACTTTCATGGGCCATACCCTTGACGGGTTGGCCCATGCACACCAGTGCGTGTGCACCTGCCACACACATGCACGTTACATTCAGGTTGCATTGCCACTCACACCCGAAAAAGGTATTGACGACACGCGTCAGGTGGTGTATAGTGATGGTAGCTGAAGTACACACCACACACGCAGGGGCACCAGCCGTGAGCTACCAAGTCAACCGCTTCCGCAACCAGAAGGCACGCACTGCGCTATTCCTGGAAGATGGCAACCGTTGCGCGTACTGCTTGGTTGACTTCAACACTCTGCCTCAGCGGTTGCAGACGGTTGACCACATCTTGCCTCGTAACGCTGGTGGCACCAACGCACTCACCAACCTGATTAGCGCGTGCCACACCTGTAACTCGGTACGTAAGGATACTCCGATTCACGAGTTTGTCGGACGTGAGACGCTGGTGCGCCTTATCCGAGACTACCCACGTGTCGCACGTACTATCGTTGAGTGCAGCCTGAAGGGGTAACAGATGAGCACACGCACCACTGACCGTTTTGTGGCCACCACACACCACATAACTGAGGGTAGGGTTGATGTCTGTACTGACATTGGCCAATACGGTGACATACCTCTAGAGATGTGGCCCAACGTGCTACAGCTTGACGCAGCACTCGTCATCACCCTACGTCACCGAGTGCAGGCAGCAGACTTCTCGGAGGATAGTTTCTGATGGCCAAGGTTGAAGGCAGCAGCTTGTGCCCAAAGGGTTGGGCACTGCGTGAGACGTACAACCACCTTCAGCGAGCTAACGGTACCTCGATGATGCGCCACGTGCGCCCAAGCCAGGAGGAAAGCAAAGCTGCTGACGAGTATGACATGCACCTGATGACGTGCAAGGAATGCGCCGAGTAGCCGTAGGCAGTGGCCAATTGGCCTACGGCCAGACACCCCCCTGTGCATAAGGCAGCAAGCGAGGTAAGAAATGAGTTTCAGCAAAGCGCAGATTGACAAAGAGTACATGGACAAGGCTACCAGTCAGCCACAGGCACCTGACACAACGTGGCTGTTCAACCCACCAACGGCTAGCGAGTACACCGAGTCACAAGCTGATGCTGAAGAGCGTCAGCCGTGGTCAATGCGTCGTGTGATGCAGCGCATGCCCACTATGGCGCGTGTGGGGCCACGTCCACCATACGGCCAGCCTGACAACCGACCAGCACGCTACTACACCACGTGTGTACGTGCCAAGGCACCACGCTCAGCGTGCTTCAACCAGATTGAGGCTTACCGTGTGGTGACGGGCACGCACGCTGTGGTCACCACTGAGGGTAACAAGCAGGTTGAAGACGCAGTCTACTACTGGCCTGACACTGCCATCGTGGTTGAGATTGGCACTGACTACACTACATACCCACGTCAGTACCCATTTTGCTCACACAAGTGCCTGTCTCTGTGGTCAGCCAAGATTGCACGTGACAGCGAGTGATGGAAATGTGCTTGCTGTGTAGGGTGAGGGTGGGTAGGCCAGTGGTGGTGATGCTGGACAGTGGTACAGTGACAGCCATACTGTGCCCAAGGTGTGTGGACAACACCTACACCATTGGCCCACTCACCAAGGTGGTGATAGCACGACGCCTAGAACGACTGCTCAAAACTGACTGAATTGGGTATTGACACCTGTGTGCTGGTGGGTGTACTATACGTACATACCACCTAGCACACAGGAGCAACGCAGATGGCCAGCCGTACTGAGCAGATTGCCAAGAAGAACGCAGCCAGCGATACCAGCAACCGCGTGTTGGTCCAGATGGTGCGTGGCAAGCCACGTATGTTCATCAACGGTGTGCTCACCCGTGAGTACCCTGACCTTGCTTACCTGATGAATGATCTGCGCAACCGTATGTATGGGCAGACCTTCACCCTAGAGCTTGACGGTGTGTTCATCACCGCATAGCGCACAAAACAGGCAGGAATGGGTATTGACACCAGTACCCATCACCTGCTAAAGTACCTACACAGCGAACGACACACCACCTGACAGGAGCAACGGACATGGCAACCACGGTCTACACCACTGACGGCACACCGAGCAAGCCCAAGGCTGATGAGATTGTCTACGCGCTTGACCGCAACGGCCAGTACAAGCACACCATGCATCGCGTGCGCCGTGTTGACTTCACGGGTGAAGCGGTCACCTACTGCACCATGTGGCTACGTTTCGGTGCGGTGAAGTCGAGCACCAGTGATTGCGCAGTGTGGTGTGAGAACGGGTGCAAGCCACCAGTCAGTGCTGAGCGCTCCGATTTGGACTACGCTGCCATCGCTGCTGCTGTGGCGCTTGACAAGGGTTTCCAGGGTGTTGAGGGTGCGCCCAAGGTCACCATCAGCAACAACGTCATCACCCTCACCTACCCGTCAGGCAAGGTTGTCAACCTGACCGCAACCAACGGCTAATTCCGAGTGAAGACGTGGTCTTCAGTGAGAACCTTGGTGAGTGTGTCGCCAAGCTACGATGTCAGGAGTGCTACAAGTGAGACAGCCCACAGAGGATGTGGTGTGGCACGTGCGCCACACGCACAGTACCACTGAGCGCATGCTGTGGCACCGAGTGGCCAACATGTCAAGCACCTTCAAAGGTGGCAAGCTCAACCGAGCTAACACGGTGTGTGGTCTGGTGTACGACTTCCCAACAGCTAACGTCATCTTTACTGACTTCAACGGACGTGGCACCTTGGCCACGCCACCACCAGCGCACCTGAAGTGCCAGAAGGGTTGCTACTCATGAGCAAGCCTAGTGAGGGTTACGTGTCAGTCCACACTGAGGAAAAGGTTTTCACCAGCCGCGAGCTAGGTCAACTGTTTGACCTAACGTTCATCGTCAGCCCTAATTGGCGCATCCTGGTTGACGTGCACACGCCTGCTGGCGATGGTTGGGCCACACTCAGCACGTGGATTGACAGCAGTGGCAACATGGTGACGCGTGGTAAGTCTGCTGCGTCATTGGGCCAGTACGTGTGGTCTGCTGTGCAGGCAGGGTGCCGTGTGCGTGTCGTCAAGGGTGAGCAACTGTAATAGCCGCTCAGAGGCTATGACAGCTACGCCAGAGCCTCTGAGCATGGGAGTACCATTGTGGTAGGGCAAGTACAGATTGACGACGATAAAACTGTTCCCACCAGCGTTGCCAACATACACGCAGACCAGTTTTGGAGTAGTCATCCGTTAGCACGTCGTTTCTTACAGTGGGCTAACCACACTAACAGGAACGTGCTAGAACAAGCTTGGCAAGTGTTGGGTATGCGATACACCATAGGTGCCAAGCTGTACAGGGGTGACTACCACTTTGACCAGTACGACGCAGACGCAGACAGGTACTCTGACCTGTGCTACGAGTATGGGTCGTGGGTAACAGCAGATGATACACAGGTGTACTTGCTAAAGCGTGACATACTGAAAACTGTGCTTGATGGTGATATGCCAGAGCACACCATCAGCCGTGCTGTCATGCCATATGAATGCCTGTTTATCGTCAATGACATACCGTTGACGTTAGCTATGGAAGATGGGCACCATGTGTATAGCTCATGGCTACTGCTGATAAGCCTAGAAGACGGAATAGCAGTAACCAGTGACATCACACGGTACGATGGTAACCAGACCACATACAGCGTACAGAAATTCTTTATGGAGTACGGCAGCGTGTACCCCAACAGCTACGGTGGCCTGTACGCTAAAGAGGCTGGCTTCATACTAAAGCTGTTGGCGTTTATCAATTCGCCGTACGTTGACAAAGAGAAGACTGTAGCTGAACGTAGGGAACGTAGAGAGGTAAAGAATCACCCTACGTATAAAGAGTCAACCGAGCACACCGTAAACTTCATTCTGCTACGTAGGGAAGTAAAAGAAGCCCTGGAAGCCCACCAGCGTGAGACTACAGGCATACGCAACGCACACAAGCGCTGGTGGTGGGTCAGTGGGCACAACCGTAAACAGTGGTATCCATCTGAGGGTGCACACCACGTCATCTGGATTGCACCATACAGGAAGGGTGACACAGAGGCAGCAGAAATGGTAGAGAAGATTTACAAGGTGAGTAGGTGAGATGGCAGACCACATACCAAGCTCTCGTGTATCGACCATTGGTGACCGTAGGCAGTACGTGGTGACCTGTAGCTGTGGTGCTGCGTTGGGTACCACTGACTCACCCAACATGGCCACTGCTCTTCAGCAAGAGCACATGGCTACACCTGAGTGTGTGTGGTGCCAGCACCGAGCTAAGCACCACGTTGCTACAGGCTGCCAGAACATCAGCATTGACCCTGACCCTAGCGGCTACCACTCGTGTGCCTGCAAGGGCATATGCACCCGCTGTAGTCACGCACAGCACGTGGGCCAGTGTCCATTTGCACGGCTGGTGGAAGGCAACCGCGTAGAGTGCTTCTGTGGTCTGGTGACTGACTACGATTGACCCAAGGCACCGTAACAAACCAACACGTGCACACTAGCAATGTTACAGTTTGCTGGTGTGCGCGTTATTGGCCGTTTTGGGTATTGACGTATACTTGCGTGGGGTGTATAGTAACTACAGAGCACAGAACACACAGGAGCGAACGACATGACCGCACAGACCTACACCACCACCGAGCTTGCCCAGACCATCGCGAACATGGCTGACAACACGTTCGCTACCCGCAAGGTCACCGCTGACGACATCGCCAACACCGCTAGCCGTGAGACTGTGGTGGCTGTGGCCAACGACATCGTCACCAACTACACTGGCACCTTCCAGTACATGCTGAACATGAAGAGCTACACCCGCCTTGGCCTGACCAATGCCCAGATTGCAGGGGTGTTGAACAGCGCGATTGCGGACTATCGGTACAACCAGCGTAAGGCAGCAGTGCAGCAGGCAGAGGAAGTCGTGAACACCGCCACCACCACCACCTATGACCACTCCAAGCAGGTTGTTGAGGATGGCTGGTACACCATCGTTGGCCCCAAGGGCGGGCATCGCACTCTGCGTCTCACCACCATCACCGAGAAGAGTGACGGTGTGAAGCAGTGGCTTGCTTACCTCAGTGGCAGTGACAACGAGGGCGACTACCTGACCATCGGCACCGTGCACGGTAATGAAGTCAAGCTGTTCCGCAAGAATGAAGGCAAGTACACCGACATCGTTGCAGCCGCACGGTTTCTGGTCAAGAACGCTGACAAGGTGGGTGAGTACGGTCGGCAGTACGCGGTGCGCAGTGGCAAGTGCTACGTGTGCAACCGTCGCCTGACCACTCCTGAGTCAGTGGCGAACGGAATTGGCCCCATCTGCGCAGAGAAGCGCGGCTAGGGCCACCACACACAAAAGACCCTCACCACTACGGTGAGGGTCTTTTGGCGTACAGGGTTACACGTCGTTGTACGTCACCCTGATGGTGCCAACGTCAAGCTGCTTGCCAAGCGTCCACCTGAAGTAGCCTGACATGCCTTGCTCTAGTTGCCACTTGCAGTTATCACGTGACCACTGCTTCTCACGCTGCCAGTCAGCGCTAAGCTGCTCAGCGTCCACAGCGCTGTACTCAACCTGCTTCAGCGTGAAGCCATCAACGGTGACCGTGCCAGTACACCGCACACCATCACTGCCCACTACACCTTTTGGTGGGCCATCGTCAATGGTCACCGTTTCAGCGTGCACCACACTCGGCACACACAGCACCATCAGCACCATCAGCACCGCAAACCGTCTCACCCTGGTTACTCCTATTCTGAGATGGAATGTGCTCTGAGAGCTTCTGAGCGTCGATTCTGACGGGCTATCTCTAGCACGGCCACTCATACGCTTTCAGCCTCCAAACAGCGTGGCTAACGAGATAGAGGCCGCCGGCACAGCCTACGGGTGTGGCATCACCACTTCATCGGTGACATGCTTGACTCGTCTGCATTGAATCTGCGTGCACCTATACAACGTCGTGACGTACACCACACCCTTTAGGTGAAGGTTGGGTGTGCTAGTCACAGCGTGTGCTTGCATAGGGTCATTGTCATAGTCGCACGTGACGGTTTCACGTGCGACTATTCTCTGTCTACCTTCTACGTCTGTACTCACGGTCGTATGTCCACGTTGGCCATCTTGTCAGCTATCAAGTCATCGTTGAGGCATGCACCACACTCAACGCACCACACGTAGGCAAGGAACCTGCCAAACGCATCACTCTTGTACGTCTGCACCCTGAATGGCCACTCAGGTGCAGACACACCAGGGTCAGCGTTGTGCCTTCTACCATGTACCCCTATCCAGTCCATCGTGTAGCGTAGTGCCTCATCACCAGCCTGACGTGTCACCCCTTTACGTTCAGGTGCGTTGACGTTGAGCAACCGCAAGCGTTCCAACCGCAACGCGTGCAGCCCCATGTCTAACGTCATGTCTAGGGTGTCACCGTCAACAAACCTAGTAGCCTTGGCATTGAACACCCATGACTGAAGAGGTATCGTGCTAGGTGGTAGCTCTATCATTCTACGTCGTCCTGTATCACTATTCTGATGTAACCGTTTTCTGGCACCAGGATATCACCACCAGCAAACGGTACACGCCACTCACCCCAATAGGTGCCAGGAGTGTCAACGTCACCCTCAACAGGTTGGTACTCTACTATGCCACCACTCTCATTCGTGACTTGCCCAACACTGTCTATCTTCACCCCTGGTGTACCAATGCGTGATGCCTGAAAGCGTGGTGGCCCTGTACGGTCAGCAAGTGGTAGCGCAGCACCAGCACCATCAGTCAACTTCATGGATACCTTACGCAGTGACCCACGCTTCAGGTACAACACTGACTCTGTAGTAGGCATCACACAATCTCCACATCTGTGCTTGTGCCAAGCAACACTACACGATGGCCACCAGCAATGGTAGTAGCGCTGCCATCACTGCGTATCACCACTACGCCTAGCCCGTCACTAACCACTACTCCTGGTGGATTGGGTATGTCAGGCATCAAGCCAATGATGACACCAATACCACTAAGGGTAGGCACCCCAATCACCACACTACCCATACCAAGTATAGGTGCAGGAACAAACCCACCAACAGCGTTGAATATTGGAACACCGATGTTGATAGCACCGATACCAGCATACTCTAGCAACCCTATACCACTAAGTATGGGCATACCAACACTGATACCACCATCACCTACATATGTGAGTACACCCAATCCAGCAAGCACAGGTGCCTCAACACTTACACCACCAAAGCCAACAGGGCCATAGCCACCAGCACCCACCAGAATAGGCTGACCAATACTGATACCGCCAGACCCAACATACGTAAGAATACCTGTACCAGAAAGAATAGCACTACCAATGACAATTCCACCACTAGCGAATACATTACTAATGGAAGTACCTGCACCACCAAGTACAGGCAAACCAATGCTAATACCACCGATACCCACGTATGCGAGGTACCCACTGCCTGTGAACGTCGGCGCACTAATCGTGACATTACCAAACCCACCTATCGGACCTTCATATGTACCCACGCCACTAAGTACAGGTGCGTCAATGCTGACACCACCGATGCCAGCATAAGCCAGAATACCAACACCCGACAATGACGGTACACCAATAATGACCGAACCGACGCCACTAGCAAAGCCAAGAACCACACCAGAACCACTAAGGCTAGGAACACTGACGACCACACCACCAATGCCAACATACGCTAGTACCCCAACGCCACCAAGTACAGGTCCACTAACAGCAATCCCACCAACACCAGCATAGGCCAACCCACCACTACCCACCAACACAGGTGCACCAACAGTGATGCCACCAGCACCAACATACTCTAGCTCACCTACACCACTAAGCACAGGACGTACAACAGACACACCACCAGTACCACTAAAGAAGTCTAATTCAGTGCCAGCACCACTGAATGCAGGCTTGCTTAGACTAACACCACCACTACCACTGACGCTAGGTGGCCCACTGCTAACAGGCTTGAAGCCTAACAGCACACCTACGTTGGGTGACGATGGCCCACCAGTGAGTGATGTCAGCCCACCTGTAGCACCAGACTGCCAACCTCGCACAGCGTAGCCCAATGCCATGTCGCTGCCAAGCGCACTGGTAGACATGGTGAAGTTAGACCAGCCGCTAATCTGTGCCGCGCTAGGTGGGTCATCCTCGTATGCCAACAGAGCTAGCAGTAGGCTGTCATTATTAGCTGGTGTCAGTGTGGCCCACGTAACGGTCAACGATGCAGCATTGTCAGACCTAGACAGGTCTATGCTCGATAGTGCCAATCCAGAGTCAACACCCCTAATCCCTACAATACGCGCACCACGTACCACCGTGCCAGTGCCAAACGTGATAGTAGGTGCCGTATCACCAGCCACAGCCCTACGTGCCCACACTTCCACACGTTGAGCAGTAGTGTTGTTAGCCGCACTAAGCTGTGTCCAACCACTTAGTGCAGTCATGGCTGTGTTGTCACTACGGTGTGCAATCAACACATGCACATCGTCTGCTGCCCAACCAGAGGGTAACCCTGGAGCAAGAGTAGCACCTGATGTAGCCGTGAAGACTGCTGTACCAGCACCGTGTAAGTAGGGTGCTTGGTCACCCGATGCTGGCCTAACAACAACTGTCTTGGCCAACCAGTTAGTAGGTGCAGCGTCTAGCCCAACACTGATACTACTAACACTGCTAACAGACGTGTACTCTGCACGTCCTAGACCGATGTTGCTTAGGCCAGCACCGTGTGTCTGTGTAACAGTGTTACCATCAGCAGTACCAGGGTATGACTTTATAGTGTCGCCAAACGTAGTGGCAAACCACAGTACCCATGCATTAGCTACATTGCTGCTGCTTTCTGACGGTGTTTCTATAGAGGTATCTGTGCCACTAGTAGCAGCAACAGGTGATGTAACAGCCAATAATTCAGTTAGGTCTACATCCCTAAGAATGACACCAGCACCGTTACGCCACGTATTAGCGTGCGTGAATGTGTGGAACGTGCTGCTGTCGTTGCTGCTAAGTACCGTATAGAATATGTTGAGACTTAGTGAGCCAGTAGTCTCTATACCAAGTGTACGGTATCCCTGGTCAACTGGTGGTGTTGGTGCTGTGGAATTCTCTAGAGAGATTCCAAGCACCACCACGTCACCATTCTGTATGCCACTAGGTATGGTGAATTGACTGGTACCTAGTGAGCCAGCAACAACAGAGACGGTGCCTACTTGACTAACCACTACCCTACCTTAGACGTAGCAACGGACACGAACCACTGGCTTACTCTCTGCTGTGTATTGCGGTTCCACCGAGTACCCTGTGCCCGTCTATCTACAAGCAAACCTCCTGGTGCAACAACCTCGCTGAACATGACGGTAACACCGTCATCGTCTACCACATGCACCCACACAGTGTCACTACACTGAGTGTTGTCAATCTCTACACGGTCTATCAGACGTTGCCCACTGTCATTGGCCCACACAAGTAGGTAGCCCACGTCCTGTGGGCTACCCGTGCTACCTTGCCAACGTGTGTACTCACTACGCACAATGGCCATGCTGTTATCCCTGCTGCGTGTACGTGAAGGAAGTGACGCTAACCGTACCACCAGCGGTGATGCTGGTACTGCTGAGGTTCAGGTCACTACCACTGGTACCAACCTCACCCTGTATCTCGGGTGTGAACACACCAGCGTTCACAGAACCCATGCGAAAGAACGTGGCAGTACCCGTAGCGTCTGCGCTGGTGTCACTGCTGATAGCGGCAGCAGTGGATACACCTGTAGCCGCGTTGCCAAACGCAGGGTCACTCATGACCAGTGCTGCAAGCAGAGTGTTGCCTGACAGTGAGGCATTCGCGTCAGCAGGCTTGGTACCACTGTAGATACGTAGCTCAGCAGGCGACCCACCAAGGTCAAGCCTGTCAACGGCAGCGTTGGCAGCGTCGTTACGTGCAGCAGTGCTGATGCTTGGTGCGAGTGCCATGTTACTTGCTACCCTTCTTTGGTGCTGCACCCTTACCAGCATACGGTACACACCGCTCACCAGTGCGCTGACACTCTAGCCAATACTCACGCTCTTCAGGTGACAGGTGAGATGGTGGCAACTCACCAGGGTCAATAACCCTACCCTCTTTCTTGCTGTCTGCAATGCCCATGTGCAGGTCAGCATCAGCGTTGTAACGCCACAGCACTGCGCGCCCATCTTCAGTAGCGTTCAGGTCTATCAAGCCTGATGCGTGCTGAAGTATCTGATAGTGGTCACCATCCTTCTGGTGTACGCTAGGATGTATTGGATACTGTACAGTACCCAATGCTGTACCATTTCCATCAGTACCACCAACGCCTTGAGACATGGTATCACCCCTTCCTGGCAAGCCTCTCCTGTCCATTGTATCACACGACGATTGCAGGGTCTACCGTCCGTATGGACGCTTTTTAGTCCGATGCTCTCTACGTGTATTGGCTAAACCTACATGTTCTATCTTCACCCCTGGTGGGATAGGTCCGCGCAACGTCCACTGACGCGATATGTAGTAGGTACGTGTCAGGTAGTCAACGTGTGTCAGCCCTTCCTTGTTATTCTGGAAGAATTCAGCATACACACCACGCGCCATGTCTGTGTCTTCAGCTACCTGTGGCTCAAAGCTGTCAGAATCTTGCACGTCGTGCCTCACATACAATGACGAATGGCTCTGCACCATCGTCAAGGTTAGCTACAACCACACAGTTGAATAGTTTGTCTAATGGTTTACCACCACCATTCATGTACGTACTAATGACTTGATACACGTCACCGCTCATCACGATACCAACAGGTTGATAGCAGTCTGCACGACGCATAGCTAACAAGTGTTGTAGCACCTGTATCAGCACAGGTGCTCTAGCATCCTTCTCAGCGTCCACCTGAAACGAACGGCCAGACACCACATGTCATCCTGCCACGTAGTCAGCACGCACTACAGCCCACACCTATAGCCATGCGCCTTGGTGTGGGCTGTAGTCAACTGTATTCAGGGTGTAGCCTAGCGTAGCAGCTAAAGCGTACTCTACGATGTGTAGTTAGCCACCAACAGTGGCACAGTCACGCGTAGCCGTTAGCTAGCAGCAGCACCCGCCGTTGCCTCACCACCTTCAGGGGCCACAGCAGCAGCAGCCTGCTTGGCAGCGTACTCCGCAACCAGAGCCTCAACGTCAATGTCACCGAGCTTGCCATCCTCGATAGCCGCGAGCAGTGCGCGCGTGGTGGTGCGCTGCTTGGCCTGTGCAGCCTTCTGAGCTTCCTTGCGCTGCTCAGGAGTATCGTACTTCTTGATGCGTGCTGGACGGCTAGGCTTGGGCAACTCAAAGCTGTACGCTTCAGCCACCATCGAGGCAAGCAACTGAGGCACGCTGGTATTCTGCGCCTTGGCCGTTTCAGCGATCTTCAGGCGCAGAGCGTTGGGCATCCTGACGTTGATACCAACAATCTCGTCAGGGCCAAGCTCATCAGGGTTGCGCTTGGGTGCACGCGTGGCAGTGGCAGCAGCTTCCTGCTGAGAAGCCTGATTCTCGGCAGCAGTAGCACCAGCCTCAGTGCCGTTTTGATTGGCCTGTGGCTCTTCACCCACAGGACGGTCAAGCACAGCGGTGCCAGTATTCTCATCACGACGTGGCATGTTACTTACTCCTACGCTCTTGGCGTCGATTCTGATTAGTGGCCCTGTGGCCACCAGCAAGGTCACTATAGCATGGCTCACACACCACGTGCAATACCCAAATGACACCAGTTTGGGCAACACAGCAAACACCCACACGGTGCGTACACGACGCAACACACGCTCAGTGCCCCTCACTGGCCCCTGGTGGCCCCTCACGCGCGTAGAGAGGTACCCGTACCTATAGAGCGGCTGGTGCCCCTGTCACGCTCTTGTAGCGTCTCTTGTATTGACCTGTACCTACCTACCTGGTACACTACCCCCATGCACTACCGTACTACATACCCTTGGAGTGTCAAGGATGGCCCAACCTGCTGCCGTAGACCAGAGAGCTAGGCTTGCTGCGTTGGTTGACTCGCTGCCGTTCAGAGAAGCGCTCAACTTGCTGATGCGGCTAGGCATCCCTGCTGAGGATGCAATGGGGGTGCAGGGCTGCATAGAGCATGTGGGTTGGCGTCCACTTGCTGAGAGTGCCCCTCTGAGCTTCGAGGGTGACGTACTTTGGTGTAAGGGGTGTTGGAAATGGGTGCACTCATAGTCTGGTCAATAGCCGTGCCTGACGTTGGCGTGGTTATCATCATGGCTGTCTTTGGGTACATCCTCTACCGTCTATACAGGAGTGCTACCGATGGAAGCCATAGCGACGACGACGACTAGGCCACCAGTCAAGCTCAATGAGCTTGCGCCTAGCCGTACAACCATCAAGTGCCTGACTGCGTGTGGGACGTACAGCCGTGTGTACCGTACAGAACCTAGCGCGGCTATCGGTCAGTTTCGGTACTGTCCGTTGTGTGGATCTGACAACGTGTTTGTGTACAGGTCTAGTGACACTGACCAGTGGGAAGCCATGTCACGCGACTATGAGCTACCCATTGAAATCATGAAGCAACTGTATGACCTGTGGGTGCCCACTCAGTATCACCGTTTCAGTGACTTTGTTGCTGACTTTCGTGCAGGCAAGACAGAGGGTGAACCTAACCACGGTGCCTCAACGCTACCTGCACCCAAGCCTACCCCACCTATGCCACGCCTAAAGGTGCCTGTGTAATGCTGCGCCAGTACCAACAGGTAGCTGACGAGTGGCTAGAAGCGCACCCACGTTCAATACTGGCAGATGACAAAGGGTTGGGTAAGACACGTACCACAATAGCTACCATCAGCCGTCATCTGCCAGCACTTGTGATTGCACCCACCTACCTGACACGTCAATGGTTTGATGTGCTGTGTGAGACGCTACCATCATCGGTCAGCATATCCTTGCCTGAAGGTAGCAACGCGAGGAAGAAACATGAGCTTAGCACCTACGCTGACGTACGTATTGCAAGCATACCAATGTTACGTACGCACTCACTGGTGGGACTTGCACCAACCATCGTCATTGACGAGGCACATCATATCCGCAATCGTTCAGCAACACAGTCAGAGAATGCCCGCACGCTTATATGGCAGTCTGACCGTGTTCACCTACTCACTGCCACACCTTACTACAGAGCAGATGAGGATATATGGCACCTTCTACATTGTCTTGACTCCGAGCGCTTTAGTAGCTATTGGAATTTCATACGAGAGTGGTACGCGGTGAATTGGGACGCACCGTACGCACCGCGTATCTACGGTGTTAGCCGCAAGAAGCGTGCAGCCTTTGACGACATGCTCTCACAGTACATGCTGATGCGTAACTATCAGGATGTAGGCAGAGAGCTACCACCACTGATTGAGCAAACAATCAAGGTGGACATACCAGCCGCGTTACGCAAAGAGTACAACAAGCTAAAGAAGGATTGGCAACTACTCGGTGAACCGATAGAATCGGTTGGCAGTGTCTACTACATACTGCGTCAGCTAACCATGTCACGACCCAAGCTCGATGCAGTCAGAGACATCATTGACTCGATACCACAGCATGACTGCACCCTGGTGTACACGTGGTACAAAGAGTCTGCCCACACACTAGCCAACCACCTGAAGCGTGCAACACGTGACGAGTTGCCATGCCTGTTACTGACAGGTGACACACCACCTGACCAACGAGCACAGATGTTAGCTGAACAGAAGCGCAAACGATGGCCACGTGTGATAGTAGCTACCATCGAGGCATTGCAGGAAGGTGTGAACCTAGAGCACATACACCACGTGGTGTACGCTGAAGAGACGTACGTACGTGGCAAGCACGACCAGACCCTAGCCCGTGCTAGGCGTGACAGGGGTGACGCAGCCCAACACCAGCCACAGCCACCTGTGCATGCCTACTACGTCAGGGTCATGAAGACCATTGACGAGCGTATACCTGTCATACGCAACGGACGTGGAACAGCAGGCAACCGTGAGCTAGCCGCGCAACTCAGGTCTGCCTGAAACGGTAATACCCACCACCTGACCAGGGTCCGCGCCCACCAACCGCAATACTCCTGTAACGATAGTGCCCAGAAACCCTCTTGACGTACCCTCACGCAGTACGGTATTCTGTGAGGGTGCCGCACCGATAGCCTCCGAGTGGTAGTCAGCTTGGTTGCGAGGGTCGTGTACACGTGTGTGTGGCAGTCTAGCGCCCGCGTGACTGTCACACCACATATGCCAGTGGCGCAATCCGGCAGCGCGCGTGGTTTGGGTCCACGAGGTTGCAGGTTCAAATCCTGTCTGGCATACCATACGTAGTGGGTCGGATGTGATGGGTTACCTTGCCTTTTACCCCACCACAACAACTCATCTGCTGCGTAGCTGTCTCGTGGTTGTTCTGGAAGCCAACACCGTAAGGTTAGGCAGGCACAAATAATTTCAGCGTTACGCGTGCTAACCCTCCCGAGTAGATGGGTAACAGACTGTCTACCTTCCAGAGTCACACAGGAGTCATCGTGCTAACACTCACAGTCAGTGTCACAGAAGTACAGAGCTTCAAACGGTGCAGGCGTCAATGGGACTATGGTAGCTTCAACCGTCAAGCTCTCACCCCCATTGTGCAGCCCAAGCCATACCTAGACCTTGGCACCCTGGTGCACAAGACCTTGGCCTACTGGACACAGAAGCCTGACCTTGGCCAGAAGCCTGATGGCACTGACCGTACACTGCGTGAGGTATTCCTAGCGTTGGCTGTGCAGCACCGTACAGCCGTCATCAGCAAGCACGTAGCAGCTACAGGACGTGAGCCAACGTCTGAAGAGCTTGACCCACTCATTGACGCCATCACGCTTGGTGCCGCAATGATGGACAACTACCAGACGTACTATGGTGTGCCGTTGCCACCACGTCTACGCTTCTGTGCACCTGAGCAAGAGTTGCTGATACCCATTCCTGGCACAGAGCACCCGTGTGGTGATTGCTCCAATCGTCCAGGTATGCGCTCGTTTCCCTGTACGTCGTGTGACAGCACAGGTATACGTCTGCACATGCTGAAGGCACGCCTAGACGCGCTAGCGATGGATAGGCGCGATAACCTGTACATCGTTGAGCGCAAGACATACGAGAAACGGCCAGACCTTGCGTTGCTCGAAGCAACAGACCAGTTTATCGGCTACATGTGGTGTGCGCAGCAGCTTGCACGTGCCATGCCTAACCAGCCGCGTGTGATTGGCCTAGCCTATGATGGTCTGTGGAAGCGAGCTACACCACCAACACGACCTAAGCGCTTGGAGATAGCAGACCTGTTTGTGCGTACCATCATCACGCCTGCACAGGATGAGGTTGAAGAGTACGGACGTGAGCTTGCACAGACCGTCATGGATATGGCAAACTCACCACGTATCTACAAAAACCGTGTGTGGCAGGGGTGTTGGGACTGTTCCTTTGAGCATCTGTGCCGCACACAGAGTCAGGACGGTGACGTACAGTTTGTCCTGAGCAACATGTTCACCAAGCGTACAGAGGAAGACGCATCAGAGATCGTAGCTGCTGTGGACACACAGCCTACACCCATAGGGGTAAACTAACGTGCCACCACGCATTACCGTACCTAACGAAAACGGAACCATACCACCTGACCTTATCCCTGACCCTGACCTGAACGACACCAACAGTGATGACACCTTTGCTGGTGTACCAATCATCTCAGCACGTGCCCAAACACAGGACGCATTCAACGCGCTTATCTACGCGTACCCTGGTGTGGGCAAGACATCACTTGCAGGCATGTTCGCTGCCTACCCACCAGCGTGTGACGTGCTGGTCGTTGATGCTGAAGGTGGTGCCTCAGTCCTGTCACACCTTGACAACGTCTTCATTGCACAGGTAAAGTCATGGCGCGAAACTGACCGCATCATGACGACCCTGGAGCGTACACCCAAGGCGAAACAGCGTTTCCACACCGTCATCTTTGACAACCTGACGGAATACCATGCCATGCTGTTGCAGAGCATCGCTGGTACTGGTGCTGTAGAGATTCAGCATCATGGCAGAGCTACCAGTGAAATCATGCGCTTCAGCAGGCGTGCACGTGACCTGTCACGCTTCCTTGGCATCAACACCATTCTGATTGCGTGGCAGGACAACAAGGAAGACAAGACACGTGGTATCATCCGTCAGACAGTTGCACTGACTGACAAGCTGAGCGCACGTGCACCAGGAATACCTAACAACGTGGGTTACCTAACCATCCTGAACAACCCACCACTGTACACCAGGAAACTTAGTTTCGCTGCCTCACCCTTGAATGACGCCAAATTCAGGCGTGCACCAGGAGATGAATCACCATCCATACCACTTGAAATCTTCTACGGGATAGACCAGAATCCTGTAGTAGACATGCTGAAGACGTTGTATGAGGGTGTGCCATTCCCTGAAGCCAGATACCAGCGTCCAAAGGGTAGAGGTAAGACTAAAGTGGTAGACCCTGATGACAACACGGCTGACAGTGATGCGCCTGAACCTGTCAGCGCAACCGAGTAATTGACGGGGCACGTCTCAACTCATGATAGTGGCGCATTGGAGTACAACACATGTGTCTAGCTCGTGGTCCGCCGAACATGTACAGACGCCTGCTGTGATTGTCACATTGTCGGAGCGATCACAGCTATTGACACCCTGGCCGTACTAGCTATGACCCTGTCAGGGTGTCAATACACCACACCTGGCCTAACCTGACCTGACCTAACCTGACAACAACGAGTAAAGGAAACAGCTAACATGGCTGGATTGGTCGTCAACACCCAAGAGGCAATGAAGCAGCGTGAAGCGCTGCCAGAGGGTGAGTATCACGCTACCCTCACCAACAGCAAGGTTGTGCCTGCACGCAGCAAGGATAAGTTTCCTCAGCTTGCGCTGGAATTCACCATTGCAGAGGATGAGGGTGAATTCGCTGGCCGTAAGGTGTTCCGCAACCTGAGCGCTGCACCAAACGCAATTCCGTTCATGGTTGACGCTGCCGTTGCTCTTGGTGCTGACAATGACGAGGTTGTGCAGCCGTCCGTTGACATGGAGCAGGTTTTCAAAGAGCTTCATGGTACTGAGGCTTGGTTGCAGACCAGCGTGCGCACGTGGAAGCGTGACGAGAACAGCGACGAACAGGAGCAGACAAACGTTGACCGCATCCTTGCGGCACCGTCTGCCTAGCCCCTCTGAAACACGCGTGTAGCCTACCCCTGCACGTGTGCTAGGGTGCCGCGTACTGAACACCACGTCTCTGCTGCTTAGTCGAAAAGCAGTAGACAACGAGTGCAAGGTGCGCGGCACCCGTACAGGAGCAACAGACATGAATGACAAGCCACGTGGCATCACACCAGAAACCAAGGAAGACAACGTCAAGCGTCCACCACGTGAGCGCATAGAGAAGCCTAAGCCAGCACCAGAGCCAGTGAAGAGCACCGTAGACGTAGACATCCTCTTTGGCGCTGGTGACGATAACTAAATAGATGGGCCATTAGCTCAGTGGTTAGAGCATGGTGCTCATAACACTATGGTCGTTGGTTCGATTCCAACATGGCCCACCAACAGCACCCACGTACAGTGGGTGTATTTGTGAGGAACAGTGAGCAGCAACCAGCAACCGATTGACTACGTGGAACGTCTCGCAACATACATCAGAGACGCACTGCGTATCGACCCTGTCAACCACTACACGGTGATGTCGCCACGTAGGCTAGCTGACGGCTCACAGAGCATGCGTGTGAAGGATGACAGGAGCAACCGCACATACAAACTCGTCATCATCGAGGAAGGCGACTAACGTGAGCGACAACCTCACCAACGGCACACAGCCTACCGATGCAGCGTGCCCACGTCGTATGAACAACCAGCCGCATTGCTGGCATACAACCACAGCACCCATCATCCAACCCAACGTGTCTGCTAGCTTCCCTAGCGTGTGCTGTTTCTGTGCGCCAGCATGGATGCACATTGAAGTGTTTGTATTGGGCAATGCCTCTGTGGAAGACATCGAGGCAGCAAACATGATGCATGGCCCACTCATTCACATGAACAAGCGTCCTACTGGTGGCCCATCCTTGATGGTTCCTGGTAGGTAGCGAGGTATGGATACACTAGACTTCCTACGCTTCACCATCACCGCACCGCAAGGTGGTTGGCTAGCTATTGCTGCCAGCCTACCTGATGGTACAGGTTGGCGTCAGTATTGGCGTGCGTGGCCTGACGATGCTGAGTCAGCCTGTGCACTCATTCAGGGTCTAGTAGACGAAAAGCTCAACGTGTATTACTCTGCGCATCTGTTCAGAGAGAAGAGCACAGAGAAACAGTATGTCATAGAGACTAGGACACTGTTCTCTGACCTAGACATGGCAGAGCCAGCGTTGATACTAGTGCCACCTTCCATGCTCGTAAAGAGCAGTGATGAGAGGTACCAAGCCTACTGGATACTTGAAGAGTACCTAGACCTAGCCACGCTAGAAACCCTCTCACGACGCGTCACGTACGGCATACCCAAGGCTGACCATACTGGTTGGAACCTTGGTAAGATGATGCGTGTACCAAACACGCTCAACTACAAGTATGCGCCTGAACAGAGGGTGCGTGTTACCTCACACAATAAGCGCACCTACTACGGTGTAGACTTTGGTGTGTTTCCACTGCTGTCAGAGACAGAGTCACTTGCAGTGCTCGTTGATGACGAGTGGGTCAAGCAAGCGTTGCAGGTACCAGCAGGCCACGCCAACGTACACACGTGGTGGGACATACGTAGCAAGCAACTAGAGAAGGGTGCTGACGTACACTTCTACGTTGAGGCTAGTGACCGCTCACGTGCACTGTGGCGTTTGATGACATCATGCTACCGTGCAGGATTCACCAGAGATGAGGTACTACTTACAGCGTACCACTCAGCTAACAACAAGTTTCAGTATCTCAGGTATGGTGGGCTACGTGAGCTAGCCAAGGATGTGATACGGGCTGAACGTGAGGTAATGCAGGGGCCAACAGGTATCAGAAGTCGTATCAACGACTTCAGGAAGCTGACAGGTTCCGTAGCTGAGAAACGGCAGCGTATCGCTGAGGCATGCCTACATCAGATGCAGGCACATGGACGCTTCATACACGCGCGTGGTGGCTCACTGTGGTACATCCTAGAACGTGACGGTAGACCAGTCAGCGTGACCAGGGTCAGCACGCAACTGAACGTGTTGCTTGACACCATGTTTGGCCTAAACCCTACTGAACCTGAACACAACTACGTGGTACAGACACTCATCAACCACACAGCAGCACTGCCAGAAACAGGTGAGACAGCTACACTGAGCTATTACGACCCACACACTACAACCCTCCTGTTACACACTGGCTCAAAGACCATACTACGCATAACCCGTGATTCAATTGACACTGTAACCAATGGCTACCGAGACATCATCTTCCTCTGGAATGAACAGGCAATGACGCCTGACATCAACGCACCGTATGACCCTGACGACACATGGCATGATGCCTTGTTTGGCATGTCGCTTGGCAACCTAGCCTCAGACGGTGTGACAGCCCCACAGGCAATGGCACTGCTACGTGCGTGGTTTGTGTGCCTGCTGCTGCGTTCCAGCGTCGTTAGCCGTCCCATCCTGGCAATCTTTGGTCAACCAGGGTCAGGCAAATCAACGCTCTTCAACCGAGTGTACCGATTGCTGTACGGTGAGCACCGTGCTGTGTCAGGCATCGGTACACCCCAACAGTTTGACTACGGTATGGCCAGTGACCCACTGCTAGTAATTGACAACGTAGACACGTGGGAGCGTTGGCTACCTGATCGTATTGCCCGTGCAGCAGGTATCTCGGAGATTACCAGCCGTAAGCTGTACACTGACCTTGATGTGGTGCGGCTACGTCTAACAGCATTCCTTGGCATCACAGCCCACAACCCTAAGTTTGGTCGTGAGGATGTGTTAGACCGTTTCATCATGATTACCCTGGAGCGTATCTCGGGTAACAGGCGTGATGAGACAAAGATGCTGCAAGACATCACAGACAAACGTGACAAGTATTGGGGCCAGATAGCACGTGACGTACAGCGTGTGCTCAACGAGCCTGATGCACCTGACCACACCGTAGCTCAGTTTCGAGTACAAGACTTCTCGAAGATTGGCCAACGCATAGCCAATGCACTAGGTTTCGCCACCGATTTTCACAGTGCCATCACCACGATGGTAGACCAACAGAAAGGTTTTGTACTTGATGAGGATTCCGTACTTGTTGACATCATTGACAAGTACGTGAAGATTGACAGGTACAAGAATACCGAGTGGCAAACACCCGCAAAGCTGTGGGGGCTGTTTGACCTGATTGGGGGGCCACAGGGAACATTTGGTAAGCAGTACGGTAACTCGGTGAAACTTGGCCGTAAGCTGTGGGCCATGCAAGACGCGCTGAAACAGCGGTTCACCGTTGAATGGAGATTTGATACAACAGCCAAGACAAAGGTGTGGCGATTCCTGCCACTGCCAGAC
>Ga0111539_10002276_pt1 | contig 25548 bp, 25 predicted proteins | sample RhiMethybrSRZTD1_FD_79667 | JGI IMG/M metagenome (GOLD analysis project Ga0111539, IMG submission 79667) | Populus rhizosphere microbial communities from Tennessee, USA - Rhizosphere MetaG P. TD hybrid SRZTD1 (version 2) (version 2) | ecosystem: Host-associated > Plants > Roots > Rhizosphere >...
CCTCATCGTCAAGCAGGCCCGCGACCTCGGCATCACGGCGCCGTTCGCCGGCGCGGCGCCGCAGGGCACGCCGGTGTTCGCCAGCACCGCCGGCGTGGCGAACATCGAGGCGACGATCGTCAGCTCGCCCTACCTGAGCAACGACATCAACGACGCGACGAAGAAGTTCGCCGCCGCCTACAAGGCGAAGTACAACGAGGAGGCGGAACTGCACGGCGCCAAGGCCTACGACGGCACGCAGATCCTGCTCACCGCCCTGAAGACGAGCAACGTGGCGACGGGGGAGAAGCTCGCCGAGGCGATCCGCGCCACGAAGTACGCGGGCCTGCTCGGCAACTTCGCCTTCGACGACACCGGCGTCGGCATCTTCGCCACCGCGATCGGGCTGATCCAGGGCGGCAAGCTGGTGTCGGCCGGTTGACGCATCGGGAGCGGTCGTCGCGGCGGCCGCTCCCGTCCTTCGTGCCTGAGGAGCTCAATGCAGGTCTTTCTCCAAACGTTCATCGGTGGCGTGAGCCTCGGCGCGATCTACGCGCTCGTCGCCATGGGCTTCTCCCTCGTGTTCCGCACGATGGGGCTGGTCAACTTCTCGCACGGCAACGTCGTCATGATTGGGGCGTACATCGCCTCGACGTTCTACCTGTCGGCCAAGCTTCCCTTCGCGCTTGCGATGGCGGTTGCGATCGTGGTCACCGGGCTCATCGGCGTGTTCATCGAGCGCGTGCTGCGGCCCTTGGAGAACAAGGACTTCGACCTCATGCTGATCGGAACCATCGGCTTCGGGATCGTGCTCGAAGCGGTCGCGATCATCATCTGGGGCGCCACCGGCACCGCCGTTCCCAACCCGGTCGCGGTGGCACCGGTGCAGGTCTTCGGGTTGCGGGTGCGCACCTACGACCTGGTGGTGCTGGCGATCGCGACGGCGGCCACCCTGCTCCTCGTGTTCTTCCTGCAGCGGACGAAGCGCGGCGCCGCGATGCAGGCCGTCGCGATGGACCACGAGGCGGCCACCGCCGTCGGCATCCACGTGGGGCGCAGCAACGCGATCGCCTTCATGCTCGGGGCGGCGCTGGCGGCGCTCGCCGGTGGACTCGTCGGCCCGCTGCTGTACGTCAACCCGAGCATGGGCGGCACGTTGGGCATCAAAGGATTCGCCGGCGCGATTCTCGGTGGCTTCGGCAGCATCCCCGGCGCCATCGTCGGCGGGATCGCCATCGGGGTGCTCGACGCGTTCGCCGCCGGGCACTTCCAGGGCTACTCGGAACTCGTCACGTTCGTCGTGTTCACCGTGATCATCATGATCCGGCCGACCGGCATCTTTGGCGAGAGGACGGTGAACCGGGCATGAAGCTGCGCGTTGCTGGCGGCCGCTCGCTGCGCTCGCGCGTTGCGGGCACCGTCGCTCTCGCCGCGTGCGCCTGGTTGCTGCCGTACCGGCTCGACACGTACATGATCCACGTGGCGAACGTCGTCATCCTGTTCGCGATCCTCGCTGTTGGACTCGGGCTCGTGATGGGGATCGCGGGGCAGATCAACCTCGCCCAGATCGCGTTCGCCGGTGTCGCCGCCTACGCCACCGCGATCCTGACGACCCGGGCCGGGTTCGGATTCTGGACCGCCGCCCTGCTCGCGATCCTCATCGCGTCGGCGATGGGCCTGCTCGTCGGGATGCCGGCGCTGCGGATGCAGTCGCACTATCTCGGCATCGTGACGCTCGGCCTTGCGCTCGCGTTCACGAACTGGGTGACCAACGCGCACGTCGCCGGCGGCGCCGAGGGGATCTCCGGCATCCCCGCACCGGAACTGCCCTTCGTGGACCTGCGCAACGACTACTTCTTCTATTACGTCGAGCTCATCGTGTTCGCGGTGACGTTGGCCTTCGGCCTGTTCGTGGTGCACACCCCGCTGGGACGAAAGATGCGCGCGATGCGCGACGACTCGCTGGCCGCCGGTGCCGTCGGTGTCGAGGTTCCGCAACTGCGCATGACGGCGTTCCTGCTGTCCAGCGTCTACGGCGGCGTCGCGGGTGTGTTCTACGCCGGGCTGATCCGCTACGTGGCGCCGGAGACGTTCAGCATCGCCAACATGTTTCTGCTCCTCGCCATGGTGATCATCGGCGGCCGGCAGAGCCTCGTGGGCTGCGTGGTCGGCGCGGTCGCGCTGTCGCTGCTGCGCGAGGTGCTCGTCGACTACCCGACCTACGCGCAGGTTGCCTACGGCTCGATCGTCGTGCTGACCGTCGTGTTCGTCCCCACCGGCCTTGCCGGCCTGCCGAAGCGGGGGCGCGCGCTGCTGCGTCGCATCGGTTGGTTGCGCTCGGAACGCGGCGTCGTGCCCAGGCTCGGCGCGTTCCGGCCCTATGCGGAGGAGCCGCCCCGGAACAGGGGAAACATCCTGCGCCTGGCCGATGTGACAATGCGCTTCCGCGGACTGACCGCGCTGCAGGACGTGTCCCTCGAGGTGGCCGCCGGCGAGATCCGCGGCATCGTCGGACCGAACGGGTCAGGCAAGACGACGCTGTTCAACGTCGTCAGCGGGCTGTACCGGCCCACATCGGGCCGGGTGCTGCTCGGCGAGCGCGACATGACCGGGCTGCGGCCGCACGTGCTGGCCCGGCACGGCGTCGCCCGGACCTTCCAGAATCTGCGGCTGTTCCCACTGCTGTCGGTGCGGGAGAACGTGCTCGTTGCGCTCGACCAGACGAGCGTGCTCGGCGCCTGGCGGTACGCGGTGTGGCAGCCCGGGGTCTGGCGGCACAACCGGGCGCTGCGCGCGCAGGCCGACGAACTGCTGGACCGCTTCGGGCTGACGGCGTTCGCCGACTCCGCGCCCGGCGAACTGCCCTACGGCACGCAGCGCCGGGTCGAGATCGCACGGGCGATGGCACGGCGGCCGCGCATCCTGTTGCTCGACGAACCGGCCGCCGGCCTCAACGGCGACGAGGTCCGCGAGCTTCGGGACATCACCAGATCGATCCGGTCCAGCGGCGTCACGGTGGTCATCATCGAACACAACATGGGACTGGTGATGTCGCTGTGCGAGCGGGTCACCGTCTTCGCGAGCGGGCGCATCATCGCCGACGGCACGCCGGCCGAGGTGGCCCGCTCGCCGCAGGTGGTCGAGGCGTATCTCGGTGATTCCGCGATGTCCGAGGACGTGCCCACGGAGGCGTCCCGATGACCGACTTCGTCGTCGAAGGGCTGAGCGTCCACTATGGAGGCGTGTGCGCCGTCAACGGGATCGGGTTGACGGTGCCGGCGGGTGAGTCGATCGGTCTGATCGGCGCCAACGGCGCGGGCAAGTCGTCGGCGCTGAAGGCGTTGATGGGGCTCGTTCCGCGGCGGGTGGCGGTGCTCCGGTTCGGTGAGCGGGACCTCAGCCGGGTCAAGGCGCGCGACATGGTGCGTCACGGCATCGGCTACGTCCCGGAGGGGCGGCACGTGTTCGCCGGGCTGCCGGTGGAGAAGAACCTGTTGCTCGGTGCGTACGCCCGGCCGTGGGACGCGCGCACCAGGGCCGGCCTCGACGAGGTGTACGAACTGTTCCCCGTGCTCGGCGAGATGAAGAACCGGTTGGCCGGGGCGCTGTCCGGTGGGCAGCAGCAGATGCTCGCCATCGGCCGGGCGCTGATGTCCCGGCCGCGGCTGCTCCTGCTCGACGAGCCGTCGATGGGCCTGTCGCCGAAGCTCGTCGAGACCATCCTCGCGGTCCTGCAGCGGCTCCAGGGCCAGGGGCTGAGCATGCTGCTCGTCGAGCAGAACGCGAAGCTGACGTTCGAAGCGACGAGCACCTGCCTGGTGATGGAGAACGGCGAGGTGGCAATGTCGGGCAGTTCCGGCGACCTCGCCCACGACTCGCGGGTCCGCAAGATCTACCTCGGCCTCTGAGCTCGCGAGCCGACCTCGTGGGCCGGATTGACGCCGGCTCAATGCGGGCGACGAGTTCGGCTGAGGCGGGACACGACCTCGGCCGGCGGCAGAGCGCGAGTCGTCTCCGGGTCGCCGTCGGCGAGAGCGGTCTGCGCGATGTCCGCGTACACCTCGGCGAACGCCTCGAACAGCGCGGGCGTGAGCCCGGCGCCGGCCTGGGTGGCGGCGATCTGCCGCATCTCGTCGACGTACCGGTGCGCCTTCGTCGCGGCCCGCGCCACCGCGGCCGAGTTGTCCATGCCGTTGTGGCCGAGGTCGGCCAGCACATGCTCGAGGACGCCGTGCCGCCCGGCCGTGCGCATCGCCTGGGTCAACAGGGCATTGAGTCCCTTGTAGACACTCGCGGTGCACATCTTGAGCGCGCTCGCCGATCCGGTCTCGCCGCCCACCACCACCGGCTCGACCTTTCCGGCCCAGGGCAGCGCCGCAACCTCGTGGGCCCGCGGTCCGGACAGGTAGACGCGGGCACCGGGCCGATGCGTCGGCGGCGCCCCGGAAATGGAGCCGTCGACCACGGGCATCCCGTCCAGCGTCCGGGCGATCTCCGCCACCGTGGCCGGAGCGACGGCGTTGAGATCGGCCACGATCGGTGCGACGCCGGCAAGTCGGCACGCGGCCGCGATCGAGGAGGACGCGGCCAGGGCGTGACCGGGCGGCGTCACCGACAGCACCACGTCGGACACCCGCACCACATCGACGAGGGTCGGTAACAGGTCGAGTTCCGCCTGTGCGGCCAGCCGAGCCGTGCGCGCGGACCGGTCCTCGAGGGTGGCCACCACCCGGGCGCCGCCGATGCGCAGCGCCCAGCCCAACCCGGCGCCCATGTGTCCGGGGCTCATGATCCCGACCGTCGTCATCGTCCGACCCTAAGCTGTGCGCATGCAGGCGGCCGTGCTCGCGATCGTGCTCGCGTTCGTCGGATTGATCGGCACCTACGTCACCAACCTGTACCTCACTCGGCGCCAGGAGCGGCTCGACCGCACGAACCGCCAGCTGAGCGAGTTCTACGGTCCGCTGTTGGCGTATCTGTCGGCCAACGGCCGCACCTTCGCGGCGTGGCAGACGCACATCCGACCGGACGGAGTGTCGATCTTCGTGCCGGAGGCCGGGCGTCCGCCGACCGACGACGAGTTGCGGCAGTGGCGACTCTGGTTCACGACCGTCCTCCTGCCGAACGTGCAGAAGGCGAGGCAGGTCGTGGTCGACAAGGCCGACCTGCTGGTGGAGTCCGCCATGCCGCCCGTGCTGCTCGACCTATGTGCCCACGTCGCCGCGTGCGAGATTCTCATGGCGCGATGGAACGCGGGCGATTTCAGCGAGCACCTCGCGATCGTGTCCTATCCCGCCGCGGAGCTCCTCGAGTACGCCGAAACGTCCTTCCATCGGCTGAAGCAACAGCAGGCCACGCTGCTCGGCGGCCGGCGACGGTGAGCCCGTAGCAGTCGGAATTCCTCGCCGACCCCGTCAGCGCCAGGGGCGGCCGTGCCGGTGCGGGTCGTCGGAGATCCAGCCGAGCACCGTCGCCAGCCCGGCGAGCAGCAGCAGCACCGCGAGCGGCCCGAACAGACCGACCCGGGCCAGGAACAGCGCGCCGACGAACATGAAGACAACCACGGGCCAGCCGTACGGGCGCCGCCCGCCGCGCGCGACCGCGCCGCGGGACGCGGGCACCGGGACCGCCGCGGGGCTGCGCGCCGGGCTGCGGCTTCCCGGCTTGGTGTCGAACAACGGCAGATCCGACGGCGGCAGGTCGTCGATGAGCCCGATCAGCTCGTCGCGGTACACGGCCGAGTAGGCCGCGGCCACGCGGGCGTCGTACTCGGCGACGTCGAGCCGGCCCTCTTCGAACGCCGCGGCAAGGAACCGGGCGAGGCGTTCCCGCTCGGTGTCGGAGGCGCGGATCCGGCCCGACCCGGACGGCTCACCCACCCTTCGAGGGTAACCACGACCGGCGCGGACCACGACACGTCGAGCCCGCCGGCGTGCTGACCTGGCACGTTTCCGTGATGGCTCCCCGCAGGCCGGTGGATAGCTTCATCGGCAACGCAAGCGATCACGCCACCTGAAGGAGGTTCCGATGACGCAGAAGATCAAGCCCACGGTTGCCGTCGCCGCCGAGCTCACCGAGCGCTGTGACCAGTGCGGAGCGGCTGGCAAGCTGCAAGCGACCTTCCTCGCCGGTGGCGAGCTGACGTTCTGCGGCCACCACGCGAACCGCTTCGCCACCCGCCTCATGGAGACCGCGGCCATGATCATGGTCGAGCTCGGCTTCGGATGGCGCGGCGCGACGCTGCAGGCCGCGCTCCAGCTGGACTGAAGGTCAGGCTGACGGGCCGGCGACGCCGACCACGTTGCCTTCCGGGTCGGCGAACCGCCCGACCGTGAAGTCGCCGGACGCCGGCTCCGGGCCGAGCAGCCGCCTGCCACCGAGGCGCTCCGCCTCCCGCAGCGCGGTCTCGACGTCGGGCACGGCCACGTAGAACAGGACCCGCGGCTCGTGCCCCTCGCCACCGCCGACACCGCCGTTGATGCCGGTGCCGTCGCCGGTGGTCGACCCGTCGACGAAGTGGTAGTTCCCCGGCTGCGACACCTTGTCGGTGGTCGCGTCGCCGGTGCTGAACTCCCAGGCGAACAGCGACCCGTAGTAGTCCCGCAGCGTGGCGGGCGCCGTTCCGATGATCTCGAAGTGCACCACTGGCCGTCCCATGCGCTCATCCTCCCGTGGCCGTCGGGGCCCGGCCCGGCCGCCCGGGACAGCCGGACCGGCCCCGTGCGGGCCGCTCCAGGCCGGGCCCCATGGAGACGACGCAGCGACCGGCCGGAATCGACATCACCTACCGGAAGTGTGCGACAGTGCGGGCATGGATCATGCGACGGTGATGCGCTGGGTGGCCGGCTACGAGCGGGCCTGGCGCGGCGGCGACCTCGACGCGGTCGCCGGCCTGTTTACCGAGGACGCCCGGTACCGGCGCTCGCCGTACCACGAGCCGGACGTCGGCCATGCGGGCATCCGGGCGATCTGGTTGGTCGACGAGGGCCAGCCGTTCACGATGACGGCCGAGCCGGTCGCGGTCGAGGGCCGGCGCGCGGTGGTCCGGCTGGAGGTGCGCTACGGCGAGCCGGACAACCAGGAGTACCGGGACCTGTGGGTGCTGACCTTCGCCGACGACGGCCGGGTGGCCGAATTCGAGGAATGGGCGTACTGGCCCGGCAAGCCGTACACGGCGGAGTGAACGCTGCTACGGACCGGTGTCGCTATGCGGCGCGGGCCGCCTTCCGGCTCATTTTCGCCTCGTACATCGCGGCGTCGGCGTGCCGCAGCAGGTCCTCGGGCGCGGCCAACCCGTCGGCGGACGTCGCGATGCCGATGCTCACCCCGACGTGCACCTCCCGACCGTCGAGGATCACCGGCTCGACGAAGCTGGCGCGGATGCGGTCGTCGACGTGTCGCGGCCCGTTCGGCAGGTCGACGCCGTCGAGAAGGAGCACGAACTCGTCGCCGCCCAGCCGTGCCGCGGTGTCGCCGGCGCGCAACATCCCGCTGAGCCGCCGCGCGACGTGCACCAGCAGCCGGTCGCCGGCGGCGTGGCCGAGCGAGTCGTTGACCTGCTTGAAGCCGTCCAGGTCGAGGAACAGCACGGCGAACTGGTGCTCCGGATCCGCGATCGAGCGCTGCCAGGCCTGCCGCAGCCGGTCGGTGAACAGGGCGCGGTTCGGCAGGCCGGTCAGGTGGTCGTGCAATGCCGCCTGGCGCAGCCGCTCCTCGCTCTCGTGCAGCGAGCGCAGCAGCGCGTTGTGTTCGAGGGCCAGCGCGAGCAGCGCGCCGGAGTGGTTCATCATCTCGCGACCGGGAGGCGTGGTGTCCTGGATCCGGCCGACCGCCGCCAGCAGCCCCCAGTCGTGTGCCTCGCTCCGCACGGGCACCACGAACACGATCTCGCCAACCGTTCCGTCGGCGAGCGCGAACAGGTCGGCGGGCGGAAACTCGCCGACCGGGGTGACCGCCCCGACGGTCGCCGGCGGTGGGCCGGCGGCGTTGAACGCGCCGACGATCTCGATCGCGGGATCCGCGACGGTGCCGAGCATTCCGGTGGACCGGGGCACGCGGGGCCACAGGCCGAGGCAGCCACCGAGTGCCGGCGTGCGCCCCAGCCAGGCCAGCCCCAGCGGGTCGCGACCGTGGCCGCCGAGCAGTTCGATGCTCAGCTCGTACTGGATGTTCAGGGTCATCTGCAGGTAGACGTTGTCCTGGAACTGGGCCCGGTGCAGCTCCTCGGTCGGCGCGAGCCCCTTCGGCGGGCAACCGCACGAGTCGCGGGCGACGAACGCGGTCGGAACCGTGCGCGGCCGCGACGGTTCCTGGCGCCCGGCGACGATCTCGTACGCGAGCCGCCCCAGCCGGTCCAGCGGCTGGCTCACCGTCGACAGGCTCGGCCGCAGGAAGCGTGTGTCGGCGATGTCGTCGAACCCGACCACCGCGAGCGCGCCGGGCAGCTCGTACCCGGCCTGCGTCAATGTCTGGACCAGGCCGAGCGCGTTGCGGTCGGTGCCCAGGACGATGGCGGTGGCGGGCATGCCGGCCGCGATCAACGCCTCGGCGATCGCCGCCCCGCCGGACTCGTGGTTGTCGGGCGCGCCGATCAGCAGGGCCGGGTCCGGGTCGATGCCGAAGTCCGCGAGTCCCGCCAGGTACCCCTCGTGACGTTCCCGAACGTCGAAGGCGGCCAGGTTCCCGCCGAAGGCGATCCGCTCGTAGCCGTGCCGGACGAGGTGGCGGACGGCGTCGCCGACCCCGGCCCGATTGTCGGCGAGCACCACCGGGCACTGGACTCCCGGCAGCTCGTGTCCGATCAGAACCACGGGAACGCCGATGTCGCGCAGCGCCTGCGCGTACCCGGGACTGACCGCGCCGGGCATCGCCACCACGCCGTCCAGATAGCGCCAGGCGATCGGCTGCCGGAAATCGGGCATCCCGTAGTCGGCGCTGTGCGAGCCGGGGTCCAGCGTCTGCATCGCGATCACCCGGTCGCCGGCCGCCACCGCGGCGCGGTTGACCCCGGCGATCACCGCGCCGTAGTAGTCCCCGCCGACGAAGGGGGAGAGCACGGCGAACGTACGAACGTCCGGCACGGCACGCCACCTCCCTCGTCTCGTCCGTATCGCGACGCGCAGAGGTATCACCGCGCGCCCGGTTCCGTCCCCTTGTTCGGCAGTCCGGGCCGCTTCCTGAGGCCGGCCGGCCTGAGCAAAACCGGCGGTGAACAGTGGCACACCGCGAGTAGCCGATCTGTTGACAACGCACCTGCCCCCGCCTGCCGACGATGGTTGCAACGAAGCGAAGGATCGGAGTTGTCATGCGGGGTGCGTGGCTGTCCACGCGGAGGTGGGCTGCGCTCGGGACGGTCGTCCTGGCGACGCTGGCCGGTGGTCTCGGCGGCGCGGCGCCGGCCGACGCGGCCGTGCTGCGGCTCGGCCTGCGCGGTGCGGACGTGAACGTGGGGCTGTCCCTCAACGGCGGGCTGCAGCTGACGGTCGGCGCCAGGGTCGGCTTCAACCAGTCCAACTGGAACGGTGACGACAAGGGCGAACAGAACCCGATGTCGACGGTCACCGGCACCACGGGCGCTCAGACGGTCTGGACCCGGACCGACAGCACAGGGCAGAAGATCACCGGTAAGGGCGTCGGGGTCGCGGTGATCGACTCCGGGATCGCACCCGTCAAGGGTCTCGACGGCGCCGGCAAGGTGGTCAACGGCCCCGACCTGTCGTTCGAGTCGCAGGCCACCAACCTGCGCTACGTCGACACCTTCGGTCACGGCACGCACCTCGCCGGCATCATCGCCGGCCGGGACGCGACGCAGACCACAACGTCCTTCACCGGCATGGCACCGGACGCGACCCTCGTCAACATGAAGGTGGCGACCGCGGACGGGGCGGCCGACGTGTCCCAGATCATTGCCGCGATCGACTGGGTGGTCACCCACCGCAACGATCCTGGGTTGAACATCCGCGTCATCAACCTGGCCTTCGGTACCGACTCGCTGCAGGACCCGCGCCTGGACCCGCTGTCGCACGCGGTGGAGGCCGCCTGGCGCAAGGGAATCGTCGTCGTGGTGGCCGTCGGCAACGACGGCCCGACCTCGACGCGGGTCACGATGCCCGCCGCGAACCCGTACGTCCTCGCGGTCGGGGCGAGCGACGGCTACGGAACGCCGTCGAAGACCGACGACGTCGTCGCCAGCTTCAGCACCAGGGGCAACCTGACCCGCCACGCCGATCTGGTCGCACCGGGCCGCTCAGTGGTGTCGCTGCGCGACCCGGGCTCCTACATCGACGTCAACTACCCGTCCGGGCTCGTGCCCGGCGACGCCGAGCAGCGCTACTTCCGCGGCAGCGGCACCTCGCAGTCCACCGCGGTCGTGTCCGGCGCGGCGGCCCTGTTGCTCCAGCAGCGGCCCAACCTGACCCCGGACCAGGTGAAGGCGTTGCTGATGAGTACCGCCACGCCGATGCCGCTCGCCGACCCGATCGGCCGCGGAGCGGGCGAGCTCAACGTCGCGGCGGCGGCCAGTGCGCCGACCCCGGTCGCGGCGCAGCTCTACCCGGCGTCCACCGGGACCGGATCGCTCGAGCAGGCGCGCGGCACGGCCCACGTCGCCGACCCGGAGAACGGGACGGAACTGACCGGCGAGCTGGACATCATGGGGCAGCCGTGGAAGGCGCTCACCTGGGCCGCCGCGTCGACCGCCGGCACCGCGTGGACCGGCGGGACCTGGAACGGCCGCGTCTGGAGCGGTGCGGCGTGGACCGGCACCTCGTGGGCTGCCCGGACGTGGAGCGGCGCTGCCTGGACCGGCTGCAACTGGACCGGGCGCACGTGGAGCGGACGCACCTGGAGCAGCGCCGTGTGGACCGGCCGCACCTGGTCGGGTCGCACCTGGTCCGGACGGACCTGGTCCGGCGCCACCTGGGGCTGAGTTTGACCGCCGCGCCGGGGCAGCTCGCCCCGGCGCGGCGGGCTGCCGGCCGGATCAGCCGGCGGTCTGGACGGTGACCCGGTAGTTGAGCTCCAGCAGTTCGTGGGAATGGACCGGGGTCCGGAAGCTGACGAACAACCATTGGCCTCCGCCGCGCGGATCCGGCGCGACCGAGACCTGCTCGTCGAACGCCCCGAGGTCGAGCCGGCCGACGCTGCCGACGCTGCGGAACCGGCGCACGTTCAGCTCGACGGCCATCGCCGTGGGCACCTGGGCCACCCCACCGTCGGGAAGGTAGAACGAGACCGGCTGTGATTCGCCGCTTCGCAGCGCCCCGCGGAACCCGGAGTTGCGGGCCAGCGCGATGTATCCACTGTAGACGGTGATTCGCACGGCGCGGCGGTTCGCCGGGTCCGTGCCGTCGAAGGACGTCTGCATTCCCGCGACGACGGCGCGGATCTCCAGGTAATTCACGCCGCGAGACTACTCGGACCGGTCGACCTCGACGATCACGAGTTCACCCACCCGGTCGGCCAGTTGCGAGCGCGCCTCGGGCGGCAGGCCCGAGTCGGTCACCAGAATGTCGGCGTCGTCGAGCCGGGCGATCGTGGCGATGCCGACCGTCTCCCACTTCGTGTGGTCGGCGAGCACCACGAGCCGCCGGGCGGCGGTGACGAGCAAACGGTCGGTGCCGGCCTCCATGAGGTTGGGCGTTGTGAAGCCGGCCCGCGGGCTCATCCCGTGCACGCCGAGGAAGAGCACGTCGACGTTCAGCGACGCGATGGCCGCCTCGGCCACCGGACCGGCCAGCGCGTCGGACGGCGTACGGATGCCACCGGTCAGCACCACCATCTGGTCGGGGCGGCCGGCGTGGTAGAGCACGTCGGCGACCGGGATCGAGTTCGTCACCACGGTCAGGCCCGACACGTCGACGAGTTCGGCCGCGAGCGCCGCGGTGGTGGTGCCGGCAGACAGTGCGACGGCGGTGCCGGGCTCCACCAGCGTGGCCGCGCGGGCCGCGATGGCGGCCTTCTCGGCTCGCTGCCGCACCGACTTCGCGACGAACCCCGGCTCCTCGGTGGAGCCGGGGCCGGCGATCGTGGCGCCCCCGTACACCTTGTCCACCAGGCCGCGCTCGGCCAGCGCCTCGAGGTCGCGGCGGATCGTCATGTCGGATACGCCGAACTGGCGCACGAGGTGGCTGACCCGCACACCACCGTTCTGCCGGATCAGATCGAGGATCGCGGCCTGCCGCTGCTGGGCGAGCATCACCCGACCTCACCGCGGATCACGGCGACCGATCCCGCCCCGAGTTCCACCTTGTCGACGTGTTGCCGCCCGGTCAGCAGGTCGGTGCCGGCGGCGCCGACGGTCACGGCGCCGGCGCCGTGGTTGATGAGGAACAGGTAGCTGCCCCGCCGCACCGCGTCCACTGTGGACGGCAGACCGGGCACCGTCGGCGCGACCCCGGCGGCCTCGAGGATCCGGCCGAGCCAGGTGTCCAGTCCCGCGTCGTCCAGGCGCGCGGTCAGATACCAGGCGCTGCGGTGCCGGGTGACGGCCGGAGCGCCGGCGAGCGGCCCGTCCGGATAGCCGGGCATGGCACCGGCGGCGTACGTCGCCTCCGCCGTCGCGCCGCGCAGGTGGACCGATTCGGTCCAGATCGTCGCCGTCGACCCGTCGGCAAGGGTGGCCGCGCCGCCCGCCGGGAGCGGCAGCACCTCCTCCACGGCGACGCCGAGCAGGCCCTCGACGCGGCCCGGGCGCACGTGGTCGTGCTCGTCGACGACGGCGAAGAACGGCCCGGCGGCGAGCGTCCCGTCACCGTCCACATAGGACGTGAGGCTGGCCAGCCCGGCGTCGTCGAGCAGGTACAGCGCCGGGGCGAGGACCAGGCGGTACCCCGACAGGTCCGCCGCCGGGTGGGCGAAGTCGACGGCGACGCCGGCCCGCCACAGGGCCGCGTACCACCGCTTCAGTTCGGTGAGGGCGTCGAGATCGGCGCTGGGATGGGCGGGAAGGCGGCCGGCCCACAGGCTCTGGTAGTCGAGCAGGATCGCCACCGGTGGCCGGGCGACGGTGCTCCCGGCGACCTCCGCGAGCGCGCCCAGGTCGGCGCCGAGCGCGCACACCTCCCGGAAGATCCGGGTGTCGGCGCCCGCGTGCGGAACCATCGCCGAGTGGAACTTCTCGGCACCGGCGACGGATGCCCGCCACTGGAAGTACATCGCGCCCTCGCTGCCGCGGGCCACGTGGGAGAGCGCGTCGCGCCGCAGCCGGCCGGGCGACTTGGCCACGTTGCGCGGCTGCCAGTTGACCGCACTCGTCGAGTGCTCCATCAACAACCAGGGTTGGCCGCCGCCGAGCGAGCGGGCGAGGTCGGCCGCGAAGGCGAGATCGATCTCGTTCGCCGGGTCCTCCGACGGCAGGTAGTGGTCGGTCGAGACGATGTCCAGCTCGCGAGCCCACGACCAGTAGTCCAGCTCGACGAAGTTGCCGGTCATGAAGTTCGTTGTCACCGGGACGCCGGGGCTCAGCCGCCGCAGCACCTCGCGTTCGGCGCGGAAGCAGTCGAGCAGTTCGTCGGAGGAGAACCGCTGGAAGTCCAGCGCCTGCGTCGGGTTGCCGAAGCTCGGCGTGGCCCGTGGCGGGATCACCTGCGCCCAGTCGGTGTAGCGCTGCGACCAGAACGAGGTGCCCCACGCCGCGTTGAGCGCGTCGACGTCGTCGCCGTAGCGCCGGCGCAGCCACTGCCGGAAGGCCTCCGCCGAGACGTCGCAGTAGCACCGCGTGACGTGGCAGCCGTACTCGTTCCCGACGTGCCACAGCGCGAGCGCCGGATGTTCGGCGTACCGCGACGCCAGCGCCTCGGCGAGGCGCACCGCCGCGGCCCGGTAGACCGGCGAGCTCGGGCAGAACGCCTGGCGGCTGCCGTACCAGAGCGTGCGGCCACCGGCGTCGACGGGCAGCGTCTGCGGGTAGGCGGCGGAGAACCACGGCGGCGGCGACGCGGTCGCGGTCGCCAGGTCGATCCGCACGCCGGCGCCGGCGAGCAGGTCCAGCACCCGGTCCAGCCAGCCGAACTCGTAGCGGCCCTCGGATGGCTCGAGGTGGGCCCAGGAGAACACGCCGACCGTCGCGAGGGTCACGCCGGCGGTCCGCATGAGCTCCGCGTCCTCGGCCCACACGTCCTCCGGCCACTGTTCGGGGTTGTAGTCGCCGCCGAACGCCAGACCCGCCCGACTGTCGTCGGCCGGGTGGGGGAGTAGACGCATGTCGTACAGCTTTGGACGGGCTTCGTCCGAAGTCAACAAAGTCCAACACGCGACGCCCGTTTCTGCGGGTGGATGTCACACAGCGGTTTTCGAATTGTTACGAAAAGCGGGCGGTAAAGCGCGTAACTAATATGCGCATGAAACGGCTGTACGCGGACTAAAACACTCAGTCAGACCCTTGACTTTCGGGGTGGGAGAGACGAATCTCCGTCTGCTGAAGCTTTGCGTTCGGTCCTGTGGCACCAACGTTGGCTTCTGTTCCACTGCGTGGGTTTCAGCCCCGCCTGTGCCCCGAAGACGTGATCAGGAGGCGTCGTGGTTCCTTCGTCCGCCGGCCGGTCGCCGGCACCCAGCCGGGTTGGCTTCTCGCTGTTCGGCGCCGGCTCGCCGGCCCTGTCGCGCCGCACACTCATGCGCGGCACGGCCCTCGGAGCCGGTGCGCTCGCCCTGCCCGCCGCCCTGGCCGCCTGCGGTGGCGACGACGACAAGGGCAGTGACTCGGGCAGCAAGGAAGTCAGCTTCGGCTCGAACTACTCCGACCCGGTGCCGAAGACGGCCATGGAGTCGGTGCTCAAGGGCTACGAGAGCAAGGCGAGCAAGACCGTGAAGATCAATACGGTCGACCACAACACGTTCCAGGAGAACATCAACCGGTACCTGCAGGGCACCCCGGACGACGTCTTCACCTGGTTCGCCGGCTACCGCATGCAGTTCTTCGCCAGCCAGAGCCTCGCCGCCGACATCTCCGACGTGTGGTCTGCCGTCGGCTCGGGCTTCACCGACGCGCTGAAGAAGGCCTCGACGGGCGAGGACGGCAAGCAGTACTTCGTGCCGTTCTACTACTACCCGTGGGCCGTCTTCTACCGGAAGAGCGTCTTCCAGCAGCGCGGCTACACACCGCCGAAGACGCTGGACGAGTTCAAGGCGCTCTGCGAGAAGATGAAGACCGACGGACTCAACCCGATCGCCTTCGCCGACAAGGACGGCTGGCCGGCGATGGGCACGTTCGACTACCTGAACATGCGGATCAACGGCTACGACTTCCACGTGAAGCTGATGGCCGGCAAGGAGTCGTGGACGAGCAGCCAGGTCAAGCAGGTCTTCGACACGTGGCGCGGGCTGCTGCCGTACCACCAGCCCGGGGCCAACGGCCGTACCTGGCAGGAGGCCGCGCAGTCGCTGGTCGCCAAGCAGAGCGGGATGTACCTGCTCGGCGCGTTCGTCGGCGAGCAGTTCACCGACGCCGACCGGGCCGACCTCGACTTCTTCGCCTTCCCGGAGATCAACTCGCAGTACAAGCAGGACGCCGTCGAGGCGCCGATCGACGGGTTCATGGTGTCGAAGAAGGCGAAGAACACGTCCGGGGCCAAGGACCTGATGAAGTACCTGGCGACGCCCGACGCCGAGCTGCTGTTCCTGAAGAGCAGCCCGAACAACGTCGCGACGCACAAGGACGCCGACACCTCCGGTTACAGCCAGCTGCAGAAGAAGTGCGCCGAACTTGTCGGCGGAGCCAAGCAGGTCTCGCAGTTCCTCGACCGCGACACCCGGCCGGACTTCGCGAGCACGGTGATGATCCCGTCGCTGCAGAGCTTCATCAACAACCCCAACGATGTAGACGGACTGGTGAAGAGCATCGAGGATCAGAAGAAGACCATCTTCACCACCTGAGGAGCCGTTCCGTGGCGATGTCCGACCTCGCCCCCACGGGAACACCGGCCACGCCGCCCGAGTCCGGGCCGCGTGGCCGGCGGCCCCGGCGCCCACGGCGCTCCCGACGACTCGCCGGTCGCGACGTGGTGGTCGTCGCGGTCCTGCTCGGCCTCGCTGTCGTCATCGACATCGCGTTCATCTGGGGACCGACGATCGCCTCGGTCGTGCTGTCGTTCTCGTCGTGGAACGGCGTCGGCGACATCACGTGGGTCGGCGGCCAGAACTACGACAACATCGTCAACAACTACCCGCCGTTCTGGCCGGCGCTGCGGCACAACTTGCTCTGGCTCGCGTTCCTCGGCCTGGTCGCCACCCCGCTCGGGCTGTTCTTCGCCGTGCTCCTGGACAAGGAGCTGCGGTTCAGCCGGTTCTACCAGAGCGTGATCTACATGCCCGTCGTGCTGTCGCTCGCGATCGTCGGGTTCATCGCGCAGCTCGTGTACTCGCGCGACTACGGCGCCCTGAACAGCATTCTCGGGCGCACCAGCCACCCGACCGACTGGCTCGGTGACCCGAACATCAACATCTGGGCGGTGCTGGCCGCCGTCGGTTGGAAGCACATCGGGTACGTGATGATCCTGTACCTGGCCGGGCTGAAGGCCGTCGACCCGTCGCTGAAGGAGTCGGCCGCGATCGACGGCGCGAACGAGTTCCAGACCTTCTGGCGGGTCACGTTCCCGACGCTGCGGCCGATCAACATCATCGTGCTCGTCATCACGGTGATCGAGGCGCTGCGGGCCTTCGACATCGTCTACGCGATCAACCGCGGCCGCAACGGCCTCGAACTGCTGTCGGTGCTCGTCACCGACAACATCATCGGAGAGGCGAGCCGGATCGGCTTCGGCTCCGCCATCGCGGTGATCCTGCTGGTGATCTCCCTCGGGTTCATCGTCACCTACCTGGTCCGAATCCTGCGCGAGGAGCCCCGATGAGCGTGGAGGAACGGGCGCCGGCGGCGGCCGCGGCCCGGTCGGCGGAGCAACCGGTCGTGAAGCGGCGGCGCCGGCCGCCGCGTCCGGCGCGGATCGTGCTGCACGTGTTCCTGATGGTCGCGGCGCTCGGCTTCCTCGCGCCGCTCGCGCTGGCGGTGTACGCCTCGCTGCGGCCGTACGCGGAGACCGCGCAGCGCGGGTACTTCTCGCTGCCGCACAAGCTGACGCTGCACTACTACGTGCAGGTGTTCGAGCAGGCGGACCTGCCGAAGTACTTCCTCAACACCATGTACATCGCCATCCCCGCGGTGATCCTGACGCTGTTCCTCTCGTCGTTCGTGGCGTTCTGCATCGCGCGGCTGAAGATGCGCGGCGGAATCCTGCTGCTCGTGATCTTCACCGCCGGCAACCTGCTGCCGCCGCAGGTGCTGGTGACCCCGCTGTACCAGATGTACAAGTCGATCCCGCTGCCCGAGTCGCTGTCCTCGTCGCTGACGCTGTACGACTCGTACCTCGGGCTGGTGGCGATCCACGTCGCGTTCCAGGTCGGGTTCTGCGTGTTCGTGCTCGCCAACTACATGCGGACGATCCCCGACGAGATCACCGAGGCCGCGGTCGTCGACGGCGCGGGCGCCTTCCGCCAGTACTGGCAGGTGACCCTGCCGCTGTGCCGGCCGGCGCTGGCGGCTCTCGCGACACTCGAGTTCACCTGGATCTACAACGACTTCCTGTACGCTCTCGTGCTGATGTCCACCGGGGACAAGCTGCCGATCACGAGCGCGCTGAACAACCTGCGGGGCCAGTTCTTCACCGACTACAACCTGCTGGCCGCGGGCTCCGTGGTGGTCGCGCTGCCGACGGTGCTCGTCTTCCTGCTCCTGCAGCGGCACTTCATCGCCGGCCTGACGCTCGGGGCCAACAAGGGCTGACCTGGCTACGCAGAACTGCGTATGGGCCGTCGCTGGGCCGCCCTGCTCTCCTTGTGCGCACCGAAACACGAGCGTCAGGAGAGTTACGAACGTGAAAGCGATGGTTCCCACCGTGGTCGCCCGGCTCGCGGTACTCGTCGCGGCGATCGCCGCGATGCTTGTTCCGGTGGCGAGTTCGGCGTCCGCTGGGCCTGCCCCGAAATGCTGGACCGAGGCCGACGTCTACAAGACGAACATGACCGTCCACGCGACGGCGTTCAAGGACTGCACCAACGACGATCCGCCTGTCAACCTGTACGTCGAGCTGCAGTCTCAGATCTGTGACTACTACGGGTGCTGGTGGGTGAAGATGGCGTCCGGCTACGGGCATGCCAGCTACACGTGCAACGGCGGGTACTACGAGTTCCTCCGAAGCTCGCGGCTCCCGTCGGAAATCATCTACTGCAACCCGGTCTGACCTTCCTCAAACGTGGCGAAAGACTGCGTGGATGGCACAGGATCCGAAGACCGGGCGCGGTGCGGGGTCGCGATCGGCGAGTTGCGCCGGGTTGTCCGCCGGGGCGGGGTGCTGCTCGCGGCCACCAACGGACAGCGGCACACCGAGGAGATCAACGCGGTGATCGATGCCGCGACGTGCCGTGCGCGTCGAGCGGGTGACGATCGTGCCGGTCCCGCCGATCGGTACGGTGCTCGACTACGTCGCGAGCCTCGAGCCCGAGTACTGCGGTGTACAGCCGGGAACGGAGTGGACGGCATTGCTGGCCGTCGCGCTCTACTTCACGACCGGCCCGCAGGAGCAGAAGGCGGTGAACCTGACGGGGAATCCGTGGGTGGTGCTGACCACCGGCTGCAACGGCTGGGAAGGCGGGCTCGACGTGATGGTCGAGGCCCGCTACGTACCTGAGCGCTGAGCCCACTCGGGCAGCGGGTGGCGGGATCTTGGAGTCCGGTGGCCCCCAGAGGGGCCACCGGCCTCCAAGATCTGGCGCACAGACCGTGGCGCGAGCCTGGAACGGCGCCAACGCCGTGCCCCAACGGGTCAGAGGGATGGATCCTGCTGGAGGATCTTCGCCTCCAGGTCGCGCACCGCCGGGCCCGGGTCGATGCCGAGGTCGTCGACGAGCCGACGGCGCAGTGCCTGGTAGCGGGCCAGCGCGTCGGCCTGGCGGCCGGAGCGGTACAGGGCGAGCATCAGTTGCCGGCAGAGCTGCTCGTCGTGCGGGTTCTCGTCGGCCAGCCGGCCCAGCTCGGGCAGCAGGTGCTCGTGTTCACCGCGGTCCAGCCGGGCGTCGAGCCAGGCCCGCACGGCGACCAGCCGCAGGTCGGCCAGCCGTTCGGCCTGCTGGTCCAGCCACGGGTGGCCGGTGACGTCGGCCAGCGGCTGGCCGCGCCACATGCCCACCACCGCCCCGAGCGTGCCGACCCGCTCGGCCGGGTCGGCCGCGTGCCGGGCGGTACGGATGAGCCGCTCGGCCGCCTCGACGTCGGTGGCCTCCGGTCCCAGGTCCAGCATGTATCCGGGCGCCCGCGCGACGATCGTCGACCGCCCACCCAGCAGGCCGCGCAGGTACGACACGTGGTTCTGCAGCGTGGTCGTGGCCGTCGGCGGTGGATCGCCGTTCCACACCAGCTCCACGAGCCGCTCGGTGCTGACGACCTCACCGGCCCGCAGGGCGAGCACCGCGAGCACCGCCTTGCGACGGGAACCCTGGACCGGCCGGGCGGCGCCGTCGACGACGACCTCGACCGGGCCCAGCAGCCGGACCGGTGGACCGTCCGACGCGACCGCGGCCGGCGCGACCGGCGCGACCGGCGTCGCCGGCGATGCGCCGCGCAGCTTCTCGTAGAGGCGGCGCAGCGCCGGGCCCGGATCGACCCCGAGCTCCGCCCGCACCGTGCGGCGCAACTGCTCGTAGGTCGCGAGCGCTCCCGTCGTGTCGCCGCGCTCGACGAGGACCTCCATGAGCAGCCGGTATCCGATCTCCGACAGGGGTGCCCGCTCGACGAGCCGGCGGGCGCAGCGTTCCGCCGCCGACAGTTCGGTGCCGCCGATCCGCAGGCACGCCTCGGCGTAGCACTCGAGCGCCCGCTGGTGGAGCAGGTCGAAGCGGATCCGGTACGGCTGGATCCACGCGTCGTCGTGCTCGGCCAGGAAACCCCGCCCGGAGATCTGCAGCGCGGTCGCCGCGAGCCCCCAGGCCAGGTGCCACTCGTCCCGGGCGAGCGCCGCCTGCGCCTCGTGCAGGGCGGCGACGGCGCGTTCGGTGTCGACGGTCGCGCCCGGCGGCAGGCGCAGCTGAAGGGTGCCGCGCCCGGTGATCTCGGCCGGGGCGATCAGTGGCCGCACCTTGGAGAGGATCACGCTGAGCGAGGCGGCGGCGGAGTCCTGCCCGCCGTCCGGCCAGAGCGCGTCGAGCAGGTTCCGGCGGTCGGTCAGCCGGTCACGCTCCGCCGTCAGGTAGGCCAGGAGCAGCCGGCCGCGCCGGCCGGGCACCTCGTGGTGCATCTCCCGGCCGCCGACGACGAACGCGAACCGCCCGCACAATTGGATGCGCACGGTGGCGCGACCCGACTCCGACACGACACCTCCACGTTTAAGGTCGCGACAACGTTCGCGTCGAGACGGTGGTCCACACTGCGTTCACGAACAGCCGCCACGTTAAGGAGTGACGACAAATGGCCATCCAGGTCGTCTGCGAATGTGGGTACGTGATCCGCACCGACCGCGACGACGAGATCGTGGCCCTCACCCGTGAGCACATCCGTCGGGACCATCCGGACCTGGTCGACTCGATCACGATCGACATGATTCACGACTGGGTCGAGGTCGTGCCCTGACGTCGGCGACCGCGTCGGCCAGGAGCGCCACGCCCTCGGCGATGGCGCGCTCGCTCAGGATCGCGTAGCCGAAGATCAGCCCGCCGGGGCCGCCCGCGCGCAGCCGGTACTGGGCGACTCCCCGGATCGCGAGCCCGCACCGCGCGGCGGCCGCCACCACCGCGGCCTCGTCGAGGTCCGGCGGCAGCCAGGCGACGACGTGCTGGCCGGCCGCGATCCCGGCCGGCTCCAGGTCGGGCAGGCGCGCGGCCAGCGCGGCCAGCAGGGCGTCGCGGCGGCGACGGTAGACCGGACGCATGCGGCGCAGGTGCCTGTCGAACTCGCCGCGGTTGAGGAAGTCGGCGAAGGTGAGCTGGTCGATCACCGGCGAGCCCCGGTCGGCCAGCACCTTGGCCTGCGCCACGGCCTCGACCAGGTGCGGCGGCACCAGCATCCAGCCCAGGCGCAACCCGGGCGCGAGCGTCTTGCTGGCGGTGCCGCAGTACACGACGTGGTCCGGGTCCAGGCCCTGCATCGCGCCGACCGGGGAGCGGTCGTAGCGGTACTCGGCGTCGTAGTCGTCCTCGATCACCACCGCGCCGCGTCCGCGTGCCCAGCGGATCACCCGGGCGCGGGCGTCGGCCGACAGAACGCCTCCGGTCGGCCACTGGTGCGACGGGGTGAGCACCACGGCGTCGGCGTCGGACCGTTCCAGGGCCTCGACGCGCACACCGTCCGGCCCGACCGGGACGCCGACGACGTCGAGCCCGGCGCCCCGGGCCACCACGTGGGCGTCGTCGGTCGACGACGGGTCCTCGACGGCGAGCCGTCGCGCGCCGCGGGCCGCGAGCACCTGGATCAGCAGCGTGACGCCCTGCCCGTAGCCGTTGGCGATCACCATGTGCTCGGGACGGGCGGCCGTGCCCCGGACCCGGTTGAGGTAGTCGGTGAGCGCGTCGTGCAGTTCGGGGACGCCGCGCCCGTCGAGGTAGGCGAACCGGTCGTTGGGCGCGGTGGTGAGCACGGCGCGCGCCGAGCGCAGCCAGGCCGCCCGGGGGAACGTCGACACGTCGGTTCGGCCGTAGCCGAAGTCGATCACGGAGGCCGGCCGGGCGGCACCGGCGGAAACCGCGGCCGCCGGCGCGGTCTCGACCGCCACCTGGGTGTACCCGCCGGCCCGGCTGGTGAGGTAGCCCTCCGCGACGAGCTGCTGATACGCCTCGACCACCACCCCGCGGGACACGCCGAGGCTGGCGGCGACGGTGCGGCTCGGCGGCAGCGACGCGCCCAGCCGCAGCCGGCCGGCCCGGATGCTGGCCCGGATCGACGCCTCGATCTGCCGGTGCAGCGGAAGCGCGCCGGCCCGGTCCAATTCGATCAGCAGATCCTCCGCGCTGCTGGAATTGGTCCTCTTCCCGCCCATGTGATCGGACCTTACCCGGTGTACCGATTGCCGTCACGCTCTAAGACATGACGACGACAGCCATCCGCACCCACCTCGACGGACAGCTCCTCACCCCCGGCGACGCCGGCTACGACGCCGCCCGCACCGTCTGGAACGCCATGGTCGACCGCCGGCCGCGCATGATCGTGCGGGCCGCGAGCCTCACCGACGTGGTGACCGCGGTGCGCGTGGCCCGCGACCTCGCCCTGGAGATCGGCGTGCGCTGCGGCGGGCACAACGTCGCCGGCTTCGCCGTTCCCGACGACGGCCTCATGATCGACCTGACGCCCATGGGCGACGTCCGGGTCGACCCGGTCCGCCGGCGCGCCCACGTGCAGGGCGGCGCACTGCTCGGCGCGCTCGACCGTGCGGCGCAGCGCTACGGCCTGGCCACCACCGCCGGCAACGTCTCGCACACCGGCGTCGGCGGCCTGACGCTCGGCGGCGGCATGGGCTGGCTCGCCCGCCAGCACGGCCTGGCCTGCGACAACGTCGTGTCGTACACGATGGTCACGGCCGACGGCGAGGTCGTCACCGCGAGCCGCACCGAGAACCCGGACCTGTTCTGGGGCCTGCGCGGCGGCGGCGGCAACTTCGGCATCGTCACCGAGTTCGAGTTCCAGCTGCACCGCACCGGCACCCGCACCCTCGTCGCCGAGTTCGACTTCCGCGCCGAGGACGCCGTGCCGGTCCTCGAGGGGTGGCGGGAGCTGAACGCCGTCGCGCCGCGCGAGGCGACCTTCACGGCGGACGTCAGCGGATCGAGCGCCGGCCCGATCGCCACCGTCGGCTTCGTCTGGGTCGGCGACCCGGCGCGCGGCCGCCGGCTGCTGCCGGCGATGCGCGCCCTCGGGCGCCCGGTTGCGGCGCGGGTGACCGCGCCGTCGTACCTCGCGCTGCAACGACGCGACGACTCGACCGGCGGCCACGCGTACCGCAGGTACTCCACCGCCCACTACCTGGGGCAGTTCCCGACCGCGGCGATCGAGGCGTTTCTGCTGCGCGGGGCCGGCGATCTGCACGCCGGCTCGCACCTTCCCGGCGTCGGCCTGCAGGCGCACGGCGGCGCCATCGCCGACGTGCCCGACGCCGACGCCGCGTTCAGCCACCGCGGCACGATGTTCGAGTTCGGCGCGGGCGCCCGGTGGACCGACCCGGCCGAGGACGCCGCCCGGATGGCCGCCGCCCGCGCCGCCGGAGCCGCGCTCGACCCGTACGCCAGCGGCGTCTACGTCAACTCGCTCAACGCCGAGGACGGGCACCGCGGCGTCCGCCGGGCCTACCCGGCCGCGAAGCTGGCCCGGCTGGCTGCGCTGAAGGCGACGTGGGATCCGCGCAACGTGTTCCACCTGAACCAGAACATCAGGCCGGCTCGCTGAGCCATCGACACACCGGAAACCCGAACACCCGCCGACGAGTTCTCCGGCTGGTCTCGGCGGGTCGCAGTTGCGATTGTCAATTCGATCCGACGCAACCCGAGGAGTCCACAATGGAGACGACAACCGTCACGAGCGAACAGCGCGTCGCCAAGCTGTTCGGCCTGTCCGGCGACAGCTGGGAACGGCACGCGAACCCCATCAGCGTCTGGACCCGGTTCGCGGTCCTGCCGATGCTCGCGCTGTCGATCTGGAGCCGGGACTGGATCGGCTGGTGGTGCCTGGTTCCGATCGTCGCGTCCCTGGTATTCATGATGGTCAACCCGTTGCTGTTCCCGAGGCCGCGGTCGACCCGCCACTGGGCGTCGAAGAGCGTGTTCGGCGAACGGGTCTGGTCGGAGCGCACGACTGTGCCGGTGCCGGCCCAGTTCACCGCGCGGGCGCTGGCGCCGACATACGCGTTCCAGGCGATCGGCGCGGCGCTGCTCGCCTACGGGCTGGTCCGGCTCGACGTCACCGACACGATCGCCGGCATCGTGATCCTGCAGACCGCCAAGGCGTGGTACCTCGACCGTCAGGTGTTGCTGTTCGAGGACATGAAGACCCGGCACCCGCAGTACGCCCGGTGGGAGTACTGAGCGCTGCGTACGCTCGACCGATGAGCGCTGCGCTGGTCCGTCGGGCGTGGGTTCCGGAGGTGAGCGAGAACCTCGTCGCCGCGGCGGCCGCCGCCACCGCGGCGGCCGAACCGGCGGACGTGCTCGGCGAGCTCGACAGGGTGGTGGCCGAGAACCGCCGGATCCACGACGTCGAGTCGGTCAACCTCAACCCGGCGACGAACGTGATGAACCCGCGCGCCGAGGCGATGCTCGCCGCCGGCCTCGGGTCCCGCGCATCGCTCGGCTACCCGGGGGACAAGTACGAGATGGGGCTGGAGGCGATCGAGCGGATCGAGGTCATCACCGCCGAACTGGTGGCCGAGGTCTTCGGCGCGCGCTACGCCGAGATCCGCGTCCCGTCGGGGGCGATCGCCAACCTGTACGCGTTCCTGGCCACCTGCGAGCCCGGCGACACGATCATCGCGCCGCCGCCGTCGATCGGCGGGCACGTGACCCATCACGCCGGCGGCTCCGCCGGCCAGTACCGCCTGCGGACCGTCCCGGCCCCGGTCGCCGCCGACGGCTACACGGTCGACGTCGACGCGCTGCGGGCACTGGCCGGCGACGTCCGGCCACGGATGATCACGATCGGCAGCAGCCTCAACCTCTACCCGCACCCGGTGACCACGATCCGGGAGATCGCCGACGAGGTGGGCGCCACGGTGCTGTACGACGCGGCCCACGTCTGCGGCCTGATCGCCGGCCGGGCCTGGCAGCAGCCCCTGGCCGAAGGCGCCCACCTGCTCACCTTCAGCACCTACAAGAGCCTCGGCGGGCCGCCCGGCGGGATGATCCTGACCGACGACGCGGGGCTCGCGCAGCGGCTGGACGCGATCGCCTACCCGGGGCTCACCGCGAACTTCGACGCCGGCAAGGCCGCCGCCCTCGCGGTGACGATGGTCGACTGGACGGTCGCCGGTCGCGCGTACGCCGCCGCCATGGTCGAGACCGCCCGGCGGCTCGCCGACGAACTGGCCGCCGCCGGCCTTCCCGTGTTCGCCGGCGCCCACGGGCCGACCCGGTCCCACCAGTTCGCGCTGCGGGCGCAGGAGTGGGGCGGCGGCCAGCAGGCCGCGAAGCGACTGCGGCGGGCGAACCTGCTCAGCTGCGGCATCGGACTACCGGACAACCCGGTCGACGGGGACGTCAACGGCCTGCGCATCGGCACCCCCGAACTGGTCCGCCGGGGCGCGAAGCCCGCCGACATGGCCGACCTCGCCGCGCTCATCGCCCGGGGGCTCGACAGGGCCACCGATCCGGGCACGGTCGCCCCCGACGTCACCGCCTGGCGCAAGCGGTTCACCGGCGTCCACTTCACCGCGGATCAGCCCGACTAGTCACGAGGGCGGCGGGCAGTACCACTCGCGGAAAGAGCGCACCTCCTCCAGGACGTCGTCCGCGTCGGTGGCGGCGAGCACGGCGTCCGGGATCGGCCCGCAGATCCAGGCGTCGAGTTCCTCGCGGATCCCGTATTCGACGCTCGAGCCGGTGGTGAGA
>Ga0111539_10002278_pt1 | contig 25544 bp, 12 predicted proteins | sample RhiMethybrSRZTD1_FD_79667 | JGI IMG/M metagenome (GOLD analysis project Ga0111539, IMG submission 79667) | Populus rhizosphere microbial communities from Tennessee, USA - Rhizosphere MetaG P. TD hybrid SRZTD1 (version 2) (version 2) | ecosystem: Host-associated > Plants > Roots > Rhizosphere >...
ACAAATTGACCTTTTGCTAGTGTCGAATTTGGTTTCACCCATAGGCTAAGTGCCCAATCGCCATTATTCATCAGTTGGTCACCATTGGATATTTCGATAATACTAGTAGTGCCGTTGAACGACGCAGCCTTACCTGCATCGGCTTTTCTACCCGCTTCATAAGTTACCGCTATGATTTGTGACGCTGTTGGATCAAAAGTTCCAATGATATCTTCTGCACTATCTTCAAACGTCCAGTGTGCAATGGCGCCAGGTACTGCAAATGTTCCTTCCGATGTGAAATTCCTTTCGACCGGCTCGGTCAATGCCTTACCACCCGTGCTTTCGAGCCCTGCGCCGAATTCAAGAATGAAAAGTGTACCGGTGCTGAAGTTGTCATCAGGATCGATGGTTACTGTTTTTCCGGATACCGTAACGGTGGCGGGATAGTCCGCTCCATCAAATTCACGGGTAAGCGTTATCGCGTCTACTGATGCTTCGTCTACTTCTGTTGAGAACTCAGCGATAATAGTGGATTCTACCGGGACGCCGGTGGCACTTGCCGCCCCATTCAAATCAATTGAGCCGGCCGTTAGCGAAACTAAAGTTAATGCCGGTGGTTCATCATCATCACAACCTGTTAGCAGGGTTGATACCGTAGCCAATAGCCCCCCGACTACCAGAACGCTTAAGAGCAATTTCAGATTTTTCATAGTTATTAGAATTAATTAAAGGGTTAAACAAAATTTTAATTTTACCAGCCGGGATTTTGATCCCAGACGTTCTGTGTTAAGTCCATCTCGGTTTGAGGTACTGGAAGCAATTCATGTTTGCCAGCTACAAACCCTAATGGTCCAAGCACGCTCGCTGCCTTTCCTGTTCGCACAAGATCCCAGAAGCGATGACCTTCCAACGCTAGCTCTACGCGTCGTTCATGCAGGATGATATCACGGAGTGCATCTTTTCCAGTCTCGACGATATCCGGAAGGACTGCTGCATTTCCTTCCCGCGCCCTCTCCCGTATGCTATTCAGTTGCACCAGTGCCTCAGCCGGTTTACCATTTTCATTTAAGGCTTCCGCTGCTATAAGCAGAATATCCGCATAGCGGAGGATCCTGCGGTTGTGATCAAACTGAGAAGGCACATTGATGCCCGGTGTCCAGACCTTTTGATTATAACATTCAATCTCAATCAAATTTCCGTTAGCGTCTTTCGTTTCATCCAGCGTTGGACCATCGCCTTGAATGGTTACACCGTCCAGCACTTCGCCTAAAAAAATAATGGACTTTTCTTCTCTGGGATCACCGTCTTCGAATGAATCCATTAAGTCTAATGTAGGGCGGTTAAAACCCCAGCCGCGGTTTGGAGTACCACGAACACCCTGCACATTTCCATACTGATCTCCTGCAGTTCCTTCAAAACCTATGGCGCCAATTTCAAAAACTGATTCAGCACCAAACTCGCCTGCTTTGCTATTGGCGTCGGCAAAGTCCGGCATCAAGTCATACTGACCTGAGTTGATGACTTCAAGCGCATACTTTTCTGCATTGACAAAATCGTTCTGAAACAGATAAACTTTGGCAAGCAAACCCTTGGCTGCACCCTTGGTAGCCCGTCCGAGATCCGCCGCTGCATAGTCTGATTTTTCTGGAAGGCCGCTGATAGCGTTTAGCAAGTCCTGTTCGATGAGTGAATATATTTCATCCGGAGTGGAGCGCTCTACACCTAATATTGGTGTTGTGGAAGTAACCAGCGGAACATCTCCCCAAGCCCGGACTAGATCGAAATAAAACAACGCTCTTAAAAAACTCGCCTCTCCGATATAACGGTTGCTTAGGTTTTCATTCATTTCGATGTCAGGTACTTTTTCGATCACGACATTCGCGCGTTTGATACCTTCGTAGAGTGTATTCCACCATCGACTTAAATTTGATTCGGTTGCTATGTGTGCAAACCGGTCAAAGGGACCGATCGTTGAGCCCTGATCATCCGGGTTACTGCCTTTGCGCGCATCATCTGACATTATATCCATGATAGGGAATAGCCCAAAGTGAAAACTGGAATTCAACATGATGTTATACACACCATTAGTGGCCAGCAAAGCATCGGACGCGCTTGTCGGGAAATTCTCTTGCGTTAATTTTCCTTGCAGAGGTTTTTCCATAAAATCATCACATGAAAGAGGCAACAACAACAGCGCCGCCGAAACGTGTAAGACTCTTATAACATATTTAACAAATCGTTTCATACGCTGGCACTGTTAAAATGTGACATTAAATCCTACGCTGTAGACAGACGGAAGCGGGTATGTGCCCACATCGATACCGTTGTCCAGGACGCTTGCACTTGATACTTCCGGTGTATAGCCTGTTACCTTTGTAATTGTGAACAAATTGGTCCCGCGCAAGTAAACCTGTGCAGATTTGATGCTGATCTTTTCTATCAGTGATCTTGGGAGTGTGTACCCAAGCGAAATACTTCTTAGCCTGAAATACGATCCGTTCTGAATGTATCGTGTGGAGGGTAAAAAATTATACCCGCCGGCACTTGCCTTAGGTTCCGAGTCACTGGTGCCTTCGCCAGTCCAGCGGTTAAAATAATGTTGTTCAAAATTGTAGAGGTCGGGACGGACAGTTTCTTTCGAGTTAAAAATTTTATTTCCCTGTTGACCTTGAAAATCCGCTGACAGACTAAAGCCTTTGTAAGACGCCCCGAGGTTAAAACCGTACAGAAGCTTTGGAATTGGAGATCCGGTGTAAGTGCGATCATCACCATTGAGAATTCCATCGCCATTGGTGTCTACAAATCGCAGGTCACCTACTTCCGCAATTGATAAGTGTGGATAACTATTGAGCTCACTTTGATTTTGAAATAGACCATCTACAACGTACCCATAAAAAGCTCCCAGCGGTAAACCAACCTGGCTGCGTGTCGTTCCTGCGCCATTTGGCTGATAGTCACCCTCTCCTCCGCTGCCTTTCACTTTTAATGCTTCGTTGTGAATCGTAGTGGCATTAGCTCCGACCTGATACGTGAATCCATTCGCAAACTCATCTCTCCATGCCAAACTAAATTCAACACCACGGTTCAATACCTCAGCAGCATTGTACGTGATAGCAGCGCCATCCCCGTTGCCGAGATACCCAGGAACGGGCAGATCAATCAGGATGTCTTCAGTTCTTTTCTCGTAGAAATCGACCTCGGCAGTAAGTTTATCTTCCAGCATTCCGAATTCAACACCGACATCGGTTTGATAAGTGCTTTCCCACTTTAAATCGGGGTTGCCGGATGGGCCGTACGTTGAGCCCGTGTTATAAACTTCCCCCGATCCAAATACGCCGCCCACTCCGTTCAGCACGGAAGAGAATTGTTTGTCGTATCGGATTTTTTCATTGCCAATAATGCCCCAGCTTCCCCTGATCTTCAGATTGGAAATCAACGAAACATCTTGCATGAAGTCTTCATTGATCACGTTCCATCCCAGTGCAACGGAGGGAAAATCAGCATATCGGTTGGATGAAGTGAATTTTGAAGAACCATCCCGGCGATACGTTACTGTAAGAAGGTATCTGTCGTTGTATGTATAGTTCGCCCGGAATAAATAAGAGATCATAGAATAATTCAGATCATCGGTTACACCGTTGTTTATGGATGTAGGCACCAGATTACCTGCATCCAAATACCAGAAATCCTCGCTATCACGGAGAATATTTTGTCCGGATGCACTGATAGATTCTGATGCTGTCTCTTGCATGGTATACCCTACCACTGCATTTATCCGATGTACTCCAACTTCCTTGTAGTAATTCAATGTGTTTTCCCACAACCATGTCGAATTATCTGCGTAAGATTTATTCAAATCACTGGTGCTGTTCTGTTGCTGAGGCGACACAAAAAATACAGGCGTAAAACTTTTATTCTTATCGTAGTTAAGATCGATTCCAAAACTGGACTTGAAGGTGAACCCTTTCATAAAATCCACTTCACCATAAAAATTTCCTACTGCGCGAATTCCTTTTCCAAAACTGTTAGTGTACTCCAGATCGGCTAACACGTTACCGACACCGGGAACTTGTGAATAACTTCCATCGCCTTGATATGGAGGGATGGTTGGTTGCGCACGATAGACCACAAAGACAGCGTTGTTATTTGTGTTCTGTTGTTTGTGTGGCGTAAAGGCCAGGTTATTTCCAAATCGGATAGATTTCGAGACGTGATAGGTGTTGTTTAACTTGATCGATAGCCTTTCAAAGTTTGATTTTGGAATAATACCTTTCTGATTAAAGTATCCGATTCCAACGTAGTATTGTGCATTTGGCGATGCACCGGCAACTGAGACCTGGTAGTTTTGAATCGGTGCGGTTTCAAAAATCAAATCCTGCCAATCGGTATTTGGAACTGCATCAACATTATTGAACGAACCAGGATTTATTTCATTTACGACAGTAGCAAACTCTTTTCCGTTGAGAAGATCAATCCGGTTGTTTAATGATTGAATGCTATAGTCTGCATTGACGCTGATCGTTGGATACTCCTGACCTTGTTTGCCCTTTTTGCTGGTGACGATGATCACTCCGTTCGCTCCTCGTGATCCATAGATTGCAGTAGCCGAAGCATCCTTCAGAACTTCGACCGACTGTATATCCGCTGAATTCAGAAAATCGATGTTGTCGAGGATCACGCCATCGACAACGTAGATAGGGTTAGCATTATTAAACGTACCGACACCACGGATCCTCACGATCGCACTCGACCCCGGAGCCCCTGATGCCGTCGTAATTTGAACTCCAGGAACTTTGCCTTGTAGGGCCAGGACAGGCGAAGCGGCAGGTATTTTTGTAAGGTCTGAACCTTTCAGCTGTGACACAGATCCTGTGAGGTCGGATTTTTTGACCACACCGTATCCTATGACCACCACGTCTTCGAGGGTTGTGACCTCAGGTTCTAGAGCAACGTCGACGACGGTACGCTCGCCAACTAAGACCTCAAGCGTTGCGTAGCCGACAAAAGAAAAATTCAGTGTATTCTCGCCCTCAGCGAGTCCTATAGTGTATTCGCCAGCAGCATTTGTAGAAACCCCTTTAGAGGTCCCTTTAACGACCACATTTACGCCTGGAAGCGCTGTGCCATCGGCCGAGTCACTCACTTTGCCACTCACGGTTCGGTTCTGGCCGTAAACACTTGATACAAAAAGAAGTAATGAACAGAATGACAAGATTATCCTCATAGGGTCAGGCTGCAAACAAGAGGCTGGCTTATTTGCGTTTAATCAATTTTGCATTTGTCAACTAGAAAGGAGAATTTTTTCGAAGAAATGCGCAAATCGGAAGGCTGCCGAAGGGGTTTTTGGAGACCTTTTTTCCCGCAATAAAAACATTGATTTCAAACGATTTCTACCTATCAAAAGCGTTTTTTATTGAAATTCTTGCGCAAAAAAAACAATGGTCGAAAGGTATTTCTGAAACCGGGGTCACTAAGCGAGCGGAACCTTGCTCTCGTGACGCTGCGAAAGCGCTTTTTTGGAGACTTTTGAATGATGCTTTTCAGGTATTAAAATTACTTCTTCCCACCGTGAGGCATGTGGGCGCATGCCTTTCTTTTCAAGATCTGAAATTCTCTCAATAACCTTGTGTTTAAAGCTCCAAAGAGTGTTCACCCGCAAACTCAACTGTGCTGCCAGAGCGTCCAATGTAAAATCTTTGCTCCCCACCACGCACAGGTACGCTATGTAAAAAGCCTTTTCAATGGGAAATTTGATGCTGTGAAAGATTGTATAAGACGTTATGGATTCATTGTATCCGCAGCGCGTGCACCTGCGCGAAAATTTCTGTGCCCCATCAAAATACTTCTCATTGGCGCACTTCTTACAAAGAAATTTATGGTCCCATTTTACATTTTCCAGAAAACGATAACACGCGAGCGTATCCGGATATAGTGTTTTGAATTGAGCATAGTCCATGGTTTTTTCCATGAGCCGCTCGTTCAAAACTTCCTTTATGCTGTTTTTCAATTTCCAGTTGTCAAGATCGAGTATTGAATTTATCTGATTGATCTCATAGGACTGACGCTCAAGTTTTTTGTTGCTGGATTCCAATAAGAGATTCTTATTGTTCAGCTCAATGGTTCGTTCCTGTACCTTCTGCTCCAGTTCCCGGTTTACTTTGTCCTTCAATTGCATGTTAATTTCATGCTGGTGTATGATCCGCTTCAGTGCACGGTCTCTCATATCTTTTAAGATCCGGATACGATCGCCTAGGGCAAACGTGAGAAATAACATTTCCAATACAAAGCTGAAGTGCAGGCTGTAATGTAGTGGAGTGGTAAATGGAAGAACATTAAAGTATACCAAAGCCCGGATAAAAAATCCAGAAAACAAAACCCCATATGCGATCACAAAGAAACGAGCGGGACGGTAACCGCCTCTCCATACCGTGATAGCAGTATAAAAAATCAGGGATAGTGGAAGGATCTCGATCGTCCGGTACGTAAGCAATTCCTGTAAGAAGAACAACTCTACAATAAAGAAAATAGAACGCGCTATGATCATCCAACGAAGCGCACGATCCAGCCTGGGCGCATTACCACGCGTACTTAAAAACCTTCGGGTAAAAATAAGCGCCCACAGAATCACAGAATACATCGTGACGCCTACTGCATAATTATTCCACTCTGGGTTGTTAGGCCAGAGGTATTGGAACCCAATGCCATCATAGCTCATAGCGTACGCGCCGACACTGAGAATGTACATTATATAATATATATGCTTGATTTCCCGAATGGCGAGGTAGACGAGAAAATTATATAGACTGATGATCAGCAGCATCCCATAGAATGTGCCGAAAAGAAAATATTCGTTTAGCGCGTAGTATACAAAACGGTCTACTGAACGAAAAGCGATGCGGACATCTGCAAACTCATGCGACCTGACCTTGAAGTAATAGTACATCGTCGTGTCGGATTTCATATCGAGAACCACTTCAAAGTTTTTGTGCCTGAACGTCCGTTGAGGGAACGGTTGACCGTCGCCCATTACCAGGTTCCGGTAAGAGCCATCCTCCTGTGGTATGTACATTTCGATGTGATCGATCGTCTGATCGTAAAATTCAAGCAACCAGATCCTTTTTGACTTGACCGAGTGACGGATAGGCAAACGAATCCAATAAGAAGCATTTTTTACAAAATCCTTATTCTGGTATGAAGCATGTTCCTGAAAACGATTAGAGAAACCATTGGATGAGATTTGAAAGAAGGAAAGGGAATTTGTTTTGTCGATGTAATAGGTAAGCTCATTTGGCATAAAATTATGCTCAATGCAGTCGTCATCTACCTCCAGGACGGCTTGCGCGATCGCGGGCCACCCGATGAGTAGCAGGATCCCCAAAACCAAAGTCTTACGTATCATCTTCACTATTCTAGCTAATTATCTAAGATACGTTTTTTTTACCGTTCGTATGAGGTACTGGTTGTGCAACATGATCCTCTATACCTACATCTCTACCCACGTGCTATTTTTCTTTTTGCGCTTGCACGTTCTTTCTCTTTCGTGTTCTTAACAACGATCGTCACCTCGCGAAATATCTATTGCTTTGTTTCCTTCCGGGCCAGAGGCATTTTTTTATGTTCCTGGTACTGGAGTCAAAAAGTTTGAAGAGCTTATAATAGTTTGCCAGACTGGAAGTTTGTCAATACTTGTTGTATCCATTGTAAAAGCTTAAATTCCAAAAGGGTGTGCGCTTTTGAATTCAAGCTACTCCTAATGGATTTAAAAAATATTGAACGATTTGAGAGTAATTTGGTAGTTAATAGGTGTCCGAATGAAAAAAAATGCGCCTACCATCAAAGAGATAGCGAAGATGCTGAATTTGTCAGTATCGACTGTTTCGCGTGCGCTTCACGCGAGCTCGGACATTAGTCCCGCCACGACGAAACGAGTAAAGGACGTAGCCCTGGAACTTGGCTATGAGCCGAATCAGACTGCTTTGTTTTTGCAGTCGGGCAGAACATTGACGTTGGGGGTGATCTTACCTCATCTTTCAGAAGCTTTTTTTTCCGAAGCTATTAGCGGAATAGAGGATTATGCCAGCGAACACAACTATAATGTGCTGATGGGGCAATCGCATGATAGCACCGAACGGGAAAAAAGGATAGTCGAAGCGATGAAAAACCATCGCGTAGATGGTATTCTCGTATCGATTGCCAAAAACACAAAAAATTTCGATCACTTCGACATGCTTAAGAAATACGATATCCCGGTAGTATTTTTTGATCGCGTTCCCGACAGGGAGGACACGCATAGTGTAACGTGCAAGTTGGAATCAGGAATGCTACAAGCAGTCGATTTTTTATTAAGGCGTAATCACACCTGTATCGCGTTTATCAACGGTCCCAAGGATTTGCTGGCGACGAAGGAAAGAATGAAAGGATATGAGAATGCGTTGAGATCAAGGCAAATCCCATTAAATCCGGAATTTGTCGTTCATTCGGACCTTTCAGCGGATAGTACCCGCCGCGCGATGCAACGACTTCTGACGCTAAAGCCGGAACCTACAGCTGTGATTGCATTTAACGATTATGTGGCGCTTGATGCAATGCAATATTCTCGCAAAATGAATATTAGAATAAATAAAGACATCTGCTTTGTCAGTTTTGCCAATCTTCAAGTCTGTAACTACATGGAAAATCCGCCGCTTGCGTCCGTGGAGCAGTTTCCATACCGGCAAGGACAAAGGGCAACGGAGATGCTACTGGAAATGTTAAATTCCAGCAAGAACGGGGCTAGTTCCGAAAAGTATAATAAAATAATTCTTGCTCCCCGGTTGGTTATCCACGATGACATATGATGATTCCGCTCACCCAGGGCGGTGAAACCTTCTTTGCCTGGAGTTCGAGGGCATTTTAGGTTTTTTTGTTGGAGCGAGTTCCGAAACACATTCGAATTATGTCAGGAAAAGCGTTGGAAAACGGGTATGTTCAATTCTGAACACACTTGGATGTGAGGCATTTTTGAATACCGTTTGACCGTATGTGGAGCTTAAAACGCTAGGGCTGTGGGCATTTCAAAAAAGGTAAATTAAAAAAACCGACGCCGTGGACGTGTTCAGCCAGGTTGAACGAGTTAGCGAAACGTTTGCACTGCATTTTTGTGGATAAATTGATGGATTTACTTCGTCCAACTCCGTTGATCTTTGGCTAACTTCCAAAGGATTCAATTTGGTTTCAAGTTGACATAAATTATTAACCCTCCACACATGAAACATTCTACTATTCAGAAGTTGTTGTGTTTGCTCTTCATGATATCCCCCTTTTTCGCGTTAGCGCAGGAAAGAACAGTTTCGGGCAAAGTTGCCGATGCAGAAACTGGTGATAACCTTCCCGGAGTAAACATCATTATCAAAGGAACATCAGTCGGCACAAGCACCGATGCAACGGGCAGTTATACACTGAGCGTTTCGGGCGATAACGCTGTTCTCGTTTTCAGTTTTATTGGATACCTCACAGCAGAGACCCCAGTTGGTTCTCAGACTATCATAAATCAGACGCTTAAAGCTGACATCAAGGCGCTGGAAGAAGTTGTGGTAGTTGGTTACGGAACACAACGGAAGGCTGATCTTACAGGTGCTGTAGGCGGCTTGCGGGCATCGGATGTTGATATCGCGTCCAAGCCTGTGACAAGTCCCGATCAGTTGCTTGGAGGTCGTGTTGCCGGCATACAGATCGCTAACAGAAGTGGTGATCCCGGAGCGCCGATCGATGTTCGTATCCGCGGTGTCGGTACAGCCGGTGTCAACTCGCCTTTATGGGTAATTGACGGGGTGCCCATTGTGCAGACATCCAACATTACTGTAAACACTGGTTCCCAAACTGAATCAAATCCTTTAGCAGGTATCAATCCTTCTGATATCGAGTCGATCGATGTTTTGAAAGATGCATCGGCTGCAGCAATTTATGGAGCCCGTGCTGCCAACGGAGTTATTATTGTCACAACAAAACGCGGGAAGGAAGGAACAACTTCCGTCACCTATGATGGATATATTGGTGCAGGACAAGTGTGGAATAAACTCGACGTCTTAAACGTAGCCCAGTATATTGACTTCCAATCCAAGATAGATGCAACAGGATCAAATCCTGGAGACCGGGATTTTAGCTCCTTTGCGAGTAAACCCAATGTAGACTGGCAGGATGTTGTTTTCGGAACTTCTTCCGTTCAAAGCCATAACATTGGCGTAAGTGGTGGATCCGCGACTGCAAATTATTTCATTGGTGCAGGTTTTATGAAACAAGATGGGATTGAACCAGCCCAGCATTTTAAACGCTACTCCATAAAAGCAAACTCTGATGTTAAGGTGGGTAGATTTTTGAGATTTGGAGAATCCCTATTGGTAAGTTCCGTTGACCGCGGCGTACAATCGGAGGAGGCCACTTTCACCGGTTTTCAGGCAGCACGTAATCAGCCTTTCTTCGGTGTATATGATCCGACGAATCCGACGGGCTATATGCTGGAGAACAGCGAAAATCGCGGGCCTGCAGGAAGCAGCGCAAATTTAATAATGAGAAACGATCCATTGTATAATTATACCAACGTACTCTCGCGTAAAGTAACAGGTAATGTTTACGGCGAGCTCGAGATAATCAAGGACCTGAAGTACCGCATTTCCGGAGGTATCGATTACAATGTTGGTGATGGTAATTATTATGGAGGTCCCGTTGGTTACAATGGATTCCCTCAACCCTCTTTTTTGGTACAGGAGCGTCCGATCGAGTTAACAACGAATATTAACAATACCCTTACGTACACTAAAGTACTAGGAAAACATAGTTTCACTATTCTCGCCGGACATGAAGAGACTAACTTCCGATATGACAAAGTAAGGGTTCAAGGCAACGACCTGTTTAACCCAGCTATTAAATTTGCTTCTACCGGCACCCAAGTGGGAGCTGCAAACGAAGCTGATCAGTGGGCCTTGAGAGGTTTTTTAGGTCGTATTAATTACGCATTCGCCGACAAGTACTTATTCACTTTTAACATTCGTCAGGATAATTCATCACGATTCGCCAAGGACAATCGCTCACAGGCTTTCCCTTCATTTTCAGCAGGCTGGAGGCTATCTGAAGAAGGGTTCTTTACGAAGGGTGGCCTTTTTGACGACGTGAAGATCAGAGGGAGCTGGGGACAATCGGGTAATCAATTCACCGGAACAAACTTTGCCTACATGTCCACATTGCATCCTTTTATCTTTTATGTGGTCGGAACAGGCAACCAGACCGTTGTGAGAGGTCCGGCGCCGATCGTATTTGCTAACCCCGATCTGAAATGGGAAACCAGTACACAAGTGGATTTTGGAGCCGATGTTGTTATGCTGCAGGGCAAGATCGATCTAACATTCGATTATTACCACAAGACCACAAGCGATATCCTTCTGGGATACCCCGCGCCCTATACGTCGGGATTTTTTCTACCTATTGATGCTAACTTAGGAGAGATGGTCAACAGCGGGATTGAACTTTCCGTGAATTACAAAAACACGGCCGGCGCATTCAACTATAGCCTTGGAGGTAACATCACAACGGTTCATAACGAAGTGACGGACCTGGGTGGCATTCCTGAAATAATTTCCGGTGTGTCAGGCGCTCAAACACACAGGACAGTTGTAGGCGAACCCATAGGTAGCTTCTTTGGATATAAAACAGACGGTATTTATCAAAACCAGGGAGAAGTTGACGCTGCCGTTCCGGATAATATTTCAAACGGCAGAGAGCCGGGAGACATTCGTTTTGTGGACGTGAATAAAGATGGACTGGTCGATTCCAGGGATCGCACTAATCTGGGCAGCCCAATTCCGAAATTTTACTATGGCATAAATTTAGCCGCTTCATACATGAACTTTGATATCAGCGTCCTGCTGCAGGGTGTTTCTGGTCAAAAAGTGTATAACCAGGCCCGTTCGCAGATGGAGGATCTTCAAGACTCCGAGAATGCTGTCACCTCGGCATTAGGATACTGGAAAGGTGAAGGCACGAGCAATTCGATGCCACGGCTTACGATTGACGACAATAATGTTAATAACCGGTATTCTGACCGTTGGATTGAAGATGGCAGCTTTATGAGGATCAGAAATATTCAACTTGGTTTTAACATTCCCGCTGCAAAGCTGCAAAGCCTAACGAAGGGGGCGATAACACGTTTCCGTTTGTATGTAGCGGCTCAGAATCTGGCGACCTTTACAAAATACAAAGGGTATGACCCGGAAGTCACCCGCGGTGTAAGTTTTCAAAAAGGGGAGACACCACTATCCAATGGACAAGACTCCGGTAGCTCTCCACAACCGAGGATCCTTCAATTTGGATGGCAGGTTTCATTTTAGACATAGTATCAATGATGCATGTTAACATCAAAAAAATCATGACCATGAAAAAATTACTATTAATATTATTTGTCTTCCTGTGCATTGGTTCGTGTAACAACCTGGACTTAGTGCCTCTGGACAAACTTCCCGCAAACAGTTACTATAAGACACCTGCCGAATTTGATGGGGCTATGTTCGCTGCCTACTCAACCATTCAGGACTTTTGGGGTACCAGCACGGAAACATTGAGTGAGTTCGGTGAATATTGGAAGATTACAGTGACAGTTACGGATGACACCAAGGCCGAACCAGGCTCTGATCAGATCTCGAAAAATGCAGACAATCTGAACATCAACGCAGGGGATATACCTTTTGCTGCTATTTACACACAGATCTACGAAGGTATTTATCGTTGTAACACGGTCCTCGAACACCTGGAACTGGAAAACGAGCTTACCGATGAAGAAAAAAGTCAGTTCGAGGGAGAAGCAAAGTTTCTGCGCGCTTTCTTCCACTTTGAGGCACTAAAACTCTGGGGAACGCCACCCTTGGTTCTTGAAACTCCTAAGAGTTTCGCTAACCTGGCAGTAGGCAACGCAACAAAAGACGCGCTGTTTACACAAATCCTCGACGACTTTAACGACGCATTCGAAAAACTACCCGCTGCATGGGACGCCGGTAATACCGGGCGAGCGACCAAATGGGCAGCTAAAGCTTACGTGGGGAAAGTTGATATTTGGAATAATGACATGGATGGCGCAATCGCTGCTTTTGAAGAAGTTATTGCAAGCAACCAGTACCAACTCCTTGATACTGACGATCCTGAAAAAGACCTTGAAGACGTGTTCGCGCTGGACAATGAAAATAATGCGGAATCTATTTTTGAGATCCAATTCGGTGGCCCTCACTCTGATGACAACATCTGGGTTTTTGACGACACACACTCGGAAAGCTTCAAGGCATCGCAGGGTAGCGGAAGAAGCTGGTTTTGGGACGCTGGAAACTATCAGGCAACGGAAGGGGCACCCGGCGGCAAACTCGGATATTGGACACCTACTCAGGATCTGGTGGATGCATTCGAACCTGGAGATGCACGCCTGTCTTCATTTATTTATCAGGCGGGTGATACGTATTATGTCTGGAATAGCGCGATTGAAGAATTGCCCTACGATCCAGAGTGGTCCTCGACAGGGTATATCGTCAAAAAGTATGGTGGTAAACGAAATGTTGTCGCAGGCGCTTTTTCGGGAAATAATCAAGGCAACTTCAATAACGAACGTATTTATCGGTTTGCAGAAATGAAACTGCTCTACGCCGAAGCGTTATTGGCTAAAGGAAGGGCTGCAGAAGCTACCACGCAAATCAATGACATACGCAACCGTGCTGGACTGCCTAACCTTGCCGGAACTGCAACACTTGCCAATCTCATGCATGAAAAGAGAGTTGAACTATGCTTTGAGCCACACCGCTGGTTTGATATTACGCGGTGGGACACCGGGGCCGCGATCTTTGGAGCTGAATGGCAAGATAAATTCAGAGTCTATCCAATCCCTCAAAGCGAAATCGACAGAACTGCCGGATTAATAAAGCAAAATACTGGATACTAAATTTTTTTCATCATCATGGGTATATTAACAGCGGGGGCCTTCCTTCGCTGTTAATTTTTTATATTGACCTATGCTCGGCCCTTTAAGAATCTTTATAGTTATTCTCGTCGCATTCTTGCTATGTAGATGCTCAGATAATTCCGGGCCACTATTTAAGTCCGTTTCCCCTCAGTCTTCGGGTGTCACATTTGCAAACAACCTGGTGGATAGCGACACGTTAACAGTGTTGGATTTCGAATACCTGTACAACGGGGCGGGTGTTGGCATCGGCGATATTAACAATGATGGACTGTTGGATATTTATTTTTCAGGAAACATGACTTCTGGGAAACTCTACCTTAATAAGGGCAACCCTTCTGATCGAGGAGACGATTGGAAATTTGAAGACATTACGGAGCAAGCTGGCTTAACAACCTCAGTGTGGGCCAATGGTGTGAGTATGGTTGATATAAACCAGGATGGTTTTAAGGATATTTATCTCTGCGTCGCAGGTACACGCAATACGCCGAAAAGTAAAACGAATAACCTATTGTTCATCAATAATGGTAATTCAACGTTCACTGAATCAGCAGCAGCTTACGGACTACAGGGAACAGGCCACAATATTCAGTCAACATTCCTGGACTATGACCGTGACGGGGACCTCGATGTCTATATTTTGAGAAACGCCTTTGTGGAATATAGCCGCAACAGAGCGCGTCCGAAATCTGTCAAAGGCGAATCTTCCACAACTGACCAGCTATATCGCAATAACGGTGATCAAACTTTTACAGATGTGTCGTCACAAGCCGGAATATTGATTGAGGGCTTTGGACTTGGCGTGCAGGTCTGTGATATAAACGATGATCATTGGCCAGATATTTATGTATCGAATGATTTCATTACAAATGACCTGCTTTACATTAACAATCAGGACGGAACATTTTCTAATCGTGCCAGGCAATATTTCAAGCATGAGACATACAATGCTATGGGTAATGACGTGGCTGATATAAACAATGACGGATTAGTCGATATTGTAGAGTTGGACATGCTTCCTGAAGATAACTTGCGCTGGAAGGTAACCATAATGGGCAACAACTACGACGAATTTGAAAACACACTACGATACGGATACGAGCCACAATATATCAGAAATACACTGCAGCTAAATAATGGCAACGGCACGTTTAGTGAAATTGGATACCTCGCGGGCATTGAAGCAACGGATTGGAGTTGGAGTCCGTTGCTAGCGGACTTTGATAATGATGGCTTGAAGGACCTATTCATTACGAATGGTTATCGGCAGGATATTACCAATCTGGATTTCATAAAGTTTAGCGAACGTACACTGCGAATGGGGACTGAAGAGGGAAATAAAAAAGAACGTCTCGACATGCTGAACAAAATTCCTGGTATAAAAGTCCATAACTACATATACAAGAATCGAGGTGATCTGACATTCAGTGATCAATCGAAATCATGGGGACTGTCAGCCCCTGGTTTTTCTAATGGCGCAGCTTACGCCGACCTCGATAGCGACGGAGACCTGGACTTAATCCTCAATAATATCAATGAGCCTGCTACGCTCTATAAAAATGCTACCAATTCATCCAACAAAAGAACGTCTAATTACTTAAAGGTTACTTTGCAAGGTTCATCCTTAAACAGGGAAGGGCTGGGAACGAAGGTATACCTGAAGTATCATGGAAATCTTCAATATCAATATTTTACACCTGTTCGTGGATTCCTCTCGTCGGTTGAGCCAAGTCTCCACTTTGGATTGGGCAACGCACCGTCAATTGATTCACTGGAGGTGATCTGGCCGGACGGGCGCTATCAATTGTTAAAAGATGTAAAGTCAAACCAGGAGCTGACGTTGAAATACTCATCTGCGGAGCCGGGAGTTGAGAAGTTGGAAAAAGTACCAGCCAGTCCGTTGCTGTTCACGGAAGTATCCACCCAGTTAGGAATCAACTTCATTCACAAGGAGAATGAATATGTTGATTTCAAAGTTCAACCACTGCTTCCGCACATGCACAGCAGGAATGGCCCGGGCATTGCAGTATCAGATGTGAACGGCGATGGACTGGAGGATTTTTATATCGGTGGAGCTAACAATCATTCCGGAGCATTATATCTGCAGCAGCGCAACGGGAAGTTCAAGACAAAGACGACCGGAATCGACAGTGTAACGGAAGACATGGGCGTTTTGTTTTTTGATGCTGACTCCGATGGGGATGCAGACTTGTATGTAGCCAGCGGGGGATCGGAGCATGTAAAGGGTTCGGAGCTATACAGGGATGTACTGTACATCAATGACGGAAAAAGCAATTTCAAACAAGCAATTGACGCCGTTCCGGATCTGCGCCAAAGCGGATCCAGTGTAGTAGCGGCAGACTATGATCGCGACGGAGATCTTGATTTGTTTGTAGGCGGAAGAGTTGTTCCGGGAGAGTATCCGCTACCGGCTGACAGTTACTTACTTCGAAATGATAGCGACAAGAAGCAATGTCGGTTTAGCGATGTGACGCAGGATGTGGCACCATCATTTATAAAGCTGGGTTTGGTGACATCAGCACTGTGGACCGATGTAGATAGCGACGGCTGGATGGACTTAATGATCGTGGGAGAGTTCATGCCCATAACCTGTTATAAGAACGACGGAGGGAAAACGTTCACGCCGCTGGGGAAAGAAAGTTTATCGCACACATCGGGATGGTGGAACAGTTTGACAGCAGGAGACTTTGACCAGGATGGCGACATGGATTATATCGCTGGCAACCTGGGATTGAACACACGTTATCGGGGAAACAAAAAAGAGCCACTCTGTATTTATGCCAATGACTACGACAAGAATGGATCGATCGATCCGGTCATGACATACTATTTGCAGGGAACAAAACATATTGTTCACGCACGTGACGAACTCATTAGTCAGATCACGGCGATGCGTCTTCGTTTCCGAAAGTATAAAGATTACGCTGACGCAACCTTTGAACAGTCATTCTTGCCAACTGAATTGGAATCGGCATACGTTGTTTGTAGTGATTGGTTTGAAACGAGCTATGTCGAGAACTTAGGCAGTGCAAAATTTTCTATAAGGCCTCTGTTGATTGAATCTCAATTTTCAACAGTATTCGGTGTGGTTGTTGGGGACTACAATCATGACGATAATCTCGACGTTGTAATGGTCGGGAACATGTATTCATCTGACGTTAATACAGGATGGTATGATGCCTCCGTCGGTTTGTATTTACTTGGCGATGGAAAAGGAAATTTCAAACATTCAAAGGCCGGCGAGTGTGGCCTGTTCGCTGATGGTGATGCAAAAGGACTGGCAGATATAATGCTTGCGGAAGGTGATTTACTGCTAGTAGGTAACAACACAGGTCCTACTCAAGCCTTTGCAGTAAAGCAAAAACATAAAACTTATCAGCCCGATCCGGATGACGCCTTTGCGCTGGTAACACTTTCGAATGGCAGGACCTTCCGGCATGAATTTTTTTATGGGTCGACGTACTTATCAGAATCGTCCAGAACGCTTCGTTATTCCGGAAGTGTTGAGAAGATCGAGGTTTATAATTTCAGGGGCGAGCGGAAAGAGATTGCTCTGGAACATTGAGCGATCAGTTTGAGGCGAAAACAAATTAGACACCCAGATGGATTTTCATCATGCTGTTCTCCGCGTTTTCTCTGCGTAATTTCCTCTGCGTTCCTCAGCGATTAAAAGGTCCGTTGCACACACCCGGAATAACTGCAAACCGTCAAAATGCATTGCACCTGGAAGTGAGCAGCAGCAGGGAAAGTTGATGTTCCCGAGACCTCGCAACTGCGAACGGGCCGGCAAAAAAAGGTTGCCCTAATTATCACGTCAAAATCAGATTGGATACGGCTCTTCAAATCGTTAACTTAGAATATCATCAACCACAACCAACGTCAACGCGGTGAGTCATTCACCAAATAAGAAAGACGATTAGGTAAGCTTAAAGATGTAATCATGGAAACCATCAGCAGAAGAAAATTCATACAGATATCATCCGTAACCGGGGCATTTTTGGCGATCGGATTTGTCCCCACTCTTAACGGAAAAGAGAAACTGGTTTCAAGTCTGACTGGTGACCCCTCGAAGATCGACCTTAATCAATTTATTTCCATTGGCAAGGATGGAAGCATTGTTCTTTTTAATCATCGACCGGAGATGGGTCAGGGAACCTTCTTATCCATTCCCATGATTTTAGCAGAAGAATTGGAAGTGACGATGAAGCAAATAGAAGTCCGTCAATCTATTGCTAATCGTGATTTATATGGGAGTCAAATGGTGGTTGGCAGCCGAAGCATCCAATCCGAATTTGACAAACTCAGAAAAATGGGTGCAGCTACACGAGAGATATTAAAGCAAGCAGCTGCTAACAAATGGGGAATCAGTGTCGATTTGTGCAAAGCAACGAAAGGAACGGTCGTCAATGATCAGGGAAAAACATTTACCTATGGAGAATTAGTAGAAGAAGCCAGTAAGCTCAAGTTGTCGGATAACCCTCCATTAAAACAACCAAAAGAGTTTACCATTTTGGTAAGGTGGCGCCAAGACAAGACATTCCATTGAAAACCAACGGTGCTGCAAAGTTTGGGATCGACATTTCTGTTCCTGGAATGGTGCACGCATCCATTGAGCGATCGCCTGTTTTTCTCGGGAAGGTGAAAAGTTTTAATAAAGAAGAGGTACTGAAGGTACCCGGTGTACTGCAAGTTTTTCAAACATCACGGGAAGTATACGGACAACGGCGCGAAGGCGTCGCAGTGTTAGCTGACACCTATTGGAATTCAGTACAAGGACGAAATGTATTAAAAGTTGAATGGGATACGCAAGGTCTTGAAAAAATTTCCGACGAGACCATCTTAAAAGACTCATATGAGGCAGCCAGAACCGAAGGTGACGAATTGTTTGAGAAGGGTGATGTAGCAAAAGTATTCAGTACTTCCAATAATATTATCGAAGCGTCTTATGAGACTCCGTATCAGGCGCATGTGCCGATGGAACCCATGAATGCAATTGTAAGCATTAAAGACGACGGTGCTGAATTTTGGGGATCCACACAAAATCCTAATGGTATTAGAGATTTTCTTTCCAAGAAGTATAACCTGTCTCAAGATGCGGTTAAGATCAATTATACTTTTATGGGCGGGGGATTTGGCCGCCGTTCCATGATTGATGTTGCTGAAGAGGCTGCTGATCTTTCAAAACAAGCAGGCGTTCCAGTAAAGGTCATCTGGTCGCGTGAAGATGATCAGACACAAGGACCCTTCCGCGCATGCAGCGTTAATGTTTGCAAGGGTGTAATAGAAGACGGAAAGGTAGTTGCGCTGGAGCACAAGGTGATTGCGCAAGAAATTCAGAATCAGACGGGCGACAATATGAAAGCCGGCAAGCAGATTATGGGTGGTATTAATACTGATTTTCTGATTCCTAATCTTTCTGTGAAGGGAGTACTGCGCAAGAGACACATTCCGATTTCTTATTGGCGCGCTGTGTATCATTCCACCAACCCATTTGCCCACGAATGTTTCATTGATGAACTCGCGTATCATGCAAAAAAAGATCCGCTCCATTTCAGGTTGGAAATGTTGGATCATCCCCGGTATCGGAGAGTTCTCGAGGGTGTTTTAGAAAAAACGAATTGGAATGCGCCGAAGAAAAAAGGTACCGGAAGAGGTGTGGCCGCTGCAGAACGGTCCGGTGCATATTTTGCGATGGTTGTGGAAGTTATAAAAAAGGGCAATTTGATCGTGCCCACAAAAATTACAACTGTAATTGATTTAGGGATTTGTATAAACCCAGATACAGTGAGGGCACAAACGGAAGGATCAATTGTGATGGGATTAGGAGCGGTTTATTCAGGATTGACAATAAAGAACGGCGCTGTCGCCGAAAAGAATTTTGACTCTTATCAACTATTGAAGATCAATCAATGTCCTGAAATTGAAACGTACATTCTTCCAAGTGAGGCACCTCCGGATGGAGCAGGCGAAACAGGTTTGCCCACCGTTGCTCCTGCATTGGCCAATGCGATTTTTGACTTGACGGGAAAGCGAATAAGGAAGTTGCCAATTGATATGAGGGTATAAGGTATAGAGGTATAGGGTATAGGGTATAGGGGTATAACGACATAAGGTTTAGAGAAAACTACCTGAGTGTTGATATATTGAATATTGATTATTGAATATTTTTGTTGCCGATTACTTCCGAATACAATAATCCTGCCTGCGCGAGACGCTTCGTCGGGCAGGCAATATTCAATAAGTCAACAATCAACAATCAGTGGAGTTTACAATAGAGGTCTAACGGTATAGGACATTGTGACGTGCAGTTATTAATGCAGGGTCACTACGATCACAAAGGAGGCACAAAGATCACTACGTGAATGCGCTAAAAATACGTCGTGCGCTTTGTGGTTCTTGGTGGACTTTGTGACCTGCTATAATGCATAGGGACATAAAAGTTTGGATAAAACTACCTGATTGTTGACTTATTGAATATTGCATTCGGAGGAAAATCAAAAATCAACAATTAACAATCATAAGCATGATCAGCAAACCCAATAATCAAATCGAAAATGAAAAGGGTCTTAATTCTGCTGGTTTCGGTCTGGATAATTTGTTGTGAAGACAACTCGGAGGAAAGCCAAGACATTCTAAAGAAACTTAACCTTCCGGAGGATGTTACCTTCACTCATCTTCCTACCGACTTAAAGGCCATGGGTACATTTGCTGCAATTGGCCAGGTGACCGGGATACCCAAAGGCCATGGCGGGTTCACCTTGAAAACAATAACCGTCTACAATCCTTCAATACCAGTTTATGCCATGTCTGACGGTATTATCTATAACGTTCGCTGGGAGTCGCAAACTTTTCCAACAGCCGGCTGGGTACCGGTTGAACTTCAAGGGACGGAGTATGATGATTACGCACTTGAAATTGCCCTCTCGAAAACTGCTAAGATGCATTACGGGCATTTGTCAAAATTATCACCCAGGATTTTGAGCGCAGCCGGTTCATTGCAAAAGGGAAGAGGGGTTGAGAACCGCGTGGAGATTTCATTTAAGGCGGGCGAGATCATAGCTTATATCGGTGTTCATCCTGGTTTTGATATTGGGCTCAACGATACAAAGCACGAACATTATTTCGCCAATCCTGATCGCTATCCCATTGAGTATCGCAGCTACATTCCATTTACAGACTATCTTCCATCTGACTTGAGAGATGAAATCTGGGCTATCAATCCGAGAACGGTAGAACCACGTGGCGGTAAAATAGATTATGATGTAGCCAGCACGTTGTCAGGTAATTGGTTTCTCGAAGGGACAACGAGCCTGGATCAATGGAGCCGGCAGCTCATCTTCGCGAGGCACGAACTCTATGCAGATCAAGTTTACATTTCGGATGCCAGCCCTCTTTCAGATGGTGATGGAAAGCTCAATTCGGGAAAGTCACCGTTGCTTTGGTTCGTATTCGGCAATGAACCTTTGCCGGAGAATGTCACATCTGCCTCTGGAAAAGTGAAATACAGCGTGGCTGCATGGTGGAAGTTCAGGGCAAGTGTACCGCCTTCGCCCGAAGGAACATTGATGGTCGAACTAATTCAGGACAACAAATTAAAGTATGAGTGGTTTCCTGGAAAATCAGTTGATGAAGTAGTGGAGTTTACTTCATCGGCGAGAATGTATGAAAGATAGGAAACACAAACTCCGAATGAAAAAAACAGTTAGATCATAGCGCAACTTCATTTTACGAAATGCTTTTTTATACTCATACCTCGCCCGTAGAATAATTATCCACTACCGGAATGTAATTTTCAATCCAATCGTTTGAACTGACTTCTTTCGGATCAGGTGGCGCTACTGTTAACCTTTGTTGAATTAGTAACAACAAGGAAATTCGGAAATGATTACATTGAGAAAACAAAGATCTACCCAAACATTATCTGATTGGATAAATACGACATAAGAATATTATGATAGAGCAATTTCCATTCTACCTAACCCTTATTATCGTTATAGTGCTGTTGATTGTGCTGGCCGACAAAATAAAAGTTGCTTACCCTGTTGTGCTTGTGATTGCTGGCCTGTTGATCAGCTTTATTCCGGGAATCCCGGTATTGCACATAAAGCCAGAACTCATCTTCCTTATTTTCCTGCCGCCCTTATTATATGACGCGGCGTTCGCCATTTCATGGAAGGAACTCTGGAAGTGGCGGCGAATCATCTCGAGCTTTGCTTTTATTGTTGTATTCTTCACTGCTACGTCGGTGGCTATTGTCGCGAATATGTTCCTGCCGGGAATGTCATTAGCCATTGGCTTCTTGTTGGGAGGCATCGTTTCTCCACCGGACGCGGTGAGTGCGAGCGCTATACTCAAATTTGTGAAAGTCCCACGACGAGTTGCATCCATCCTGGAGGGCGAAAGTTTGCTCAACGATGCATCTTCATTGATCATTTTTCGGTTTGCTATGTTAGCTGTGGCCACGGGGCAGTTCATTTGGATGGACGCAGTGTTGAGCTTTGGATGGATGGTAATTGGAGGAGCTGGCATTGGACTGGCAATTGGTTGGCTGTTCATGAAAATACACCGGCTGTTACCGACTGACGCGAATATGCATATTGTGATGTCGTTGGTAGCGCCGTATGTAATGTACATCGCGGCGGAAGAAGTACACAGTTCAGGTATATTGTCGGTCGTCAGTGGCGGTCTGTTCTTGTCGATCAGAAGAAATCATTTTCTGGATAGTTCATCACGGGTGCGGGGAGCCAATGTGTGGGGGAGTCTCGTATTTGTCCTGAACGGCTTGGTTTTCCTGCTCATTGGTTTGGACCTTCCTGAAATCAGCGAAGGCGTTAAACAAGAAGGAATCAGCATGTCGACAGCGATCGGATACGGACTGCTCATCACGATTGTTCTGATAGTGGTCAGGTTCATTGCTTCGTTTGGCGCGCTCATCGTTACCAAGATCGCTGCCAGGTTCATCACTGTTGCTGACAGGAATCCAGGAACAAGAGGGCCTATAGTTTTGGGATGGGCGGGTATGCGTGGCGTTGTTTCCCTTGCTGCTGCCTTATCAATACCAGCGGAAATAAGCGCTGGGGTACCTTTCCCTCACAGGAACCTTATTCTGTTCATCAGCTTCGTGGTTATCATTACAACGCTACTATTGCAAGGACTTACCCTCCCATATGTCATCAGAAAAGTGAATTTGCCGGACTTCAACGATTATATACCTGACCACGAGGCAGAAAGTTTAATTAAAAGCGGACTGGCTGAAAGTACCCTGCAACATATTAATACAAAACATAGCGAACGGTTGAGCGGCGATCATCGCCTGCAGCAATTGGCCTCCAGGTGGGAAGTAGTCAACAAAACTTCCGGAAAGGAAAGCGCTTTTGAAAACAAGGATATACACTACGATATTCTGGAACTGCAGAGACAATGGCTTCTGAACAAGAACAAGGAGGACAACAAGATCGATGAAGAAGTTATCCGGAAGTTCCTCTATCAAATTGACCTGGAAGAAGAGAAGATCAAGAATAGTTGACTATGCGAAAACAGTTTGGAACGACTCCTTCAAAATCCGACCTGGAAAGATATTCGCGATCCCCTGAATGGAACGGAAAGATCTTTTTGAATTCTGAGCTTACAACAACCAATGTTACCTTCTGGTCTCTTCCGAAATTACTTTACAAGCAGTTTTGTAAAAAGGAGCGCAGGGAACCATCCAGAAGATTGCCGATAAGTCCGTTTAACAAGACTGAGTTCGAGCAACCACACGTGGGAATGAAAGCCATCTGGTATGGGCACTCTGCCATACTCATGAGAATAATTAATCTAAATCTTTTCATCGACCCGATGCTCGGCCCAAATGCTGCACCCATATCCCCATTCTCAGTAAAAAGATTTTCGGATAATACACTGAATATTATCGACGACCTTCCGGACATCGATTTGGTCCTGATGTCTCATGATCACTACGATCATCTTGACTACAGCAGCATTTTAAAGTTAAAGCTAAAGACCAAACATTTTTACGTTGCTCTCGGTGTTGCTCGACACCTAAAGGGCTGGGGAATTGATGAAAGCAAAATCACTGAATTTGATTGGTGGGATGAAAAAACGTTTGGTGATATTACAATTACCTTTACCCCTACACGCCACTTTTCCGGAAGGGGACTAACCGATAACGCCAAGAGTCTTTGGGGAGGATGGACATTCAAAACCGCTACGGAAAACATTTGGTTTAGCGGTGATGGTGGCTATGGCAAACATTTCGTTGAAGTAGGAAAACGTCTAGGACCATTTGATTTTGCGTTTATGGAATGTGGTCAGTATAATGAACTATGGCACCTGATCCATATGTATCCTGAGGAGGCTGTCCAGGCTGCTATCGATGCCAACGCAAAAAAAATAATGCCGGTGCATTGGGGCGCATTTTCGCTTGCGCAGCATTCCTGGACGGAGCCGGCAGAGCGATTTGTCGCGGAGGCGAGGAGCAAATCGATGACGTATTGTCTGCCGATGTTGGGGGAGCAGTTTGATGTTGGATTTGAGGGAATTGAGGAGTGGGAGCGAGTTGTCTAGCGGTAGTATTCGACTTATCGATCAAAGTTTCGTTTGAAAGTATTAACCCCTGTTGCTATCAATGAAGAGCGAAAGATTGATAAAGCTGGCTGCAGTATGCTCAGCTATAAGCGCGATCACCACGCTGGTGCTTGTGCTCATTCAGGTACCGGAGGCCAAGAGCTTCGATGAAAAGGTAATGTTAAGTGACAACAGCCGGTACATAGGAAAGCTTTGGATATTTTTTTTTCATCCTCAATTCAATTTGATTGCTGCACTTGGAGTCGCCGTGTTGATGTACAAACGGAAACCCGAGTTCGTGCTTCCGGGCTTCTTGTTTATTGGCATTTGGGCAATCACCGAGAGCGCACAGCATGCGTTTTTGATCGATGCTGTTAACCAATATTGGCGTGAAGGCTATAGTACAGTGACCGATGAGTCTGTCAAACTTGCCTTCTACAATAATCTTATCGGGGCGGAGGCCATAGGGGATACCATGTACTTTTTATTGTTGTATGCTTATGGTATCGGCTCATCATTTATGGGCTTGGCACTTCTAACGGAAAACCTTAGGGAAAACCGTCTCGCCATTATCCCTGGTTTTGGTTTTATTTTCTTTGGTGTTCTGAGTATCGTCGCATTTATTGACTATTACGGCGGTGTGAGAGCTTTTGACACGGCCGTGAATTTTTCGTTCGACTGGATTTATCCATTTTTTCAACCCGTCGCAAGAGGTATGTTAGGTGTGTGGCTCTGGAAATCCGCAGTAATAAGACCATGAAATCAAAATGCTATTTTTTCTTGCCGTTCCATAAAAACCATTTGTCCGGATCCGCGAGGATATCGTTATATAATCCAGTGAACGTAGACAGATCCTTATCGAATACGAACTTTATTATTCCATATCCCTGATTGTCCTGCCTCCAGATCCCTTTCAGTGTATCACTTCTTAACACGCCTTCAATCTTTCCGTTGTACCAATCGTACTTGCCCTTCACGTCTTCTCCGGTTATTGTCAGAACAACATCCT
>Ga0111539_10002280_pt1 | contig 25535 bp, 32 predicted proteins | sample RhiMethybrSRZTD1_FD_79667 | JGI IMG/M metagenome (GOLD analysis project Ga0111539, IMG submission 79667) | Populus rhizosphere microbial communities from Tennessee, USA - Rhizosphere MetaG P. TD hybrid SRZTD1 (version 2) (version 2) | ecosystem: Host-associated > Plants > Roots > Rhizosphere >...
CTAGGGCGCAGAACGATCATCACCTACGACGCGCTCCACCGCTTCCTCCAAGACCTGCCCACGCTGCAGCTGCCGCCGGCAGCTGATGGAGGGAGCTAACGCGCCCTTTTATTGCGCCCGCAGCGCAACAGAATGGCCGCCAAACGGGATCTGACCCCGCGGCGGCCAACTAAAGAACGTGACGCCACAAAATAGCTGTTTGCGCGTCTTTTGGCAAGCTTTGCGGCGCCGTCTCACAAATCGGAGATGGCAAGCATGGCCTTCAACGAACCCCTTTCTGCCCCTGCATCTGAGAGCACCATTGCCGCCGTTCACGAAGCAGCCAATGAAGCTGACGCGGCGGGTCTGTCCCTCCTCCCTCCAGCAGAGGACGGCACGAAGCGTCCATTACCCAACGCGCGCGGCACGTGGGATGCATTCAAGACCGCACGTCCCACAGCGCAGCAACTTCAGCAGTGGTATCCGGGCCGCTCTGGGCTCGGGATTGTCACCGGCGCCGTGAGCGGGCGCGTCGAGTGTTGGGATTTCGACGATCGCAGCACTTACGAAGCGTTTGTGGTGGCAGCCCGCAATAGCGGACTCGGCACAGTCATCGACAACATTGAGGCTGGGTACTGCGACGACACGCCGGGCGATGGGGTGCGATGGCTGGTGCGCTATCCAGCGGAGGTCGAGCGTACGCCGGGGAGCAGGACTGTTCTTGCGCGCCGGCCAAAACTCCCAGTTGAGCGCCAGCACGATAAGGACAACATCAAAGTCCTGATCGAGCTACCCGCATTCTCGATCGTGGCGCCCACGAACGGTCGCGTACATCCCAGTGGCAGGCCGTATCTGCGGCGCAAGGGTTCCTTCTCATCGATTGCGGCCTACACAAGCGAAGAGCGCGAAGCGCTTATTGAGCTCGCCCGCAGCTTCGATGCTATGCCGCGCAGAGAGGCAGATCACAAGGCGGGCGCGCGGACTAAGGACAATAGACCCGGCGATGACTTTGCGAGCCGGACGACTTGGACCGAAGTATTAAGCCCGCATGGCTGGACCGATCTCTTCCCGCGCGACGGCACAACGTATTGGCGGCGGCCTGGCAAGAAGTTCGGCATCTCGGCGACTACGAACCACGGAGGTGCAGACCTTCTTTATGTCTTCACCAGCTCGACTGAGTTCGAGGCCAAAAAATCCTACACCCGCTTTGGCGCCTACGCCATGCTCAACCATAGGGGAGACTTTCAGGCGGCCGCTCGGGAATTGGCGAAACAAGGCTACGGGCAGCAAATAGCGACATCACCACAAGCGGGGCCGCGCGACTACAGGGAAACGGAAGCCGGCATCGAATGGCGGCGGCTCACCAAAGAAGGCGTCATCTGGACTGTGCTCACCAATTTCTCTGCGCGGATCGTCTCTGACATAACGCAAGACGACGGTATCGAGACGCTGCGCGCGCTCGAGATCGCAGCGGCTATCAATGACCGCGCGCAAACGTTTGTCGGCGCGGCTGCACAGTTCGCACAAATGACATGGCCGCTTGAGCATCTGGGTGCGGAGGCGGTCGTACAACCAGGACAGGGATCGAAAGATCGCGCTCGTGCCGCGATCCAGATCCTGTCAGGGCGCATTCCCCAGCGTCGCATCTATACCCACACCGGATGGCGCCAGGTGGATGGAGAAATGGTCTACATGCATGCCGGCGGCGCGCTTGGGCCGGACGGGCCGGTGGATGGACTAGAGGTGCAGTTGCCGGAGCAGCTCGAGCGGTACTTGCTCCCGGGCACCGACCACGGTCTGCGTGAACACGTTGAAGCTTCGTTGGCAATGCGCAGCGTTGCATCGGATCGGGTGACGATACCTTTGCTCGCCGCTGTCTATCGGGCCGCTATTGGAGAGGCAGATTTCAGCGTTCACATCAGCGGCCCCACTGGGGTGCAGAAATCTGAGATCACGGCTCTGGGTCAGCAGCACTTTGGCGCAACGATGGATGCGCGTGCATTGCCGGGTTCATGGACTTCGACCGGTAATGCGCTGGAGGCGATAGCATCTGCCGCCAAGGATGCGTTGCTCGTCATTGACGACTATGTGCCGCAGGGAACGACCGCAGATCGGGCCCGCCTGAACGCGATCGCCGATCGTGTGCTCCGCGCCCAAGGGAATCGGAGTGGCCGGGGCAGGTTACGCTCCGACGCCACGATGCGCCGTTCGCGCCCGCCGCGTGGTCTCATCGTCTCAACCGGTGAAGAGGTCCCGGGAGGCCAATCCTAGCGAGCGCGCATGGTAATCGTGGAGGTGCGGCCGGGCGAAGTCGACCTGGACAAGCTGACACATGCGCAGCGCGCTGCCGCCCGCGGAGACTATGCGGCGGCCATGGCGGGTTTCATCAGGTGGCTTGCTTCACGCCTCGACCAAGTTCGGGCCGATCTCATCGCGATCTCGCGCGAACGTCGTGCACGCGTCGACGTGGCCCACGCTCGCACTGCGGACACCTTCGCCCAAATCTTCGCCACATGGGTCATTTGGCTGAGGTTCGTCGTCGAGGTCGGCGTTGCCACGCGTGATGAGGCCGACGCGATAGAAGGCGAGGTCTGGTCGACGCTGATCGCGCTGGCCGCGGAACAGCAAGACCTGCAACGCGCCAACGAACCCGTCCACCGGTTCTATGCCCTCCTTTCAGCTGTCCTATCGTCGGGGAGAGCGCACATCAGTTCAGCCGATAGTCCGGATCGAAGGCCTGAGGACGTGAACGATGCCAAGATTCTCGGATGGCGGCGCAACGAGGACGGATCTTGGCATCCCCAGGGGCCTTGTATCGGATGGTGGGCCGATGACGGCATCTACCTCCAACCTGAAGCATCCTATGCCGCGGTTCAGCAACTGGGCGCCGGAACAGGCGAGGGGGTTGGCGTAGCGTCTGCGACGCTGCATCGCCGGATGTTCGAGCGCGGGCTACTTCTCTCGACCGAACGGCGCGGCGGCGAGACGCGTCTGAAGTCTCGGAAGACGATCGGCGGGCGCCGCCAGCATGTCCTCCACATCGCGCGCTGCACCTTGGCCTCTCATGCTGCGCAGAGCGGCCCAACCGGCCCATCCGACCCAATGGGAGAAAACGACCAACCTGATCAGGAGGTTGCATGACTGGCGATATGGGCCGGTGTCATGACATTGGGCCGGTAGCACCGGCCCAGGAGAACATGACCGGCCCAACCATGCCGGAGCGCATGCTGCTGAGATCATTGTCAAAAAAAGCCGCCTGGTCCGATTGGGCCGGATGGGCCGCCTCTCCAAACATAGGGGTCTGACCATGCGGGGCACAATCGACCACAGCCTCTGCATCCAGTGCCATGTCCGCCCGCGGCTCGGTGCGCTCAGCCGCTGTGGTGACTGCGTCCGGGCCGAGGCAGACGTTGACCGGCAATCCCGCCAAGCCGCCGAATCTCGCGTGGCAACGAGGAAGGGCGTGCGAGAAGCAGAACAGCGCTCCGCGGCAGAGCGCCAGGCGGCACTCGAAAAGCTCGGCGATGCCTTCGTTGAATTCGCAAGCTCGTTAGAGGGAGCAAGGTTTCTGGAGGCTCAACAGGCCGCGCTAGTCGCACCGCGAAACGATCCCGAATACCTGAACGGCGTGCTGGCCAATGAGGAAATGCGCCAGAGCGTCGCCAACGAAGTAACCCTCGTGACGCACGCCGTCGAATGGGGTCGCAACAGAATCGGGCTGACGCTGCGTAATGACCGCGATCACGCCACCGCACGCGCAGTGGCCGGCAACCTCCAGTCATTGTTCGAGAGTGAACTTACTTACGTTGATGATCCCCACAACCAGACCAAGTCTGCGGATCGCACTCAGAAGCGACCGCCAAGACATGAGTTCGGTAGAGAAAAGCGCAGCCTGCCGCATCGAAACGGCGATGTTCCCAGCAAAAAAGCAGGACGCCGACGATGATAGACAGGTTCCCAATAGGCGGGGACGGCCACCAACAGGCGATCATCGCCGACGGCAAGCCCTCGTCTGGCGCAGCTATTACAAAGCGGCGAGGCCGACCTGTCGGCACCGATTACCGCGCTGTCGACGGTCCATTGCACGAGGAGATGCGGGATCTGCTCAAGCGTCGTGTTGTCCCAACTCTAACAGCGGCAGCGCAATCTGTGGCTGAGCGTGCGTACGGTGGTGGCACTTCGAAATCGAAGGCGACACGCCTGGTTCGCTCCTATCCATACGCCGACTAATTCTTCTCTCTTTCGCTCATTTCAAATCGCGCGACTGTAGGCGCGAAGCGCCGCATGTAGGTCGGACGACCCACAAGGGAGTCCGAGCGCCCCATGCAATCCGCGTCCGCAGTCGCCTACCCAGACCGAATACGTTTGCGCGTCCCGAAGGGCCTACCAGACGCCCTGCGGCTCGCAGCTAGGCAGAAGCACACTACGGCGTCCGAATGGGCGCGCCAGGCGCTGCTACGCGGCCTGGAGGCCGAGGGAGTTCGACTCGGCGATGCGCCAATGCAGGAAATCTCCGATGCCGAACGTTCTGAACCAAATGCCGCACCTGTCAACCTGACAAGTGAGAGAGGCACAAGCGCTTGACAAAACGTGACAAAGCTTCTGAGCCCACCCCTCTGCTGAAGAGCTAGCAGAGACGAGTGTCACCAAGCGATCCCTGATCCGGCATCCCCTCGACACGCTCAGCGGGCTCATAGCCGAGGCCACGCGCGTCTATCGCGCGGCTCGAGCCAAGAAACTCGATCACGCCGAAGCCCGCAGTCTCGTTTGGATGCTGGCACAGATGCGCGCCATGGTCGAAACGCAGGCCCTCGAGCGCCTCGAGCACAGGCTCGAAGAGCTCGCCCCCTCCATCGAAAGCAGAAGTCATGGCTTCACGAGCGCAAATAGATCGCCTCAGTCAACGCATTGAGGCCCTGGCGGTCCTCGTCGTTCCGATCGACGAGCCGCCGCCCGAGCGGTGGATTGTGGACGGCGACAGAGCCTATGAGCTGAGCAATCCCGATCAGGTCATCACTGTTGCGGAGATGGAGGCTCGGCCAACAAGACGAACCTCGGTCCCGACGCGCATTGTGCGGGAGATCGTCGATCCTATCCGGTTTGAAAACGCGCCGTAGGACACAGCCATGGCCTCAAGACAGCAAATCGACCGCCTCAGTCAACGCATCGAGGCGTTGGCGGTCCGCCAGGCTACCGACCGCTTCGCTGTGATCTTGGTGAAATCTGGCGAAGACGAGGAAGCCGCCAAGGAGCGCCACTATCTCGCTCGCCCAGAAGACCGAGAAGCGTCCGAGACCATGATCGTCCAATTCGTGGATCCCAAGGCCCGCAGACTGCCTGAAGAAGCGCAGTAAGGCGACTTGGGCCAATCGGGTCGTTGCGTTCGTTGCGTCGAGTTCCCGTGCACAGCACGCGCCGCAAAGGAATGCACCGATGTCCCAGCGCCTGCCGAACCTGTTCCCACATTGGGTCAACTCCGCAGGTGCGCCTTACGCGGGCGGCTCCCTCAATTTCTTCATCACGGAATCAAGCACGCCGTTGGCGGTCTACTCGGACGCTACGCTTCAGACCTCGTTGGGGACGATCGTAACGCTCAACTCTGCGGGCTGGCCGGATACCGCGATCTTCCTCCAGAACCGCCCTTACAAGGTGGTCCTCAAAGACTCCAGCGGCAATCAGATATGGACCGACGATCCTGTTTCGGCGTCCGATTTTGCGAGCTTCAGCATCAGGAAGGTGGGCTCGGGCTCTCCCAATGGAGTTGTTGAGGGTACCGCCGCATCCCCCGGTGTCCTGCCGACCGAGTACTGGGACTTCGTCAATTTTATCTTGTACGTTTGCACGACCACGGGCACCGCAGCGACTGCTGTTTGGACAGCGATCAATGCCGCCGCGGCGACAGCCGTTGTCGCGCCGCCCCAGGGCTATCTGTCGACAAGCTCCACGGACGCCATCTTGACGGGCGACTCGTCCGCGGCGACCGCGGTTCATTACCACCCCCTCGTCGGCAATCTCTTGCCGATTTATAACGGCACACGCTTCGTGCCGACGGAGTTTTCCAAACTCACTCTTGATCTGGTTTCCAGCCATGCCGCCAATTCAATCCTTGACGTATTCGCATTCTCTAATGCCGGCGTTGTTACGCCGGTTACAGGGCCCGCATGGTCGAGCGCAGTGGCTGGATCATGTTCTCGTGGGACGGGCGCCGGCACCACGGAGTTGACGCGGCTCAGCGGGTTCTACGTCAACAATGTCTCGATGACGGGCCGCAACGGCTCGACCACCTACAGCATTGGCGCGAACCTTGCCACCTACCTCGGATCCATCTTCATGGATGGGACCAATGGGCAGGTTAGCTGCCATCGCTCTGTGGGCCAGTCGCGCAAGTGGGGGGTCTGGAACGCTTACAATCGTCACTCGCTCTACCTCAAGGTCACCGATCCAAACGCGACGTGGAACTACACGACCAACGCCATTCGCCCCTCCAGGAACGATGCGACCAACAGCCTGACGGTGTTTCAGGGACTGGCCGAGGAGTTCTACGATCTTCGCTTTGCTCAGCGTGTGGATGTTACGAACATCAACAACGCCTTTTGCGCAGCAGACAACGGCATCGGCTGGAACTCAACGACAGCCATGAGTGGCCGCAAAGGCAAGTCAGGCTTGGCCAACACGACTGCTGGCATGACGTATACCCTGCGCAACAATCTCAATGCCGAGTTCTCTCAGGTTCCATCCTTGGGTATTAATGTTGTCACGGCTTTGGAGACGGCACCTGAGACGGCCGGCACCGCGGCATGGCTCGGCGGCGAGGATGATATGATCCTGTCAGCGCGCTGGCGCGGATAGCCGGGGCCGGCGATGATCAAGATCGGTCTCGCGGCGGCGGTCAGCCTTGTAGCGGCAGCCGGGCTCGCCGTCATCGGTGACACCGAGGGTTGTGCCGCGTCGAACCTGGCCTGCGTGGGCGTAGGTGTACTCCTCGGCGGTTGGCTGAATGACTAGAGCGAGAGGCATGCAGCAAGGAACCTGACCATGGCAGAGACGCGATTTGAGGCTCAGACGCTCGCCCGCGCGGGCAGAAAGCAAGAATCACAAACCGTTGAGCTGACGTTCGAAGATGCAAGCGGAGCGCACCTGACAGTAAGCCTGCCAGCGCGCGTTGCCGCCGACATGCTGATCCCGGCGCTGTCGCAATTCTCCTCAACGCAGTCACACGCTCCCGGGGCACCGGAATTCTCTCAGAATGTCACAAGCTGGCGCGTCGGGAGATCCAATGATGCGCCGAGCGTCGTCTTTGGTTTCAACGCCGATCCCCTCTACTCGATGAGTGTAACGGACGCGAAGAAGTTCTGGCGCGAGATACGCGAAGAAGCTGGCATCGTGGAGCGCCGACCACCTCCGAGGCGGCAATAGGAGGAGTAGTGTCATGATGACGATGAGCCATGGGAAATAAGCCAAACGTCTTCGACCAGTTCTACCAAGCGCCGCTGTGGGGCGGGTACTGGCCATTTGACCGACTGACCGCTGGATCAGGTGGCGCGTCGTTCGCCGTGCCCGCAGGCGCGCAGGCTGGCCAATATGGCAGTGATCAGAGCCCCCAGATGCGCAAGGAGCCCTATCGGCCTAGCCCAGGGCGGGACGTGAAGGAGGAAATGACGAAGGAGCCCGGCGTCGTCGACGTCGAGTCACTGACCAGCCCCGGCGCCCGGGCCATTTGGCAAGAGAAGCTGTCTTTGCCGGAACTGCGCGACGTGATCCAGCAGCACTACCCCCATCTTTCTCCATTGATCGATGCCTGGCTACGCGAGGCATTCGAAATGGATAAGGCGCGCGGTCTTCGCGAGGGTCTCAGTCCCGAGGCAGCCGCCAAGGCCGCGCAGGACAATTGGTTGCGCGAGAGCAAACGCCACGACGACCCGGAGTGGGGCTATTCAATGGATCCGTCCTCAGACGTGGTTCCGCCAGATTGGGATCGCCGCCGCAGCCAGCGTTTTTTCGACATGGGCAAGACGCTGCGGCGGCTGATGGAGCGCGATCCCAGCGATGTGACTGGCCGGGGTCGCAGAGGGATTGATGATCTGTTGCGAGGTAATCCACTGCCGCGCGGCTACGATCCCGGCCGCAGCAACAAGCCCATTCCCCAGCGCGGCATGCCACCGCCCGAAGACCCGGCCAACGCGAACGAGGGCAAGCCTACCTCTTCGCTCGGAGATCAGCGGTTTGCCGCCGCTCATGGTCCGTTGGACCGGCTTATGTGGTGGGGCGGGTACTAATCATGATCGATGCTCAAGTTCCCACTCACGGAGCAGATGAGGGTCGTCAAGAACGGCGAGAAGGACCACCGCTGGGCTCGGCGCCACAGGAGAAGGTGCCGGAAGATGAGACGCAGTTCACGCGGGTTCAGCAAAGGCTCGGGAGCATGGGCCTTTCGATGGCGGAGACAGGAACCGGGCGGTACCTCGTCACCGACCGGCGATGCAACCTTGCCCCCGGTTTCCTTCCGTTGATGACCCTTGATGCAATTGAGAAGCAGATAAGCCAGACCTAGCCGGGGGGTCGAAGTGGATGAGAGCCCATGCCGGCGCAAGGTAAGGGCGGGCGATGTCCGAACCATGGAGGCATGAGCACCGGCCAGGTAGCACTAAGGCGAACGAGATAGCCGCGGAGCGTTCCCCTCCGGGGCAAGGCGGTGCTGTGGCCCATTAGCTGGGCGCGGCAACGACCCACGCATAACCTCGCTTCGACATGCAACCTTGCATGACGGTGGCGCCACTCGTTGAAGCATCCACTATTTCGAAAAACTGTCCCGGGTGAGACAGCGCCGCTCCGGGAAACGAGCAATCATCCTCCTAAACGATGACTGGTGGCAAGGCTGTTGCCAGAGCCGCTCCACGAATGGAGGAATACCCATGAAGACCATCGTTTCACTTCTTCTCGCCCTCGCGGTTCTCACCGGTGTAGCCGGGTCGGCGAATGCGCTCGATGCCAAAAAGTTCTGGGACGAGCATCCCACCAGTGGCGAGCGCTGATCTATCTGCGGTCCAGATGCAATTTTCCGCTGGTATCTTTCGGGGCCTCCCATGTGGTCGGTTGTTACTACGTTGATTGTCGCCTTTGGCCTCGTTGCCGGAGCCGTCGCCTCAACCTATGCCGACCGTTGGCCAGCTGACCAACGGGACCGTCTGGACCGCGACCCTGTCTAGGAAAATCTCGGGCGCGGCGGTTTCGCTGCCGCATTCCAAATGCCGCGACGGAGCAACCTCGAAGCGGAGCTTTGCCATGGGAAAATTGAACATCGTAACCATACATGGGCTCGTGCCGGTGCCTGCCATGAACGATGCGCCGGCCTGCACCGACACGAACGGCCGGCCCTCGATGACCAATGATGCGAACGAGGCGCTCCTGGCGTGGTATCGACATGGCGCCGCGGACCGGATGGCGACGAATGACGAGATCGCCCCCGCCAGCCCGGAGATCGACGGGCCGGAACTAGGTGTCGCGGGTCAAGTCGGCTTCGCCACCGGTCACTAGCAGATTGATTTCACACTACCCGAGCCGCGTGGCCCCACGTCGCAGCGGCTTTGATCAGATAGCTACCCTTTGTCACCCCGATGTACGCCTGCGCGTCGCTCGCCCCGCAAGCCCGCGAGGGTGGCGAGCACCGACTTGAATGAACCAAAGCTGAGTCTGTGCGTTGTGCCATCGGAGCAACGGACCGATTGAGGGGTTGAAATCGCAACCCGGGCTGGAAGGAGAAGCGCAGTGTTTGCCGGTTTGATCAACAAGGCTAAGGACACGGCTAGCCGCCTTGTCCTCAGATACGTGGCGCGGGCCTCGGTGGCGGTACCTTTCGTAGTCGCGCTGGGCTTCGGGTTGGCCGCCATCACTGTGATGCTGGTGCAGCGCTTCGGACATGTGACGGCCTATTGGATCATGGCAGCGGGGTTGGCGGCGGTCGGCGCCGTGGCCGCGATTGCGGTCACCGTCAAGGAGCACGAAGAGGAGGCCGCCGAGCAGAAGGCCGAGCAGGCGGACACCCAGGGGGTGGTCGACGATGCCACGGCCCAGGCCCTGACGCAGGCCCCCGTCGCCCTCATCGGCGCCCTGTTGACCTCGCCGGGCGGCGCGACCACGGCCCTCAAGGTCGCCCGCATCCTCGGGCGCAACTTCCCGCTGGTGCTGCTGCTGGTGATGATCGGCGCGCTGTTTTGGCCGACGGAGGCTCCGGCGGAGGACGGCAGTCGGCAGGACGACGCCCGGGAGGCGGAGGGCAAGCCCAACGGTTTCCGGCCGGCCGACGTCTACCACTAGCGTGAAGGACTGCTAGCGCCAGCGGCGCGGGCACACGAGGGACCCCGCTCGGGTTTGCCTCGGCCTTTGCACGCGGGGCGTGTTCGGAGCGTTCCGCTCGGCGTCTCGCGGGGCCGCGGAACGAAGGCCGTGGCGGCGCGTTCATTCGGCGACGGAAAATCCAGAAAGAACTGGAGAAACCGATGATCATGAGGCAAGGCAATGGTTACGCTCGAGCAGCAAGAGGTGTTCTGGTCTGACCGCTACCGCGGCCGCCCCATCGCGATCTACAATTGCGGTGGAAGGTGGCACGTCTATTTGGACCACGTCCTCCAGCACAACATGGTATTCGCGACCGGCGAGCATGCCGCCCGCTGGCTGAGACGGCGCATCGACGCCGATTGCGTGTCGGCGCCCGCAGCCTGCGAAACGGCGCTCGCCGCCTAGCCATCGCGCCCAAGCCGGCGGCACCGAGGACATCTGTTTCGCCCGGAACAGCGGCACGATGCAGGCACGCCCTATCCTTCGCTTGAAAACTTCGAGCGAAGGCGAGGCGGCCATGTGCATGCAGGCGATTGAGAGGATTGGGGGCAAGCCGGAGAGCGCGCCTGCGATGCAGGCGTTCGCGGGTCACTTGGCCAACGGGCGCCCGGACTCGTGCGCACCGAGGCGCACCGGCTGCGCTGCCAGCTGTCCGCGGTTTGCTCAGTGCGGCGTCAACGCGCTGCAGGCGACCGGCCGCGCAAGTGGACCTTGCGGACCACGGGCGTAGGTGCTTGATCGGCCGCAAGCTTTGGGGTCCCCGGCCATTCCATCCGAACTCGCGAGGTCTTGCCCTTCGCTGCGGTGTCGTGGCAATGGCGCGGCGTGGTCAATCGCCCTAGTGTCGGGCCGGGAAGCGAGCGGGAACACGAGGCGGGCATGACGGTTCAGAAGGACTACAGCTACTTCATCCGCGGCAACCGGGTGGGTGTGCTGTTGATCCACGGTCTCGGCGGCACACCTGCGGAGATGCGCTACGTGGCCAATGGCATGGCACGGGCCGGCTACACCGTCTATTGCCCGCAGCTCGCCGGCCATTGCGGCACCGAGGAGGACATCAAGGCCACCAGTTGGCAGGATTGGTACGCGAGCGCCGAGCAGGCCCTGTTCGAAATGCGCAAGGCCTGCGACACCGTGGTCGTCAGCGGCTTGTCCACGGGCGCGGTGCTGGCGTTGCTGCTCGCCGCCCGCCATCCAAAGGACGTGCATGGCGCCGCCCTGTTTGCGCCCGTATTCTGGCTCAACGGCTGGATTATCCCTTGGTACGTGCGCTTCTTCAATCTCGTGGCCATGAAGAGGCTTGCCAACCTCTTCACCTTTCCGGATATCGAGCCGCACGGCATCAAGGACGAGCGCGTGCGCGAGTTCGTTCGCCAGGCGCTGTTCAGCGGCGACAGCTCGACGGCCGGCATCCCCGCCACGCCCGGCGGGGCCGTGCTCGAGCACCGCTGGCTCGCGCAGGTGACCCGCGAGGAGCTGAAGAACATCCATCAGCCCACGCTGATCGTGCATCCACGCGAGGACGACTACGCCGACCTCAACAACGCCTGGTATCTGCAGCGCCACCTGAGGGGGCTCGTCGACATGGTGGTGCTCGACGACTGCTATCACGTGATCACCATCGACCGGCAGCGGCACGTGGTGGTGGATCGCACAACGACGTTCGTGGAGACGGTGACGAAGCGGGTCAAGGAGCGGACCGCGAAGGCGACGCCCAAGGAGGGGATGGCCGACGCGCCGCAGACCATCACCGTCAAGGCGGTGCCGGCCTGAGGGGCGCGGAAAGCTCAGTCGATCACGCCGATCGGCTTGCCGGCGAGCCAGGCTTCGATGCCCGAGACCATGCCGGGATAGAAGCTGCGATAGGTCTGCTCGGTCACGTAGCCCAGATGTGGGGTCAGCAGGGCGCGCGGCTCTGAGCGGAGAGGATGGCCGCCGGGGAGCGGCTCGACATCGAAAGTGTCGGCGCCGTAGCCGGCGATGCGCTTCTCGCGCAGCGCCGCCAGAAGCGCCGCCTCCTCCACGATCGGCCCGCGCGAGGTGTTGATCAGCAGCGCGTTGGGCTTCATCAGGCCGAGCTCGCGCGCGCCGACGAGCCCGCGGGTGCGCGGGGAGAGCACCGTGTGGATGCTGACGACATCGGAGCGGCGGAACAGCTCGTCCTTGTCGACGCGCTCGGCGCCGCGCTCCCTGGCGCGCTCGGCGGTGAGGTTCTCGCTCCAGGCGATCGCCTGCATGCCGATGGCGGTGCCGATCCTGGCGACCCTGGTGCCGAGGTTGCCGAGGCCGAGGATGCCGAGCGTGCGCCCCTCGAGGGTGGTGCCGAGCGTGGTCTGCCAGCCGCCGCCGGGGCGCATGGCCTGGAACTCCTCGCGCAGGTGGCGGGCCAAGGCCAGCATCAATCCGACCGCCAGCTCGGCGGTGGCGAGGCCGCCGCCGCCGGTGCCGCACACCACGACCTTGTGGTCCTTGGCGGCGGCGACATCGACCGAGGCGTTGCGCTTGCCAGTGGTGATGAGCAGCTTCAGTTTGGGAAGCCGTTCAAACAGGGTGCGAGGGAACGGCGTTCGCTCGCGCATGATGCCGATCACCTCGAAGTCGGCGAGCGCGCGGGCGCAGGCGTCCACATCAGGCAGGCGCTCGTTGAATACCACCACGCGGTGGTCGCGCTGCAGGCGCGACCAGTCGGCCATCTTGAGAGCCACGTTCTGATAGTCGTCGAGAATTGCGATGGCGGCCATGGCGGCGTCTCCGGAATTGCGATCGATTGCGCACATCCTAGCGCGGATGCGCGGGCATTCAGAGCGGCTTGCCCTCGAGCCAGCTACGGCCGCGCGCGTAAAGCGCCTCGACCGCGGGCCCCGTCAGGCCGGGCATGTCGGGTTTGACCTTGTAGCCGATTTGGGTCTGCAGGTAGGCAAGGTGGCGATAGCCCTCGGGGAAGCGGCCGAGCAGGCCCGCGTCGAGCGTCAGCCGCGCCGCCGGGTCCACGGGGTCCATGCGATCCTTTTCGTAGATCGGCTGGCGCAGCACGATGCCCCAGCGCCCCCCGCGCCGCTCGAAGAAGTCGTAGAAGCGCCCCGTGCAGACGACGTCGACCGGCACGTCGTGCACCTTGGCGCGCTGCGAGATGGTCATCTTGGTCTGCGAGATGGCGCGATCGCCGGCGAGATCGATGGAGTTGCCGCCGAGGAAGTGCAGGATGCTGACCCCCTTGGCGAAGCCGGCGCGGCTCACGGCGATGAACTCCTCCGCCGGGCCCTGGAACCAGGTTGCCATCATGCGGCCGTCGGCGTGCCAGACCGTGCGGAAGCGCTGCCAGTCGCCGGCATCGCGCCACACCACCCAATTCTCCACGACCTCGCGGATCGCCAATCGGTCCAGCACTTGCGGAGTCATCCGATGCGTCCCCTCGCGTGAGCCGACGGGATAGTAGGGCACGCGAGCGCGGCGGCAAATGCCAAACGCCCGGACCTTGCGGGCCGGGCGTTGCAAATCTCGGAGAGAAAACTGTGGGCGCCCCACGCCTCAGTGCACGCTGGCGATCTCCAGCTCGTCGCCCATGGCGTGGCCCAGCGCCGACTGGCGGCTGTCGGTGAGCGCAATCGGCGTGCCGTCGGCGGCGTGCAAGGCATAGAGGCTGATGCCGCTCGGGATGCCCTCGACGGCCGGGAACGCCTCCTTGGCCTCGTCGGCGGTCATCACCTTGATGTAGGCGATCTTGCCGCCGCCCAGCCGGGCGAGGTCGCTCATGCTCATCAGCGGCGGCACCACCGCCTTGGCTTTGCGGCTCTTGGAGTTGCTCTTGGATTCCACGACGCTCACTCCTCTCTCTTCGGGGGCCGTCACGCGGCCCCTCTTGTCGGGGGCTGCGCGCCTGTCGGCGCGTCCCCCATCGGCTATCCTGCTCCTATATTCCTGCGATTCGGTCCAAGCCGCTGTGGCCGGAAGAACTCAGGTTCTCGTCGCACCGATCTCGATCTTGCGCACGAGACGATCGGGCTCGCGCCGGGCGAGGTCGATGCACAGAAGACCGTCGCTGAGATCGGCCGACTTGACCTCGATGCCATCGGCCAGCACGAACGAGCGGCTGAACTGGCGTGCGGCAATGCCGCGGTGGATAAATTCGCGCGTCTTGTCGTCATCTTGGCGGCCGCGGATGATGAGCTGGTTGTCCTCCAGCGTGATCTCCAGCTGGTCGCGCCTGAAGCCCGCGACCGCTAGGGTAATGCGCAGGCGATCCAGGGGTTCCGGCGCCGCGCCGCCGTTGGCGGCACCGTTGGCGGCGATGCGCTCGATGTTATAGGGAGGATAGGCGTCGCCGCCCTTGCCGACGCGGTCGATCAGCCGCTCCATGTCCTCGAAGCCCAACAGCAGGGGGCTCGACATTAGTGACATGCGAGTCATTGCCAGAGCCCTCCTCGAAGCGGCCTCTCGAACACCCGGCGAACGGACCCGGCCCCGGCCTCCGTCGCCCCAGCCCCTTGGCGGGCACTGGTTGTGTTCCGCAATAGAATATGGTGTTCAGGGGCGCAACTTCAAGAAACCGGCGGAGGCCGGGACGGGGATATGGCCTCACTTTACGGCGAGTGGAGCGCCCTGGCCTTCATCCTGGCCGGCGCGCTGGTGGGCGGCTTTGTCAATGGCCTCACGGGTTTCGGCACGGGACTGACGGCACTGCCGCTCTGGCTGCAGGCGGTTGAGCCGCTGGTTGCGGCGCAGCTGGTCTCGGCGGCCTCGGTGGCCGGCCATCTCGCCTCGTTGCCCGCCATCTGGGCGGCCATCGATTGGCGCAGGCTGGCGCCGATGCTGGTCGCCGGCTTGATTGGCGTGCCGGTCGGCGTGTGGATGCTGCCTTGGATCGGGCTGGCGACGTTCAAGCTGACGGTGGGGTGTCTGCTCATCGTTTATTGCACGTTCATGCTGCTTGCGGCCGGGCGAGTGCGTCTGGCGGCGGGCGGGCGCGGCGCGGAGGCGGGCATCGGCCTGGCGGGCGGCGTCCTGGGCGGCCTTGCGGGCCTGTCGGGCGTGCTGCCGACGGTCTGGGCAGCGCTCAAGGGCTGGCCCAAGGACGAGCGGCGCAGCGTCTTCCAGGTCTTCAACACGACCATCCTGTCGGCCATGCTGCTCGTCAGCCTGGTGCAGGGCCTGATCGATGTGCGCTTCCTGGCGGCGCTCGCCGTGGCGCTGCCGGCGACGATGCTCGGAGCGCGCCTGGGATCGCTGCTTTATGGCCGCCTCGACGACCGCCGCTTCGACCGGATTGTGCTCCTGCTGCTGCTGCTGTCGGGGCTTGCGCTGGTGTGGTGGAACCGCTGAGCATCCGTCATACTTCCGGTCGCTTGGTGGGCGAGAAGCGATCGTTCGATGCACGCCGCATGAGGGGGAGCATGGCCAACGCCTTCGCACACTTGGGATGGGCGATGTCGGCCGCGCTGGTGGTGCTGGGCGGGCTGCCGGGTGCCGCGCCGGCGCAGGAGACCAAGGCTACGGCGGTGAGCGCACCCGAGAGCGAGGAGGAGAAGAAGGAGCGCGAGACCCGCAGGGCCTGCGCACGCGCGCTCTGCTCCACCCTGCACAACCACAAGCCGGCGACCGGCACCGTCACCTGCAACGTGCAGAAGACCTGGCGCAAGGAGGTCCTGACCAAGATCATGGAGCGCGGCAAGATCGCCTGGCCCTGGGGCAACGCCCGCTGCATGGGCGATCTCAGGGTCGATCGGGCAACGCTGATCAAGGGCATGACCGAGCCCGAGTTCGAGGCGCAGTTCGACAAGCACGACCTGCGCTGCGAGCTCGAGGGGGAGAAGGAGAAATACGAGATCAAGCTGCAGATCCATCCCAAAGTGACTTTCAAGCAAGGAAAGGCCGTGAAGGCGAAGCTGAACTGGGGCAACATCGAAGCGCCGAGGCTCGCCAAGACGGCGCTCTGGTCGGCAACGGCCGCCGACAATTCCTTCGGCGTGCTGCAGGGCGTGCTGGTCGACGACATCAACGATTTCATTCAGACGCGATGCATGGAGGTCAAGGAGGAGTGGCAGGGCAAGTAGCACCGCCGCCATCGTCGCCTCGGCGCGACCTCGCTCCTCCAGCAGCGGGAGCGGTGGGCGCCGCCACGGTTCCTTCCGCGGATGCTCGAGCCGGCGGGGGAGGGCGCGCCGTATGACAACGGCGGTCATCCTGCTCGTCAGCGGCATCTTGATCGGCGCGGGCATCGCCATCATCTGGCGCGACGTGCGCTTCAAGCGGCCAGGCGCCTTCGTGACCAAGCGCGACGTACGTGCGGCGACCGCCGCCGACCCTGAGGTCGAGATTACGATCTCCTACGACCGGGAGCGGGCCAAGGCGCCAGCGCCCTTGCCTGCGGCCATCGACACGCCTATGCCCGACCCCGGCGGAAACGCGGTGGCGCCGGCACGAAAACCGGTCGAGCGAGACGCGAAGCGCCCCTCCGTGCATCTTCCCCTCGAGCAGGAGTGGTCGTCCCTGCAACCGGTGCTGGCGGCAGGCGTCGACAAGATCAACGCCGTGCTGGAGCCCGTGCGGCTGTCGGTGTCGCCCACCGGCGAGCCGTCGTGGAGCTACAAGAACAGGGGCTATGGCGCCTACCGCCGCGTGCTCCTGGAGGGCAGCAGCCTGGCCTGGCTGCGGCTCGAGCTGTCGCCCGACGGGCGGCTGCACGCCAGCGTCAAGGCGCACAAGGACGACCGGGCGGAGATCAATGCGACGGCCGATGTGCCCGCCAAGGGCCTCAACGCCGCCCACGCCAGCGATCTGTTAGCCCAATGCCTCAAGCAGGCAGCCAGTCATGCCGCGGGCCGGCAACCGGGCCACGATACCGAGGAGGTGGGGGATGGGCAGGCCTGGCGCAGCGTCGACGGCGTGGTCGCTGCCGCGCTCGAGGCCACCAATGGGGCGCTGGCGCCGGCCGGCGCCCGGCTGATCCCGCTCGCGCCCGCCGCCTGGGAGGCGGAGCTGCGCCGCTACCGCATGACGTTGTCGGTGGAGGTCAACGGCGACGACGTGGCGCGCATGCACATCGAGCGCCACCCCCAGGAGATGGAGGTCGCCGTCGGAGTGCGGGAGCCGCAACTCATCGACCTCGGCCGCCGACGCCGCCTGCCCATCGAGGGCATGACCATCCACACCCTCGCCGAGCTGATCGCCGACTGCGCCTGGCCGGCCATCGAGCGCTTCCGATAGGCCGGCTGCGTGATATAGCCTCTGCCCCGCATGCACGCTCTCCTTTCCGCTTCGCTCCTTGCCGTCGTGGCCGCAGCGCTCAGTTGGGCGCTGGTGGGGCTCTATGCGCGGGCGATGGCTGCGTCGCGGCAGCTGGAGGCGCCCAATGAGAGGAGCATGCATCGCGTGCCCGTGCCGGTGGGAGGCGGCATTGCCATCGTCGCCACTGCGCTTGTGCTTTGGCCGCTGTGGGAGGGTGCGCCGGGCAAGCCGCAGCTGCTGTTGCTGGTGTGCGTTGGCGGGCTCGGGGTGCTGTCGTGGATCGACGACCGACGTGGACTCTCCCCAGTGCTGCGCATTGCCGCCCAGGCGGTGGCGGTGGCGGTGTGCCTGGCCTCGCTGCCGGGGGAGGCGCGGGTGTTCCCGGGGCTGCCCGTCGGCTTGGAGCGGGTTCTGGCGGGCGTCGCCTGGTTGTGGTTCATCAATCTCTTCAACTTCATGGACGGCATCGACGGGTTGGCGGGAAGCGAGGCGGTCGCCGTGGCGCTCGGCTATCTGGTGCTGACGGCGCATCTCGATTCACAAGGTCCGTCGTCCAGTCTGGCGCTGATCGTTGCGGCATCGGCGGCGGGCTACCTGTTTTGGAACTGGCACCCGGCGAAGGTCTTCATGGGCGATGCCGGGTCGGTGCCCCTTGGCTTTTTGCTGGGCTGGCTCATGCTGGATTTGGCCGTGCAGGGGCATTGGGCCGCGGCGCTGATCTTGCCGCTCTATTTCGTGGCCGATGCAACAGTCACGCTGCTGAAGCGCGGCCTGCGCGGGGAAAAGCCGTGGCAGGCGCACCGCGAGCATTTCTATCAGCGCGCGGTGCTGGGGGGCGCGACGCCGCCCGGCGTGGTCTGGCGCACCATGGCCGCCAACGCCGCGCTCATCGTGCTGGCGCTCGCGTCCACAGGATATCCGATGGCGGCTGTTGGCGGGGCGGTTGCGGTCGTGGCGGTTCTGATGGTCGAATTGCAGAGGTTGGCGGACGCGCGCGTCATGAGTCGCGGGTGCTGACCAACATCGAAGCATACGCCGCGCGCAGCGACTGCTTGACGTGGGCCTCGGTGAAGCCGTGCAGCAGGCGCAGGCGCGCCGCCTCGCCTATGCGCAGGCGCAGCTCGGGATCGCGCGCCAGCCGTTCCAGGGCATCGGCCAGCGCGTCCGCGTCCTCCGGCGGGACGATCAAGCCTTCGACGCCGTCGCGGACGAAATGTCGGCAGCCCGGCACGTCCGTGACCACCAGCGGTCGCGCGCAGGCGGCAGCCTCCAACAGCGCACGCGGCATGCCCTCGCGGCTGCGCGCCGGCAGCACGAAGATGTCGGCGCGCCGCCATACCTCGCGCACGTCCGCGATAGGCCCGAGCCAGCGCGCGCGGTGTTGGGCGCACCAGGCCGTCAGCACGTCGGCGCCGATCGCCTCGCTGTTGTCGGTGTCGGTGGCGCCATAGAGCTCGAGCTCGAGCGCGACGCCGCGGCCCTCGAGCGCGTCGCAGGCCTGCATCAGCACGTCGACGCCCTTGGGCCGGATCATGCGGCCGACGAAGGCCGCGATCGGCACGGCGTTGACAGGGGGCGGCAGGGCCGGAAAGGCCTGCGGGTCGACGCCGGCCCCGCCCAGGATCGCGAACCTGGCGCCGGGATCGACGCCGCGCTCGCGCAGCAGCGCCAGGTCGTCCTCGTTCTCGACCAGCAGGTACGATCCTGGCCGGCGCAGCGTCGAGGCCATCAGACGCAGGGCTGCGGCGCGATAGAGGCGCAGCAGCGCACCCGTGCCGAACCCCAAGAGGCCGAGCCCGGTCATGTGCACGACCACGTGGCGGCACGGCACGAGCTTGAGGGCAAGGCCGCCGAGCACCACGGGCTTCATGGCCACCAGGTGCACGACGTCGGGTGCCTCCGCCTCGAGAATGCGGGCAAGGGCCCAGGCCGAGGCGGCCTCCCGCGCCGGATTGCTCGAGGAGCGGCGATAGTCGAAATCGATGACGCGCGCGCCGAGCGCCTCGATCTCGCCCAGTCGGCCCGACGAGCGGGTGATGACGACAACCTCGCGGGCGACCTCCTTCAAAAGGGCGATGAGGGGGCGAAAATGCGAGAGCGCGAACCAGTCCTCGGTGATGAGCAGCACGACTTTTCGGCACAGATCCCCGAACGGCTCTGCGCCGGGACGCAGGCCCTGTGTTGCCGAGTGTCGGTTCTCGCTCACCCACGTCCCCGCCTGCTCAAGTCGCCGCGAGCCTAGCCGTGGCGAGAGGGGCTGTCGAACTGGGATGCCCGTAGCGAGTAGGGATGTTGGGGATAGCCCTTGGGCCCGAAACGCTGCGGAGGATCGCATATTTTTAGCAATTGCGAATGAATTGCATTAGCAGTAGAATTCTGAAATCGGGCGCGATAGGGCGGAGGGTCAAAGGATGTATCGGGTGTGTAGTGGGTCGCGTGCGCTGGCTTGCGCGCTGGTCGGCGCGTTGCTAGCGGGCGGGTCGGCGACGGCGCAGGCGGCGCAGCGGTTCTTCACCATCGCGGCGGTGGAGCCCAAGGGCGGCACCACCGCGGACAAGGAGCCCTTCCCCACGGCGGCCCTGCCGGAAGGTGGAGGCTATGTCATCAGGAAGCCCGACCAGACCGGGCGCTGGGAGGTTTCGGCCTATGTCTGGCAGCCGAGCCAGATCATCGTCACGGAAGGCGACGACGTGACGCTCGAGTTCATCGGCATCAACGGGGCGGAGCATCCCACCACCATCGTCGGCTACGACAAGACGCTGGTGCTCAAGCGCGGCCACGTCGTCAGGCTCGAGTTTAGGGCCGACAAGGCCGGCACTTTCCCGATCGTGTGCAACCACCACAAGCCGTCGATGGTCGGCGAGCTGATCGTCATGGCGAAGAAATAGCGGGTTCTCCGCCGCACCTACGAGGCCCGCTCGAGGATGGTGGGGTCGTCGTTGACGGGGCTGTTCACGCGCAGCGAGATCGGCCACACCGTCATCGGCGCTGCCGGATAGGGCACGAGCAGGTCGCGCGGGTCGGGCTCGACCGGCGCCAGCCAGCGGTCGTAGCTCTCGGGGGCAAGGATCACCGGCATTCGGTCGTGGAAGTCGGCGAGCATCTCGTTGGCCGCCGTGGTGATGATGCAGAAGGTTCTGACGACGTCGTCCGTCTCCGGGTGTCGCCAGCCTTCCCAGATGCCGGCCAGGGCGAACGGCGCGCCGTCGGCCATGCCGATCGCGTAGGGCTGCTTGGGACCCTTGGCGCCAATTTTGGCCCATTCGAAGAAATTGTCGACGGGCACCAAGCACCTGCGCTTCGCATAGGCGGCGCGGAACATCGGCGCGGAGGCCACGCGCTCGGCGGTGGCGTTGATGGGTTTGAGCTTGGGCGAGGGCTCCTTCGTCCAAAAGGGGATGAGGCCCCACCATAGGCGGTCGAGATGTCGGTCGCCCGTCTCGGGATGCTGACGGATGACCCAATGCTCCTGGCCGGGAGCGCCGTTGTAGCGCGGCGGAGGCGGCGCGGTCTCGTAGAGCGGCTCGATCAGGGTGGCGATCTTGAGCCCGAGGACCTTGGGGTTGCTCTTCTGGGTGATGCGGCCGCACATGGGGAGCGCTGTAGCAGGAGAGCTTGCGTGTTCCAAGTGTGCGCTGCGCGCATCATGCCCGAAGTCGCCGCAAGACCACCTCGCATGCCGATTGACCGGCGTGCGCGGCGCACATAGCGTGTTGCGCATGGGCAGGCTGAGGCGACACAAGCCCGTGCTGAGCTGGCTTGCTGCGATTGCTCTTCTGGGCAATGCGCTGGCGATGGGCTTTCTTGTTCCGGTGACGGCGGCCGCGCTTGTCGACGATGTCCTGGGGCCTATCGTTCTGTGCACCGCCGACGGCGCCAAGACCGTGCCGGGCGGCGGCTCGGGCTCGGGGGGGCATGCCCCGTCCAATCACTGCCCCGCGTGTGTCACGACGGCGCAGTTCGTGCTCGCCGTCATTCTTGTCCTCAGCGCCGTTGCGTTCCCTCTGCTGTCGACCCAGGGGCCGTTGTTACGGCAAGCGCGCGCGTTGGCGCTGCATTTGGGTCGCGGCGGCATTCGACCGCGTGCACCACCCCTCTCCGCCTGAGCGTTCACAGACGTCTTACAGGGACCAATATCGCTTCTCAGCGGAGAGCACACATGCTCCGGACATATGCAGGTTGCGCGGGCCTCGCCGCGCTCGTTCTCGCTTCACCCGCCCATGCCCACCACCCCTCCGGCGTCTCCTCGACGGGCGGCGCCGGCCCCATCGCCACCATCACCGGATCGACGCTCGACCAGGGCCAGAGCGCCGCCGTCGTGTTCTTCGAGATGGTCAAGATCAATCCCATCAGCGACGCCCAGCTCAAGACCTTCGCCGGACAGCACATCCACGCGCACAGCATGGACGCGATCCTGGCGCCGACGCTCATCTATGCCTACGGCATCACCAACGACCTGACCGTCATCGGCCGCCTGCCCGTCGTCACGCGGCTGGATATTCGCGAGGGCCATCACTCGCATGGCCCCGGCGGCAACAGCGTCGACGAGCGCGGCGACAGCTCGGGGATCGGCGACCTAACGCTGCTCGGCCAGTACCGCTTCTACAACAACAAGGCGACGCGCACCGAGGCAGCGCTGCTGCTAGGCGTGAAGGCGCCGACCGGGCGCACCAACGAGTACGACAAGCTCGGCGAGCGCTTCGAGACCGAGTTCCAGCCGGGCAGCGGGTCCTGGGACGGCCTCCTCGGGGCGGCCTTCACCCAGCGCGCGGGCGCCTGGTCGTTCGACGGCAACGTGCTCTATCACCTCGCCACCACTGGCGCGCAGGAGACCGACCTCGGCGACCGCTTCCAATATAACCTTGCGGTGTCCTACCGCCTGGTGGGCGCAGCGGCGTCGCTGGAGCGGCCGATGTACGCCGGGGCTCTGCCCGAGCCGATGTATCACGGCGGGCCGAAGACCGGCGGCCACGCCCACGTGCATCGGGAGCCGCCGCCACCGCCACCCGGGCCCAAGCTCGACCTCGTGCTCGAGCTCAACGGCGAATGGCACGCGCACCAGACCATCGCCGGCGTCAGGGACGAGAACTCCGGCGGCAATGTCGTCTACCTCTCGCCGGGGTTGCGGCTCTCCTGGGACAAGTGGTCGGGTTTTGCCTCGTTCGGCGTTCCCGTGGTGAACCATGTCAACGGCGTGCAGGCCGAGCCCGATTGGCGGCTGCTCACCGGCATTGCCGTCAGCTTCTGAGCCGCGGACGTGATCAGAATAGCCGTCCTGCTGTCGTTGGCGGTGGCGCTCGCGCCGCCAGCGGCCATGGCCCACAGCCACAAGAAGAAGGCGCTCGAGATCGTCCACCCGTGGACGCCGGCGATGGTCGAGGCCAACGTCGCCAACATCCCCGTCTACATGAAGCTGAAGAACGGCGGCGGGGCGCCGGAGCGGCTGCTGAGCGCCACCACGCCGCTCGCCGACAAGGTCGAGCTGATCGAGCCGAAGGCTCAGGGCGCGATGACGTTGCCGACGGTGGCCACCGCCTTGAGCGTGCCGGCGGGCGGCGAGCTAGCACTGAGCGCCGATGGGCCGCATCTCCTGCTCGGTGGGGTCAAAAAACGCCTCAGCGCCTACGACAGCTTCAAGATCACGCTCGTGTTCGAGAAGGCGGGACGGATGGAGATCGAGGTGATGGTGGAGGAGGCGGACACGAAGGAGCCCCACAAGCACTGAGCGCGCCGCCAGCGTGTGTCAGATCGGGATGGCGCAGGTCGTCATGCCTGTTGAGGTCGTGTGCCAGGGGTCAGACCCGCAGGGTCTGACCCCATCTCGGCTTGGCGAGCAAAGTGCCACGCGTCGCAGACGGGTTTGAACCCGATCTTGGCATAGCAGCGGTTGGAGGCGGGGTTTCTGAGATCGGTATAGAGGCACGCCGCCGTCTTGCCCTCGCCGAAGATGCGCTCGGCGACGGCCGCAGTGACCGAGCCCGCATACCCGCGCCCCCGCTGTGCCGGCGGCGTGTAGACGCCCGAGACGCTGCCGGTGGTGCGAGAGCGGCGTGCGATCCCCGCCATGGCGACAGGCTCGTCGTCGACCAGCCAGAACGTGTACCGGCCGGAGCCTGCGGCGCTCTCGAGCTCTTGACGCGAAGGAACCGGATCGAAGGGTACGGCCTCGCGCAGGAACGCGGAAAACCAATCGGCAAACAGCGCTGCGTCCGCGGCCACGACCTGCCGGCTGCGCCCTGCCGCGCCGGGATAGGCAGGCGCCTCGCGCAAGGCATAGATCCGCTGCGGGACAGGGTCCATGAACGATAATCCGAGCTCGACGGCGCGCGCGACGAACCAGGGCGGTGCGGGATCGGGGCCGACGACACCGGGGTGGTCGAGGTCGGCGGTCATGTCGGTGAGCGCGCGGCATTGCTCGCGGTCGAGCTCGCCCAGCACGAGCGGCCGGCCCGGCGACCTGACGGCGCAGGCACCGGGCTCGCCCAGCGTCCAGGTCATGAGCTTGGAGTTTGGATCTTTGGCGGCAGTGCCGAGGATGCCCAGGATGAGGTTGTGCCGGGGCTCGTCGCGCTCGAGCGCGGGCATGTGCGTGGCGATGAAATCGGCGAGGTTCATGTCACCCACGCGGCCGGAATTTCGAATGGGAGCCGGTTCGGCGGGACCGCCGATAGGGAGGCAGGAAATGCCGGCTAGATCACCTGGCCGGTAGCGTCGTCGATCAGGTGCATGTTGTTGAGGTTGGCGGCGAGCTTGAGGGAGGCGCCGTCGCGCGCGCCGGCGTTGGGGTTGACGCGGCCGCACACCTGCGTGCCGTTGATGGGGAAGTAGACCAGCGTCTCCATGCCCATCGGCTCGGTCACCTCGAGGTGCGCCTCGAAGGGCACCTCGCCGGGCTCCAGGTGCGATCCCGCCTCGGTGATGTGCTCGGGCCGCAAGCCCAGCAGCAGCTTGCCGTTCTGGACGTGGCCGCGGTAGTGCTCGGCGCGCGCGGGCGGCACCGGGAACGTCAGCTGGTCGTTGAGCCTGATGCTCAGGCCGTCGCTTGCGCCTTCCATGCGGCAGGGGATGAAATTCATGGCCGGCGAGCCGATGAAGCCGGCGACGAAGCGCGTCTTGGGATCGTGGTAGAGCTGGTTGGGCGTGCCGACCTGCTCGATGACGCCGTGGTTCATGACGACGACGCGGTCGGCCAGCGTCATGGCCTCGACCTGGTCGTGGGTGACGTAGACGGTGGTGGTGCGCACCTGCTGGTGCACTTTCTTGATCTCGGTGCGCATCTGCACGCGGAGCTTGGCGTCGAGATTGGACAGCGGCTCGTCGAACAGGAACACCTTGGGGTTGCGGACGATGGCGCGGCCCATGGCCACGCGCTGGCGCTGGCCGCCGGAGAGCTGCCGGGGCTTGCGGGCCAACAGCTCCTTGATGTCGAGGATGCGCGCGGCCTCGTCGACGCGCTTGCGGATCTCCGCCTTGGGGAAGCGCTTGAGCCGCAGGCCGAACGACATGTTCTGCTCCACGGTCATGTGCGGGTAGAGCGCGTAGTTCTGGAAGACCATGGCGATGTCGCGGTCCTTGGGCGGCACGTCGTTGACGACGTCGCCGCCGATCAGCACCTCGCCGTCGGTGATGTCCTCCAGGCCGGCGATCATCCGGAGCGTGGTCGACTTGCCGCATCCGGAGGGGCCGACCAGCACCACGAACTCGTGGTCGGCGATGTCGAGATCGATGCCGCGCACGGCTTCGACCTCGTCGTACTTCTTGACGATCTTGCGCAGGTTGACTTCGGCCATGTGACCCTTCAGCCCTTCGTCGCGCCGGCGGTGAGCCCGGCAATGTAGTAGTCCATCAGGAACGCGTAGATGATGAGAGGCGGCGCCGCGCCCAGGAGTGCGCCGGTCATGATCTGCCCCCAGTTGTAGACGTCGGCCTTGACCAGCGAGGTGATGATGCCGACCGGCAGCACCAGCTGATCGACCGAGGTGGTGAAGGCCAGGGGA
>Ga0111539_10002282_pt1 | contig 25534 bp, 17 predicted proteins | sample RhiMethybrSRZTD1_FD_79667 | JGI IMG/M metagenome (GOLD analysis project Ga0111539, IMG submission 79667) | Populus rhizosphere microbial communities from Tennessee, USA - Rhizosphere MetaG P. TD hybrid SRZTD1 (version 2) (version 2) | ecosystem: Host-associated > Plants > Roots > Rhizosphere >...
AGGCGGGTCGGGATCCGGGGCGGTGGGGCAGTCTCGGGTGGTTCTCGGTGACGTTGTGGTGGCTGAGGCACCGCAACGTCACGCGGATGCCGTGGGGTCGGCTCGGCCCGTGGCGGCTCGACCCCGTGGTGGCTCGACCCCGTGGCGCCTCGGCGGTGGCGACTCGACCCGGTGGCGGCTCGACCCGCGCCGCCGCGGCCGGCGGCGGGCGGCGGCGGCGTCAGTCGGGTGCGGGCGCGGGGTCGGCGCGGTCGAGGTCGAGGCTGGCCGAGTTCATGCAGTAGCGCAGGCCCGTGGGCTGGGGGCCGTCCTCGAACACGTGGCCGAGGTGCGAGCCGCACCGGGCGCACCGCACCTCGGTGCGGACCATGCCGTGGCTCACGTCGCTCAGCAGCGTGACGCGGTCGTCACCGAGGGGCTCCCAGAAGCTGGGCCACCCGCTGCCCGAGTCGAACTTCGCCTCGGACGAGAACAGGGCCTGGCCGCAGGCGACGCACCGGTAGGTGCCGGCGTCCTTGGTGTCCCAGTAGATGCCGGTGAACGCCCGCTCGGTGCCGCCCTTGCGGGCCACCTCGAACTGCAGCGGGTCGAGCCGCTCGCGCCACCCCTCGTCGGTGGTCGGCAGCTCGGATTCGGGGATCTCCCTGGCGTCGGTCATGCTCCCCAGGATGCCCGGATCGCGCCCGACGGCCACCCGTCACGGCGCGCCGGTCAGGGCGTCGAGCATCCGGGCGAGCACCCGGTCGGTCGGCAGGCTCGCGGCCCGCTCCATGGCCTCGAGGGTCAGGAACGCCTCGGTGCCGTGCGCCCGCCCCTGGAGGGTGACGACGAGGGAGCAGGTCTCGCCGTCCTGCCGGACGACCGCCTCGAAGATGGCGCACGACCGGTCGACGTAGCTGACGTTGCCGACCCGGTGGGCGGCCTCGAGGAGCAGGGCGAACGCCTCGTCGGGAGGCGCGGCCAGCAGCAGCGTGTCGTTGGCCTCGACGGAGATGCCGACCGCTGGCGGCGGCGGAGCCGTCGGGGGCGCCGGAGCGGCCGGCGGTGGGGGAGGGGCAGCGGCGGGAGGCGCCGCCGCCGACCCCTCCCGCCACGACCGCCGCAGGACGGCGTAGGCCTCGTTGAGGCGCACCGCGGTGGCCGTGGCCGACCGGCCGTGGGTGTCGGGGTGCGCGCCACGGATGGCGCGCCGGTAGGCAGCGCGCACCGCCGACCAGTCGTCGCCCGGCGCGACGCCGAGGACGGAACGGGCTTCGGCGACCTCCACGGCGACGATGCTGCCAGGTGGGCGGGTCAGGCCGGGGCGAGGAACGCGGCGAGCAGGGCCCGGTACCGGCCGGGGTCGTGGCTGCCGGCGTGCTCGCGGGCCGCGTGCATGGCCAACTGGGGCATGCCGACGTCGACCGTGGTGATGCCCAGACCGGCGGCGGTGATCGGGCCGATCGTGGATCCGCACGGCAGGTCGCTGCGCATGGCGAAGCGCTGCAGGGGGACCTTGGCCTTCTCGGCCGCCAGGGCGACGAGCGCGCCGCCGGGGGCGTCGGTGGCGTACCGGACGTTGGCGTTCACCTTGAGGACCGGTCCGCCGTTGAGGGCGACGCGGTGCTCGGGGTCGTGGCGGTCGGCGTAGTTCGGGTGGGTGGCGTGGGCCATGTCGGCCGACAGGCAGGCCGACCGGGCGAGGGCCCGGTGCAGTGCCTCGCGGTCGCCCCCGCGGGCGTGGACCGACCGCTCGAGCAGCGTGGGCAGCATCGACGACGCCGCGCCCCGGTCGGACGTCGAGCCGATCTCCTCGTGGTCGAACAGGCAGACGAGCGGGACGGGCCCCTCGCCGGGCGCGGCTGCGACGTCGGCCAGCGCCTCGACCGCGGCCCAGCACGAGGCGAGGTTGTCGAGGCGGGCCGAGCCGATCAGCTCGTCGTCGCGCCCCAGCACCGCGCCGGGGACGAGGTCGTGGAGCATGAGGTCCCACCCGAGCACGTCGGTGGCGTCGACGCCCAGCTCGTGGGCGACGAACCCCACGAACCCGGCGGTGCCCGTGGCGGCCGTGCCCGTGGCGCCGGGCGGCGGTTCGATGCCCCAGATCGGCGTCAGGTGGTGCTGGGCGTCGACGAGCAGCCCGGCGGTGTTGACCTCGCGGTCGAGGTGGATGGCGAGCTGCGGGATGGCGCACACCGGTCGGTCGACGCGCACGAGGCGCATCGCGGCGCCGCTGCCGTTGCGGCGCACGGCGACCCGGCCCGACAGGCCGAGGTCGCGGCCCATCCAGCTCGTGAGCAGCACCCCGCCGTAGGCCTCGACGCCCAGCTGGCGCACGCCGGCGCGCACGACGTCGGGCTGCGGCTTGATGCGCAGGTTGGGGCTGTCGGTGTGGGCGCCGACGATGCGGAAGCCGTCGTGGGGCTTGTGCCCCGGACGGGTCGCCCAGGCCACGAGCGTGCCGCCCCGGACCACGAACCACCGGCCCGGCGTCTCGGGCCAGGCGGCGTCCTCGGCCAACCGGGTGAACCCCGCCTCGGTGAGCAGGGCGGCGGCGGTCGCGCACGCGTGGTACGGCGAGGGCGACGCATCGCAGAAGGCCAGCAGGCGGCGTGCGGGATCGAGATCGGGGGACGACGTCACGGAGCGGGCGGCGTCGTGTCAGTCGGGGTTCGCCTCGTCACGGCGGGTCAGGTCCGTCGCGGGCAGGGACGCAGGACGAGGCCGGAGCCGGTGCGGCGTCGGGGACGAGGGCGCTGCCCGTGGCGGATCCGGCCGCCCGGGCGAAGCGGGACGTTGGCTGACACGGCACCAACCTACAGCCGCCGCCGGTTGGCGCTGCCGACCGGCGACCGCCAGGATCGCGCCGTGGCTCCCCCCGCCGTCGACCTCGTCATCGTGCACCGGGACAAGCCCGAGCCGGCCCTGCGCACGATCGCCGCGTTCCGCGCCCAGAGCCTGGCGCCGCGCATCCTCGTGGTCGACAACGGGTCGACGACCGAGGCGCGGGCGACGCTGCGCGCGGGCGTGCCCGGCGACGTCACGGTCGTCGAGGCCGGGGCCAACACCGGGTTCGGACCGGGCGCCAACATCGGCTTCCGCTGGTTCCTGGCCCACGATCCCGCCCCGTGGCTGGCCGTCTGCCCCCACGACGCCAACCCCCTGCCGGGGTGCGTCGAGCGCCTGGTGGCCGAAGCTGCGGCCCAGCCCCGCGCCGGGTTGGCCTCGGCCGACGTCGGCGACGGGCTGACCCCGGTCGTCGACCGCTACTTCGGCGCCATCCCCGCGCCGGCGACGGTGGACGACGGGTGGGAGCCCGCCGGCTACCCCCACGGCACCCTCATGCTGGCCCGGCGCGAGTGCCTCGTCGACGTCGGCCTGTTCGACGAGCGCTACTTCGCCTACTGCGAGGAGGCCGAGCTGGCGATCCGGGCCAAGCAGCGTGGCTGGCAGGTCGGCGTCGTGCGGGGGGCCGACGTGCGCAACACCGACGTGGGCTCCCGCGCCGCGGTCGTCGACTACCTGCAGCTCCGCAACACGCTGCTCATGGTGCGCGAGCACTCCGGGCTGTACCACGCCACGATCCGGCTGCTCATCGCCGTCGGCGACCTGGTCGTGGGGGCGGTCTCCCCGTCGCGGCGGGGGCCCTACTGGGCGCCGCGGGCGAGGGTGCTCGCCATCGCCCACCACCTGCGCCGCCGCTACGGGCCGCCGCCCCCGGGGCTGTTCGACGACCCGGGCCGGCCGTCGCCGCGCCGCGGGTCCGGCGCCGAGACGCCGCGCTCGGCCGCGTCGATCTCGGGCCGGACCCTCAGCAGGTAGACGCCCGACACCACCACCCCGACGAGCAGCGTCATCGCCCCGAACAGGATGGCCGCCAGCCACACGACGCGGCGGCGCCCGGCGAGCGCCCACGCCCACTCGGGACGGCGCGCCGCGTCCAGGAGGGCCCATACGGTCAGCGCCAGCGGGAGGGCGCACCCCACCACCAGCACGACCGCCCTGGCGGAGTCCGACCGATCGATGGGGCGCAGCCTACGAGGCCGTCGACGCCGGCCCGTCCGCCGGGGCCGGGGACGGCACGCCACCCGCCGCACGGATGTCGACCGACGTGCCCGTCGGGCCTCGGCGGCGCAGTCCGCCGCACGGACGTCGACCGACGTGCCCGTCGGCCCCCGGCGGCGCCGCCCGGCGGGTCAGGACGGCGGGATGGCGTCGTCGCCGGGCCGCACCCGCCGGAGGCGGTTGGCGGCGTCCTCGAAGCCGGGCAGGGGCGCCTGCAACGACAGGCCGCGGTCGGTGACGTACGCACCGACGAGGTCCTCGACCTCGCCCCAGTCGTGGGCCCGCGGCGCCGGCACGTCGTGGTTGTAGGGCTGGTCGTAGACGATCACGGGCGCCCCCGTCTCACGCAGGGCGATCACGTTGTGCGGCGCGTCCTCGACGTAGCAGTCGGCCTCGACCTGGGGCTTGGCGCCGAGGAAGCACAGGTCGCGGTAGGGCACTCCCGTGGCGTCGAGCCAGTCGACCGTGTCGGCCACGGCCGTGGCGTGGCCCCAGTTGACGTAGAGGCGGTGGGTGATGATGCGGATCCACACCCCGGCGTCGGAGAGGCGCCAGAGCGCCTCGGCCACCCCCGGCATCGCCGGCATGGTGCGGAAGATGCGGTGCTCGAGCACGGCGGCCTGGTGCAGGACCTCGAACTCGGCGGCCGTCAGCCCCCACTCGCGGAAGTCCCACGACCGCTCGAGGGGCAGGCGCTCGAGAGCGGTGCCGGTGCGCTCGGCCACGACGTCGCGCAGCGCCGCCGTGTAGTCGCCGCAGACGCCGTCGAGGTCGACCCCGAGGATGAACCCGTCGGACGTGCTCACCGGCGCCGCGTCACCCCGTGTCGGTGCGTCTGGCCTGCCAGACGCGGTCGACGACGACATCGGCCACGAGGAGCAGCACGGCCAGCCACCCGATGGGGTGGGGCCGGCGCATCTCGATGGGCCAGTCGAAGCTGGGGGTCGGGCTCCAGCGCACCTGCACGTAGAGGACGTAGGCGCCGCAGACGGCCAGCGCGAGCGGGCTGGCGAGCAGCAGGTAGCGGCGGAACGTCTCGTGGCGGGCCCCGATGCCCGAGACCAGGCCCAGCACCAGCCCGACGCCGGGGCCGGCCAGCACGAGGCCGAGGAGGCCCATGCCGACGCCGGTCCAGACGGCGCGGCGCCGGGTGGGCAGCGCGCCGTCGTAGCGGAACGCGAGCACCGACGAGTACGGCTCGGCCAGCGACGACGGGGCGTCGACCACCTTGCGGGGCCGGCGGATGAGGAGGCCGAGGCAGATGGCGGCCGCCACCAGCGACACGACGATGGCCACGTCGACCCGCCGCTGGGGCGCGAACCGCAGGTCGACGTCGAACGACTCGGCGTCGGGGGTCACCAGCCACCCGTTGGCGAACCCGTCGACGAGCACGGGCTCGCCCAGGTCGGTGCCGGCCGCCGACGCCGTCCACCCGGGGTTCTGGCTCTGGCCGAGCACCAGCCAGAACGGCTCGCCCGGCGTGGCCCCCGTCACGCGCACGTCGGCCCGGTCGTGGTCGTCTCGGGTGACCTCGACGGTGGGCGCCGGGGCCTGCGGTTCGGCGGCGGGCGGCGCGGCCGCGACGAGGGTGCCGTCGGTGGCGTCGGCGCCGCCGCCCGCCGCGGAGCGGAGCACGAGCCGGTCGACGTCGAGCCCGGTGTCGCGGCCCTCGGCCGTGACGATGTCGTGGTCGCCCGAGGTCAGCGCGACCGGCGCGTCGCCGCACGCCGCCATCGGCAGGGGGTCGCCGGCGAGCAGCGTGGCGGTGGGCCCCGTCACCCGCACGGGCAGTGCCTGCCCGTCGATGCTGACGAGGTCGGAACGGCACCCGGAATCGAAGGTCTCGGACAGCGCGGGCACGTGCTCGCCGGGCAGGCCCACCTCGGCGACGGCGATGGGCTGCTCGACCTCGTTCTCGCTCACCCAGTCGTTGGTCAGCGTGGGGCGCACCCCCGTGAACCGCAACCGGAACGACGACCCCGTGACGGCCTGGGGCAGGGCGACGCCGACCTCCTGCACGGCGTTCTGGTAGTCGCCGTCGACGACCTCGGGCAGCGGGATCTGGGCGACGACCGACCCGTCGACCGACACCTCGACGGCCGTCGGGACCGAGTGCATCCCGTCGGCCACGATGGTCAGCGGGATCGTGTCGACCGTGACGGGCTGGGTGAGGTTGACCTCGACCCACTGCCGCTCCGGCGCGCTGCGCACCGACGTCCACGCCGTGGCCGGATCGCCGTCGAAGACCGCGGACGCCGTGTTGACGTCGCCGTTGAGCCGCGTGCTCGACCGGACCCACGTGACCGAGCCGTCGTGGGGGCGGCCCAGCACCTCGTCGATGACGTAGGAGGGGAACCGGCGGAACAGGCGGACGTCGCCGTCGAGCCGGAACGACCGGTCGGACGGCAGCGAGACCAGGCGGACGAGGCTGCGCTCCTCGTCGAGGCGCGTGGTGTCGCTGGGGTCCTGACGCTGCCGGGTGGCGGTGATGGCGAGGGGGTGGTCGATGTCGTCGGTGCCGGCGGCGTCGAGCAGGTCGGTCGGCATGCGCACGATGTCGTTCTGCACCGGCGGGTCGTCGCCCACGGCGACCTCGGCGAAGCCGATGCTCGTCTGCCCGGCGTAGCGGGGGACGGTGCCCGCGGAGTCGGCCAGGATCTCGATCGACAGCGTGTCGAACGTGCGCCCGGGGAACTCGACGCGCTGGCCGGGCTCGTCGCGCGACTCCTGGCCCAGCTCGACGTCGATCGGGTCGCCGCCGTCGAAGCGCAGGCGCACCTCGGTGATGAAGCGGTTCCGGCTGCCGCTGGTCGGCTGGGTGAGCGTGACGTTGTCGGTGGTGGTCGGCTCGGACAGCGTGAGCTCGAGCCGTTCGCCCCGGGCGTCGGAGAACGCCCCCGTGCGCCACGCGGTGTCCATGTCGCCGTCGACCGCCAGCGAGGGCCGCTCCTCGCTGGTGAACGTGATCGGGTTGCCGTAGCTGGTCGCCCGCGCGTCGACCCCGCCCTCGGGGGCGCTGACGGTCATCGCGCTGTCGCCCGCGTCGGGGAAGGTGGGCAGGCGGTTGTCGGTGGGGTCGGTCGAGAGCGGCTCCTCGCCGACCGTCTCGGTGTAGCCCCGCGTGTGGCGGACGGTCGTCCACCGCTCGCCCCGGTTCCGGTTCGAGTCGGTGACGAGCAACGTCGCCCCGTCGTCGAGCGCGTCGCGGATCTCGTCGTCGGTCATCGACGCCGAGTAGCGGAGGAGCTCGTGCCCGTCGATGAGGCCGACGGCGGCGGCGTCGACGAGGCCGGCGCCGTCGCCGGCCACGAGCACGGGGGTCTGCGTCGCGTGCGTCGACACGATCGGGACGGGATCGGTGACGGGGAACGCGGCCAGCTCGGGCGGGTCCTGGAGGTCGGCCGGGGTCTGGAACATCAGCTCGTCCTCGAGCTGCACGTCCTCGACCGTGATGTTCGGCTTCGCCGGACCGAAGCCCGTCGGCACCCCGAGGCCCGGCGCACCGGTCATGAACTGCCAGAAGTTGCGGGGCCGGGGGGTGTTGTACCGCTCGTACTGGAGGTCGCTCTGCACCAGCACGTCGCCCGCCCGCATGATGCGGGCCAGAGCGGCCACGCTCGACGGGTCGGCGGTGCGCTCCTGCAGTCCGAGGTCGAACGCGTTCAGCAGGTTGGCGGAGGGGGCAGAGCCGTACGGGATGAGCTCGCGCTGCACCGACGGACGGTCCATGAGGCCCGGCAGCACGGGGTCGACCGTGTTCCCCCAGCGGTAGCTGGCGAAGTCGGTGCCGGGCAGCACCAGCACCCGGGTGTCGCCGCCCCGGGCGTCGAGGTGGGCGGCCGCCTCGTTCCAATAGTCGGGGATCTCGTCGGGGCGGCGCAGGTTCTCGGGCACGAAGCGGCCCATCCACAACGGCGGCAGGGCCAGGAGAGCGATGAGGACGACCGCGGCGGGCACGGCCAGCGCCCAGCGGGGCCACCGGCGGGTCACGCTCGTCACCCCGGCGCCGAGGAGCACGGCGAGGCCGAGCGCCACGAGCGGGACGGCCCGCGGCAGGCTGCGCATCGACAGGCCCACGTCGGACAGGAGGAAGGCCTTCAGGGCCCGCGACCAGGCGGACCCGTCGTCCCACGGGTAGCCACCGACGGCCAGCGCCACGCCGACCGCCACGAGCATCACGAAGTAGGCGCGGTGGCGCCACCGGGCGACGACCCCGCCGGTCAGGCCCAGGATCGGGATGAGGTAGGTCAGGGCCAGCAGCGGCAGGAACTGGGTGTAGTCGACGCTCGGCTCGATCCAGGGCCCGAGGCGGTCGCCGCCGTAGAAGAACCAGTAGCCGAGCCCCCGCAGCACCTCGTGGCTGACCGACACCGCGGCCACCGTGCGGGCCGTCTCGGTGTAGCGGAGGATCTCGATGCCGTTCGTGCCCTGCACCGACAGCCCGGCGATCCACCACGCCGACACGGGCACGGTCACGACCCCGATGCGCAGCGCGGCCCGCACGGCCGTGCGGAACGAGACCTCGCCGGCCACCCACACCGCGTGCGCCAGCCAGAGGGCGGGGGCGACGCCCACGAGCAGGAGCGCGGTGGCGTTCACGCTGCCGCACGTGGCCACCACCAGGGCGAACATCGCGGGGTAGCGCCACCCCTTGGTGCGCACGGTGCGGATCGTGAGGGCCACCAGCCACGGCAGGGCCACGAACGGCAGCAGGATCGCGGACAGGCGGGCGACGAGGGTGAGCAGGTACGGCGTGAGCGCGTACACGAACGTCGCGCTCGTGACGCCGGGGCCGGTGCGCCACCCCAGCGTGCGCAGCAGGTACACGACGCCGGAGCCCGCGGCGAAGATGATCGTGCCCCACCAGATGCGCTGGGCGGCCCAGTCGGGCACGCCGAGCGTGTCGAGCAGCCAGTAGAACGGGCCCATCGGCCACAGGAAGCCGACGTTCTGGTGGGTGACCGTGCCGAGCCCGATCGAGGGGTCCCACATCGACCACGCCCGGCTCATGAGCTTCGAGGGGTCGAGGTAGAGGTAGGTCTTGGTGTCGGCGCTCACCCAACCGCGCTGGGTCAGGAGCAGGGGCACGTACGACACGAGGGCCAGGCCCCCGAGCAGCCGCAGCAGCGGCCGGTCGGGGCGCCGGGCGGCCCGCGTGGTCGTGCGGGCGGCCCGGGCCTCGCGCGCCGGGGGCGCCGCCACGGTGGCCAGGACGGGCCGCCGGAGGCGGACCGCCTGCGCCAGCCGGGGGAGCGGGTTCCTCATCGACGCGACCGGCGCCGCGACACCTCGTCGGCGACAACGCGCATCAGCTGCGTCGCCGTGTTGCTCCACGTGAGCTCGGACGCCCACTCGAGCGCGCCCGCGCTGAGGCGGGCCCGCAGGGCGTCGTCGCCGAGCACGTCGGCCATGGCGTCGCCGAGGCTCGCCGGATCGTGGTCGGCGAGCAGGCCCGAGCGGCCGTCGCGCACGGCGTCGGCGTGCCCGGCGATGCGGGTGGCCACGGCCGGGGTGCCGCACGCCGCGGCCTCGGTCATGGTCATGCCCCAGCCCTCTCGGGCCGACGCCGAGGCGACGATCCACGTGGTGCGGTAGAGGTCGACGAGCTCGTCGTCGGTCACGTGGCCCCGGAGGGTGACCCAGCCGCCGGCGTCGAGCTCGTCGATGACGGCCTCGACCCGGGGCTTCTCGTAGCCGTCGCCCACGATCACGAGGCGGAGCCCGGGCACGCGCGCCCGGGCGTGGTGGGCGGCGCGCACGAGCACGTCGTACCGCTTCACGGGGGCCAGGCGGCCGACGGCGACGACCATCGGGTCGGGGCTGCGGTCGCCGCCCGGCGAGAACTTGCGGTCGATGCCCGGGTGGACGACCGTGACGCGGTCGTCGCGGAAGCCGAGCTCGTCGACGAGCTCGTGCTTCGACGACTCGGACAGCGTGGCCACCGCCGAGCTGCGGTAGAGCGGCGGGGCGACCTTGCTCTCGAACATCTGCCCGAGCGGCCCGAGCGTGTCGCCGAGCGTCATGTTCCACATCTCGGCGTGCACGTGGTGCAGCAGGATGACCCGCGGCCCACGGTTCCAGACCGGGCTGAGGAAGGGCATGCCGTTCCAGATCTCGACGAGGACGTCGCGGGGCCCGGTGCGCCCGAGGATCTCGGCCATGGCGGCCCGGGGGAACACCATGTGCCGCCCGGCCCGGCGGATGACCTTGTAGCCGTCGCGCACCGCCTCGGTGGGCTGGCCCTGCGCCCAGGACGTGCGCATCGTGACGTCGAGGCCCGCGGCGGCCCACAGCTTGGCCACCTCGGCGATGTGCACCTCGGAGCCGCCCGCCTCGACGTCGTCGAGGTCGCGCCACGCGAGCACGTGGATGCGGCGGACGCCCGCGGCCGCGGCCAGGTCGCCGATCTTGGCGACGGGGTCGGTGGCGTCGGGCACGGCGTTGCTCACAGGTGATCGTCCTCCCCATCCCCAGTGCCGGCCGCCGACCTGCTCGTCGGGCGGGGCGTCCGCCATCGTAGGTGGCACATCAGGGCGCGCCCGCGTTTGAGCCTCGGGTACCGGATCGGCCGTATGCTACGGATTCCTGCGCTCGCGCACCAACGCCAGGGGGAGGTGCGCCCGACTCGACGGAGCAGCCCGTGTCCAGCAGTGATCCTGCCGCCATGACCGACCTCGACCAGGCTCTCGACGGGGTCGAGGGCTGGTTCAGCCCCGAACAGGTCGCCCGCGTCGTCGAGCGGGCCGCGGCCGTCCCGGCCTCGGGGAAGATCGTCGAGATCGGCAGCTTCCGGGGCCGCTCGATGATCGCGATCGCCCGTTCGGCCCCCGAGGGCACCGAGATCGTGGCCATCGATCCCCACGCCGGCAACGACCGGGGCCCGCAGGAGATCGAGGGGTTCGAGGACGAGGCGGCGGTCGACAGCAAGGTGTTCCTCACCAACCTCGAGCGCGCCGGGGTGCGCGACCGCGTGACCTACGTCCGCAAGTTCAGCCACGACGCGCTCGACGACGTGCCGGGCCCCATCGACATGCTGCACATCGACGGCGCCCACCGGTACAAGCCGGCCAGCGAGGACATCGCCGCCTGGGGCGCCCGGGTCCGCGACGGCGGATCGGTGCTCATCCACGACTCGTTCTCGTCGGTCGGGGTCACGCTGGCGCTCGCCACCAAGCTCGCCTTCTCCGGCAGGTGGCGCTACGCCGGGCGCAGCCGCTCCCTCGCCGAGTACGTCCGCGCACCGGTGTCGGGCACCGCCCGACTCGCCAACGTGGGTCGCCAGCTGGCCCAGCTCCCGTGGTTCGCGCGCAACGTGCTGATCAAGGTGCTGATCGTGGCCAAGGTGCCGAAGGCCACCCGGCTCCTCGGGCACGAAGGCGAGAACTGGCCCTACTGACGCCGATCTGACCCGGCGCGGGACGCCACCGGCCGCCGTCGGGAGGCACGACGGCCGGGGGCCCGGGCGCCGGGCCGCCGTTCAGTTCGCGGCGGCCTCGACGTCGGGCTCGCGGGCTGCCGGGTCGTCGGGGACGCCCCCCGCCACGACGGTGCCGCCCTCGACGACCGCCACGGCCGGGGCCGATCGGGTGCGAGCGCGGTCGGCCCGCGTCACCGCGGGACCGCTGCGGCGGAAGACGCGGTCGCGCAGCCCCCACCAGGTGACGAGCGACATGGCCTCACCGATGATGTGCCACGACATCTTCGAGACGCCCCGCACGCGGTCGTTGAAGGTGATCGGCACCTCGACGATGGTGGCGCCGAGGCGATGGGCCCGGTACGACAGTTCGAGCTGGAAGCCGTAGCCGGTGGCCTTGGTGGCGCTCGTCTCGACCGTCTCGAGGATGTCGGACCGGTAGGCCCGGAAGCCCGCCGTGGCGTCCTTGACCCCGAGGCCGAGCACCGTGGAGGCGTAGAAGTTCCCGACGCGGGACAGCGCCTGGCGCACGAGCGGCCAGTTGGCCGTGGCGCCGCCTGCGGTGTAGCGGGACCCGATGGCGATGTCGGCGCCCTTGTCGACCTCGGCGAGGAGCGCCGGGAGGCGGTCGGGAGGGTGCGAGAGGTCGGCGTCCATCTGGACCACGACCTCGTAGCCCTGGGCGAAGGCGTGCTGGAAGCCCGCCCGGTAGGCGCCGCCCAGCCCCCCCTTGCCCGGCCGCTCGAGCACGCTGATCTGGCCGAGGTCGTCGTTGGCCGACCGGGCGAGGTCGGCCGTGCCGTCGGGGCTGGCGTCGTCGACCACCAGCACGTCGGCGCGTGGCGCCGCCGCCCGCACCTTGCCGAGGACGTCGACGATGTTCTCGGCTTCCAGGTACGTCGGGATGATGACGAGCGTTTTCATGAGATTCCCCAGACCTCGTGACTGGATGCAACGCTACCGCGACCGTCGCGCGCGTGTCCGATGACGTCACGCCGTGCGGGCGCCCGGCCGCCGGCGCGATCGGCCCGCCGGGCGCCGGTCGGATGTCGGTCGAGGGTCATTCGCTGTCCTCCCCCTGCTCACAGCGGATGTAGAGCTCGAAGATCGGTGCTCCGGGCCGGCCGGCCGAGAACGAGTTGTCGCCGTACGAGTCGACGAGGCAGAACTGGTCGCGCAGCACGTCGTTCGGCTCCTGCGAGCCGGGCTCCATCGACGTGTTCGGCTCGAACCAGTTGTCGTACATCGTCGAGAGGATCACCACGTCGGCCGCCCGCACCTCGTCGGCCAGTCCCGAGTCGTCGGCGTTGGCGACCCCGGGGTCCATCTCGATGTAGTGCGTGCCCGGCTCGAGGTCGGGCAGCAGGTAGTAGAGGTACGACTCGCTGTACGGCGTGACCGCGAGATCGCCCGGGCCGACGATCAACCGGTCTCCGGGCTCGGTCAGCCGGTCGACGTCCGCGAACATCTGCTCGGCCGCCACCCCCACGTCCTGGCGGCCGTAGTAGAAGCTGCGGCCGTCGTGGTCGACCGAGTAGAAGTGCCGGTCGTAGTCGACGCTCTGGGCCGCGTAGTCGGCGTACCAGCGGTACGTGAAGTGCGGGAACAGCAGCATCAGCGCCAGCGGCGCCAGCACGACCGTGTGGGCCACCACGGGGCGCACGCCGCGCAGCCGGGCGGCCTCGGCGAGGAACATCGGCAGCAGGCCGAGCCCGACGCACCCCACCCACGACATGTGGGCGGTGTCGGCGCGCTGGATGGTCTGGTACAGCAGGCCGAACGCCAGCAGCGAGAGCGCCACGAGCCGCCACCCGTTGGGGCTGCCCGCCCGCTTGGCCCAGACGCCGATCGCCACGAGCAGCACGGCCACCCCGAACAGCGTGCAGAAGAACAGGAAGATCTGCATCGGCTGCTCGGGCGCCGGCAGCGGCCAGGGGAACTTCCGGAAGGCGAAGGCCCGGTTGAGGAAGCTGGTGTACTCGTCGCGCGGCGGTGGGAACGGCAGCCGGCGCCCGGCGCGCAGGTCGAAGACCGGCTCGAGCACCATGCCGCGCACGGCGTTGCCGGGCCCCGCGAGAGCGAGGTGCACGAGGTAGGGGCTGACGCCGAGCGCCGCGCCGAGGGCCAGCCGTCGGCGGCCGGCGCCGTCGAGGGCGAACAGGAACAGCACGCCCAGCGAGAGGCCGAGGCACAGCACGAGGTCGGGCCGGAACAGCAGGGCGGCGCCCGCGAGCAGGCCGGCGACGAGCAGGCCGCGCTCACGGTCGCGTCCGGGATCGAGGGCGCGGGTGGCGACGCCGACCGACCACACCGCGAACCCGATGCCGCCCACCCAGGCGAGGGCCGTCACGCCGATGGGCGGGATGATCACGATCGCCGTGATCGTGCCCGACAGCGCCGCGATGTAGCGGCCCCAGCGGTAGCCGATGACCGTGACGCCCGAGATGAGCAGCACGAGCTGCAGCAGGCCGACCAGCCGCTCGGTCCACATGGAGACGCCGAACACCTTGAAGAACCCGGCGATCGTCCAGATGCTGCCGGGCCCGTAGAGGTGCAGGAAGTCCTTGTTGGGGATGTCGCCGTGGAGCAGGCGCTCGGGGAACACGATCATGAACCCCTCCTCCATCGGCGGCCCGGGAGCCCGGAACACCCCGCGGAGGGGGATGGCGATGACGATGCCCACGATCACCGTGGGCACCACCCACCGGTGGCGGCCGAACCAGCCGCGCACCCCGGTGCGGCTCGGCGCCGCGTCGTCGGTCTCGGGGGCACCGTCGGCCCGGCCGGCGCCGTCGGCGCCGTCGGTGCCGTGACCGTCCGCGACGCGATCGGACGCGCTCGCGGGCGATCCCTCCGCCGCGCCGGGGGCGGTGCGATCGGGGCCCGTGGCCGTGCGGTCGCCGGCGGCGTCGTCGACCTCGGGTCCGACGGCAGCGTCGTCGGTCACGGTGGTCGTGCGCGCCGGTGGGTCGTCGCGCTCGGGCTGGTCGGGGGGTCGCAGGTCGTCGTGGCCGCTCACCGGGCCACCGCCGCGTCGGGCAGGCCCACCGGCTGCCAGGAGTCGAACAGGCGGCGGCGCCGGTCCTTGAGCGTCAGCGCCGGACGCTCGACGAGGACGTAGGAGATCGCGGCCGCGACGATGCTGCCGGCGATGGTGGCCAGCAGTGCGGCGGGCATGGAGCCCGTGAAGACCGGGAGGCCCCGGATGTCGCGGTAGATGTCGAGAACCCCCTCGTGCCAGAGGTAGATGCCGTACGACAGCACCCCCAGGACGACCATCGGACGGCTGCCCAGCCAGCGCAGCGACCGGGGAAGGGTCGCACCTGCGAGGGCGACCGGCAAGACGACGAGCAGGCCGACCGCGGCGTAGAGCACCTCCTTGACCATCGAGGTGCCCGGATCGCTGGCCCCGACCTCGAACCCGAGCCCGAGGCGGGTCGACGCCGCCCAGAAGCACGCGGCGGCGCCGGCCCAGCACACCAGCGGGTGGCGGCGGGGCCAGTCGAGCAGGCGCAGCGGCTCGGACCGGCGTCGCGACCACTCGAGCAGCACCGCGAGCGCCATCCCCGGCACGAACATGTGGAAGTTGGCGGGCAGCCAGTGGATGCGCGGGTCGATGGTCCCGAGGGTGACGTCGCTGGTGTCGACGGTCTGGACCCAGTACCGGAAGGCCAGGGCGCCGGCCGCGGCGGCCGCCAGCACGCCCAGCTCGGCCGCCAGCGCCCGGCGCGGGGCCAGGCGCCGGGCCAGCGAGGCCGCGCCCAGGGCCCACAGCGGCAGGACGAGGTAGAAGGCGATCTCGTTGGTGAGCGTCCACGCCTGCTGCAGCCCACCGAGCGCCGTGTGCGCCGAGTAGCTCTGCAACAGGCCGTAGAACGTGACGAAGTCCCACAGGCCCTGGATCTCGTCGCGCCCGCGGACGTCGAGCACGACGACGAGGACGGTGAGGGCGAGCCAGTACGCGGGGTAGATGCGCAGGAACCGGTTGCGCAGGTAGTCGCGGGTGCCGGGGCGGGGCCGGCCGTCCATGCGCCGGGCGACGAACGGCCGGTACAGCAGGAAGCCCGACAGCACGAAGAAGATGGCGATGCCGACGTCGAGCCGGGCCAGGTAGTCGCCGGTGGCGTCGCGGGTGGTGAAGCCGACCTTGAGTCCCACGTGGGTCACGAGCACGCCCAGCGCGGCCAGCGCCCGCAGGCCGTCGAACCCGGCGAACCGTCCGCTCGACGACCCGAGCCCGCCCGGGGGGTCGACCATCGTGTCGCCGGCGGGACCTCCGGGGCCCTCGCCGGCGTCCCCGTCGTGGCGCCCCAGGTCGGTGGCGCCGCCCGCCTCGCCGTTCGCCTCGGCGCGGGCCGCGCCCGGCGTGGCGCCGGCGCCGACCTCGGCGCCGACCTCGGCTCCGACCGGCACGCCGTCGGAGTCGTCGGCGGGCGGGTTGGCGATGGCCGCGGGGCCCGCCACGCGGCGGGCGGCGTTCCACCCGTCCCACCGCCGACGCATGCCGGAGAGGGCGGCGTCGAGCGACACCGCGGCCGGGAACATCAGCGCCAGCTCGGCCGGCAGCCGGAACCGGGTGTTGCCGTAGACGATCGCGACGACGACGACAACGCTGCCGACGACCGCCACGATCGGGAAGATCGGCCGGCCGGCCCGCCGGAGGCCGAGCAGACCGATGGCCCCGCCGACCGCGATGCCGTACCAGGCCACCATGCCGATCTGACCCAGGACGGTCTCCTTCTGGTCGACCGAGCGGTCGAGCATGAGCTGCTCCTGCGGCTGGTACAGCCCGAAGGTGCGCCCGACCCGGGCCGCAACGACGTACGGCACCCGGTCGCGGTGCTCGCGGGCGTAGCGGAACGCGATCTCGCGGAAGCCCTTGCCCTGGGCCGAGGCGTCGCCCTCGGGGACGAGGTGCTCGGTCTCCTGGATGCAGGCCAGCGACCAGTAGCCCACGCGGTCGCCCTCGTACACGGTGTCGCAGTTGGCGGTGCCCAACGTCTGGTCGAGCTGGGCCGACAGGGTGGTCGGCTCCTGGAACCGCGACATGTTGTACGCGACCCACGGAGCGATCACGATGCCCACGGCCAGGCCGGCGAGGGCGAGCTGGGCGAGGCGCCCTCCGGCGAGGGCGCGGGCGGGGCCGGGGGGGACGGGGTCGTGGGGGACCGCCGACCCGGCCCCGGCCGACCCGTCGACGGGGACCGCCCGGCGGTCGCGCCGGTACCGGAACCAGACGAGCGGCACGGCGATGAGCGGCCCGAGCAGGATCGACTCGGACCGGACGAGCGAGGCGACCCCGACGACCACGCCGAAGGCCACGGCGTTGCCCACCGTCGGCCGGTCCCACCAGCGGTACGTCACGAGCAGGATGGCGGCGGTGGTCGCCACCATCATCGTCTCGGACACCACCATGGCGTCGAAGTAGAAGAGGTTGGGGCTGAGGGCCGCCAGGAGCGCCACGATCAACCCGACGCGCTCGCCGGCGATGCGCCGCCCGGCGGCTCCCATGGCGAGCACGCCCAGGGCGCCGAGCCCGCACGAGACGACCTGGTGCTGGAAGAACGAGCGCAGGCCCAGCCACGAGAACCCGGCCAGCACGGTCATGTAGCCGGGCGGGTGGTCGGCGCCGGGCATGCGCACGCCGAACAGCAGGAACTGGTAGGGGTGCACGTAGCCCTCGCCGTCGGCGAGCAGGTTGGCGCCCTGGTGGTAGTAGTACGGATCACCGATCACGGGCCACGGCGTGCGCCAGCCGAGCAGGTAGGTCAGTCGCACCCCGAGGGCGACGGCCGTGATGCCCACCAGCCACCACCAGAACCGGCGGACCCCCGACGGCGTCCGGCGGGCGTCGGGAGCCCGGACGGGTGACGGGCCGTGGTCGCCGGGCCGGTCGGCGCCGGTGGTGCCGGCGTCGGAGGACGTGGCGGTGTCCGGTGTGGTCGCGGTGCTCGTCATCTCGTCGGGCCGGCCCGCTCCCTCGACGCTGGCGGTCGAGGCCTTCAGCCCGAGCGGTCGGCTTCGGAACCTTAGTGCCCGCTCCCGCGCCGCCGACGGGTCCGCGGGGCCCCGCGCCGACGCTCGCGGCGGTTCCTGCCATCGTTCGGGTGCCCCCGGCGGAAGGTGGCTACTGTGGTCCGCCATGCCTCATGCGCTCCGAAGCTGGGGGAGGCGAGCGCTGCCGTCGTTGCCGCCGTTGACGCGGCGCGCACGCTGGACGCTCGTCGCCATCGTCGCCGTCGGGCTCGTGGTCCGCGTGGTGTGGGCGCTGCAGATGCAGCAGCCGACCGCGCTGCGCGACCCCGTCCTCTACATGATCCTGGCCGACCACCTGGCGCAGGGCGACGGCTACCGCTACGGGTTCGAGGCCGACCAGGGCCTCACCGCCTACTACCCGCCGGGCTACCCCCTGGCGCTCGGCGGCGTGGTGTGGCTGGTCCGGCTGCTGCCCGGCGACGTGTCGACGTTCGACCTGGCGGTCTGGCTGAACGTGGCGCTGTCGGTGGCCACCATCGGCCTCGTGTTCGTGCTGGGCCGCCGCCTCGTCGGCCCCCGCGTGGGTCTCGTGGCCGCGGGCATCTGGGCGTTGTGGCCCAACGTCGTGTTCCACACGGGCATCGTGCTGACCGAGACGCTGTTCCTCTTCCTCCTGGTGCTCATGCTGGTCGTCGCCCTGGGTGACAAGGGCGCGGCCCGCGCCCCCGGCGTCGCCCGGCTGGTGACCGTCGGCCTCCTGTTCGGGGCGGTGCTGCTGGTGCGCCCGGTGTCGGCGGTCGTCGCCCCCGTGTTCCTCGTGCTGTGGTGGGGCAACGGCGCCAGGGCGGCCCTCTGGCGGCTGGCCGTCGTCGGCCTCGCCACCCTGGCGGTGCTGGTGCCCTGGTCGATCCGCAGCACGATGGTCATGGACGAGCCGGTGGCCCTGTCGCTCAACTTCGGCGACAACCTCTGCCTCGGGCACAACCCCGGTGCGTCGGGCGGGTTCGGCGACCTGGCGGCCTACTGCTACACGGCCGAAGAGCTGCGACGGCCCGAGTCCGAGACGCGCCGGCAGTCCGAGAACATCGACCGGGCGCTCACCTACATCAGGGAGAACCCGGGCACCACGCTGCGGCGCACGCCCTCGAAGCTGCGCATCACCCTGGAGAGCGACTGGGACGGACTCCAGGCCGCCGAGGACTTCGGCGCGCAGCCGCTCTTCTCCGACTCGACGCGGGGCCTGCTGCGCACGGTCGGCACCGGCTTCTACGCCCTCGTGGGGCTGCTCGCCATCGGGGGCGGCGTGCTGTGGCTCCGCCGCGCCGGCGGCGACAGGCGGGGCCTGTTCCTGATCGTGGCGGGCGCCGCCCAGCTGCTGTCGCCACTGGCGACGTTCGGCGACCCGCGGTTCAAGATGCCGCTCTACCCGACGCTGGCCGTCTGCGCCGCGATCGCGCTCGTGGCGCTGTGGGACCAGCGCGCCCCGGGCGAGGCACGCCCGGCGACCGACGACGCCGCACGTCCGTCGGCGGGTGCGGCCGACGGCGACGGGGCGGCCTCGGGCGACGGCGCGGCCGACGACAGCACGCCGTCGCCGTCCGTCTCACCCTCCCCGGCGTCGGCCTGACCGCTTCTGTCGTCTGTCACCGCGCGATGGCGCGGTGACAGACGACAGAAACCGGGGTTCTCAGGCCCGGGCGCGCTTGGGGAGGATCGGGGCGTCGCGGCCGGTGCCCCGGGTGGCCCCGGGAGAGTCGCTCGAGGTCGACGCCGCGGCGTCGTCGGTGGGGTCGGACCCCTCCTCGTGGTACTCCTCTTCGACGTTCACCGACCAGATGTCGTGGTCGGCGCCGTCGACGATGTTCTCGACCGTGAGCATGGCCGTGTACATCGAGTGGTCCTGGTTGTTGTAGCGGTGCATGCCGTTGCGCCCGATGGGGTGCACGTTGGGCGTGTTGGCGGTGAGCCAGCCCTTCAGGACCTCGACGTTCGCTTGGTAGGCGTCGTCGTAGACCGGATAGGCCTTCGGCATGCGCACGACGTAGCCGGCCTCGACGTCGGCGGCGTCGACCAGGCCCAGGGCCTCGAGCTCGGCCTTGCCCTTCTCGATCAGCTCGTCGTCGGTGGCGGTCCACCACTCGTCGCCCTCTTCGACCGTGTACTCGAGGCCCAGGACGTTGCGGCCCTCGCTGACCATGTACGGCGACCACGAGCCGAAGTTCTGCACCCGCATGGTCTTGACCTCGGGAGCGTGGATGTAGATCCAGTTGTCGGTCCACGGCACCTTCTCGGCCGGGACGACCAGCGCCACCGAGAGGAAGTCGCGGAACGCCAGGTCGTCGGCCGCGGCCTGCACCTCGGCCGGGACCGGCGGGTCCATCGCCTTGAGCAGCAGCGAGAACGGCATCGACGAGATGACGTTGTCGGCGGGGTACTCGGTGGTGACCCCGTCGGCCTCGGCGACGACGGCGGTGGCGCGCCCGCCCTCGTGGCGGATCTTGGTGACCGGGGTCTCCATGATCACCTTGGTGCCGCCGGCCTCGACGATCTCGCGGCACCGCTCCCACATCATGCCCGGGCCGAACTTGGGGTACTGGAACTGCTCGATCAGGCTCGTGACCTGCTTGGACTTGTCCTCGCGGGCGCCGGCCAACCGGGCCCGCAGGGGTTCCCACACCGCGCTCCACAGGGTCATGCCCTTGATGCGCTGGGCGCCCCACTCGGCGCTGATCGCGGACGGGGGCACGCCCCACACCTTGGTGCTGTAGGCCTTGAAGAAGTGCCCGTAGAGCCGCCACCCGTAGTTGGAGACGACGTAGCCCTCGAGCGTCGACTGGTCCTTCGGCGGCCGCACCCGCACCCACAGGAACGACAGGCCGCAGCGCACGGCCTCGATCGGTCCCAGGTTGCGCAGGGCGTTCCCCAGCTTGATGGGGTAGTCGTAGAACTTGCCCTCGTAGTAGATGCGGCTCGAGCGCGGCCGCAGCATGAAGTCGTCGTCGTCGAGGATCTCGTGCCAGAAGTCGTCGACGCGCTTCACCTTGGTGAAGAACCGGTGGCCGCCGATGTCGAAGCGCCAGCCGTCGCGCTGCACGGTGCGGCTGATGCCGCCGACGACGTCGTCGGCCTCGAGCACGGTCGAGGTGACCCCCGACTTCGACAGCTCCTGCGCGGCCGTGAGGCCGGCCGGGCCGGCGCCGATGATGACGACGCTGCCGGCGCCGTCGCCCTGCGACGAGGGCGCGACGGTGCTGGTCTCGTGCTCGCTCACGTATCGCTCTCCCTCAGCACGGCGGACGTGGCGCGCCACTGTACCGAAGTCGGTGGTCGGCGCTCCCATTCCCGGCGCGGAGGCCGGCGAGCGGGCGCCCCTGGTTGGCGGCGCCCCCGCGCCCCGTTGCTACGATCCCGCCCTCATGCGCACGGCGGTCGACGACGACCTCGACGGTCCCGCGGAGGGTGACGGCGTGACCGCCGAGACCACCGACGGGGCCCGGCCGGCCGGGGCCGGACGGCACGTCCCCGCCCGGCTCGGCGACGCCGCCCTCGTCGGCGCAGTAGTGGTGGGCGTGGCGCTGCGGTTCGTCCAGCGCTCGCCGCTCTGGCTCGACGAGGCGCTCAGCGTCAACATCGCCCGCCTCCCGGTCGGCGACCTGCTCGACGCGCTGCGCCACGACGGCCACCCACCGCTCTACTACCTGCTCCTCCACGGCTGGATGCAGGTCGTCGGCGAGTCCGACGTCGCCGTCCGGGCGCTGTCGGGCATCTTCTCGGTGGCGGCGCTGCCCCTGGCGTGGATCGCCGGCGGGCGCCTGGCCGGGCGCACCGGGGCCCGTTGGGCGCTCGCGGTCGCGGCGCTCTCGCCGTTCATGGTCCGCTACGGCACCGAGACCCGCATGTACTCGCTGGTCATGCTGCTGGTGCTCGGCGGCTACCTGGTGCTGACCGACGCGCTCGAGCGGCCGACGTGGCTGCGGCTGGGCGCTCTGACGGTGATCTCGGGCCTCCTGCTGCTGAGCCACTACTGGGCCTTCTACCTGCTGGCCGCCGTCGGGCTGCTGCTGGTGGTGCGGGCGTGGCGGCGACCGGACGAGCGTTCGACGACCGTGAAGGTGATCGCGGCCGTGGCGGCCGGCGCCCTGCTGTTCCTCCCGTGGATCGGCGGCTTCCTCTACCAGTCCGCGCACACCGGGACGCCGTGGGGCCAGCCGTTCCGGCCGACCGCGATCGTGCAGACCGCCCTCATGGACATGGGTGGCGGAACGGTGACCGAGGCGAACCTCTACGCCTCGGTGCTGCTGGTGCTGCTCCTCCTCGCCCTGTTCACGGTCCGGTCGGGGGGCCGGCGGGTCGACCTCGACGTGCGCACGGCTCCCACCGTGCGGTGGGAGCTGGCGGTCGCGACGCTGGTGCTCGTCATCGGCGCCGTCGTCGGCTACGCCACCAACGCCACTTTCCAGGGACGGTACGCGGCCACGATCGTGCCGCTCGTCCTCGTGGCCGCGGCGGTGGGCCTGACCCGGGTGCCCGGCGGGGCGCGCCTCGTCGCGGCCGGCGCCTACTTCGCCCTCGCGCTCTTCGGCCTCGGGTGGGTCAACTACTTCCAGCGCACGCAGTCGGCCGACGTGGCGGCGGCGGTGGCGGAACGGGCCGAGCCGGGCGACGTCGTCGTGTACTGCCCCGACCAGCTCGGGCCGGTGTACTCGCGCGAGATGCCCGACGACCTGGTCGAGATGGCCTACCCCACGCTCGGTCCGCCCGACCGCGTCGACTGGGTCGACTACGCCGAGCGCAACGGGGCCGTCGACCCGGCGGCCGTGGCCCGTGACATCGAGGACGCCGCCGAAGGCCACGCCATCTTCCTGGTGTGGATGTCGGAGTACAGCACCTTCGGCACCCAGTGCGAGGACCTGGTGAACGAGCTGGGCCTCACCGAGAACCTCGTCGTGCAGGACGAGAGCCTCTACTTCGAGCCGGCCTTCCTGCACTGGCGGCCGGCCGGCACGCCGGCACCTGCCGGGGGCTGACGCCCGCTCCGGCGCCTCAGCCCGCGACCGCCCGCAGGGCGGCCGGCTCGCGGCGCCGTACGACGAGGAGGTCGGCGGTGCGGAAGCTCGCCATGCGGGTGCTCCACGAGTCGATGACGTCGCGCCCGTCGCCGCGGCGGAAGAAGGTCGTCATCGGACCCTCCTGCTGGTAGGCGTCGGCGCCGTCGACCGTCTCGACGGCGCCGTCTCGCAGGGTCACCTCGAAGCTCGGCATGCGGGCACGGTACGGCGCCGTCCCTGTGCGGTACGAGAGGGGCAACCCTGTGGATTCGCCGAGTTGTCCACAGCGCCGGCGGGTCCGCCCGGCCCGCCGCCCGTCCGGGCCCGTCCGGCCGCCCCGGCATCCGCAGCCGGTGGCGGGGCGCGTGCCATCCTGGCGCCGTGACCGACCTGCTCTCCTTCACGTGCCCCCGGTGCGGCAGCGGCGCCGACGACCGCTACTACGGGCCCTGCGGGTCGTGCCGGGCGGCGCTGCGTGCCGAGGTGGCGGGCGAGGCGCGGCAGGTCGAGGGCGGGGGGTACGAGCCCAAGATGAACGTGACCCCCAACGCCGTCGCCCTCAAGGACGACTGACCCCGCGGTGCGCCGCCGGCTGCTGCCGGGTCCGCCCGGGTCGGCGCCCACCGCCGGCGCGTGCTCATGTCAGATGTGTGACGAAAGTCAACTGGTCGCGCGGATCGCGGCAGAGTAGACATCGACATTCGTCACCGGCGCGTGCGCCCGGTGCTGGGGGACGTCGAGATCGCACGACGATCATCGGCTCCGAGAAGATCGATGAACGGAGCGGACGGTGGTTCGACGGATCCCGATCCGGGCAAAAGTCGCGGGGGCGTTGGCCCTGCCGCTGGTGGGCCTCGTGGCCGCGGCGGCGATCGGCGTGTCGGCCACCACGTCGGTCCGGCGCGACGTGACGCGCCAGACCTCCCTGGCCTCGGCGTCGATGGGTCACGCCGGGCTCATCAGCGCGCTGCAGGACGAGCGCAACCTCGCCCTCCTGCAGATGCTCGGCCTGCAGGACGCCCTCGAGCTCGAGGTCGACGATCCCGCCACCGCCCGGGAGCGCACCGACGCCGCCAGCGCCGCGCTGCACCACTCGATCTCGGGTCAGCGGGGCCGCCTGCGCGACGACTACGCCGGCGCCCTCGACTCGCTCACCGCCCTCGCCGACCTGCGGGCCCAGGTCGACGTGGCCGCGACGGCACCCGGGCTCGCCAACCGGCAGGCGGCCCACGACGTCTTCGCCGCCTACACGGGCATGGTGGCGACCCTCTTCGCCTCGCACGACCGCTTCTCGCTCGCCGTCGTCGACCCCGAGATCCGGCAGGGCGACGACCTCGTCCACTACGGGTCGCACGCCACCGACGCGGTGGCCCAGCTGGCCGAGCGCCTGATCTACCTCGGCACCGGCCCGGGCGGCGTCGACACGCCGCTGGAGGGGGTCGAGATCGCCGAGCTGCGGCGCGACGTGGGTCGCAACAACTCGGCCATCCAGGTCCGCTCGACCGGCGAGTACGCCGGGGTCTACGACGACCTCGCCGCCAACCCGCGTGTGACGGGCCTCCCCGACGCCGCCCTCCAGACGGTGGCGACCGCCGGCGTCGTCGACCCGCGCGCCGTGCTGGCCGTCACGCCCCTCGGGCCCGACGGGGGGTACCCCTCGTTCCGCGACGGCGTCATCGACGTGCTCGACGTCCGGTGGGCCGACCTCGCCGCCGAGGCCGACGCCCGCCGCCGCCTCTACCTCGGTGCCGCGCTGGCGCTGGTCGTCTCCGCCCTGCTGGTGGCGTGGTGGGTCAGCCGGTCGATCAGCCGCCCGCTGCGCGACCTGAGCCTCCACGCCCGGTCGATGGCCACCTACCGCCTACCGGCGGCCGTGCAGGACATCCTCGACGCCCCCGAGGGCGAGGACATCGACGTCCCCGAGGTCCAGCCGCTGCGCACCCGGTCGCGCGACGAGGTCGGCGACGTCGCCAAGGCGTTCAACGACGTCCAGGAGTCGGCCCTCGGGCTCGCGGTCGAGCAGGCCGCACTGCGGCGGAACGTGGCCGAGTCGTTCGTCAACCTGGGACGACGCAACCAGAACCTGCTCAGCCGGCTGCTCGACGTGATCGGCGACCTCGAGCGCGACGAGCGCGACCCCGGCCGGCTCGCCAAGCTCTACCGGCTCGACCACCTGGCCACCCGCATCCGCCGCAACGCCGAGTCGATCCTCGTGCTCTCGGGGGCGACCCCGCCGGCCACGTGGCAGCCGCCCGCCCACGTGTCCGACGTCGTGCGGGCAGCTCTCGGCGAGGTCGAGAACTACGAGCGGGTGCTCGTGCGCACGCTCGACCCCGTGATGGTGCTGGGCGCGGCGTCATCCGACCTGTCCCACCTGCTGGCCGAGCTCATCGAGAACGGCCTCCGGCACTCGCCGCCCCGCGAGCTGGTCGAGGTGTCGGGAGCCCACACCTCCGGCGGCTACACGATCACGGTGATCGACCACGGCCTGGGCATGACCCCCGACGAGATCGACCGGGCCAACCAGCGGCTCGCCGGCACCGAGTCGGTCGCCGTCACCCCCGCCCGGTACCTGGGCCACTACGTGGCCGCCGTGCTGGCCAAGCGCCACCGCATCAGGATCCACCTGAAGGGGTCGGTGGTCGTCGGCATCGCCGCGGTCGTCGAGGTGCCGTCGTCGCTCATCACCGAGCGGGTCGACGCCCTGCCGGCCGCCGCGCCGCTGCCGCCCGCCGCCACGCCTCCCGACCTGCCGCCCCGCCCGGTGGCCCCGCCGGTTCCCGACGTCGAGATCGTCGAGCCCGAGGTCGTGGTCCGGCGATCCTCGATCGAGGACGTCCGCACGGCCGTGGCCCTGCTCCGCGGCGACACCATCACCCGCGCCAGCGTGCGCAACGCCGCGCCTCGACCCGCGACCAGCACGGCGGTCGTCTCCGAGGCGTCGAGCGCCCCGGCCGTCGCGGCCCCCTCGACCGCCCCCGTGCGCTGGCCGGCCACGCTGCCGCCCGCCCTGTCACCGTCCGTGGCGGCAGGGCCACCCGGCGGCCGGGAC